>Ga0209935_1000280_pt1 | contig 152578 bp, 132 predicted proteins | sample ThiBio_1000_plan_2_FD_183958 | JGI IMG/M metagenome (GOLD analysis project Ga0209935, IMG submission 183958) | Wastewater bioreactor microbial communities from Cape Town, South Africa - Thiocy_cont_1000_plan (SPAdes) | ecosystem: Engineered > Bioreactor > Thiocyanate-remediating >... | reverse complement strand
GGTGCGCACTCCTTCCAGGGCATGGTGATCGCTCCTTGGCTGCTGTTGGCTCCAGCTGCCAAGCTTGGATCTGTTACCCATGTCCTTGTACTGATGTGTCACCTATGAGTGTGAGTCGTACCGGTCGCCTTCTTTGACCTGACCTTTCTTGGCGAATCAAGAAAGGGCAGTCGGCTGCCGGGCCGAAACCCGGCCTCGAAAAACAACCACCCGGCAGGGTCAGAAAAAGCGACTCAAGCCACCGTCTGGCTTTGGCTTAACGCAGGAGTGCAGCCTGATAGCCGACCCTTACTTGGAGAGATCCATGATCATGCGCGTGGCCAGGTACAGGCGCGGCACGATGGTGTTCAGCTGCACATACTCCGCATCATTGGAGTGCGCGCCGTAGCCGCTCAGGCCAAAGCCCTCGATGACCGCACCCTTGGCCTTGAGCGCCGCAAACGCCGCGTCGGTGCCGCCGCCCGTGGCCTTTTCCATCACGCTCATCTTCAGGCCCAGCTCATCGCTGTAGATGGTCTGCGCCTGTTTGGCCAGGCTGCGCGAGGCCTCGTTGGCCTCCAGCGGCGGGCGGCGCACTTCGAACTTGAGCTGCACCTTGCTGGCGTCCAGCAGCTTGTGGCCCACCTTGGCCTGCATGGCCTGCTCCAGCGCCGTGAAGTCGGCCACGCGCAGCGCGCGGGCGTCGGCCTGGGCCGTGGCCTCGGCGGGAATGACGTTGCGGTTGGTGCCGGCCTTGGCCACGGTCCAGTTGAGCTTGAGGCCGGTCTCGGGCTTGGACAGGTCCTTCATCTGCAGCAGCTGGTGCGACAGCTCGTACAGCGCGTTCACGCCGTCCTCGGGCTTGGCGCCCGCGTGCGAGGCCTTGCCCTCGACCTTGAGGTAGGCCGCGCCGATGCCGCTGGTGGCCAGGCGCACGCCGCCGTCGGTGCCGCCGCCTTCGAACGAGAAGACCGCATCCTGCTCGGCGCCCAGGCGCGTGATGGTGCTGCGCGCGCCGGGCGAGCTGATTTCCTCGTCGCTGTTCATCAGCACGGTCAGCGTGCCGTAGTTGTCGAAGCCCAGCTGGCGCAGCATGGCCACGGTGTGCAGGATCAGGGCCACGCCCTGCTTGTCGTCGGCAATGCCCAGGCCGTAGGCGCGCTCGCCGTCGATGCGAAACGGCTGGTCCTTGAGCATGCCGCGCAGGTAGACCGTGTCCATGTGGGCGATCAGCATGATGCGGCTGGTGCCCTTGCCCTTGAACTCGGCATGCACCATGGGGCCGATCTTCTCGGGCGTGTCACCCAGCCGGTAGACGTCGGTGGGCTGCAGGATCTCGACCTTGCCGCCCTGCTCGCGCAGCTTGCCGGCCACGTAGTTGGCGATCTGCTCCACGCCCTCCATGTCCTTGCTGCCCGACTCGATGTGCACCAGCTCGCGCAGCGTGTCCAGCAAGGGCTGCTGGTGCTTTTGCGCCAGCGCCTGGATATCGGCCTTGGGCGCAGCCAGGGCACTGCCGGACAGGCCGGCCATGGCAAGGGCCAGCGCCAGCGGGGCGCTGCGGAACATGAGGGAAAGCGGTGCGAAGGCGGAACGCATGGACAGGTCTCCTGTGTTGAAAAGTTGTGCCTGCACGATAGCAGGCGCCGCGCAGGGCGCACGCAATTGGCGTGCCTGTTTTGTCCATCTCTGCGCCCAAAGCAAAGGCCCCGCAAGCTTGGGCCTGCGGGGCCTTGTGGGGAGTGCGACCCGGTATCAGCCCGCGCTCAGCGCCATGCCGCTTTTCCGGCTCACGCCATCGCCCACGACCACGGCCGACACCACGCTCAGCACCAGGGCAATGGCCGATCCGTAGAACACGCCGTGGCTCATGCCGTGGTCCAGCATGTAGCCGAACACCGGCGCGGCCAGGCAAAAGCCCAGGTCCAGGCCCGAATACACCGTGCCGTAGACGCGACCGGTGGCGCCGGGGGGCGCGGCGCGCTTGATCAGCATGTCGCGCGAGGGGCCGGCCAGGCCCGTGCCCAGGCCCGCGATGGAGGCCACGGCCACGGCCGCCATGGCCGGCAGCCAGCCCGTGCCGACCAGGAACAGCGCAACACCCGAGCCCAGCATGCAGATGGAGATCACCTTCTCCAGCCGCTGCACGCGGCCCACGAGGAAGCCACCGGCCAGCATGCCTGCCGCGCCGCACAGCATGTAGCCCGTGACGATCAGCGCCGTCACGCTCAGCGGCAGTCCGTACATGGACTGCATGGCGGGGCTGGCAAAGCTCTGGATGGCGCTGAGCGCGCAGGTGCTCCAGAAGAAGAACGAGAAGCACAGCCAGACCGAGGGCAGCTTCAGGAAGGCCATGGGATGCTCCTGCGGCACGGCGGCCGCAGCGGCGCGCGCCGCGGGGGCCTGGGCATCGGCCGCACGGTCGTCCAGCGCCTCGCGGTTGAGCACCATGATGGTGAGGATGACGGCGGCCAGGGCCGCGCCGCACAGGCAGGCCAGGCGCCACGAGCCCGTGGCCGTGGTGATGCCCGCCATGAACAGCGGCGCCAGCGCCCAGCCGATATTGCCCGACAGGCCGTGCACCGAGAACGCATGGCCGATGCGCTTGGCCGACACGCGCTTGTTGAGGATGGTGAAGTCCACCGGGTGGAAGGGCGCATTGCCCAGGCCCGCGAAGAAGGCCGCCAGCAGCAGCATTCCATAGCCCTGTGCCAGGCTGGCGACCACGCCCGCCACGGTGAAGCTGCCCAGCGCCGCAAACAGAATGGGGCGCGCGCCGAAGCGGTCCACGGCAAAGCCGGCCATGGCCTGTCCCACGCCGGAGACCACGAAGAACAGCGACACCATCACGCTGAGCTCGGCATAGCTGTAGCCGAACTCGGCGATCAGCCACGGGAACAGCGGCGGCAGCAGCAGGTGGAAGAAATGCGAGGAACCATGCGCCAGGCCGATCAGGCCGATGGTGCGCACATCGCTGCGCAGCGGGTCCGGCGCCACGGCGTCCGGCATGGAAGAGGAAGAGGCGGTCATGGGCCGCATCTTAGGCAGCAGCGTTTCGTCTTGTATGCGATAGTCTGCCAACTTCTATCGCAAACATGCCAAAGCCTGTCTCCACGCCCGGCACCCCTGCCCACACCCCTGCCGACACTCTTGCCGACACCCTGCCCAGCACCTGCCCCGCAGCCGCACTGCGGTCGGTGCGCAGGGCCCGACCGATGGAGCCGGTGGAGGCCCTGCATCCGCACCTGTTCGTGCCCACGCCCCAGCGCCCCGTGCGCGCCAAGCAGCATCGCCTGTCGGCACGCACGCGCGTCATACCGCACAGCCACAGCTGGGCACAGATCGCCATCTCGCTGGACGGCGTGCTGCACCTGTCGGCCCCCCAGGGCACGCTGATCGCACCGCCGTCCAAGGCCGTGTGGATTCCGCCCGGCCTGGTCCACGCCGTGGCCATGGTCGAGGAAGCCGATCTCGTCTCCATCTACGTGCTGCAGGACGATCCGGCCCAGGGCCCCGTACTGCCGGACCTCCCGTCCTGCGGCGTGGCCTGCAACCCGCAGGACTGGGCACGCTGCCGCGTGCTGGAGGTTTCGCCGCTGATGCGCGAGCTGATCACGGCCCTGCCCAAGCAAAGCGATGACCAGCCCGCCCCGGACGCCGCCACCCTGCAGCGCGAGCACCATCTGAGCGCCCTGCTGCTGGAAGAGCTTCGCCGGGCCAGCGAAGTCCACCTTGGCGTGAACATGCCCCAGGACAAGCGGCTGCGCATGCTCTGCGAGGCCGTCGTGGCCGACCCCACCCAGCACGAGAGCCTGGCCGACTGGGCGGCAGACACCGGCGCCAGCCCGCGCACCGTGGCCCGGCTGTTCCAGCAGCAGCTGGGCTGCAGCTTCACCACCTGGCGCCAGCAAGTCGTGCTGGCCCATGGCCTGAGCCTGGCCGCGCGCGGCCTGCCCATACAGCAGATCGCCGCCGAGCTGGGCTACAGCCCCAGCGCCTTCAGCGCCATGGTGCACCGCACGGTGGGCATGCCTCCGGCACGGTTCTTCGGGCAGCAGGCCGGCTCCGCTGCCCACAGGGTCGGAACAGGCGCTGTATCGCGGCCGATCAGGGAATGACAGGGAACCATCGCCTCTTCGCGATAGCTGATCCGATATAGGGTTTGCCTAAGGCCAGCCCATGGAATAGGGCGGCGCCCTGCGTGCTCTTATGCCGCATGATCTCCACCGCCGAGTCGCGCTACAACCAGTGGGTGCGCGAGCACTACCGATTCCTGCTGCGCAGCGCCTGGGCGCTGACCGGCTCGCGCGCGCTGGCCGAGGACGTGGTGCAGGACTGCTTCACCAGCGCCTGGCGCTTTCGCCACCAGCTGCGCGAGGCCGCGATGGCGCGGGCCTGGCTGTTCCAGATCATGCGCCGCCATGCCTTCCGGCACCTTGCGCCATCGGCCCATCTGGTCAGCGATGACGAGGCGCTGGACCAGCATCCCGCCCCCACTCCCTCGCCTTCGGCGCTGGACGACCGGCTCGACGTGGTCAAGGCGCTGTCGCGCATCGCCCCCATCCACCGCGAGGTGCTGGTGCTCTATTACTTCGACGACATGCCCACGGCCCAGATGGCCGAGGCCCTGGACATTGCGCCGGGCACGGTTCTGTCGCGCCTGTCACGCGCCCGCGATGCGCTGAAGGCGGCGCTGGAGCAGGCCGCCCCGGCGCCTGCCCCAGAGACTGCCAGCGTGATCCCGCTGCGCCCCACCCCGCTGCGCGCCACCCGATAGCAAGGCTTGAAATGACTGCCCCGGACACGACCGACGAATCGGCCTTCGACCTGCGCGCACGCGCCGAACTGGCCCTGGCCTTCGACCCCGGGCCGCACGGCGAGCCGCCCGCCCATCTGCTGCGCCACACGCCCTGGCATGCGCGCAGCGGCGTGCGCCGGCTGATCGCCGCGCTGCTGGTGGGCAGCTCGGCCGCCACCGCCGTGTTCGCCATGCGCCCGCCCGAGCTGGTGCGCGCCGCCATCGAGCATGAGTACTACGAGCGCACGCTGCGCGGCAGCTTCATGCCCGAGGCCGAGGTGGCGCGCCGCATGGACCTGCCGGCCGGCGAGAAGCTGCCCGGCTACACCCAGCTGATGCGGCCCTGCGATATCGACGGCACGCGCGCCTACCACCTGACCACCTTCTTCGAGAAGGGCGGCATCGTCACCGTGCTGGCCTTCGACCAGCCCCAGCGCCTGGCCGATGGCCAGGGCTGGTGGGCCAACATGCACTGGCAGGTCGTTCGCTCGCGCGAAGGCCGGCCGCTGGTGCTGGTGGCCCAGAAGAAACAGGCCCTGGCCGTGGCCAGCAAGGCCCTGGGCACCCCTGCCCCATGAGATGCCCCATGAGACGCAATGACACGCCCCATGACAACCACCACGAGGAGACAACCATGAACCACTTGCCGACATCGCCCACTTCCGCCGCGCGCCGCAGCCTGCTGGCCGGCAGCGCCAGCGCACTGGCCGCCGCAGGCCTGGCCGGCCTGCACCAGGGCGCACTGGCCCAAGCCCAAGCCCAAGCCCAGGCACCCGCAGCTGCGGCAGCACCAGCGGCCAAGCCCCTGCCCGGCTACGCGGGCTGGAAGAAGGCCGATGCCCTCATCGTCCACAGCTCCACCACCATAGAGACGCGGCGCGGCGCCTTCGGCACCAGCGTGATCACGCCCAGCGACCAGCTCTATGTGCGCAACAACCTGCCCACGCCGCCCGAATCCATCGTGGCCGACCGCGATGCCTGGCAGCTGCAGGTGGAGGGCGTGCGCCAGCCCCGCAGCCTCAGCGTGCGCGAGCTCAAGTCCCTGGGCCTGGAGACCGTGGCCATGGTGCTGCAGTGCTCGGGCAATGGCCGCGCCTTCTTTCCCAGCAAGCCCAGCGGCACGGCCTGGACCGTGGGTGCGGCCGGCTGCGTGGTCTGGAGCGGCGTGCCCGTGCGCGAGGTGGTCAAGGCCCTGGGCGGCGTGGCCGACGGCGGCCTCTACATGACCGGCACGGGCGGCGAGGTGCTGCCTGCAGGGCTGGACCCCAAGAGCGTCATCGTCGAGCGCTCGGTGCCGCTGTCGGCCATGGAAGACGCGCTGCTGGCCTGGGAGATGAACGGCGAGCCCATCCCGCTGGCCCATGGCGGGCCGCTGCGCCTGATCGTGCCCGGCTACACCGGCGTGAACAACATCAAGTACATCAAGCAGCTGGCCTTCACGCCGCGCGAGAGCGAGGCCCACATCATGTCCCACGGCTACCGCATCTCGCCGCCCGGCAGCAAGAGTGACCCGAGCCAGCCCTCGGTGCAGGAGATGAGCGTCAAGTCCTGGATCAACTCGCCCCTGCCCGAGGACGGCGGGCAGGCCGCCGGCCTGGTGCAGATCCACGGCGTGGCCTTTGGCGGCATGGACGCCGTCAAGGGCGTGGAGGTGTCCACGGACGGCGGCAAGAGCTGGCAGGCCGCGCGCCTGGTTGGCCCCGACCTGGGCAAGTACGCCTGGCGCCAGTTCGTGCTGCAGGCGCGCCTGCCCAAGGGCACGCATGTGCTGGCCAGCCGCGCCACCGACGCGCGCGGCCGGGTCCAGCCCGAGACGCGCGGTGAAAACCAGAGTGGCTACAACAACACCAGCTGGGCCGACCACGCCGTGACCGTCACCGTGGCCTGAACACGGCCCGCGCGCTCATCCCGCCTCCCTTCTCTTCACTCCCGTCACCTCCCGCACACGGCGCCAGACCGTGGCGGGCCCGTACCCCCATTGCCATGTTCACGATGAAACACCTGATCCACACCGCCCTGCTGGGCAGCACTTTGCTCGGCAGCGCCCTGCTGTGCGCCCCCGCCTTTGCCGATGAAGCGGCCCAGATGGCCCTGGGCAAGAAGCTGTTCGCCACGGCCACGCCCGCCTGCGCGCTGTGCCACACGCTCAAGGACGCGGGTGCCGAGGGCGCCATCGGCCCCGTGCTCGACGAGCTGCAGCCCGATGCCGCGCGCGTGGCCCGTGCCCTGCGCGACGGCATAGGCGCCATGCCCTCATTCAAGGCCACGCTCAGCGAGGCCGAGATCGCCGCGCTGTCGCTCTACGTGAGCAAGGCCAGCGCGAAGAAGTAGGCGCCACGCACATCCGTCACCGGCGTTCCTGCAGCTCCCGCAGGGCCTTTTCGTAAGGCGTTTCCTTGGGCTCGGGAACATGCACCACGGCCTCGCCGGCACCGCCCAGCGGCATGCGGTAGACCCAGAGGCTGTGCCGGCCCGGTCCCTGGCGCTGCCAGGAGGGCTCCACGCCGGGCAGCGCAAAGTCCAGGCTGACCAGCCAGGCGCCCTCAGGCAGTTCCGTGGCGGCCTTGACGGCTGCACGGCCCATGCTTTCAGGGCGCTGGAACAGGTAGACCATCTGATAGCCGCTCCAGTCGGCCAGCCAGATATCGGCGCGGCGCACGCGGGCCCAGGGGCAGCGCAGCGCGCAAAGCCAGCGCAGCGGCCAGCTCCACTCCATGCCGTTGAGCCGCGCCTGCGGGTACTGCCCGCGCAGCGCGCGCAGGCCGTCGCCCAGGCCGCAGCCGGCATCGAGCACGGCCGCGCCGTCCGGCAGCGGCGCGGCATCGGCCAGGCCTTGCAGCGCATCGGCGGGCGTGGGAAACAGCGGCGCATCGCGCCAGGCGTTGAGCGGGTAGACCAGGGCGAGCAGGCCCAGCGCCGCCAGCCACAGCCAGGGGCTGATGGCGGCCAGGCCGCCCGGCCCCCACAGCATCAGGCAGGACAGCGGAAAGCCAGCCGCCACGGCCAGGCGCCGCCACCAGGGCGTGGCCAGCAGGCTGGCGAGCACGCCCAAAAAACAGGCCGCCAGCCAGGCGGCCAGCGGCCCTAGGGTCGATTGCAGCGCGGCGTACACAAGCCAGGCGCCTGCCCAGGCAAGAAGGGCCGGGGCCGGCCAGGGAAGGCGCCGCATCATGCGCGCCCTCCGGCCGGGAGCCGCTTATTGCTGTTGCAGTGCTTGCGAGGTGGCACGGTCGAGGCGGCCGGTCTGCGGCAGGCTCTGGTCGCGCTGGAATTCGCGCAGGGCGTTCTGGGTGTTCTTGCCCATGGCGCCGTCAGGCGTGCCTGCGGTGTAGCCCAGGGCATTGAGCTTTTGCTGCGCGGCGCGCAGCGACATGCCGGCGGCATTGGCGCCCGGAGCCGATGTCTGCGACGGTGCGGCACCGCCGTCCACGCCCAGGCGTCCACCGCCGCCCAGGCCCTGGCCCTTGACGGTCTGCGCCTTGTAGTTGCGCAGCGCGCGCACCATCTGGTTGTAGGCGTCCATGAAGGCGGCGGCGATCACCTTGCCTTCGGCCGTGCGCGTGTAGCCGCCCAGCGAGGCGCCGGCGGAGCCGCCGAACAGCGCGCCCATGCCGCCCCAGTCGGTCTTGGAAGACGAGCCTTCGGAAGCCGACACCTGCACGCCCGAACGGTTGTCCACCAGGGCCAGCATGACCGAGGCCTCGCGGGTCTTGGTGGCTGCAGCCAGCGCGCCGAAGATGCCGCCTGCGCGGCCGCCGATGGCGCCGCCCATGCCGCCGGCATCGCTCTGGTTGAAGATCACTTCGGGGGACAGGCCGTAGTCGGAGGCCACCATCTGGCCCTTGCCCAGGTTGCTGCCGCCGCGCATTTCGCCCGAGTCCATCAGCGCGCGTTCACGCGCCATGGCGCCCATGCCGGCCGCGCCGCGTTCCACGACGATGAAGCAGTTGGACTGCTGGATCATCAGGCGCAGCAGCTGCGAGGTGGGCGGCAGGCGGTACTGCTGGGTGAGGATGGTGTACCAGCCGGCGGTCTGGTTCTCGACCAGGGAGATGGTGCCCAGCGAGGAGTCGCAGCGCTCCAGCTCGGTGTTGGCGTTCTCGGCGCTGGCACCGCCCGCGGCGCCAGTGGCCACGGTCTTGGCTTCCGGCGAACCCATGCGCATGTCGGTGGTCACGCAGCCGGTCAGCGCCACGGCGGCGATGGCAGTCAGGGCAAGATACTTCTTCACGTTGTAATCCTCTTGGTCTGGTCTAGGTGAATCAGCGCCAGGGCAATGGGCGTCCACGCACTGGCAGCGTCGCCAGTCAGCGATTACACACAATTACCCCGCATAACAGCGCGCAAATATACCGGGATTCACCCTTGCGAAAAAGCGCTGCTTTGCTGGAGAACGACAGATCACAGACGGTTACAAGCTGTTGTCATCACTCGGGAGCATCGCCGCGCAAACGTTCGATCAGCCCGTTGAGCGCATCGAGCGAGCCGAACTGGATCGCCACTTCGCCCATTTCCTGCAGCTTGCCGCCCCGGCGCACGGACTTCTTGATGCGCACCTCGACATCGGCCATGAGCAGGTCGGACAGCTCTTCCTCCACGCGCTTGATGTCGCGCGTCTTGCCTTCCTTCTTGGACTTCTGGCGCACCAGGCTGAAGTCGGCGCCGATCTTCTTGACCAGGGCCTCGGCCTCGCGCACCGACAGCTTCTTGGCCGCGATCTGGTTGCCGGCCGTGATCTGGGCCGCGCGGTCCAGCGACAGCAGGGCACGCGCATGGCCCATGTCGATGTCGCCGGCCATGAGCATGGTCTGCACCGGGTCGGCCAGGTTCAGCAGGCGCAGGATGTTGGTGGCCGCGCTGCGCGAGCGTCCAACTGCCTGGGCCGCCTGCTCATGCGTGAGGCCGAATTCCTTGACCAGGCGCGACAGGCCCTGGGCCTCTTCCAGCGGGTTCAGGTCCTCGCGCTGGATGTTCTCGATCAGCGCCATGGCGGCGGCGGCCTCGTCGGGCACCTCGCGCACCAGCACCGGTACCTCGGCCAGGCCGGCGATGCGGGCTGCGCGAAAGCGCCGCTCGCCCGCGATGATTTCGTACTTGCCGGCGTGCTCGCCCTTGGCCAGGCGGCGCACCAGGATGGGCTGCATGATGCCCTGGGCCTTGATGCTTTCGGCCAGCTCGTAGAGCGCGCCCTCGTCCATGTGGGTGCGCGGCTGGTATTGGCCGGGCACCATCACGTCCAGCTGCAGGATGCTGGGCAGCCCGGTCTCGGCCACGGGGCCGCCGGCCTCTTCCTTGTCGTGGACCTTGGGGCCGAGCAGGGCTTCGAGTCCGCGTCCCAGCCCCTTGGGTTTCTTGGTCACCATGGTGTTGTCCTTGTCAAAGCGACGCCAGCAGCGCGTGTCCGCTGTCCCAGTCGCCCAGCCCGCTGGCCGTGTTGAGATGGCCCGAAGGCCCTGCATCGACAAAGCGCGCGCCCCAGGCATCGGCCAGGGTCTGCACGCGCTGCGCGCTGCAATAGATATCGTTGTTGCTGCCGACCACGATGGAGGCAAACGGCAAGCGCTGCATCATCACGGGCGACCAGCCAGGCAATTGCTCGCGCAGCTGGGGCTGCTCGGTATCGCCGGGGGCGACCAGCAGCGCGCCACGCACCTTGCGGGCGGCCAGCGGCGAATGCGCCGCCCACCACGCCACAAGGATGCAGCCCAGACTGTGGGCCACCAGCACCACCGGGCGCGGCGCGTCGAGCACCGTCTCCTGCAGCCTGGCGCTCCAGTCGCCGCGCAGCGGACGGTCCCAGTCGTTTTGCTCCAGGCGGCGGTAGCCGTGGCGCTGCTCCCAGCGGCTTTGCCAGTGGCCGGCGTCCGAGTTCTGCCAGCCGGGCAGCAGCCAGACGTCCTCGGCAGCCCACCCGGTCGGCACGCCCTGCCCTGCCGTTTCATGTGAACCTTGCATGGCTACATCTTCTTGATGCGGCGCACCATCTCGTGCGCGAAATCGATGAAGGCCTTGCTGCCCTTGGCGCCCGGGTCGAAGACCACGCCGGGCACGCCATAGCTGGGCGCCTCGGCCAGGCGCACATTGCGCGGGATGACGGTGTCGAACACCTTGTCGCCGAAGTGCTCCTTGAGCTGGTCGCTGACCTGCTGCTGCAGCGTGGTGCGCGGGTCGAACATCACGCGCAGCAGGCCGATGATCTGCAGGTCGGGGTTCATGTTGGCATGCACCTGCTTGATGGTGTTGACCAGGTCGGTCAGGCCTTCGAGCGCGAAGTACTCGCACTGCATGGGCACGACCACGCCATGGGCCGCGCACAGGCCGTTCAGGGTGAGCATGGACAGGCTGGGCGGGCAGTCCACGAGCACGAAGTCGTAGTCGGCATCGGCCGCCCTGAGGGCGCCCTTCAGCCGCTCGTTGCGGCGCTCCAGCGTGACCAGCTCGATCTCGGCGCCGCTGAGTTCGCGGTTGGCGCCCAGCACGTCATAGCCCACGGCCTCGGAGCGCACGGCGGCTTCCTTGACGCTGGCGTTCTCCAGCAGCACGTCGTAGACCGACAGCTCCAGCGCGCGCTTGTCCACGCCCGAGCCCATGGTGGCATTGCCCTGGGGGTCCAGGTCGATCATCAGCACGCGCTGGCCGATCTTGGCCAGGCCCGCAGCAAGGTTGACGGCGGTGGTGGTCTTGCCGACCCCACCCTTTTGATTGGCGACACAGAAGATTTTGGCCATGGTATTTACACGCTTATTTGGCGATGGCCAGCTTGAGGCCAAAACCGATCAGAAACACGCCCGCAGTCTTTTCGAGAACCCGGGAAACCGCAGGATTGGCGCGCATGCGCTCGGCCAGATGCGCGGTCAGCAGCACCACGATCAGGCAATAGAGAAAGGTCAGCACGGCCACCGTGGCCGCCATCACCGCGAACGTGAGCAGGCCCTGGTGGCTTGCGGGATCCACGAACAGCGGGAAGAAGGCCATGTAGAACACGATGGACTTGGGGTTCATCAGGGTGATCAGGCCAGCCTGGCGAAAGTAGTGGCGCGGCTCGATGTGCAGCACGGGTTTGTCGCCGGGCCTGGCTGTGAGCATCCTGAAACCCAGCCAGCCCAGGTAGGCGGCGCCCAGCCACTGCACGGCATGGAAGGCCGCGGGATAGGAGGCCAGCAGCGCGGCAACGCCCGCCACCGCCATCCAGATCAGCACCTGGTCGGCCGCCAGCACGCCGGCGCAGGCCGCCATTCCGGCCCGTATGCCGCCCTTGCCGGTGGAGGTGATCAGCGCCAGATTGCCCGGCCCCGGAATCAGCAAAAACAGAAGAATGGCAACAACGAATGCGCTGAAATCGGAGATGCCGAACATGCTGACCCCTGAGCGATGAAAGCTGGGAGTTTATGCGAGGGCCATGGCCAGCGCATGGGGAACATGGCCCCGCCGCAACGCGGCAGTGTGCTATTCGGTAAAAAAATCAGGCTGCAGCAGTGCGCAGCCAGAGGATGCAGCGCTCGGCGTCCAGGCCCGGCACCTTCAATGGTTCCACGTGAAACACCTGCACGTCGGCAGGCAGCGCGGCGATTTCCTCGTCGGGGTGCTTGCCCTTCATGGCCAGCCAGGTGCCGCCCTCCTCCAGCGACTGGCGCGACCAGCTGGTGAAGTCCGCCAGCGAGGCAAAGGCACGGCAGCTGATCAGCGGATAGCGCGTGGTCAACTGCTCCACGCGGCTGTGGATGCCGCGCAGGTTGGGCAGGCGCAGAGTGGCCGCCGCCTGCTGGATGAAGGCCGCCTTCTTGCCCACCGTGTCCACGCAGTGCACGTCGATCTGCGGGCAGCAGACGGCAAAGACCACGCCGGGCAGGCCGCCGCCCGATCCCACGTCCAGCATGGCGGTGCGCCCTGCGCGCGCAGGCATCTGGGCCAGGTGGCGCTGCAGGGGCGGCACGGCGGCCAGGCTGTCGAGCAGGTGGTGGGTCAGCATTTCCTGCGGATCACGCACTGCCGTGAGGTTGTAGACCTTGTTCCACTTGCCCAGCAGGGCCTGGAATTCCATCAGCGTATCGACCTGGGCAGGGGAAAGCTCCAGGCCCAGCGCCCGCAGGCCGGCCTCGAGAGGAGCGCGCAGTTCCTGGCTCATGCGGATGCCTCCTCGCCCTTCGCGTCTGTCACATCAGGGGCAAAGCCGCGGAAGCCCCCCTTCTTCAGGTGCACCATGAGCAGGGAGATCGCCGCTGGCGTCACGCCCGACATGCGCGATGCCTGGCCCAGCGTCTCGGGCCTGTGCTTTTGCAGCGACTGGCGCACCTCGAAGGACAGGGCCGGCACCTGCATGTAGTCCAGCTCGGCCGGCAGGCGCAGGTTCTCGAAATGGGCGGCGCGCTGCACCTCGTCCTTCTGGCGGTCGATGTAGCCTGCGTACTTGGCCGCGATCTCCACCTGCTCGACGACGGAGGCGCTGAGATCGCCCAGCACCTCGGGCTGCACATCGGCCGAGGCATAGCGGCCCTCGTTCAGGCTCATCAGCTTGCCGTAGCCCACGTCGGGCCGGCGCAGCAGGTCGAACAGGTTGTACTCGCGCTCGATGGACTTGCCCAGCACCCGCTCCGATTCCTCGGGCGCGACGATGCGCGGATTGACCCAGGTGGACTTCAGGCGCTCTGTTTCACGTGAAACAGCATCGCGCTTGCGGCTGAAGGCATCCCAGCGCGCATCGTCCACCAGACCCATGGCGCGGCCCGCCTCGGTCAGGCGCATGTCGGCGTTGTCCTCGCGCAGCTGCAGCCGGAACTCGGCACGGCTGGTGAACATGCGGTAGGGCTCGGTCACGCCCTTGGTGATCAGGTCATCGACCAGCACGCCCAGGTAGGCCTCGTCGCGGCGCGGCAGCCAGGCTTCCTGGCCGCGGCACTGCAGCGCGGCGTTGAGGCCGGCGAACAGGCCCTGGGCCGCCGCTTCCTCGTAGCCGGTCGTGCCGTTGATCTGGCCGGCGAAGAACAGGCCCTGGATCTGGCGCGTCTCGAAGCTGCTCTTGAGCGAGCGCGGATCGAAGTAGTCGTACTCGATGGCGTAGCCGGGACGCAGGATGTGCGCGTTCTCCAACCCCTTCATGCTGCGCACCAGTTCGTACTGGATGTCGAAGGGCAGGCTGGTGGAGATGCCGTTGGGATAGAACTCGTTGGTGGTCAGGCCTTCGGGCTCCAGGAAGATCTGGTGGCTTTCCTTGTCGGCAAAGCGGTTGATCTTGTCCTCGACGCTGGGGCAGTAGCGCGGGCCCACGCCCTCGATCTTGCCCGTGAACATGGGGCTGCGGTCAAAGCCGCTGCGGATGATGTCGTGCGTGCGCTCGTTGGTGTGGGTGATCCAGCAGGGCATCTGGCGCGGGTGCATGGCCGCATTGCCGATGAAGCTGAACACGGGCAGCACGCCTTCGTTGACACCGCCGGGCATACCGTCGCCGGGCTGCTCCTCGCACTGCGAGAAGTCGATACTGCGGCCATCCAGGCGCGGCGGCGTGCCGGTCTTCAGGCGACCCTGGGGCAGCTGCAGTTCCTTGAGCCGCGACGACAGGCTGACGGCCGGCGGGTCGCCCGCGCGGCCTGCCGCGTAGTTGTTCAGGCCCACGTGGATCTTGCCGTCCAGGAAGGTACCCGCCGTGAGCACCACGGTGCGGCTGCGAAAGCGCACGCCCACCTGGGTGACGGCACCCACCACGCGGTCGCCCTCGACCATGAGGTCGTCCACCGCCTGCTGGAACAGCCACAGGTTGGGCTGGTTCTCCAGCATGTCGCGGATGGCGGCCTTGTAGAGAATGCGGTCGGCCTGGGCGCGCGTGGCACGCACGGCCGGGCCCTTGGAGCTGTTGAGGATGCGGAACTGTATGCCGCCGATATCGGTAGCCAGCGCCATGGCGCCGCCCAGCGCATCCACTTCCTTGACCAGATGGCCCTTGCCGATCCCGCCGATGCTGGGATTGCAGCTCATCTGGCCCAGGGTCTCGATGTTGTGGCTCAGCAGCAGCGTCCTGCAGCCCATGCGCGCAGCGGCCAGCGCGGCCTCGGTGCCGGCGTGGCCGCCACCGACCACGATCACATCAAATTCCTGTGGGTACAACATGCTTATCACTCCGGGGGCCTGCCCGGCCCAAGCCCCCGACACGGAGCACTCACGCTCCGGCGCTCATGGCAGGTGGCCCTCGTTCATGTAGCGAGGGGAACCCAGCGGGGAACCCGCGATTTTCCCACCTTTGCCGCACCAGTGCCTTGCAAGGGGTCGGCCGGCCCTGCCACCGGGCCGGTACTGTGCCGGTGTTCCACGTGAAACAGGGCGGCGGGCGGCGGCATTCTCCGCAGGATGCTGCGCGCCGCCGCCCGCAACGCGGCCCGCTTGCAAGAAACATGTGCAGGGCCTGTGATGCAATGGCGGCCATGCAGATCCTCATCTTCGCGGGCAGTACCCGCCAACAATCGCACAACCGGCGCCTGACCGCCGCCGCCGCCGACATGGCGCGCGAACTGGGCGCCCAGCCCACGCTGCTGGAGCTGTCGGATTTCGACATCCCCATGTACAACGCCGACCTGGAGGCCAGCGGCACGCCGCCCGACGTGCTGCGCTTCAAGGCCGCGCTGCACGGCCACCCGGCCTGGCTGATCTGCTCGCCCGAGTACAACGGCAGCTACCCTGCCCTGCTCAAGAACGCCATCGACTGGGCTTCCAGCCCCGTGGCCGGTGATCCGGTCTGGTCCGATGGCACCCTGCCCTTTCGCGGCAAGGTCGTGGGCATGGCCAGCGCCTCGCCCGGCGGCCTGGGCGGCCTGCGCGCCCAGTCGCACCTGGCGCCGCTGCTGCTGAACCTGCAGTGCTGGCTGGCGCCCGTGAGCCACGCCGTGGGACAGGCAGGCCAGGCCTTTGACGAGGCCGGCCGCCTGCAGCGCCCCCAGGACCAGCTGGGCATGAAGGCCGTGCTGGAGCAGGTGCTCTGGGCTGCGCAGCGCCTGTCGGCCTGAACCCTGGCGCCAGCGCGGTCCCATCATGCGCAGCCCCGCCACATGGGGTTAGCATGGGCGCTTGTCTTTCTTACCCTGATCGGAAGCCATCCACCATGAAGCTCTACTACAGCCCTGGCGCCTGCTCTCTGTCTCCCCACATCGTCCTGCACGAGGCAGGCCTGGCCTACGAGCCGGTCCTGGCCAGCACCAAGACGCACAAGCTGCAGGACGGCACGGACTACTACGGCATCAACCCGCTGGGCTATGTTCCCTTCCTCGTGCTCGACGACGGCGACACGCTGCATGAAGGCCCGGCCATCGTCCAGTACCTGGCCGATCTGGTCCCCGAGAAGAAGCTGGCCCCGGCCAACGGCACCATGGCCCGCTACCACCTGCAGGAGTGGCTGAACTTCATCGGCACCGAGCTGCACAAGGGCTTTGGTCCCCTGTTCAACCCCGCCACGCCCGACGACTACAAGCCCGTGGTGCGCCAGCGCGTGCTGGACCGCCTCAAGTGGGTGGACGGCGAGCTCAATGGCCGCGACTACCTGATGGGCGAGCAGTTCACCGTGGCCGACGCCTACCTGTTCACCGTGACGGGCTGGGCCCAGTTCGTGGGCGTGGACATCTCCGAGCTGACCAACCTCCTGGCCTACCGCGAGCGCGTGCTGGCCCGCCCTGCCGTGCAGGCCGCGATGAAGGCCGAAGGCCTGCTCAAGTAAGCAGCGCCGCGCTGCTGCGCTCAAGGCCTGACGGGGCCGGCTGGTGTGGAACCGGCCGGCCCTTTGTCTTTGGTGCCTGCGGCGCAGGCCTGGCGCCTGCGGATGCGCGGCTGCACCTCGGCGGGTGCCGCGCGCATCTGCCGGGCCATGCGGCATGCGGGCGTCGCCTGCACGACAGCGCGCAAATCCCTGGCCTGCACGATTGATTCCATGGGCGTAATCTGTGCCGTACGCCGCGCCGCCCGCACGGGCGGCGCTTTTGCTTCACGCACAGAAAGCCCCGTTGCATGACCTCTCTGTTCGAACCCATACAGGCTGGCGAACTGCGCCTGCCCAACCGCATCGCCATGGCGCCCCTGACGCGCAACCGCGCACCCCAGGCCCTGCCCAACGACATCATGGTCACCTACTACGCCCAGCGCGCCAGCGCCGGCCTGCTGATCAGCGAAGGCACGGCCATCAGCCACCAGGGCCAGGGCTATGCCCATGTGCCGGGCCTGTACGGCAGCGAGCAGCTCGACGGCTGGAAGCGCGTGACCGACGCCGTGCACAAGGCCGGCGGGCGCATCGTCACCCAGCTGTGGCATGTGGGCCGGGTCTCGCACACCTCGCTGCAGCCCGAAGGCCAGGCGCCCGTGGGACCGTCCCCGGTGGCGGCCAGATCCAAGACCTATGTGATCGACGAGGACTCGGGCAAGGGCCAGTTCGTGCCCACCTCTGCGCCGCGCGCGCTCGCCCAGCACGAGCTGCCCGCCATCGTCCACAGCTTCGCCGTGGCCGCGCGCAATGCCGTGGAGACGGCCGGTTTCGACGGCGTGGAGCTGCACGGCGCCAACGGCTACCTGCTGGACCAGTTCCTCAAGACCGGCGCCAACCGGCGCGATGACGACTACGGCGGCAGCATCGAGAACCGCGCCCGCCTGCTGCTCGAATGCACGCGCGCCGCAGCCGATGCCGTGGGCGGCGGCCGCGTGGGCATCCGCCTGTCGCCCGTGACGCCGGCCAACGACATCGCCGATGCCGATCCCCAGCCGCTGTTCGAATACGTGGTGCGCCAGCTGGCGCCGCTGGGCCTGGCCTACATCCACATCATCGAAGGCTCCACCGGTGGCCCGCGTGAATTGCCGGACCGGCCCTTCGACTACGCGGCCCTCAAATCCGCCTACCGCCAGGCCGGTGGCCAGGGCGCCTGGATGGTCAACAACGGCTATGACCGCGACATGGCCCTGCGCGCCGTGGAAAGCGGCCACGCCGATATCGTGGCCTTCGGCAAGGCCTTCATCTCCAATCCCGACCTGGTCCACCGCCTGCACGACGACCTGCCGCTGAACCCCTGGAACTCCAGCCTGTTTTACGGCGGCGGCGCAGAGGGCTATATCGACTACCCGTTCGCGCGCCAGGCCTGATTGGCGGCCGCACAAACAAAAAGCGGAGTGCATCGCACTCCGCTTTTTTTATCCAGACGATTCACGTGGAACAGGGGCCGGGCCCCTGTCCCTGCGTCCGCTATCTCAGGCGTGTTCCAGCAGCTGGGTCTCGCGCGTGTCCCGGCCAGAGGCCAGCGAGGCGCGGCCTGCGGCCGGTGCCAGGCTGGGCTGGCCCTGGGAGGGACGGCCGTAGGAAGCATGCGAGCCCATGGATGCCACGGCCGCACCGGCAATGCGGAACTGGCCCACCACCTGCGCCAGGCGCGCGGCCTGCTCGCGCAGCGACTCGGCAGCGGCAGCCGACTCCTCGACCAGGGCTGCGTTCTGCTGCGTCATGCGGTCGATATCGCCCACGGCCTGGTTGACCTGGCCGATGCCGCCCGACTGCTCGCTGGAAGCCGCCGTGATCTCGCCAATGATGTCGCCCACGCGCTGCACGCTGTCCACGATCTCCTTCATGGTCTTGCCCGCGTCCTCGACCTGGCGCACGCCCACGTCCACGGCCTGCACGCTGGTCTGGATCAGCGCCTTGATCTCGCTGGCCGCCTGGGCCGAGCGCTGGGCCAGGGATCGCACCTCGGCGGCCACCACGGCAAAGCCGCGGCCCTGCTCGCCGGCGCGCGCCGCTTCCACGGCGGCGTTCAGCGCCAGGATGTTGGTCTGGAAGGCGATGGAGTCGATCAGGCCGATGATGTCGCCGATCTTGCGGCTGGAGGTCGTGATCTCCTGCATGCTCACCACGGCCTGGGCCACCACGTCGCCACCGCGCGTGGCCGTGGTCGAGGCCGATGCCGCCAGCTGGTTGGCCAGCTGCGAGGACGATGCCGTCTGCTGCACCGTGGCCGTGAGCTGGGACAGCGAGGCCACGGTCTCCTGCACATTGCTGGCCGTCTGCTCTGTGCGCGAGGACAGGTCCTGGTTGCCCGTGGCGATCTCCTGGCTGGCCGTGGCGATGTTGCCGCTGGCGTCGCGCACCTGGGTCACCATGGAGCCCAGGCTCTGCTGCATCTGGTCCAGCGCGCGCTGCAGGTCGGCCACCTCGTCCTTGCCCTCCACCTTCACGCTCTGCGACAGGTCGCCCTGGGCGATGGTCAGCGCCGTCTGGCGCGCCTGCACCAGGGGGCGGCAGATGGACAGCATGTTCATCAGCGTCAGCGGCACCACCACCAGCACCGTGAGCACCACGGCGGCAACGAAGATCCACTGCGTCTGCTCGGCCACGCCCTGCTCCTCGGCGGTCATGGCATCGACCTGCTGGCGCAGCAGCTGGTCGAGCTGGGCGATGAGCTTTTCGACCTCGGCCACCTCGGCCATGGCCTTGCCGCTCATGCGGTTGGCCGTGGTGGCCGTGTCGTAGCCACCGGCCTCCAGCTGGCGCGCAATGTGCTCGAACTGCTGGCGGTAGCGGTCCACACGGTCGGAGATGCCGCTGACGATGGCATCGTCGGCAGGGTCCTCGTCCTTCAGAAAACGCCCCGCCACGGCCTTGACGCGCTCGATGGCCGCCAGCCACTGCCCGTGGGCCTTGCGCACCTCGTCGGCACGCTCGTACTGGATGATCATGTCCTTTTCATGGGCGCGCACCGCGCCCAGCTCGGCGCGCAACTCCACCATGTAGCCCATCTTGGCGTACGAGGTATGCATGAACTGCTGACTCATGCCATGGATGCGGAACATGCCCAGCATCCCGGCTCCGCCCAGCAGACCCAGCAGCACCAGCACCATGGCGATGGCACCCAGCATCCGCGTGCGGATCGTGAAAGCCCGCATCATTCCCAACAAGTTCATGACCGTTTTCCTCTCTGTCAGTCAGGGCGCACGCACGGTCTCCAAATGCATAGCGCCAACGTAAATACAAATTGTTGCAGTTTGTCAGATGATCGCCAATGGTCTATGACGGTTTTTGCATATTCACGGCTCTTTTCGATCTATCGGCCATTGCAGCGGATCATTGAGCCGGCCGACTCACATCGAGTTGGGCCAAATCAACCCTTGCCCAGCCAGGCGCTTGACCTTGCCATGGTGTCAGGGTTCAACATGCCGTCCATGGCTTGCGCCACTTCGGCGCGCCCCAACCAGGAGCTAGAAATGCAACATGTTTTCACCGTGCAGGGCATGACCTGCGGCCACTGCGAACGCGCCGTCACCCAGGCCGTGCAGGGCGTGGATGACCAGGCCCAGGTAAAAATCGATCGCGCAGCCCAGCGCGTGGAAGTCGACAGCAGCGCCAGCCGCGAGGCGCTGGGCGCGGCCATCGCCGAAGAAGGCTACAAGGTCGCCTGAGTCCCCGGAGTGACACGCACCATGTCCGCCCAAGCACAGCACTGGCCCGTCTCCATCGGCGAGGCCGCGCGCCGCGCCGGTGTCTCGGCGCGCATGGTGCGCCACTACGAAGCCCAGGGCCTGCTGCCGCCCATGCACCGCACGGACGGCGGCTACCGCCAGTACGCCGAGTCCGACGTGCACGCCCTGCGCTTCATCCGCCGCGCCCGCGACCTCGGTTTCTCCATGGACGAGATCGCCACCTTGCTGGGCCTGTGGCAGGACAAGAGCCGTGCCAGCAGCCAGGTCAAGGACATCGCCCAGCGCCACATCGACGCACTGACCGAGCGCATCGCCGCCATGCAGGCCATGCAGCGCACGCTCAAGACCCTGGTGCACTGCTGCCACGGCGACGACCGGCCGGACTGCCCGATCTTGGATGATCTGGCAGCGCCCGACACAGTGGGAAGCGGCGCTTAATTTAAGCTGTGGGCATGCTCACCACGCCCACCCAGCTTCACCAATGGTTGCTTGAGCCTGAAGGTCAGCGGCTTGAGTTCAAGGAAGCCAAGCAGCGCTATGACTTTGAAAAACTGCTCAAGTACTGCGTAGCCCTGGCCAACGAAGGCGGCGGCGCCATCGTGCTGGGCGTGACCGACAAACGACCTCGCCTCATCGTGGGTACGCAGGCGTTCGAAGACCCGGGCCGCACCGAGGCCGGATTGCACCAGAGACTGGGCCACCGTATCCCTGTTGAGGAACTGCGCCTGCCGCAAGGCCGTGTGCTGGTTGTGCGTGTGCCCTCCCGGCTGCCGGGCACGGCATGGCAGATCGACGGCAGCTTTCTCAAACGGGCCGGCGATGATCTGGCGACAATGAGCGCGCAAGAACTGCGGGCCATCTTCGATGAAACCGGCCCCGACTTCTCGGCACAGCCATGCCCAGGGGCCACGCTGGAGGATCTGGAGCCGTCATCCATTGCATTGTTCCGGGAGCGCTGGGCTCGCAAAGGCAATACCGCTCGCAGACGCGAACTGAGCGACGAACAGACCCTGCGGGATGCAGAGTTGCTCGTAGAAGGCAATCAGGTGAGCTATGCCGCGCTCATCCTGTTCGGCAAAAGAGCGGCTCTGACAAGATGGTTGGCCCAGGCGGAGCTGGTCTTTGAATACCGGTCGTCCGAAGCGGCAGGACCGGCTGCCGATCGCGAAGAGTTTCGAGAGGGCTTTTTTGCGTGGCAGGACGCGCTCTGGAAAAAGATCAACTTGCGCAATGACCGCCAAAGCTACCAGGACGACTTTTTCCGCATGGACCTGCCGACATTTGCCGAGGTTCCGGTCCGGGAAGCGCTCCTGAATGCGGTTGCCCATAGGGACTATCGCCTGGGTGGTTCGATTTTCGTCAGGCAATTTTCCAAGCGGCTGGAGGTGATCAGCCCGGGAGGGCTGCCGCCCGGAATCACGCCCGAGAACATCATTGACCAACAGAATCCGCGCAATCGCAGACTCGCCGAAGCCCTCGCCCGCTGCGGCTTGATCGAGCGCTCTGGTCAAGGCCTGAATCTCATGGTGGAAAGCGCGGTGCGACAAGGCAAGCCCCTGCCCAGCCTTGCAGGAACATCCGCCCACGAAGTACGGCTGACCCTGGAAGGCGGAGTGCGCAACCCGGCCTTCGTACGCTTCATGGAGCACCTCGGCGAAGAGAAGCTGAGCAGCTTCTCGACATTGGACTACCTCGCGCTGGAATGCCTGCAACAGGAAAAGCCGCTGTCTGCCCCTTTGAGGGAACGCCTTGCAGGCCTGCTGGCGGCGGGAGCGGTGGAATCCATAGGTCGAGGCAAAGGGACGCGCTACATCCTGTCCGAGGCCTTGTATGCGTCTTTGGGCGCCAAAGGAACGCATACCCGGCAACGCGGCCTGGACAGAGAGACCAACAAGGCGCTGCTGCTCAAACACCTCACAAAGCACAGAGAGCATGGTGCTGCGCTGGCCGAACTGCGGCAGGTGCTGCCGTCCTTGCCAATGAGTGCCGTTCAGGATCTGCTGAAAGAGCTGCGCAATGAGGGGCGCCTCCAGCTGATGGGTGCGCGCCGTTGGGCACGATGGCATTTGTCGGATTGATATCTGCAGCGTTTGGGCCGTGGCATCAAGACCGGTCTATGAGTCCAAAAGATGCCAAGTTCTTTAGCCTCTTTTAGAGAGTGCGAAAAACTGTTTAACCACAACGACTTATAAAGCGCCCCAAAATTGCCGGAGGCTCTTTTAGGCTCTTGGAAACACCTCTATAGAACCAAAGCTCTGCGGGCATGTGCGGCTTCGGCTCAATCCTTGGAAGGGTTTGCCGCGCGCTTTGCGGAGGCCGCGCGCCGAGCAGGCTCCGCCCTGCGCAACACCCCCCCCATCAAGGTATCAATGCACTGTTGCGCCACTTCCTCGGCCGAGTACTGGCCGCCAGGCTGGTACCAGCGGCCTATCCAGCTGAGCGCGCCCGCGATGACAAAGGCCGTCATCTTGGGGTCGCAGGGGGCCAGGGAGCCCTCCTGCACGCCGGCGGCCACCAGGCGGCGGAAGGCCTGGTCTATGGCGGCCTTCTGGCGGCGCAGTTCGCGGCGGCTGTCGGGAGGGACCTGTTCGTCGCCGACACGGATCAGGCACATGCCGAAGTCCATGGTGACGATGCGCGCATAGACCTGCATGCAGGCGCGCAGCTGGTCCACGGCCTGGCCACCTGCGCGGCGCGAGGCCTCGATGCCTTCCAGCGTCATGGCCAGGCCCTGGTTCACGCACTGCAGCAGGATCTCGTCCTTGTTCTTGACGTAGTAGTACAGCGTGGGCTTGCTCACGCCCAGCCGCGCGGCGATGTCGTCCAGCGAGGTGGCGGAGAAGCCGCGCTCGTTGAACAGCTGCGCGGCGGCCTGCAGCACGGCCTGGCGCTTGGCCTCGCGCTGCTGCTCGCGGTCGGGCGTGCCGCTCCAGGGCGAGTCCACGGCGGGCGCCGCACGGCCTTTGCGGGCGCGGGTTCCGGGGCTGGGGCTGGGGCTGGGTCGGGTCTTGGTTTCAGGGCTCGATGGCTTCATGGCGGCGGGTGCACCGGGGAAATCACCGATGCTGCATGCGGTGGGCGACAACCAGAATCTACTCCAAAGTAAACAGCCTACGCATCAGTAGGCTCCTGCCCGGCTCGACGAAACAACGCACGAGACAGCCATGGAGACACACCCCGACGGCGGCCCGCCCGCCCCCTTGCTGCAGGTCGATGGCGTCACGCTCGCCTTTGGCGGCGTGAAGGCGCTGTCGGGCGTGGGCTTCGATGTGCAGCCCGGCTCGATCACGGCGGTGATCGGCCCCAACGGCGCGGGCAAGACGTCGCTGTTCAACACCATCTCGGGCTTTTACCGGCCCACGGGCGGCTCCATCCGCTTCCAGGGCGAAGACATCACGCGCATGCCGGCGCCGCGCCGTGCGCGGCTGGGCCTGGGGCGCAGCTTCCAGAACATTGCGCTGTTCCGGGGCATGACGGTGCTGGACAACATCAAGCTGGGCCGCCACGCCCACCTGCGCACCAACGTGCTCGACGCCCTGCTCTATCTGGGCCGCGCTCGCCGCGAAGAGGCCGAGCTGCGCCGCGACATCGAGGAGCGCATCATCGATTTCCTGGAGATAGACCACATCCGTCATGCGCCCGTGGCCGCCCTGTCCTACGGCCTGCAAAAGCGCGTGGAGATGGCGCGCGCCCTGGCCATGCAGCCGCGCATCCTGATGCTGGACGAGCCCGTGGCCGGCATGAACCGCGAGGAGACCGAGGACATGGCGCGCTTCATCCTGGACGTGCGCGCCGAATGGGGCGTGACCGTGCTCATGGTGGAGCACGACATGGGCATGGTCATGGACCTGTCCGACCACGTGGTGGTGCTCAACTTCGGCCAGGTCATCGCCCAGGGCACGCCGGCCGCGGTGCAGGCCGATCCCGAGGTGAACCGGGCCTACCTGGGCGCCGGTGATGTGGGCGAGCTGCGGCGCCGGCTGCGCGGCGCGTCCGCCCGGCCGGAGCCCGCCACGCCGCAGCCTGCCCTGGCACAGGAAGCCGCATGATGGACTGGGCCTACCTGTTCGAGATCGCCCTCACGGGCCTGGCCGGCGGCGGCCTGTATGCGCTGGCCGCGCTGGCCTTCGTGGTGGTCTACAAGGCCACGCGCGTGGTCAACATCGCCATCGGCGAGCTGCTGATGGTGGGCGCCTACCTGTTCTTCACCTTCGCGGCCATGTTCGCGCTGCCGCTGTGGCTGGCCATTCCCGCCGCCGTGCTGGGCACGGGGCTGCTGGGCGCGCTGATCGAGCGCACGATGATCCGGCCGCTGCTGGGCGAGCCGCCGATCTCGGTGTTCATGGTCACCGTGGGCCTGGCCTCGGTGCTGGTGGGCCTGGTGGAGCTGATCTGGACGGCCGACCAGCGCCGCCTGCCCGAGTTCATGCCCACGCAGCCCGTGATGATCGGCGAGGCCTTTCTCGCGCCCAAGGTGGCCTGGGGCGCAGCCGTGGCCGTGGTCTTCATCGCGGCCGTGCTGCTGGTGTTCCGCTACTGGCGCGGCGGCGTGGCCCTGCGTGCGACGGCCAGCGACCAGGCAGCGGCCTATTCGGTGGGCATCAATGTGCCGCGCGTGTTCTCGCTGGCGTGGGCGGTGTCGGCCATGATCGCCGCCGTGTCGGGAATCATCGTCGGCTCCATCGGCGGCATCTCGTCGAGCATGGGCGTGTTCGGCCTGTCGGTGCTGGTGGTCGTCATCGTGGGCGGGCTGGACAGCGTGCTGGGCGCCCTGGTCGGCGGCCTGTTCATCGGCCTGGTGGAGGCGCTGGCCGGCGCCTACCTGGGCGGCGAGTACAAGCTGCTGGCCACCTTCATCGTGCTGGTCGTGGTGCTCATGCTCAGGCCCTACGGCCTGTTCGGCACGCACGAGATCGAGCGGCTCTAGACAGCTTCAGAAAGACGGCAGCATGCGCATAGGCACCCTCAAGGAAAGCTACATCGCCGATGCGGCGCTGTTCGACTCCCGCACGCAACGCATCTGGCTGGCCATGGCCGGCGCGCTGCTGCTGCTGTTTCCCTTCATGGCCAGCGACTACTGGCTGTACCTGGCCTGCCTGGTCAGCATCAACGTGGCCGGCGCCACCGGGCTGAACATCCTCACCGGCTACACGGGTCTGGTGAGCCTGGGCCAAGCCGCCTTCATGGGACTGGGCGCCTACACGGTGGCCATCGTGCAGGCGCGCTGGGGCACGCCCGTGCTGTTCAACCTGCTGGCGGGCGGCTTGGTGGCCATGCTGGGCGGCATCGTGGTGGGCCTGCCCTCGCTGCGCGTCAAGGGCCTGTACCTGGCGATTGCCACCATCGCGGCCTCGTTCATCGCCCATTTCCTGTTCGCCAACCTCAGGCTCACGGGCGGCACGGCGGGCCTGACGCTGCAACCGGCCACGGTGTTCGGCGTGGCGCTGGACACCTCGTTCCGGCTGTACTGGGTGATCGTGCCCGTCACGCTGCTGATGCTGCTGGGCGCGGCCAACCTGTTTCGCACGCGCACAGGCCGCGCCTTCATCGCCATCCGCGACCGCGACATCTCGGCCGAGGTGCTGGGCATACCGCTGCTGCGCTACAAGCTGCTGTCGTTCGGGCTGTCCTCGTTCTACGCGGGCGTGGCGGGCGGGCTGTGGGCGTACTTCTTTCGCGTGGTCACGCCCGAGAGCTTTCCCCTCTTGATGTCCATCTTCTTTCTGGCGGCCATCATCGTCGGCGGCATGGGCTCCATCCTGGGCTCCATCCTGGGCGCGGTCTTCATGACCATGGTTCCGGAGCTGCTCAAGCTCATCGTGGACCTGCTGCCCGGCGGCTCGGAGCTGGCCGTCTTCCTGTCGCCCGTGCGCACCATGGTGTTCGGGCTGCTGATCATCGTCTTTCTGGTCTTCGAGCCGCAGGGGCTCGCACAAATGTGGCGGCGCCTGCGCCGCTTCTTCCACCTGTGGCCCTTCCGCAATTGAGGCGGCGCCGCGCACGACAAGCAAAAGGAGACAAGCATGCAGCAACACCCGACTTCCTCGCGCCGCCGCAGCCTGCTGCTGGCGGCCGGCGCCAGCCTGGCCGCGCCGCTGGCCGCCCGCGCCCAGGCTGGCGGCGAAGACATCGTGATCGGCGGCTCCATCCCCATGACGGGCGTGTTCGCCTTCGCGGGCGTGGGCATCAATGCCGGCATGGGCGACTACGTGAAGATCGTCAACGAGGCTGGCGGCATCAAGGGCCGCAAGGTCCGCTACGTGCCCGAGGACACGGGCTACAAGGTCGATGTCTCGGTGGCCGCGTTCAAGAAGATCACCAGCCAGAACAAGGTCAACCTCTACTACGGCGACTCCACGGGCTTTTCCAAGACCATCAACCCGGAGCTGGACCGCAACGGCGCCATCCTCATGGCGGGCGCCTCCTTCGCCACCGAGCTCAACAACCCGGCCAAGTACCCGAACCAGTTCCTCGTGGGGCCCGACTACACGGAGATGTTCGGCATCCTGCTCAAGCACATCGCCAAGGAAAAGCCGGGCGCCAAGGTGGCCTTCGTCTACTCCGACTCCGAATTCGGCCGCGACCCCATCGAGGCCAGCGAAGCGGCCGCCAAGAAGCTGGGCCTGAACATGGTGGCCAAGCTGATGACGCCGCCCGGCAGCGTGGACGTGTCCACCGAAGTCATCAAGCTGCGCCGCGCCGCGCCCGACTACACCATCTTCCACGGCTACATCCTCGCGCCCATTCCCGAGTTCATCCAGCAGGGCAAGCAGATGGGCATGACCAGCCGATGGATGGGCACCTTCTGGACCATGGACAGCTCCACCGTCATGAAGATGGGCGAGGCCGGCGACGGCTTCATGGGCGTCATGCCCTACCGCTACTACTACGACACCTCGGCCAAGGCGCCCATGCTGGACAAGATCCGCGCGCTGCGCCCCGAGTACCAGAGCACGGCCTATATCCAGGGCTTTCTGGCGGCCATGCTGTTCGTGGAATCGGCCAGGCGCTGCCTGGACGCGGGCAAGCCGCTCACCGGCCCCAACCTCAAGGCAGCGCTCAACTCCATCAAGGACTTCGACACGGGCGGACTGATCGGCGTGCCCATCACCATCAAGGGCAATTCGATTCCCGTGGGCCGCGTCTACAAGGCGGACATGAAGGCGCAGAAGATGCTGCCTGCGTCCGACTGGATCGCACTTTGACCGTCGTCCGAACAGACGCCCGCACATGACCGAGCAGCCCACGGACAAGGTCCTCGAAATCAACAACATCGAGGTCATCTACAACAAGGTCGTGCAGGCCCTGCGGGGCCTGTCGCTGGCCGTGCCGCGCGGCCAGATCGTGGCGCTGCTGGGCAGCAACGGCGCGGGCAAGAGCACCACGCTCAAGGCCGTCTCGGGGCTGCTGGCGCTGGAGGACGGGCTGCTGGCCAGCGGCAGCGTGCGCTACAACGGCCAGTCCACCGCGCAGTACGCGCCCCAGCAGCTGGTGCGCCTGGGGCTGTCGCATGTGATGGAGGGCCGGCGCGTGTTCGAGGACCTCACGGTGGAGGAAAACCTCGTGGCCGCGACCTACGCGCTCACGGGCCGCCATCAAGTCAAGCCCGACTTCGACCTGGTCTACAGCTACTTCCCGCGCCTGCATGAGCGACGCAAAGGCCTGGCCGGCTACCTGTCGGGCGGCGAGCAGCAGATGCTGGCCATTGGCCGCGCGCTGATCGCCGAGCCCCAGCTCATGCTGCTGGACGAGCCCTCGCTGGGCCTGGCGCCCAAGCTGGTGGAGGACATCTTCACCATCATCGCGCGCATCAATGCCGAGCGCGGCACCTCCATGCTGCTGGTCGAGCAGAACGCCACCGTGGCCCTGGCCGTGGCGCACAGCGGCTACATCATGGAGAACGGAAAGATCGTCATCGACGGCCCGGCCGAACGCCTGGCCCAGGATGCCGACGTGCGCGAGTTCTACCTGGGCATGGGTGGTGGCGGCGAGGCAAAAAGTTTTCGCGACCTGAAGCACTACAAGCGCCGCAAGCGCTGGTTGTCATGAAGCACCCCCTGAGTCGCTTCGCGCCTTCCCCCTCTCTCCCGCTTCGCGAGGGAGGGGGACAGCACCCTCGGTGCGGGGCGGCCCTTCCTCGGTGCTCCCGTGTGGGGGCACGCCAGTGTCACAGGCAGCGCGATGGGTCATTGATATGAAGAACCTTCCCGAACTCACCCTGCCCCAGATGCTGGCCGAACGCGCGCGCAGCGATGCCCAGCGCGTGGCCATACGGCAAAAGGACTTCGGCATCTGGAAGCCCACCAGCTGGGCGCGCTACCACGAGCGTGCCAGCCACTTCGGGCTGGGCCTGGCGCAGCTGGGCCTGCCGCCAGGCGGCCACATGGGCGTGATCTCCGAGAACCGCATCGAGTGGGTGCTGGCCCAGATGGGCGCGGGCCTGATCGGCGCCATCACCGTGGGCGTCTACCCCACCAGTCCCACGCCCGAGGTCGCCTACGTGGCCGGACACGCGGACATCGCCATCATGGTGTGCGAGGACCAGGAGCAGACCGACAAGTTGCTGGCCGCCCTGCCCGAGCTGCCGCAGCTGCAGAAAATCATCGTCATGGAGACCAAGGGCCTGCGCAGCCTTGCGCCCGAGCTGCGCGCCCTGATCACCACCTTCGACGAGGTCGAGCGCCTGGGCGCCCAGGCCGCCAGCCGCGCCCCCATCGAACAGGCGCTGGCACGCCAGACGCTGGATGACGTGGGGCTGATGATCTACACCTCGGGCTCCACCGGCAAGCCCAAGGGCGCCATGATCACCTACCGCAACATCCGCGGCGTGGTGCCCGGCATTGCCGAGCGGCTGGGGCTGGATGGCGGCACGCGCCACCTGTCCTACCTGCCGCTGTGCCACGTGGCCGAGCAGATGCTGACCAGCTTTGTGCCGGTCTACCTGGGCTCGCAGGTGCACTTCGGCGAGTCCATCCGCACGGTGCAGGAAGACCTGCGCGAAGTCGCGCCCAACATGTTCCTGGGCGTGCCGCGCATCTGGGAAAAGCTGCATGCGGCCATCAGCATCAAGATGCAGGAGACCGGGCCGCTGCGCCGCGCGCTCTACCGGCGCGCCATGGCCGCCTGCGCGCCGCTGGCCGAAAAGCCCCGCAGGCAATGGAGCCTGGCCGAACACCTCACCTGGGCCGCCAGCTACTGGAGCGTGCTGCGCGCACTGCAGAACTTCATCGGCCTGCGCGAGGCGCGCGTGGCGCTCACGGGCGCCGCGCCCATACCACCCGACGTGGTGCGCTTTTTCCGCACGCTGGGCGTGCCGCTGATCGAGGTCTACGGCCTGACCGAATCCACGGGCATGGTCACGGGCCACCGGCTGGACGACGTGTCCGTGGGCAGCGTGGGCGTGGCCACCGAAGGCGTGCAATGGCGCATTGCCAGCCTCGGCAGCAGCGCGGGCCACGAGGGTGACGACAGCGGCGAACTGCAGATCAAGGGCGACATGGTCTTCGCGGGCTACTACAAGAACCCCGAGGCCACGGCGCAAAGCATCCAGGACGGCTGGCTGCACACGGGCGACGTGGTGCGCGTGCAGGGCGGCCAGCTGCGCATCGTGGACCGCCTCAAGGACATCATGATCACCGCCGGCGGCAAGAACCTCACGCCCTCGGAGATCGAGAACACCATGAAGGCCAGCCCCTTCATCAAGGAGTGCATCGTCGTGGCCGAGGGCCGCAAGTTCGTGGGCGCGCTGGTTCAGATCGACTACGAGACCGTGGGCCAATGGGCACAGGCGCGGCGCATTGCCTTCACGCATTTCCGCTCCCTGGCCGAGATGCCCGAGGTGCGCGCGCTCATCGAGGCCGAGATCGCGCAGGGCAATGCGCGCCTGGCCCAGGTCTCGCATGTGCGGCGCTTCCATCTGCTGACCAAGGAGCTGGACCACGACGACGGCGAAGTCACGGCCACGATGAAGGTGCGCCGTTCTTCCATCTACAAGACCTACGCCGCCGAAATCGACGCCCTGTACCACTGAGCCTCCCATGACCGATACGCAAGACACCCCGCTGCGGCTGCAGCGCGAAGGCGCCATCGCCACGCTGACCTTCCACCGCCCCGCCGCCCTCAATGCCATCGACGTGCCCATGGCACTGGCGCTGCGCGACGCCGTGCGCGCCCTGGCCCAGGACCGCGCGCTGCGCTGCGTGGTGCTGGAAGGCGCGGGCCGCGCCTTCATGGCGGGCGGCGACCTGGACACGCTGGCCGCCGACCCCGTGCGCGGCGCCGCCGAACTGCTGGGCCCGCTCAACGAGGCCGTGGCGCTGCTGGGCCAGCTCGATGCGCCCGTCATCGCCAAGGTGCATGGCGCGGCGGCAGGCGCAGGCCTGTCGCTGATGCTGCAGGCCGACTTCGTCTACGCGGCCGAGGGCACGCGCTTCAACCTGGCCTACATCAACCTGGGCGCCAGCTGCGACGTGGGCGCCTCATGGGCGCTGCCGCGCATCGTGGGCCTGCGCAACGCGCTGGAGATCGCCATGCTGGGCGAGACCCTGGACTGCGCCCAAGCGCAGCGCCTGAGCCTCATCAACCGTGTCCTGCCGCCCGCCGAACTCGACGCCGCCGTGCAGCAGCTGGCCCAGCGCCTGGCCGCCGGCCCCACGGTGGCGCTCGGCCATATGCGCCGCCTCATGCGCGCGGGCCTGGACCGCAGCCTGCGCGAGCAGCTGGCGGCCGAGGCCTGCGCCTTCGATGCCTGTGCGCGCACGGCCGACCTGCCGCGCGGCATTGCGGCGTTCCACGCCAGGCAGACTCCGCAATTCGAGGGACGTTGACCTCCGCTCGGAACTGACGCCGAGGCGGCTGCGCTGCCTGCCGCCTGCCCGGCACAATGCACTCCATCCCCCGTGTTCATCGCTTTGAGGAGCTTCACCATGACCCCACGCGACGTCTTCGTCGTCGGCACTGCGCGCACCGCCATCGGCACCTTCGGCGGCAGCCTCAAGGACGTACCCAACACCCAGCTGGCCACCACGGCCGTCAAGGCCGCCATCGAGCGCGCGGGCCTGGCGCCCGACGCCGTCGGCCACGTGGTCATGGGCAATGTGATCCCCACCGATACCAAGGACGCCTACCTCTCGCGCGTGGCCGCCATCGATGCGGGCTGCCCCATCGAGACGCCGGCCTTCAACGTCAACCGGCTGTGCGGCTCCGGCCTGCAGGCCATCGTCTCTGCCGCCCAGGCCATTGCGCTGGGCGATTGCGACGTGGCCATCGGCGGCGGCAGCGAGTCCATGAGCCGCGGCCCCTACTTCGACCAGGCCGCGCGCTGGGGCGCGCGCATGGGCGACGCCAAGAGCATCGACTACATGCTGGGCATCCTGCACGATCCCTGGCAGAAGATGCACATGGGCATCACGGCCGAGAACGTGGCCGAGCGCTACCACATCAGCCGCGAAATGCAGGATGAACTGGCAGCGGCCAGCCACCAGCGCGCGGCCGCTGCCATCGCGGCCGGCCACTTCAAGGAGCAGATCGTTCCCGTGGAAATCGCCACGCGCAAGGGCGTCGTGGTCTTCGACACCGACGAGCATGTGCGCGCGGCCACCACCATCGAAGTGCTCAGCGCCATGAAGCCGGCCTTTCGCAAGGAAGGCGGCACCGTGACGGCCGGCAATGCCTCGGGCATCAACGACGGTGCCGCCGCCGTGGCACTGGCCGCAGGCGATCGCGTGGCTGCCCTGGGACTGAAGCCGCTGGCGCGCCTGGTGGGCTACGCCCATGCCGGCGTGGACCCCGCCTACATGGGCATAGGCCCCGTGCCGGCTACGCAGAAGGTGCTGCAGCGCACGGGCCTGAAGATTGCAGACATGGACGTCATCGAGGCCAACGAGGCCTTTGCGGCCCAGGCCTGCGCCGTGATCCAGCAACTGGCGCTGGACCCGGCCAAGGTCAATCCCAACGGCTCGGGCATCTCGCTGGGCCACCCGGTCGGCGCCACGGGCGCCATCATCACCACCAAGGCCATCGCCGAACTGCAGCGCACGGGCGGCCGCTATGCGCTGGTGACCATGTGCATAGGCGGCGGCCAGGGCATCGCAGCCATCTTCGAAAGGGTCTGAGCGCCCTGGGGGCGCGGCGATGTTTCACATGAAACATTGCCGGCCCGGGTGCCTTGCTGCTGGCTCAGAACGGCGCTTCTTCAGGCGCCGTGTCCACGGGTGCCGTGGCCGGCCCCGTCAGCGCTCCACGGCCCGATGCCGCTGCGCGCGGTGCCGTCGCGGGAGCGTGGGCAGCAGGCGTCTGCAGCGATGCGGGAAGATCCTGGCCCAGGCCCGTGCGCCCTTCCCCGCCCAACGCCTCGATCAGATCGGGGATGAGCCTGGACAGCTCGCCCGTGGCAATCGCCACGTCGGCATCGAAGCCGCCGTCGTCCTGCGACTGGCCTTCCATCACGGCATCGAGCAGCGCGATCTTGCGGATCTGCAGACCCTCGGTCAGCACAAAGCTCACGCGGTCGTCCCAGGTCAGCGCCAGGCGCGTGGGCAGCTTGCCGTGCTCGATGTGCTGGCGCACCTCGTCGATGTCCAGCGGATGGCGCGCATAGCGCACCACGGCCTTGGATTCGTCGGCGGCCTTGAGCTCGCATTCACGGTCAATCGAAAAGCCGGCCGGGCTTTCCTGCGTGGTCAGCCAGTGCGCCATGGCGGCCTGTGCGCTGGTCTGCGTATCGACCAGGGCCAGCGCAAAGCCTGTGAGGCCCTCCACCAGCGAGCTGACCACCTCGTCGGCGCGCGCCTGGCTGCCGGTGTCCAGCACCAGGGTGCGGGCCTGCGGGTCCAGCCACACCCACATGGAGCCCTGCTTGGTGAAGGCCATGGGCAGCAGGTCCAGCTTGGCCTCGTCCTTGAGCTCCTTCTTTTCCTTCTTGCCGGGCTTGCGGCCTTCGGTGGCCTCGATGTGGGCGGCCTTCTCGTTGACGCGGCGGTTGAGCACGCTGGCCGGCAGCATCTTGGCCTCGGTCATGAAGCGCATCACCCACTGATTGGCCACGGACTCGGCCAGCGGGCCATGGGGCTCGCCGCGCGGCGGCACCCAGCCGGCGCTGCGCTCCTGCGTGGCGCCGCACTCGGCAAACGGGCTCTTGCCCAGGGCTTCTTCAAGCTGCTGCAAATCGCCCTGCCAGCTCTCGGCAATGCGATAGACGATCATGTTTTTGAACATAGCGAACCTTTGCTCGGACGGACTGCGGCCGTGCCGCAAGAGGGTGTGCAACACCGGGCTGCGCCGCCTCCATCCAGAGGGAGAAAACTGAAAAAACAGCAGGGGCGCCATGCCTTGGCGCCCCGCCCGGCCATTGTGCATGCCTGGCGCCGGACAGCGCTGCACAAGCTTGTCAATTCTTTACAAGCCCTGCGCAAAACCACACGGCCCCGATACATCGGACGACCACACTTCAACCATCCGCTGCACAGGGCCCGCCAAGTGCCTTGACGGCGGCCTTCAGTCACCCTCTCCAGAAAGGATTTTGGAATGACCACCACCTTCCGCCGCACCCTCGCCAGCGCCGCAGCTGCCACCGCCTTGCTGGCCTCGTTCGCCCTGCCCTCGTACGCCCAGACCGCCGCGCCGGCAGCACCGGCTGCAGCCACCACGCCCAAGCCCGAACGTCCCATGCACAAGCCCGGCGAGCGCCGCGAGCACATGCAGCAGCGCATCGCAAAGCTCAAGGCCGACCTCAAGCTCACGCCGGCCCAGGAGACCGCATGGAACACCTATGCGGCCACCTTCAAGCCCGGCGAGCGTCCCCAGCGCATGGAGCGCGAGGACTTCGCCAAGCTGACCACGCCCCAGCGCATCGACAAGATGCGTGAAATGCGCGCCCAGCGCGCGGCCGATGCCGATCGCCGCGGCGAAGCCACCAAGGCCTTCTACGCCCAGCTGGACGCCAACCAGCAAAAGACCTTCGATGCCGCCACGCTGCACAAGGGACACCCTGGCCACCACGGCATGGGCCACGGCCCGCGCCATGACCACAAGAGCGGCCAGGCCCGCCCTGCCCCGGCACCTGCCCAGTAAGCGCCAGCCTGGCCTGCCTGCCACCGGCGGGCAGCCGGATTGCTTGAGCCAGCCCTTGCACGGACGCCTTGTCGGGCGACCGACAGTGCAAGGGCTTTTTTGCTGACGCCCCGGTCTTCACCAGCCTCCCTAGAGTGTTACAGGCACAGCAACGTGTGCCGCCCCCGGAGAAGATCATGGCCCTCAAAATCATTCAAACGACGCCATCCAGCTACCAGCGCCTCGCCAAGGCACGCATCCATCCGCCAGCACGCCTGGCAGCGACCGTGATGCTGGCCTTCGCAGGCGCTGTCCTGCCGATGGCGACCCAGGCGCAATCCTTGGCGCCGGAATCCACCCCTTCCCTGTACCTGCAATATGGCGCGGCCGAGCGCAGCGCCGACAGCTGGACCCTGGGCGTTACCGTGCCCTGGCGCAACTGGCGCCATGCGCTGTGGGGCGGCCAGCTCAGCGGCTACTGGGATATCTGGGGCGCGCGATGGTCCGCCCCCCTGGAAGGCAGCCACCGCAGCACCTGGGTGGTGGGCATCAATCCCACGCTGCGCTGGCGTGGCAGCAACGGACAGTCGCCCTGGTTTGCAGAAACCGGCGTGGGTCTGAGCTGGGCACTGAACCGGCGCTACGTCACGGACGAGAAGGAATTCCCGACCCGCTACAACTTCGCCACCCATATCGGCGTGGGCTACCTGTTTGGCAACCAAGGCCAGCATGAACTGGTGCTGAGGCTGGAGCACCATTCCAACGCTGGCATCAAGAAGCCCAACCCCGGCGAAAACTTCCTGCAGCTGCGCTACGCCCACCATTTCTGACCATCGCTGCAGCCCAGCCCCGACCACCCGCGAGGTGGTCTTTTTTTGCCCGCTGCGGGCCTGTGGAAAAACCTGGGTATAAAAACCTTGTAAATCCATGCTTATCCACACGATGGATGCATCGCGGAAAGTTGTTCCCAAAACGGGTGCAGTTGCAAGGCAGCATCCACCACAGGGTTTGCATACTCATAAATTATTGATTTTCCATGTGAAAAATCAGTTATCAACAATTAAGCGCTTCACTTACTACTACTACTAATCAAAAAATAGAGGAAATAGGAATAACAGCCGAGCTCGGTTTTTCACAGCACGAACGCCGATCTGGATAAAAAAAGCAGCCCCCTTGCCCAGGAAAAGCTGCTTGTCAACAGATCACAGCATGGTCAGACCCTGTGTTCATCCATGCATCACAGGTCTGCCTTCTGAGTGGTAAACGCTTAAATTTCTTTTAAATCAATAACTTACGAAAAAACATCACAAAAAAAGCCTGCCATGCAAAACTGTGGATAGAAGATGATCAACTTTCAAGTTATCCACAGAAAAATCCGTGACATGCAATCTATCCCCGTTGGCAAGACACCGGGAACAGGGCGTTGACCACATGTTTTTCAGTACGCTAGATCCTTGTTTTTTTTAAGGTAATGGCAGTTATCCACAGAGATATCATGCCTCTACTACTACGACTATTCTTTATAAGAAGATCAAAGAACAACCAAAGGCGAAGTCACGCCGGGAAGCCAAGGCAGCCAGGTTTGCCAAAAAAACAGACGCGTGAGCTTGGCTGGAGCCAGGCATGTGCAAAGAAGGACTGCGCTCCAGCGAAATTGGCGCGCCTGCCTGCAAAAAATCCGCAAGCCTCCTGGGCGATGGCCTTGCTCATGAAGACAAGACGTCACCCGTCACCCGGTTGGCATGCAGGTGAACGACGGCCTTTTTCACGCCAGGCTGTGAACAACCAGGGAAAACTTCGAGGAAACGGCGTCTCTCGCACGGGCACATGCCGACACGCCAGAGGCCGCCGTTGTTCATTCAAAAAAATTCAATCCTTGATCTGGGCCCTGCAAGCGGCCTGTGCATCCGAATCAGGAGCAGCTGATCCAGCACTGGCAAGGGCAATCACGAAAAGTGATGGCTGCAGCACTGCAGGGAGAAAGGATGGGAATCAGGCCGTCTCTCCAACGGCCCGCAGACAGCGCAAACACCAGGCAGATGCCAGGACCCCTGCAGGGGCGCCAAAGCGCTTCCTGGGGCCGCCTGATGGCCTGTGGGCCGTGATCTACGGGGGTGTCGGCAGGTGTGGCCTGCGAGGTCGTGCAGGTCCTTTGAACCTGTTGCCGGGCGCCGCATGCATGAACGGATCCCGTGGAGTGAAGTTGCCCACAGGCTGTGTGCAAATGACCTGTGGGCAATCGGGGGGATGGTTTTCAGGAAAATTGCCTGAAATCAAGGGCTTGTGTGGATGGGGGAAGGTGGATGAAACGGAGAGGGGCTGGTTTCCCCGTTCTTTCCACAGCTTTCGTCTCAGCGTGCCGGGCGGCGCTGCAGGGCAAAGGGCGGCAGGCCCTTGAGCAGCTGCTGGCCATAGCTGGTGTTCACCAGGCGCCGGTCATAGCAGTAGACATGGGCCTGGTCTTCCTCGGTGCGGATGGCGCGGCCCACCCACTGGGCCAGCCGTATCGCCGTGGCCGGCACCACGAGTTCGTTGAAGGGGTTGCGGCCGCTGCTGCGCAGCCATTCGGCGCGGGCCTCGCCCACGGGGTCATCGGGCGGGGCAAAGGGCAGCTTGGTGATGAACAGGGACTCGCACAGTGCGCCGGGCAGGTCCAGTCCCTCCCCGAAGGACTGCATGCCGAAGATGATGGAGGGCTCGCCCATCTCCACGGCATCGCGGTGGCGTGCCAGCAGCAGGGCGCGGGGCATGGCCGTCTGCACCAGCACCTGCGAGCGCATGGCCGTGGACAGCGCATCCACCGCCAGGCGCATCTGCTCGCGCGAGGTGAACAGCACCAGGGCGCCGGCCTGCACACGGGACAGGTCGCCCAGCAGCGCGTCCACCATCTCCTGGGTGAAGCGGGCGGCCTCCTTGGGGTCGGCCACGGTCTCGCGCGCCACCAGGGTGCCCTGGCGCGCGTAGTCGAAGGGGCTGGGCACTTCCAGCGTGGTCACGGCCGCATCGTCGTGCAGGCCTGCCTCGCGCAAAAAGAAGTCGAATTGTCCACAGCTGGTCAGGGTGGCCGACGTGAGCACCGCGCCGCGCACCTGGGACCACAGATGGTGGCGCAGCGTGGCTCCGGGCAGGATGGGGCTGGCATGGGCCTTGACCACGATGTACTCGCCATCTGTCTCCAACGTGAACCATTTGGCATTGGGTACGCGGCTACTGTCGTCATCCTGCGCCGGCTGCTGCATCAGCAACTGGGCCGTGTCATAGACGGATTCCAGGCGGGGTGCCAGTGCGCCAACCTGTGCATAAGCTGTAGACAGCCTGCGTGCTTCCTCTGGATTGTCCTTGATGGCGGCACGCAGCGCCTTGGAGATGGCGCGCAGCGCGTCCAGAAAGCTGTTGGCATGGTGGGCCGCCCTGCCCAGCGGCTCCAGCAGGGGCTCGGGCAGCATGCCGCGCGGCACGCGCACCCGGGCCGGCCCCCAGCTGTCCTTTTGTGACTTGAGCGTATCGCCGTACAGCTCCATCACCAGGCGCGCCAGTTCCTGCAGCTGCTGGCGCAGCTGGCTTGCATGGCTGGGCAGGTCGGCCAGCTCCTCCACTTCGACCAGGGTATTCACGCGCAGGGCGCGGCTGGTCAGCTTGTCTATCCAGCCCAGGCGGCTCAGGTCCATCTCGCCGGCGAACTGGCCCAGCGCCGTGGCGGGCAGATGGTGGGCTTCGTCCAGCACCAGAAGGCAGTTGTCCAGCTCGGGCAGCAGCCGCGCGCCCAGGGAGGACAGCAGCAGATCGTGGTTGGCCACGATGACCTGGGCGGCCACCAGGTCCTTGCGGCGCTCGTAGTAGACGCAGTTGCTGAAGGCCGGGCAGTGCTTGCCCGTGCAGGACGAGGATTCGGCCGCCACGGGGCTCCAGGCCTCGGCCTCGGGCGGGGTTTCCAGCGAGTCGCGGTCGCCGTCCCAGGCCTGGCTGGCCAGCGCGTTGGCCATGCTTTTGTAGAACTGCATGCGCGCCTCCAGCTCCAGGGCCGGGCGTGCCACGCGGCTTTGGGCCTGGGCCTTTTCCTCGGCGAACAGATCGTCCAGATCCTCGTCCTGGGCCTCGCCGGTGCTGGCCAGCCGCTCCAGCTTGAGCTTGCAGACAAAGCGGCCCCGCCCCTTGGCCAGCGCGAACTTGAAAGGCTGCTCCAGCTGCTGGGCCAGCGCGGGCAGATCCTTGTTCACCAGCTGTTCCTGCAGGGCGACGGTGGCCGTGGAAATCAGCACCCGGGTGCCGCGCGCCAGCGCCATCGAAATGGCGGGAATGCTGTACGCCAGCGATTTGCCCACCCCCGTTCCGGCCTGCACCACGGCAATGGACCGGGTGGGCTCCGGCGCGCCCTCATCGATTTTTCCCAGCTGGGCCTGGCTCAAGGTCTGCGCGACCTGGGCTGCCATTTTTCGCTGCCCCTCACGATTTCGGAACCCCGGGATGGCTCCGACCACGTCATCGAAGGATTTCAGGGCTTGGTCAGCCCATTTTTTTTCATGCATTTCGGCGTATTTCGACCAGATGGATCACTTTGGTCCGTCTGTTTATAAGTATTCGTACAGTGATATGTATTAAATAAGATGCGAAATCTTATGGAATACAGCGCACAAAGCGCGTTTTTCGTATGCCGTACAGCCTACAAGCTGCACGTCATATGGATCACTGCACCCGCCAATCGCATGTGCGTACAGGTGGGTATCGGTGGCCGGGATGGACATCTGTCCACCGGCTGTTCCTGGATTGTTCCCATGGCCGTTGATGGCTGTGCGCGTGGCTGCATCCACAGTCTTGCCCACAGCTGCCAGGGTGTGCGGCCTGTGGTCAATTTTGTGTGCATGCTGTTGGCATGCCTGTGGATTGATGGAGTGATTGTCGCGATTCATCGTTGATTTGCAACGAAATTTTCGCGGATTCAGGTTTGCTGCAATTTGCAGAAGGTGATGGAAGTTGTCACCACTGTGGAAAACAGGGACTGTGCAGATCTCTGGCTTTGCAGGGCGCATTTTTCCCCGGGATATCCACAGGTCTGCCGCCGCTGCGGCCTGGCCTGGGTCCCACGCCAGGCGGCAGGTGCGGGACCGCGCAGGCTGTGCGCCGCGGACCGCGCCGGATCTCGCAAAAGTCCGGCAAAGGCACAGACCATCCCCGCCGGGGACAGGTCCCGGGGGCGAGCCCAGGGCATGCGAGTGCCTTACCAAACGGTAATGAAGGCTTCACGCACGCCGGAAGATGCGTTTTCTAGCATCTGTTTCATCTCAGGAGACAAGGGTCGGCTCGCTGCAGTCCCTGCGCTCCAAGCATGGATTGAAGGGGCAAGAATGATCAAGACACTTGCGGGCCTGCCCACGGCAGCCCGGTTTCCGGCGGCCTCGGCATGCGCCGTCATCGCCGTGGCCTGCCTTGTGGCGGGCTGCGATGCATCCAAGGCATCGGCACAGAACGAGCCTGCCGCGCAGGCACCCGCGCCCGCCGGCGTGGTGCGGGTCAAGCCCGAGTCGCTGAAGATGCTGGACATCGCCGCGGTGGCCGATCCGCAGGGCACGCAGATGGCCTGGGCGCCGGCGCGCGTGACCTTTGCCGAGGACCGCGTGGCCACCGTCTCGGTGCCGCTGGCCGCGCGCGTGGTGTCCGTGCGTGCCCACGTGGGCGACATCGTCAAGGCCGGCGACGAGCTGGCCACCCTGGTCAGCCCCGAGGCGCTGCGCGTGCGCTACGAAGTGGAAGCTGCCCGCAGCGCGCATGACGTGGCCACCGTGGAAGTGCGGCGCCAGCAGACCATGGTGGACAAGGGCGTGGGCGTGGAGGTGGATCTGCGCGCGGCCCAGGCAAAGCTGCGCGAGTCGGCCCAGGAGCTGGCGCGTGCCCAGGGCACGTCGGCGCTGCTGGGGCAAGGCGGCGGCGACCGGCTGGTGCTGCGTGCGCCGCGCGCCGGCGTGGTGGCCGAGCGCAAGGCCGTGGTCGGCGCCTCGGTCGAGCCCAGCGGCGAGCTGTTCCTGATCGGCGATCCCGCCGCCATGAACGTGGTGGCCGATGTCTTCGAAAGCGATCTGCCCGGCATCCGCCTGGGCAGTGCCGTGCAGGTCGATGTGCCGCAGCTGCCCAAGCCCCTGACCGGCACGGTGCGCCACCTGGGCGCCACGCTGGACAAGGAATCGCGCCGCGCCTCCGTCATCGTGCAGCTCGATGCGCAAAACCCCGTGCTGCGTTCCGGCATGCAGGCGCGCGTGGGCCTGCAGGTCTCCAACGAGCACGAGATGCTGATCCCCGTGACGGCCGTGCTCATCAAGGATGAAAGCCGCAGCATCGTCTTCGTGCAGACCGGCGAGCTGCAGTTCGAGGCCCGCACCGTGGTGCTGGGCCGGCCCTCGCGCGGCATGGTGCCCGTGGTGTCGGGCCTGAAGTCGGGTGAGAAGATCGTCGTGCGCGGTGGCCTGCTGCTCGACGGCGCAGCCAGCCAGCTGCTCTGATCGCGGCAAGGAGTCCCATCAATGCTGCGTTCCCTGATAGCGTTTGTGGTGCACCGGCGGCTCGTCGCCCTGTGCGCCACCCTGATCATCGCCATCTATGGCGTGTATTCGTACCTGCACACGGCCATCGAGGCCTATCCCGATGTGACCAATGTGCAGGTGGGCGTGATTGCCCAGGCGCCGGGCCTGGCCCCCGAGGAGGTGGAGCGCCAGATCACCCAGCCGCTGGAGCGCGAGCTCAACGGCACGCCGGGCCTGGTGTCGCTGCGCTCGGAGAGCTACTTCGGCCTGGCCATGATCAACCTCGTCTTCAATGACGAGGCCGACAGCTTCCATGCGCGCGCCGAGGTGTCGCAGCGCCTGCCCCAGGCCAATCTGCCCGACGGCGTCACGCCCGAGATGGCGCCCGACTACACGCCGCTGGGCAAGATCTTCTACTACCGCCTGAAGAGCGACCGCCACACGCTGGCGCAGCTGCGCACCGAGCAGGAATGGCGCGTGGTGCGCGTGCTCAAGCAGGTGCAGGGCGTGGCCGACGTGGTCAGCATCGGCGGCTTCGTCAAGGAGTACCACGTCGAGGTCGATCCCGAGAAGCTGTATGCGCTGGGCCTGTCGCTGGAAGACGTGAGCGATGCCCTGTCCAAGTCCAACCGCAACGTGGGCGGCGGCCTGATGCGCCGCGGCGAGCAGTCGCTGATCATCCGCGGCATCGGCCTGCTGCGCACGCCGCAGGAGATCCAGGGCGTGGTCGTGGCCATGCGCGGCAGCGCGCCCGTGACCATTGGCGACGTGGCGCGCGTGGTGCAGTCGCACACGCCGCGCCAGGGCTCGGTGGGCATGGACGATGCCGACGACGTGGTCCAGGGCATCGTGCTGCTCAAGCGCGGCGAGAACCCCTCGGTGGTGCTGGACCAGATCCATGCCAAGGTGGCCGCGCTCAATGACGGCGGCCTGCCCGAGGGCATGCACATGGAGACCAACTACGACCGCTCCGACCTGGTCGGCCACACGCTGGGCACGGTGCAGCACAACCTGCTGTTCGGCGCCACGCTGATCGTGGGCGTGCTGTGGCTGTTCCTGCGCAGCCTGCGCGGCTCGCTGATCGTGGCCACGGTGATCCCGCTGTCGCTGCTGGTGGCCTTCATCGGCCTGCACCTGCTGGGCATGCCGGCCAACCTGATCTCCATGGGCGCCATCGACTTCGGCATCATGGTGGACGGCGCCGTGGTGCTGGCCGAGAACATCATCCGCAACGCCCGCCTGCGCAAGCCGCAGACGCAGGCGGACATGCGCCACATCATCATCGACTCGGCCGTGGCCGTGGCCAAGCCCACGCTGTTCGCCATGGCCATCGTGATCGCGGCGCTGATCCCCGTGTTCTCGTTGGAAAGCATCGAGGGCCGCATCTTCCGTCCGCTGGCCATGACCTACAGCTTCGCGCTGCTGGGTGCCCTGGTCTTCGCCATGGGCCTGGTGCCGGCGCTGTGCGCGCTGTTCCTCAAGCCCCAGCACGTGATGGTGGAAGAGCCCAAGATCTTCGACCGCGCGCACCACGGCTACCAGCACTGGATCGGCAGCCTGCTGGGCGCCGGGCGGCGCCGTGTCATGGTGGTGGTCGCCTCGCTGGCCATCCTGGTGGCGGCCGGCCTGTCGGCCGCCTGGCTGGGCACGGAATTCCTGCCCGAGCTCGATGAAGGCGACGCCTACGTGCTGGTGCAGATGCCGGCATCGATCTCGCTGGAAAAGGGCCAGGAAGTGCTGCGCGACGTGCGCCTGCGCCTGAAGACCTTCCCCGAGGTCATCACCGTCACCACCGAGCAGGGCCGTCCCGAGTCCGGCACCGACAACGAGACGCTGAACCTGGCCAAGGTGCTGGTGCGCCTGAAGGGCCACGGCGAATGGCGCAAGGGCCTGACCAAGCCCCAGCTCATCGAGCAGATGCGCGCCACGCTCAGCGAGATTCCGGGCGTGTCGTTCAACTTCGCCCAGCCCATCCGCGACAGCGTGGAGGAATCGACGTCCGGCGCGCGCGGCCAGGTGGTGCTCAAGGTCTTCGGCCCCGACATTCCGCAGCTGCGCTCCATCCTGCAGCAGACCGTGGACCTGGTGAAGGACATCGACGGCGTGGTCGACCTGGGCCTGTACCGCGACGCGCCTGCGCCCCAGGTGCACGTGGAGTTCGACCGCCAGGCGCTGGCGCGCCAGGGCATTGCCATGGAGACCGCGCAAAAGACGCTGGAGGCCGCGCTGGCCGGCAACATCTCCACCACGCTGTGGGAAGGCGAGTACCCCGTGCCCGTGCGCGTGCGCCTGCCCTACGTGGACCGCATGGACGAGGAACGCATCCGCAACATCGCCATCCCCCTGCCCAATGGCGCTGCGGGCGGCTCGGTGCCGCTGCACTCCGTGGGCCAGGTGGCCATCAAGATCGGCAACTCCTCCATCTTCCGCGAAGGCAATGCGCGCTACATGGCGCTCAAGTTCAACGTGGAAGGCCGCGACATCGGCTCCGTGGTCAAGGACACGCTGGCCACGTTCAAGAAGAACGTGAAGATCCCCGAGGGCTACCAGGCCGTCTGGGGCGGCGAGTGGGAGAACCAGCAGCGCGCGGCCGCACGCCTGAAGATCGTGGTGCCGCTGTCGCTGATCATCGTCTACGCCCTGCTGTTCGGCGCGCTGGGCCAGGCGCGCAGCGCCGGCATCATCTTGCTGTGCGCGCCCTTCACCATGGTGGGCGGCATCGCGGCCCTGCACTTTGCGGGCATCGAGCTGTCCATCAGCGCGGCCATCGGCTTCATCGCGCTGCTGGGACAGGTGGCGCTGGCCGGCCTGCTGGTGATCTCGGCCGTGGAGGAGCTGCGACGGCAAGGCATGCCCATGATGCAGGCCCTGGTCGAGGGCGCTGCCGAGCGCATGCGCTCCATCGTGCTCGTGGCGCTGCTGGCGCTGCTGGGCCTGCTGCCCATGGCGCTGTCCACGGGCGTGGGCAGCGAGACGCAAAAGCCCTTCGCCTCCGTGATCGTGGGCGGCATGGTGGTGCTGCCCCTGGTGGCCCTGGTGCTGCTGCCCGTGCTCTATGCGCTGCTGGGCCCCAAGAACATGTTGACGCAGGAAGAACTCGATGAAAAAGAGTGATAGCCCCCTGAGCGGCTTCGCCGCTTCCCCCTCTCGCTTCGCGGGGGGGACGACGCCCTCGCCGCGAGGCGGCTCTTGCTCGGCGTCCCTGGCTTTTGGTCGCGCCGGTTTTGCAGGCAGCGCCCGTTATCGGGCCCTGTTTGTGGCTGTGGCGCTGTGCTGCGGGGCGGGTTGTGCGCTTGCGCAGCAGGCTGTACCCGCTGTACCCGCTGTACCGGGCGGGGCGGCTGTGCCGGCCATCACTGCGGCGCCTGCCTCCGAGGTGGCTCCGGCGGCTGCGCCGCAGCAGCCGGTGGGGATGCAGGAGTATCTGCAGATGGTGGTGCGCAACCAGCCCCAGCTGGCTGCGCAGCGGCTGCAGATCGGGATTGCGCAGGCGGACAGCCGCACGGCGGCGGCGTTTCCCAATCCTTCGGCGTCGTACAGCAGCAAGCCGGGCGAGAAGCAGTGGGGCATAGAGCAGCCGCTGCCCATTTTCGGCCAGCGGCGCCTGCGCATGGAGAACGCGCGCAAGGGCGAGACGGCGGCGCGCGCCAATGTCGAGGTGGCCGTGGCCACCACGCTCAACGATGCAGCCACGGCCTTCATTGATCTGCTGATGACGCAGCAGCGCCTGAAGGTCTGGCAAGAGGCGCAGGAGGCCCTGAACAGCGCGGGCAATATCGTGCGCGGACAGATCGAGGCCGGTGCGCGCAGCCGCTATGACGGCGCGCGCCTGAGCCTGCAGCAGGCCCAGATGGCCATGCAGGTCAGCCAGGCCCAGTCGGACTGGCAGGATGCCGCCTCGCACGCCGCCGCCCTGGCCGCCCTGCCCCAGTGGGCACCGCGCGCCACGGGCAGCCTGCAGGCCGTTCCCGTGGCCCAGCTGTTGCACGAGCAGGAACTTTGGGAGGCCGCGCGCCTGCGCCTGCCGGCCCTGGTGGCCGCCCAGGCCGAGCTGGACCAGCTGCGCCACAAGGTCGAGCTGGAACGCCGCGAAGCCCTGCCCACGCCCAGCATCAGCGTGGCGCGGGTGCGCAACCGGCTGGACGGCAACTACAACCAGATCGGCGTGTCGGTGGAGCTGCCGCTGTTCGATCGCCGCGAAGGCCCCATCGCGCGTGCCCAGGTGGAGGCCGAGCAGGCCCAGCTGCGCTACGACGCCGCGCTGATCGAGGCGCGTACCGAGCTGCAGCGCGCCATCAGGCAGCTGAAGCTGCGCCGCGATGCCGTGCGCGCCTACGAAAAGCAGGGCCTGGCGCAGATCGCGCCGCTCAACCAGATGGCCCAGGACGCCTACAAGCTGGGCCAGGGCTCCATCCTGGAGCTGATCGATTCGCTGGGATCGATCAACGAGCACCGCCTGGAGCACCTGGACCTGGTCAAGGAAATGATGCTGGCCGAGTGGCAGGTGCGCGTGGCCAGCGGCGATCTGCCGATGTGGGCTGCGCCCTGACGGTTTCATGCGGCGCGGTGCTCTGGGATGCCGCGCGGCCCTGCCCCTAGCTGGAAAGAGGTGGTCAACATGCCGGCACCCCCACCGATCTCGGCGGAGTCTGGCGCGCCGTATAGTGTCTGCCTCAGTTTCGAGTCAGGCCCTGCCGCCCGCATGTACCGCTATCTCATCATCGAAGACGACGCGCTGAACGCGCGCTACATCGCCGAAGGCCTGCGCCAGCAGGGCGCGCAGGTGGCGGTGTGCAGCGATGGTGTGCAGGGCATCGCCATGGCCGTGGGCGAGAGCTGGGATGTGATCATCCTCGACCGCATGCTGCCCAACGGCTTCGACGGCCTGCAGATCCTGCAGACGCTGCGCTCCATGGGCAAGCAGACGCCGGTGCTGGTGCTCAGCGCCCTGTCGGCCACGGACGAGCGCGTGCGCGGCCTCAAGGCCGGCTGCGACGACTACCTGACCAAGCCCTTTGCCTTCTCCGAACTCTCGGCACGCCTGGAGGCCCTGGTGCGCCGCGCCCAGATCCCGGCCCCTGCGCGCGAGATGCGCCTGGCCGACCTGCGGCTGAACCTGCTCACGCGCAGCGCCGAGCGCGCGGGCCAGCCGCTGGCCCTGCAGCCGCGCGAGTTCCGCCTGCTGGCCTTTCTGATGCAGCACGCGCACCAGATCGTCACGCGCACCATGCTGCTGGAGTCGGTGTGGGACTACCGGTTCGACCCGCAGACCAATGTCATCGACGTGCACATCAGCCGCCTGCGCGGCAAGGTGGACAAGGGCTTCGAGCCTGCGCTGATCCACACCGTGCGCGGCGTGGGCTACAGCCTGTCGGACCGGCCGCAGGACCTGCCGCAGGTGGCCTGATCCCATGTCGCTGGCCAAGCCCTGGAGCTCCACGGCCTTCCGGCTGGCGCTGACCTACGGCGTGCTGCTGGTGCTGACCATGTCCATCGTGCTGTCGGTGTTCTACGTGCAGACCGTGGGCGTGCTGCGCATGCGCATGGACCGGCAGGCCGAGAACCACATGCGCCGCCTGGTCGAGCACCGCGACAAGTACGGCGAGCCCGCGCTGGAGGCCGAGATCCAGCAGACCCTGCTGGACGGCGTCAACACCGATACCGAAATCCTCATCCTCATGGATGGCGACGGCAATCCCATCATCGGCAACGCCGACGTGGTGCCCGCACGCCGCCTGACGGAGATGGGCGTGCGCGATCTCAAGGTGCGGCGCAACGGCCGCATCATCGCGGGCCGCGTGGCCGTGGCCCAGCTGTCCGACGGCAAGCTGCTGGCCGTGGGCAGCGACATGCAGGTGCAAAGCGATGTGGAGGAACTGTTCGGCCGCGCCAGCCTGCTGGCCGGCCTGGTGGCCCTGGGCATGGCCGTGCTGGGCGCCGGGGCCTTCCGGCGGGTGGTGGAAGAGCGTGCCGCCGACATCCGCAGCACCATGGCGCGCGTGGCCACGGGCGACCTGCGCCAGCGCATTCCGGTCACGCGCCGCGACGATGAGTTCACGCTGCTCAACCGCGACATCAACACCATGCTGGACCGGCTGGAACTGCTGATGGACGGCATACGCCATGTCTCCAACACCATCGCCCACAACCTGCGCACGCCGCTGACGCGCATCCTGCTGCGCCTGCGCAATGCCCAGCAGGCCACGCCCGAGGAAAAGAACGAGACGCTGGCGCTGGTGGCCCAGGAAGTGGCCGAGCTGGGCGTGGTCTTCGACAAGCTGCTGCAGATCGCCGAAGTGGAAAGCGGGGCCAGCCGCAAGAACTTCGCGCCCGTGGACCTGCGTGCCCTGCTGGTCGACGTGGTGGAGTTCTACGAACCGCTGGTCGAGGACGCGGGCGGCGTGCTGCGCCTGGAGGTCGAGGGCACGCCCATGGCGCTGGGTGACGGTGACCTGCTGGCCAGCGCCGTGGCCAACCTCGTGGACAACGCCATCAAGTACGGATCACTGCCCGACAGCGACCACGGCGCCGACATGCTGCTGCGCGCGGGCGTGGCCCACGAGCACGGCATGGACGGCGGCGCCTGGGGTGTGGAAATCATCGTGCAGGATCGGGGGCCGGGCGTGGACGCGCAGACGCGCGAGAAGATGAGCACCCGCTTTTACCGCGCCGAATCGGACCGCGAAGGCTACGGCCTGGGCCTGGCCAGCGTGCTGGCCATCGTGCAGCTGCACGGCGGCAAGCTGGGCTTCGAGAACATGCATCCGGGGCTGCAGGCAAGGATCTGGCTGCCCGGGTTGCCCACGGCCTGAAGCCGTTTCAGCGGTCCTTGTGACCGTAGGCGCAAAAGCCGGGCTTGGGCCCCTTCTTGGGGTGCAGGCGACAGGTTTCGGGCCGCTTGTCGTATACCGTGCAGCGCCGCGACTTGGCATCCAGGAAATTGCAGTCCCCGCTGGCGCGCCGCGCCATGGTGAAGATGTTGTGCTTGGGGTTGTAGTGGTCGATCAGCCGCATCTTCATCAGCCGCTTGGCGATGAGCTTGGGCTCCACGTTGTCCACCTCGAACGGATCCACCAGCTCCAGCCGTACCAGATCGGGCAGCTGCACCTCCAGCGGCATGGTGCAGCAGTTGGCCGCACAGCTGTCGCACATGCCGGGCTTGTATTTGCTCCAGGAGTCGAGGCGGTCGACGTCGACGATGCTGATGGGGGATCTCATGGCGGGGGATGGGCGTGTGCAGGGCCGCTATTTTTCGCCAGAAAGCCCGGCGGCGGTTGCCGCGCCGGCGTAGCCAAGCGAGGGGGCGGGTCTTTGGGGGACGCTGCCCCTGCATCCATCCCCTGGCCTTCAGGCCGGCCGCTTCCTCAACAGGTATTTCTGAAACCCGTCCGACACCCGCTCGTCGCGCTGGTTCAGCACCTCGGTGGCCAGGGTCAGCACGCCCGTGGTGTTGCCGGGCTTGAGCTCGGACACCGTCAGCGTGCAGTACAGCGTGTCGCCCACATGGACGGGGGCCAGGAAGCGGCTGCCCTGCTCCAGAAAGCCCTTGAGCGATTCCTCGACCATGTGTGGGAACAGGCCGGCGCCCGCCGCCGTCTGTATGGCCACCTGGTAGCCGTGGGCCAGCATGTGGGGCATGCCGCGCGCGCGGCAGTACTCCACGTCGTAGTGCACGGGATGGTTATCGCCGCTGGCCAGCTGGAAGGCGGCGAACAGGGCGTCGGTCATGGTGCGCGATGGCAGGGCGAAGACCTCGCCCAGCGCGAAGTCTTCAAAGTAGCGCTGGGCGCACAGGGATGGGTGGCGTGGCATGGCGACTCTCCTCAGTTCGCGCTCATGTGGGCGGCCCGGGCGACCTTGCCCCATTTGTCCAGCTCCTGCTTGAGGAAGGCGGCCAGCGCCTGGGGGCGCGGCTGCTTTTCCAGCACCAGGCCCATGTCGTAGGCCTTTTTCTGCAGCCCGGCATCGTCCACCGTGGCCTGCAGGCTGGACTGCAGGCGGGCAATCAGCGCTGGCGGCGTGCCTGCGGGGGCGAACACGGCGTTCCAGGTATAGGCCTCGTAGCCGGGCACCTGCTCGGCAATGGCAGGCGTGTCGGGCGTCTGCGGCAGGCGCTGGGCCATGGTGGTGGCCAGCAGGCGCACCGTGCCCGCCTTGACCTGGGCCAGGCCTGTGGGCGCGCTGTCCAGCATGAAGGCCAGGTGCCCGCCGATGAGGTCCTGTATGGCTGGCGCACTGCCCCGGTAAGGCACATGCTGGGCCCGGGTGCCCGCCATCAGGTTCAGCAGCTCCGCGCCCAGGTGCGGAGCGCTGCCCACGCCCGCCGATGCATAGCTGACCTGGCCGGGCCGCGCCCGCAGATAGGCCAGGAAATCCGGCAGGCTCTGCACGGGCAGCCGCTTGTCCACCACCAGCACCAGCGGCGCCCTGGCGAGCAGTCCCACGGGCGCGAAGTCTTCCTCCGTGCGGTAGCCCAGCTTGTCGTGGATGTAGGGATTGACGGCATGCGCCACCGTGGTCAGCAGCAGGGTGTAGCCGTCAGGGGCTGCCTTGGCAACCGCCTCCGTGCCCACCAGGGTGCCGGCACCCGTGCGGTTCTCGATCACCACGGGCGTGCCCAGCTTCTGGCTCCAGACATCGGCCATGGCGCGGCCGAAGGTGTCGGTGGGGCCGCCTGCCGCGTAGGGAATCACCAGCTTGATGGGGCGCGCCGGATAGTCCTGCGCTGCGGCCGCGCCGGCGGCCAGAAGCAGGGCGGTGAGAAGGGTTTGGCGTCTTGCCGTCTTGAAGTCCATAATTTTCTCCGTTGTCTCCTGGCGCCGACTATAGAAATGCGCTGCCAATGCGGCCAGTCGAATCATTGATAGGGCGGTTAGAAACCGTCTAACACCAAGGAAATGCCCAAGGCGGGCATGCAACGGATGCGATATGAATTGACGGATCTCAGGGTTTTCCTTGCGATTGCCCAGGCCAAAAGCCTCAGCGCAGGCGCGGCTGAAATGCATTTGACGGCGCCATCGGCCAGCTACCGGCTCAAGAATCTGGAGCAGGCCATGGGCGCATCGCTGTTTGAAAGAACGTCCAAAGGCATGGTGCTGACCCCGGCGGGAATGACGGTCAAGAAATACGCCGATTCCATTTTCGGCAGCGTGGACCGCCTGCACGGAGAAATGCAAAGACACATCAACGGAATATCGGGCCATATCCGCGTCTTTGCCAACAGCAGCACGCTGACGGGAATTGCGCCCGTGCTCAGCCGCTATCTGGCCCATTATCCGAACGTCAATGTGGACCTGGAGGAGCGCCTGAGCGAAGACACGGTGCGCGCCTTGCTCGACGGCAGTGCCGATGTGGGCCTGGTGGCCGGCCAGATCGATCTGCATGGCCTGCACGCCATCACCTATGGCCACGATGAACTGGTGTTTGTGGTGCCCGCTGGCCACCCCTTGGCCGCCAGCAGCAGGGTGCCGCTGGAAACCGCGCTGACCTACGACCTGGTCTCGATCGGCCGCAAGACCAGCAACTTCCTCTACCTCCAAGGCATGGCTTCCAGGCTGGGCATGAATCCCAGGGTACGTGTGCACGCACCAACATTCGAGGCCGTGCTGCAGTGCGTGCAGGAAGGCGTGGGCATTGCGCTGGTGCCACGCTCCATTGCCCGGCCGGCGCTGCAGGCGCGCCGGCTGGCTGCCGTGGGCCTGGACGAGGCCTGGGCGCAGCGCGAGCAGAAGGTGGTCACGCGCGAACCCGAAACCCTGCCCGCCTATGCCCGCGATTTCGTGGCCTATGTGGCGGCCCAGCCTTTGCCCGAGGAAGGCGCCGTGCAGGAATCCCTGCCTTAGAAGATTTGAAATTCCGCTTAGAAAATGCCGACTGGCTGGGTGATGGTCGCACTTCTAGAATGCGGCGAATCGAATATTCGCCTCGTTCAAGAAAATGCAGACACGCCCATTGGATGGTTTGACGGTATTGGCCATGGAACACGCCGTGGCAGGGCCTTTTGCCAGCCGGCAGCTGGCGGACCTGGGTGCCAGGGTCATCAAGCTGGAGCGATTGCCCGATGGGGATTTTGCACGGGGCTATGACGACAAGGTCCATGGTGAATCATCCTTTTTTGTCTGGGCCAATCGGGGAAAGCAAAGCCTGGCTGCGGATATCAAGACCGCCGAAGGGAAGCATATCGTCGGGAAAATACTGGAAAAGGCCGATATCCTGATCCAGAACCTGGCCCCGGGTGCCATGCAGAGAATGGGCATGGATTTCGACAGCCTGCATGAGAAATATCCGCGTCTCATCGTCTGCGATATATCGGGCTATGGCGAAGGCGGCCCGCTCAGCGACAAAAAGGCCTACGACCTGCTGATCCAGGCGGCAGCCGGCCTGATCTCGGTCACGGGCACGCCCGACCAGCCCGCGCGCGTGGGCATTTCCATCGCCGACATCGCGGCCGGCATGTATGCCTACTCGGGCATGCTGTCCGCCCTGCTGCAGCGCGCCCGCACCGGCCGGGGCCTGCGCGTGGAGGTGTCCATGCTGGAGGCGCTGGCCGAATGGATGGCCTACCCGCTGAACTTCGCCCACTACGGCGGCACGGCGCCTGCGCGCAGCGGGCTGACCCATCCGTCCATCGCGCCCTATGGCCAGTACACGGCCGGTGATGGCCAGAGCCTGATCTTCGGCCTGCAGAACGACCGCGAATGGCACAGCTTCTGCACCCATGTGCTGCAGCGGCCCGCGCTGGCGCAGGACGCGCGCTTTGCCACCAACCTGCAGCGCGTGGCGCACCGCAAGGAACTCGACGCGGTGATCGCCTCCGTGCTGGCCCCCCTGAGCCGCGAACAGGCCATGCAGCGCCTGGATGCAGGCGGCATCGCCAACGCGCCGCTCAACGACATGCACGCGGTCTGGGACCATCCCCAGCTGCAGGCGCGTGAACGCTGGCGCGAGGTGGCCACGCCCACCGGCAGCATCCAGGCCCTGCTGCCCCCGGCCACGCTGTCGGATGCCGAAGCCGCCATGGGCGCCGTGCCCGCGCTGGGCGAGCATACGCAGGCGCTGTGGGAGGAGTTTGGTGGGCGGTGAACATGACCAGGGGCACCAAGGTCCGGCCATGAAAAAAGCGCTCCTTGCAGAGCGCTTTTTGCAGTGTGCCGTTCGGCTGGATCAGACGTCGATATTGCCCGCCCGCAGCGCATTCGTCTCGATGAAGTCCCGGCGCGGCTCCACCTCGTCGCCCATGAGCATGGTGAACACGCGGTCGGCCTCGATGGCGTCGCCGATCTGCACCTGCAGCAGGCTGCGCACGGTGGGGTCCATGGTGGTCTCCCACAGCTGCTCGGGGTTCATTTCGCCCAGGCCCTTGTAGCGCTGGCGGGCCGTGGTGCGTTCGGCCTCGTGCAGCAGCCATTGCATGGCCTGGCGGAAGTCGGTGGCCTTGTCGCTCTTGGCCTTCTCGCCTTCGCCGCGCGTGACCTTGGCGCCTTCGCCCAGCAGGCCGTTGAAGTTCTGGGCTTCGTCGGCCAGCGCGGCGTAGTCGTGGCTGCGCACGAACTCCTGGGTGAGGATGGAGCTCTTGATGTTGCCGTGGTGGTGGCGGCTGATGCGCAGCACGGGCTTTTCGGAGACCGGATCGATTTCGGCCGTGACCTCGGCGGGCACGCCTGTGGTGGTCAACTCGCGCAGCTTGGCCTCCAGGATGGGGGCGCAGGCCTGTGCCGCCTCGATGCTGTCCAGCGTGATCTGCACGCCGTCGGCGATGGCGCGCAGGGCCTCGGCATCCATGAAGTTGGACAGGCGGTCGATGACGGTCTCGGCAGCCAGGTGCATGTTGGCCAGCTTGGCCAGTTCCTCGCCGTCCAGCGTGCGCGGGTTGGCGCCGCCGGTGCTGACGCTGGCGTTCATCAGCGCGATGCGCAGCAGGTACTGGTTGAGCGCGGGGCCGTCCTTGATGTACAGCTCTTCCTTGCCGTTCTTGACCTTGTACAGCGGCGGCTGGGCGATGTAGATGTGGCCGCGCTCGACCAGGTCCGGCATCTGGCGGTAGAAGAAGGTCAGCAGCAGGGTGCGGATGTGGGCGCCGTCCACGTCCGCGTCGGTCATGATGATGATGCGGTGGTAGCGCAGCTTGTTGGGGTCGAAGTCGTCGCTGCCGCTCTTGCCCGATTCGGCCGTGGCCTTGCCGATGCCGGTGCCCAGGGCCGTGATCAGGGTGACGATTTCGTTGCTGGACAGCAGCTTCTCGTAGCGGGCCTTTTCCACGTTCAGGATCTTGCCGCGCAGCGGCAGGATGGCCTGGAACTTGCGGTCGCGACCTTGCTTGGCGGAGCCGCCGGCGGAGTCACCCTCGACGATGTAGATCTCGCACAGCGCCGGGTCCTTTTCCTGGCAGTCGGCCAGCTTGCCGGGCAGGCCCATGCCGTCGAGCACGCCCTTGCGGCGCGTCATCTCGCGGGCCTTGCGCGCGGCCTCGCGGGCACGCGCGGCATCGACGATCTTGCTGCACAGGATCTTGGCGTCGTTGGGCTTTTCTTCCAGGTAGTCGGTCAGCGCCTTGGCGACGATGTCCTCCACGGGCGCGCGCACTTCGCTGGAGACCAGCTTGTCCTTGGTCTGGCTGCTGAACTTGGGCTCGGGCACCTTCACGGACAGCACGCAGCACAGGCCTTCGCGCATGTCGTCGCCGCTGACCTCGACCTTGGCCTTCTTGGCCAGCTCGTTCTGCTCGATGTACTTGCCGATCACGCGCGTCATGGCGGCGCGCAGGCCCGTCAGGTGGGTGCCGCCGTCGCGCTGCGGGATGTTGTTGGTGAAGCACAGCACCTGCTCGGCATAGCTGTCGTTCCACTGCATGGCGACTTCGACGCCGATCTCGGTGCCGGGGATGCCGCCGTAGCTTTCCGCAGGACGCGTGCCGTTGGCGTGGAAGGCGGTGGGGTGCAGCACCTTCTTGTTGGCGTTGATGAACTGCACGAAGCCCATGACGCCGCCGGCGCCGGAGAAGTCATCCTCGCGGCCGTCGCGCTCGTCCTTGAGGCGGATGCGCACGCCGTTGTTCAGGAAGGACAGTTCGCGCAGGCGCTTGGCCAGGATCTCGTAGCGGAACTCATGGTTCTGCGTGAAGATTTCCGTGTCGGGCAGGAAGTGGACCTTGGTGCCGCGCTTGTCGCTCTTGCCGACTACGCGCATGGGCGAGACCTCGACGCCGTCCACGATCTCGATGGGGCGGTTCTGCACCTGGCCGCGCGAGAAGTCGATCTCGTAGACTTCGCCGTCGCGGCGCACGCTGAGCTTGAGCCAGATGGACAGTGCGTTCACGCAGGACACGCCCACGCCGTGCAGGCCGCCCGAGACCTTGTAGCTGTTCTGGTTGAACTTGCCGCCCGCGTGCAGTTCGGTGAGGGCGATTTCGGCCGCCGAGCGCTTGGGCTCGTGCTTGTCGTCCATCTTCACGCGCGTGGGGATGCCGCGGCCGTTGTCGATGACGGACAGGGAGCCATCGGCATGGATGGTGACCAGGATGTCGTCGCAGTAGCCGGCCAGGGCTTCGTCGATGGAGTTGTCCACCACTTCGAAGACCAGGTGGTGCAGGCCCGTGCCATCGGAGGTGTCGCCGATGTACATGCCGGGGCGCTTGCGCACGGCCTCCAGGCCTTCGAGGATCTGGATCGCGCCTTCGCCATAGCCGCTGGAGTCTGAGCCTTCGGGGGCAATGGTCTGGTTTTCTGGCTTGTTCTCGTCGGTCATGGAAGGCCCTGGGGTAGTTCCGTCGGAAGCTGTCGCTTCGCTTGAAAATGTTCGATTCGGCCGCTGGCGCGGTGCGTAGGGACGCGCGCTGCGGGCTACGAGTCGGATAGGGTGGTTGCGCGCCTTGCACCGGCTTGTGCCACCGGGCGGCGGGTGCAGGGGCTGCGCAATGTGTCAGGCATCGGGTAGGTGTGGCGCGCGCTCAGATGCGCATCGGCATCACGACGTACTTGAAGCTGTCGTTCTCGGGGATGGTCAGCAGCGCCGAGCTGTTGCCGTCCTGCAGGTCGATCCTGATCATGTCCTGGCCCATGTTGGACAGGGCGTCGATCAGGTAGGTGACGTTGAAGCCGATCTCGATGGTGTCGCCACCGTAGTCGATGTCCAGCTCGTCCATGGCCTCTTCCTGCTCGGCGTTGTTGGAGGCCACGCGCAAGGTGCCGGGCTCCACCGTCAGGCGCACGCCCTTGAACTTGTCGCTGGTCATGATGGCCGTGCGCTGCAGGCTGGCCAGCAGCGGGGCGCGGCCCAGGGTCACGCTGTTGGTGTGGTTGCGCGGGATGACGCGGTTGTAGTCGGGGAACTTGCCCTCGACCAGCTTGGTCACGAACTCCATGCCGCCAAAGGTGAACTTGGCCTGGTTGTTGGCGAACTGCATCTCGATGTGGGGCTGGTTCTCGCCGCCGGCATCCGACAGCAGGCGCTGCAGCTCCAGCACGGTCTTGCGCGGCAGGATCACTTCCTGCTTGGGCACTTCCACGTCCAGCTGGCTGCTTGCAAAGGCCAGGCGGTGGCCGTCAGTGGCCACCAGGGACAGCTGCTTGCCCTCGGCCACGAACAGGATGCCGTTGAGGTAGTAGCGGATGTCCTGCACGGCCATGGCGAAGGAGACCTGGCCCAGCAGGTCCTTGAGCACCTTCTGCGGCACGCTGAAGGAAGGGCCGAAGGCCGCAGCCTCCTGCACCAGCGGGAAGTCCTCGGCCGGCAGGGTCTGCAGCGTGAAGCGGCTCTTGCCGCCCTTGAGCACCATCTTGGCCTGCTGGGTCTCCAGGCTCACGGTCTGGTCGCCGGGCATGGTCTTGAGGATGTCGATCAGCTTGCGCGCGCCCACGGTGGTGGTGAAGTCGCCGGTGTCGCCGCCGAGTTCGGCGGTGGTGCGGATCTGGATTTCCAGGTCGCTGGTGGTCAGCTGCAATGCGTTGCCGGTCTTCTTGATCAGCACGTTGGCCAGGATGGGCAGCGTGTGGCGGCGTTCGACGATGCCGGACACCGATTGCAGGACCGCGAGAACTTTGTCTTGTGTGGCTTTCAGGACGATCATGTCAACCTCTGATTTAAGGATGCGGGTCTCGGTGGGAGCGGCGGCTCACACATGAGCCCCCTCTTGCCGCTCGAATCCCCCATTTTGCCGCGTACGCAGGGCCTGAACGGGGGAGTTTTCATCAACCTTTGAGAGTTTGCTCCAGCACGTGCAGCTGCTGGTTCAGCTCGGTCAGCTGCTGGCGTTCGCCGGCGATCTTGCGCACCGCGTGCAGCACGGTGGTGTGGTCGCGTCCGCCGAACAGCTCGCCGATCTCGGGCAGGCTCTTCTGGGTCAATTCCTTGGCCAGGTACATGGCAATCTGGCGCGGCCGGGCAATGCTGGCCGGGCGCTTCTTGCTGTACATGTCGGCCACCTTGATCTTGTAGTAGTCGGCCACCGTCTTCTGGATGTTTTCCACGCTGATCTGGCGGTTCTGGATGGACAGCAGATCACGCAGGGCCTCGCGGGCCAGCTGGATGGAGACTTCCTTCTGGTTGAAGCGCGAATAGGCCAGGATCTTGCGCAGCGCGCCTTCGAGCTCGCGCACGTTGGAGCGCACGTTCTTGGCCACGAAGAAGGCGACTTCCTCGGGCATCTCGGCGTTCTCGGCGCGGGCCTTGTTGATCAGGATGGCCACGCGCATCTCCAGCTCGGGCGGCTCGATGGCCACCGTCAGCCCGGAGTCGAAGCGCGAGACCAGCCGCTCGTGGATGTTGGCCAGACCCTTGGGATAGGTGTCCGAGGTCATCACGATGTGGCTCTTCTTGGCCAGCAGGGCCTCGAAGGCGTTGAAGAACTCCTCCTGCGTGCGGTCCTTGTTGGCGAAGAACTGCACATCGTCGATCAGCAGCAGATCCAGCGAGTGATAGCGCTCCTTGAATTCGTCAAAAGTGCGGCGCTGGTAGGCCTTGACCACATCCGAGACGAACTGCTCGGCGTGGATGTAGAGAACTTTCGCGTCGGGCTTGTCGGCCAGCAGCTTGTTGCCCACGGCATGCACCAGGTGGGTCTTGCCCAGGCCCACGCCGCCGTAGATGAACAGCGGGTTGTACAGGTGGCCGGGCGAGCCCGCCACATGCATGGCGGCCGAGCGTGCCATGCGGTTGGCCGTGCCTTCCACCAGGGTTTCAAAGGTCAGCGCGGCGTTCAGGCGCGTACGGAAGACCGGCGCTGCCGCGTCTTCGCCAGTGACCGTGGGCACCGAGGTGACAATGGTTTCCGGTGGGGCCGAGCGCTCGCTGGAAGATGGGCGAACATAAGTACGCACAACGCTTTCCCGTTGAGCGAGCGCTAACTCAAGTGTCACCGGCTGGCCATAGAGCGACTCCAGCATGGCCGAGATGCGGCCTGCATATTGGGCGCGGATCCAGTCGAGCTTGAAGCGGTTGGCCACGTAGACGGTGACTTTGGAGAAGTCTTCGGCGACGTGCGCGGTCAGGGGCTTGATCCAGGTGTTGAACTGCTGCTCAGGCATTTCCTGCCCCAGTTGCTCAACGCAGACTTGCCACAGGCCCTGGCCTGCATCGTTCGTAGGTTCCTCTGTCATTGTCGAAGTCTAGTTGTGGATAGGAGGAACTGTTGCGAGGCTGCCATTGTAGCTTTTGCGGAAGTTATCCACAAAATATCAGGAGCTTGTCCTCTGCCCTGTCGCAAAATGGGCAGGCATCCTTCGGGTTCGAAGGGCATTGCATCAAGTGGGCAACGCTGTGATAATCGCGGGTTTCCCTGAATGTGTTCAGGGTGATATGTCCCGCCCGTCTGCATCGGGTCTGCATGCTGCTGCTGGTTGCCTTGGGCGAAACCTTCCCGGTTCGCGCTCCTGGCCGCACATGGCAAGTGCATCGTGCAGATTTTTGGCAGGTGGCCTGGCGGTTTGCCTTTGTGGCGGCTGCTGGCTGCACTGCGTGTAGCGTGCCGGATACGGGACCGGTGCAAAACTGAACCTTCTCTAGGAACCAACATGAAACGTACTTACCAACCCTCCAAGACCCGTCGCGCCCGCACCCACGGCTTTCTGGTCCGCATGAAGACCAAGGGCGGCCGCGCCGTGATCAACGCTCGCCGCGCCAAGGGCCGCAAGCGTCTGGCCGTCTAAGGCCAGCCATTGCTGGGCGGTTTGCTCGCTGCACTGAACCCCTGAAAGGGGTGCTGGAATGCAACGGCTGAAAACACGTCCGCAGTTTCAGGCCGCCATGGCTGCCGGTACGGTTTCGCGTACCGCGCACTTCGCCCTGCACCGTCTCGTTCTGACGGAGCAGGTCGCTGCCATGCCGCCACCGACAGGGCCCGGATCGCAAGATCCGCAGGCCCTGTTCGGCGTTGGCGCGGTGCGCCGGGATGCCTGGCTGGGTGCCATGGTGCCCAAGCGCTGGGCGCGCCGATCGGTGACACGCCACACCATCAAGCGGCAGATCTACGCCGTGGGCGGCGAGCACGAGGCCTTGATGCTCCATGGCGCGCATGTGGTGCGATTGCGCTCGGGCTTTGACCGGCGCCAGTTCGTGAGCGCCACGTCCGATGTGCTCAAGCAGGCGGTTCGTGCCGAGCTGCAGCAGCTGTTCGCCCATGCCGCGAAACGCCTGTCGCAGCCGGCACCCGGGTTGCCTCAGCCAGCGCAGGAGCCGGCCGCTGCCGCTGGCGAGCCTGCCGGAGCCACGCCATGATGCAGCGGCTGCTGATGGCGCTGGTGCGTGGCTATCGGCTGATGCTCAGTCCCTGGCTGGGCTCGGCCTGCCGCTTCACGCCGACCTGCTCTGCCTATTCCCTTGAAGCGCTGGAGCAACACGGCGCTGCGGTAGGCTCCTACCTGACACTGCGCCGACTGGCGCGCTGTCATCCGTGGTGTGACGGGGGGCATGACCCTGTGCCAGAGCACAAGCCCAGGCTGTTCACCAGCCTGACGGCTGCGCCCGAAAACACCCAACCTTCCTCACCTAAGAAGTCTTCATGAACGATATTCGCCGCACCATCCTGTGGGTGATATTTGGCTTTTCGCTGGTCTTGCTATGGGACAAATGGCAAGTGCACAACGGCAAGAAGGCCACTTTCTTCCCCGCGCCGGCCGTGGCCACGGCCCCGGCACCTGAAACGGGCAAGGCGCCCGGCGACGCCAGCGTGCCCTCGGCAGCGACTGCGGCAACGGCCGGTGCCGGCGAAGTGCCTGGCGGCGCTGCCGCGCCCGAGGCTGCCCCGCGCCAGAACGTGACCATCAGCACCGACGTGCTGCGCCTGACCTTCGACAGCCAGGGCGGCACGCTGCGCCATGCCGAGCTGCTCAAGTACGCCGATTCCGCCCACAAGGACAAGCCGGTCGTGCTGTTCGACGAGAGCGTGCATCGTGTGTACCTGGGACAGTCGGGCCTGATCGGCGGCGGTTTCCCCACGCACAAGACGACCATGACCGCGCTGCCCGGTGCACGCGAGCTCAAGGACGGCGAGGACCAGATGGAGCTTCGCTTCGAGTCGCCCGACATGGGCGGCGTGAAGCTGGTCAAGATCTGGACGCTCAAGCGCGGTGCCTACGACATCGGCGTGCGCCATGAAGTGGTGAACACCGGCACGACTGCCGTGAACCCGCAGCTGTACCTGCAGCTGGTGCGCGACGGCAACAAGCCCGAAGGCGAAGAGTCCACCATGTACTCCACCTTCACGGGCCCGGCCGTCTACACCGACGAGAAGAAGTACCAGAAGGTCGAGTTCAAGGACATCGAAAACGGCAAGGCCAGCGTCGAGAAGTCGTCCTCGGGCGGCTACGTGGCCATGGTCCAGCATTACTTTGCCAGCGCCTGGCTGCTGGCCGAAGGCGTGCAGCGCGAGAACTTCCTGCGCAAGGTGGACAGCAACCTCTACGCCGTCGGCATGATCACGCCCGTGGGCACCATCGAGCCCGGCCAGAGCAAGAGCGTGGAAGCGCGCCTGTTTGCCGGACCCCAGATCGAAAAGCGCCTGGAGGCTCTGGCCCCCGGCCTGGAACTGGTCAAGGACTATGGCTGGCTGACCATCCTGGCCAAGCCGCTGTACTGGCTGCTGGACAAGCTGCACGGTTTCCTGGGCAACTGGGGCTGGTCCATCGTGGCCCTGGTGCTGCTGCTGAAGATCGCCTTCTACTGGCTCAATGCCAAGGCCTACTCCTCGATGGCCAAGATGAAGGCCATCAACCCGCGCATCATGGAAATGCGCGAGCGCCTCAAGGACAAGCCCCAGCAGATGCAGCAGGAGATGATGCGCATCTACCGCGAGGAAAAGGTCAACCCCATGGGCGGCTGCCTGCCCATCATCATCCAGATCCCGGTGTTCATCGCGCTGTACTGGGTGCTGCTGTCCAGCGTGGAAATCCGCAACGCGCCCTGGATCGGCTGGATCACCGACCTGTCGGCCAAGGACCCGCTGTTCATCCTGCCCGTGCTGATGACCCTGTCGTCGCTGCTGCAGACCGCGCTGAACCCCGCTCCGCCGGATCCGATGCAGGCCAAGATGATGTGGATCATGCCCCTGGTCTTCAGCGTGATGTTCTTCTTCTTCCCGGCCGGCCTGGTGCTGTACTGGCTGACGAACAACATCCTGTCCATTGCCCAGCAGTGGATCATCAACACCCGCATGGGCGTGCCGCCGCAGTTCAATCTGCCCAACTTCGGCAAGACCAAGCCTGCCAAGTAAGCCTGCGAAGGCCCTGGCTCCAAAGCCCGCTTCGGCGGGCTTTTTTCATGGGCGGCCTATCATCGGCGGCCTGAAATCCCTTCCCTAGAAAGCTCCATCCATGCTGCCCCGCCACAACGACCCCATTGCCGCCATCGCCACCGCTCCGGGGCGCGGCGCCGTGGGCATCGTGCGCGTCTCCGGCAAGGGGGTGGCGCCGCTGGTGCGGGTGCTGTGCGGGCGCGACCTCAAGCCGCGCGAGGCCACCTACCTGCCGTTGCGCGATGCCGCAGGCGGACCCATAGACCACGGCCTGGCCCTGTTCTTCCCGGCGCCGCACAGCTACACCGGCGAGGACGTGCTGGAGCTGCAGGCCCACGGCGGCCCGGTCGTGCTGCAGCTGCTGCTGGCACGCTGCCTGGAGGCGGCGCAAGAGCCTCTCGAAGGCCATCGCAGCGTACTGCCTGGCCTGCGCCTGGCCCAGCCTGGGGAATTCACCGAACGTGCCTTTCTCAACGACAAGATCGATCTGGCCCAGGCCGAAGCCATTGCCGACCTGATCGACGCCAGCACCGAGGCCGCCGCGCGCAGCGCGAGCCGCTCGCTGTCGGGAGCCTTCTCCGAGGAGATCCATGGCCTGCGCGATGCGCTGGTGCACCTGCGCATGCTGGTCGAGGCCACGCTGGACTTTCCCGAGGAAGAGATCGACTTCCTGCAAAAGGCCGATGCCAGCGGCCAGCTCGCGCGGCTGCGCGGCAAGCTGGACCAGGTGCTGTCGCGCGCCCACCAGGGTGCGCTGCTGCGCGAAGGCATCAAGGTCGTGATCGCAGGGCAGCCCAATGCGGGCAAGAGCTCGCTGCTCAATGCGCTGGCCGGTGCCGAGCTGGCCATCGTCACGCCCATCGCCGGCACCACGCGCGACAAGGTGCAGCAGACCATCCAGATCGAGGGCGTGCCGCTGCACGTGATAGACACAGCCGGCCTGCGCGAGAGCAGTGACGAAGTCGAGCGCATCGGCATCGCCCGCGCCTGGGAGGAGATCGCTGCGGCCGATGCCGTGCTCTTCCTGCACGACCTCACGCGCATGGGCGACAACGACTATCTGGCCGCAGACGCGGCCATCGCCGAAACCCTGGCCCAGAAGCTGCCGGGCCAGGTGCCCGTGATCGATGTCTGGAACAAGACCGATCGCGCCGAGCCGGCCCAGCTGCAGGCGCATGGCGGGCGCGAAGGCAGCGTGGCGCTGTCGGCACGCACCGGCGACGGCCTGGATGCGCTGCGCCGGCGCCTGCTGGATGTGGCCGGATGGCAGTCCGCCCCCGAAGGCCTGTACCTGGCGCGCGCACGCCATGTGGAGGCGCTGCAGGCCGTGGCCGCGCACCTGGAAGAGGCCGAGCTGCAGCTGGCGGCCCAGGCCGCCCATCTGGACCTGCTGGCCGAGGAACTGCGCCTGGCCCAGGTCTCGCTGAACTCCATCACCGGGGAATTCAGCTCGGATGACCTGCTGGGTGTGATCTTCTCGAGCTTTTGCATTGGGAAGTGAGATGGGTTCCATGGGCGTCCATCGAAGTCTGCAGATGTATCTGTAAGCCGCATAAATAAAGGGATTTTTGTCTACTGAGTGATTCGGTGATACAGTCAAAGCCATCGCTGTTCGGGTCCATATATGGGTCCAAGCTCACCGAATAGCCTGACTATTGACTTTCATGGACCCAAAGGAGGGTCCATGTCTCTCACAGACACCGCACTCAAGGCGCTCAAGCCGAAGGATGCCTCGTACATCGTCAGTGACGACCGCGGGCTGTACGTAGAAGTGCTGCCGAGTGGCAGCATCGTCTGGCGTTATCGCTATCGGCTGAGTGGCAAGCGCGAGAAGCTCACACTCGGCAAGTACCCGGCCCTTAGCCTGAAGAACGCCCGGCTGAAGCGGGACGAGGCGGCGCATCTGGTGGCACTGGGCCAGTCTCCGGCGCAGAAAAAGCAGCAGGAGAAAGTGGTTGGGGCAGAAGACGCCACCGTGGCCGAGTTCTCCGAACGCTTCTTCAAGGACATCCAGTCACGCGACCGCAAGAACGTGACCATGCCTCGCCGTTACCTGGAGAAGGACATCCTGCCGCACATCGGCAGCAAGCCGGTCAGGGATATCACCGCAGAGGACGTGCGCGGTGTCATCTGGCGCAAGAAGGAACAAGGCTTCGACGCCGCCGCCGGCCAGGTACGCGGCCTGCTCAAGCGCATGTTCGACTACGCACTGACCTGCGGCCTGATCCAGGCCAACCCGGTCATGGCCTTGCCGATGCGCCACGTCTACCGCGCTGCCGCCCGCGATCGGGCGCTGACGCCGGACGAAATCCGGCAGTTCCTGCGCGCCATGCAGACCTCCAACATCCGCCGCCAGTTCAAGATCGCCTTCCAGTTGATCCTGATGACCCTCGTGCGCAAGTCCGAGCTGATGTTGGCGCAGTGGAAGGACGTGCATCTGGACGAAGGCGAATGGCATATCCCGGTTGAGAACTCCAAGACCGGCAAGCCGCACATCGTCTACCTGTCCACCCAGGCGCAGAAGCTGTTCAACGAACTCAAGCCGCTGGCCAGCAGCAGCGTCTGGGTGTTGCCGGGCCGTGGCACCCTGGCCAAACCCTTCGCCAGCAATGCACTGAACCAGGCGCTGAAGGTGTCATTGCAGGGGCAGGAGATCCCGGCCTTCACCATCCACGACCTGCGGCGCACTGCTTCGACGCTGCTGCACGAGCAGGGCTGGCCTTCGGACGTGGTGGAAAAGGCGCTGAACCACACTATCGGCGGCGTGCGTGGCGTGTACAACCGAGCCGAGTACGCTGAGCAGCGACGGGAGATGTTGCAGGCGTGGTCGAACTACATCGATGGGCTGGCGCCGTCGGCCAATTTGGTGATCGGTGCCGCTTCGGCTTGAGGGTGGCCTTTTCCTTTTCTGGGTAGGGCCGTTGTCCCTTGGGCGCCGTTCCCTTGCCTTTTACTTTGCGTTTTGAAGCTTTTCCGTCGAAGCAGTTGTCAACCATTGGTTGACAACTGCTTCAAGTTCCTGATGTTTGCAGGGAGAAAACGGCTAACCGAGAGAGTCCTACCTGAGCCCTATAGCCGAACGTAGGTGACGTTGAATTCCTTGCATTGCCGCTGCTGCTGCAAACGGTTGGCGAAGTTGAACGCATCATTGAGCTCGAAGCGTTGGAATACATCCAGGCCGCGGCTGAGCACGACTTTCCAGCCGTGGTCGGTAGTGATGTCGCGGTCATGTTTGGTGCCGCTGGTATCGTAGGCCCAGGTGAACTGAATGCCGACAGTCGCGCAGGCATCTGCGATTTTCTGCAGATTTTCCGTCTGGCGATCCCCGTTGAACTCGTCTTCGACGGTAACGACATGCACAGCGACCTCATCCTCGGGACCATGAAGTTTGCTGATGGTTTCCATCAACTCCATCAGGTTGCGGAGCTGGTGGAACATGCGCAAGTAAGGATCGGTCACGACGATCCGCTTAGCTCCAGCCAGATACGGGCCGAACAAGCGGTCAAAGCTCACACCACGCTGGTTCTCCTGAAAAACCAGATGTTGCTCTTTCAGGGGGGTGTCAGCGGTCTTTGGGCGAGGTGGCTGCTCGATTGCCGGCACGTCTTGAGAAGTCTCGACCGCTGCTGAAGCGCCCTGCGCACCAGCTGTTGCCTCGGTCGAATCGTCGGCAGCCACACGACGGTGATATTGGGTCGGGTACTCGTCTTCCTCCAGGGTATGCACTAGGCGCTCTTGCCCAGCAGCATCCGAATAGGCAAAGCGCACTTTTGGATAGGTCGCATCGATCCGCAGCAACTGGTCCTTAACCCGCTTGCGTCCCTCAACGGCACAACGCAAGACCTCTTCGATTTCGGCGTCATTCGCCTGCCCGTCAGGGAACAAGAGCTTCATCAGCCCGGAGAAAGTCTTGTTGATGCCGTCGCGGTCTCGTGTGGAGATATCGTCACCCAGCGTGAACAGCGCTTTGTAACGGTCCGAGTAATCGTGGCTGCGTAGCGAGCGCAGGATCTCGGCCAGATAGTCGACCACGAACCCATAGCCCGCAGAGAACATCTCTGCACGAATCACGTCTACCTCCCAGCCCGGGATGTAGCTGTGGATGCGATCGAGGAAGGCGGAATCGTGGAATTTTTCAGGCAACGGATCGAACAGGTCACTGTGCTTGAGCATATAGGGCACGGTGTGGTCGGTGTTGCCGACGAACACCATGCTCGCTTCAGCCCCGAGCGTCTCCACTCCACGAGAGAACGACTTGTTGGCCATGTAGTTCTTCATGATGTCCACCAGCGCCTTGTCCACGCGCTTTTGCTTGCCGGCGAACTCGTCGAAGGCCACCACGTCCCAGTAACCCACCAGCCCAAGCTTGCCAGTGCCGTTGTGAACGAACAGCTTGGGAACCGAGACTTCACCGCCAGAGATCAAGATGCCGTGCGGCGAAAATTCCGAGTACACATGCGACTTGCCCGTGCCCTTGGGCCCCAGTTCGATCAGGTTGTAGTTGCGTTCGCAGAACGGAATCAGGCGAATCAATTGCAGCAGCTTGTTGCGCTTGCCGAACATCTGCGGGTTGAAGCCGATGCTCTGGATCAGCAAGTCGATCCACTCGTCGGTGCTGAACTGTCGGCGGGCTTCCAGGTAGCCGTCCAGGTCGAAACGGGAGATCTGGATCGGCTTGAGTGTGGCCAGTATCCAGGGTGAGGCCGACTTGTCCTCGGTGTATTCGTATTCCAGATCGGCAATGCACCAGACGCCACCCACCAGTAATTTCTGGTGAGATTTCACCGTGCCGGAGTCGATCAATACCTTTTTGATGCCAAGGTTGGCGAACTCGGCCTCATAGACGTCATCTTTGTCGTTGAGCGACACGCTGATGCGGTCAATGACCTTGTGCCGGCCCTTTTCCTTGATCGTCGAGCGCACCAGGCCCGCTTCGTTGCGGTGCACATAGTGCTTGCGCAGGATCTCCCGGACCGTATCAATGCCGGTCTGGATGGTCGCCGCGTCATTGGTCGCGCAGTACTGCCCCAACAGGTACTCCAGCACATAGGTGGGCACGATGGCGTTGCCCTTGACGGCTTTCACCAAATCCTTGCGCACCACCTGGCCGGCGAAATGCTGGTTGATCTTGTCATCAAGCTGGGTCATGGCCGGTCTCGCCTAGAAATCAAATTCGCTGGTGAAGGATCGGCGGATGGTGTAGCGCACCGCCTTGTACTTGGTGTGATGCGAAGTGCCCTCGACGGGCTCTTCGAGCCGCAGCTCGACCTGTTGGTTGTTCGCTGCATCCGCCTTGCGGCTGAGCAGAAGACGTACCGGCAGCTCCCGCTCGCGCGGATTTTCCGAAGCGAAATCGAACAACAGCTCATGCTGATCAGAGATCAACTCACCCGTGAGCGTGTACAGGCCTGCACGCAGACGCCGGGGCTGGCGTTTCTCCGTGATGGCTTCACGCTGGTACAGCACCACGGCCAATTGCCCCGTGGTGACGGTCTTGCCCCCATCGCCAATGAAATCCACCTCCACGCGGCCAACGTCACTCTGGCGCTTCTTGTTGATGTGCAGCAGCGGGATCACCACCTCCTGCAAGGTGGCACCGCCATGCACGAACCGGCTGCCGGAACCCTTGAGCCGCAGGCGGTTGATGGATTTCGGGATCTGCACTTCCAACGTGCCGTCCAGTCCCAGTTGTGCGGGCTGGAAGGTCTTGAAGCCCGCTCCTTCGCGCAGGCCCTTGCCCAGCACGAAGCGCCGGTCGCGATAGAGAATCTGCTCGCCCTCTGGTTCGCTGCTGAGGAAGTCGCTTTCCTGCAGCGGGTGATGCTGATAGATGAAACCGTGGTCTGCCGTCAGCAGCAGATTGCTGGCATTGGCGTTGAACAGCTTCTTGATCACCCGGATCAGTTCTTCCAGCGTCTCCTGTGCGGCGGCGAACACGCGCTCTTCGGTATCGCGGGTGTCACCGGTCTTGTCGATCAGGTTGTGATAGACGTAAACCACATCATGCTCGCGTACCAAGGCGCGGGAATCTTCCTTGCCCATGGCCAGCACGTCCTTGGCCAGCACCACCGTTGAGGCCGGTACCGCAGCGGCCAGTATCCTGCGCCGGTTGGCCGAACCCTGTGCGCTCAGGCCATCGACCAGCGCATCACCGCTGTCGCCGTCGGCCAGTGCAAGGCGCGTGTTCGGCAGCAGCGCCGCCATGCCCAATTGCGTGTAGCTGGGCAACATCGACAGCATCGGCTCCAGGCTGGCCTCGTACTTGTCTTCCTGCCGGATCAGGCTCTGCAGCTCTTCACCCACTTCGTAACGGAAGGCATCGGAAATCAGCACGCACACCTTGGCCTTGCGCTCCAGAAAAGGCTGGACATAGCGTTTGGCAAAGTCACGCTGCAGCGGTGCCGAATCCACCTTCCAATGCTGCGTGGCATCCACATGCTGTTGCCACTGATTGTTGAGGCGAGCCAGGTAATTGGTGCTGTACAGATTCTCGATGTTGGTTGCCAGTTGCCCAAGCAGCGACGCCTGCCCGGATTCGCGCAAGTGATGGATGAACTTGCGATAGCGCTGATCCAGCCGGAACCAGTGGGCCGCGTACTTGCGCACACCGTCATCCAGCGAACCCATCTCCAGCGGCGTCGTGTCCAACAGATGCATGAACTGGGCGGCGTGTTCCAGTGCCAGGTACACATGTTCGAAGTTCTCGAACCAATGGCTCTGCCGGCGCTGGCGCATCCATTGCGCCACCTCGGCGACCGTGATGGTGCGCGCCAACACCGCATGCACCAACTCACTGAGAATCTTGCGGTCGATCAGTTCGAAGTAATCCAGATCTACCAACTGGCGATAATCCAGCGCCTGCAGTTTCTCGTCGATTTGCAGGATCTCGGCACACCGCCCGGAAAGCGCCTCGAAGCTGGCCTTGTGCATGCGGCTGTCTTTCCAGCGGCGCAGGAACACCAGCGACTCGGCGGACAAGGTGCTGACGCAGGCAGGGTCGATACCGGTCAGGAAACTGTTCTTGAACAGCTCAATCACAAAATCCTGCAGGCCTGGCTGCGACGAGTCGTAGCCATAAGCACGCTTGATCTGCTGCCACAGATATTCCTTCAACTGACTGCGCTCGATCAGCTTGATGCAGGTATCGCGCCCCTGGGCCAGCTCGGCCAGCAAGTCTTCCAGAATGGCATCCAGGCGAGGCTCGCCGCCCGTGCACACAGCCAGCATCTTGCGCTGCACCTGTGCTTGCGAATCGCCCGGTTGCAGCAGTTTCATCAGGGCGTCGCGGCGCTTGGCAGACTCAAAGAAGACCTGGTGCGTTTCCACCAGCGTGTAGTCATTGGGCCCCAGGCCCAATTCCGCCAGCCACAACGCCACCCGATCGGTCTGGAAGATCCGCCCGCTGGCCAACTGAACATCCAGCAGCCAGTTGTGCAGATGGGCAGGTTCGGGCCCCTCCCGGTACAGCAGGAACTTCTGCTGCGCCTGCTCTCGCAACACGCGGTACTTCACACCGAACTCGTTGTTGGCCAGTTCGATCTTTTCCACCTCGGGCAGCGTCAGCGTTTCGAACGCGCCCCGGAATTCCCGGCGCGTGTCGTACCAGAACACGATGCGCTGCTTGTCGAACAGGCTGGTCAACGCCTGGATGATTCTGGGGTCAGCCAAGGTCCTGGCTCCTTGTCGTTGTTCTCTGGGATGCATGGGGTTGTCGTGCCAGAGCTTGCTGGCCCTGCTCGGTCAAACGGTATTGCTGCAACCGGCTATCGGGCTTGTCCGGCAGGGTGTAGGCAATCCATCCCAGGTCCAACAGTTCCTTGATCGTGCGTTTGAAGGCCCCGGTCTTGGACTTCAACCCCAAGCCTGTCACCAGGGCATTGGCAGACAGGGCTCCGGCGGCAAGCAGCTTCAGTATTTTATCCGACTGGGCCCCTGACTGGGCCCCCGACTGGGCCCCTTTTTGCTCCGGGCCCCCCACGTCGATCCGCACCGGCTCCCGCAGGTAGATGCTCAGGCGCAATCCGGTGGCTATCTCGGTGATGGCAGGCTCAGGCAGGCCCTGCTCGGCGGCCTCGGCAAAGATGCGGCGCACGCCGCTACCCCATTGCTCGATCAAATGCAGCTCGCGGAACACGCGGGCAATCACGGGATTGCGGATGCGCGAGACGCCGCTTTTCATGTCCTCCACCGTCATGCCCGGCAGCAACATGCCGGGGCTTTCGATGTCGATGCGGTCATCGAAGAAGGCGATGCGGATCGGCGTGCCCCGCTGGGAGTAGTCGCAGTGCACCAGCGCATTGACGATGGCCTCGCGCAGGATGGTCAGGGGGATGCTCCAGACATCCTCGCGGCGCATCGCCCCGAACTGGGCGGTCTTGAACGCATGCTTCTTCAGGAACAGCTCGATCGCCGTCACCGCATCGGGCAGGTGCGCGTGGATCTCCGCCTGATCGAAGATCTCCACCTTGTCGCGGCCACGAAAGCGCCCGCACTGCACCCAGGCATCCGGGAAATACTGTTCCCGCGCTTTGCCGAACAACAGCACGGCACCTTGCGTGGGCACCAGCCGTCCCTGCTCGCGGCCCAGCAGCTTGAGCGTGGTCAGGGTCTTGTCGTCTAGCTTGCGTTCCGGCCCGAACAGCCGCTGCGCTGCTTCCAGGTCCAGATCTTCCGGGCCCAGCTCCGGCATGGGCATTTCATCGAAGACGACACCCTGCGCGGAACGCCGCAATTCCGCGATCAGCTCCGGCCCCGCCTGCCGGCTGCTGGAACCGAGCCGCACATACACACCGTTTTCAGGCCCCATTGCTTTCAGGTAGTGCGGGCGCGAACTGCTGGGGAAGACCTCGACCACCAGCACCGTGCGCTCAACGATGCTGGCCAGCTCCACATTGGGCACCAAGCGCGGTGCAATCGAATCCGCAATCAGGTTGCAGATCCGTTCTTCTTCATCCAGCGGGTCGGCCACACCCGTCACCTGGCGGTCGTTGTCCACGCCGATCACCAGCCGCCCACCCGCTGAATTGGCAAAGGCCACCAGTGTCTTGAGCACATTGCGCGGCGAGGACAGATCGCGCTTGAACTCCAGCGTCTTGCCCTCCGGCTGCTGCAAGGTCTGCTCGATGGCCTGGCTCATGTCAGTCCTCGTCCTTGGCGGCCAGGCCCGGAATCTTCTTCAGCGCCGCGCCGAACTTGAGGTAGTTCACCTTCACCCCCTCATCCAAGTCGATCTGCTTCTGCTGGGTGGCCAGCGGGTAGAGGACGTCGCGCTCATAGTCTTCCAGTTCGGCCAGCACCTTGGCCAGACGATCGGTCTCTTTCAACGCACGGGTCTTGTCACCCTGGCTACTGGCCGGGCTAATGCTGATGGCGGCCTGTCGCTCCTTCTCGGTAGCGAGCTTTTCGCGGTAGTCGCGCAGGTAGCGCAGCACCACGCTCACCGTATCCGGGCGATAGCGGTGCATGTAGATCAACGCATTGAAGCTGCCCCTGGGGCTGGAGAACTGCCAGTAGATCGGCCTCTTCTTGTAGCGCTTCACATGGTCGGCATAGAACTCGCCCAGCAGGTAATCGCGCAAGCCGTAGTTGCGCTTGCCCTTGACGTTGAGCGCCTGCTCGATGAACGCCAGGTTGTCTTCGTAATGCATATCGCCAAACGCCACGCGCAGGAACTGGCGCACCCGCAGCGTGATGTCGTCCGCGAACCAGTCGCCATCGAGCAGCGGAATTACGTTGTCGTCATCGGCGGAAAAGCGCGGCTGCGGCACCTGGGCCAGGTAATCAGCCAGCGTTTCGCCCTGGTTGGCCAGGATCAACCCCGGCTTGTCCAGGCTGTAGCGGCCGAACATGCAGCCCACGGCATAGCTCACCAGCTCACGCATGGTGTCGGCCAGTAGCAGGGCTTCCAGCTCTTCCTCGCTTTTATCGCCGCCATAGCGGTAGTGCGGGTTGCAGGTGAGCGTGATCTCCTCCAGCGGGACTTCGGGAGTCAGTTCGTCCTGCAGGCCGTAGGCGTCGATGAAGATGCGGTTGTTTTCTTCCTCCAGACGTTGCATTTCCAGCGTCATTTCGCGCCAGTGGGTGCGTAGAGATTGGTAGCTGGCTTTGAGCGTGGGTTGACAGTGATCGGGATGCAGTAGCAGGAGAGTGATGAAGTCCCAGGAAGTTTCTACTGAATCCCAGTCGTCCTTTGATCTCAGAATTAGCTCTTCAACCAAAGGGTTGACCTGCATTTCGATATGTGCATCACGAAGAACTGGGATTTTGCATAAATGCTCAGCTTCAAAATTGAGTGTTGGAGAAAGGGCTCCAAGTACGTACCTGACATATCGGGTATTTAATAGTCCACTAAAGTAGGTGGCTGACTCGTCTGTATCAAAGAAAATTGCAGACCCTGCAACATCAAAAATAAAACCTTGCGGAAAGTATCTCGCAGCGAATGTTCCACTCGAAATCTTTGACCAGCTTACGCTAGGCTTGAAATAGCAATCCTGATTCTTGAGTCGGCCGCCTGGACTTGTTTTGTTGAGCTCTTCATGAAAATCCTTTATCTCTTGTCCGTCATTCTTGTAGTTGATGACGAAATCCTGATTTCCGTACCAGCGACGGAACTCCCCGCCCTTGTTATAAGGGAACCACGTTTTCCGACTATCTGAGGCAGCCTTCAGACTGCCTAGCCTTGTCCCAAAATCGCTTTGAGAAATTTCGTGCCAGACACGCAAAAACCTGCTGTTATTCGATGTGGTTGCTCCTTGCTTGGGCTTTGAAATGTCTTCAAGCTTCTTGTCGCCTGCAAAGTGATCCAGTACCGATTGGTATACCCAGTACGCGATTGGGGCGCTTGGAATCTTCTCAAAATCGACAGCAGAAGCCCGGAAGAAATATTTCTCCATGCCCTGCTCACGGCTGCTGTTCTGATTTCCGCTCATTCTGCTTCTCCCACCGGCAACACCTTGCGGCCAATATCAATCTCGAATCCATCCGGCACCGGCTTAAACGGCTTGCCCGGCGAGCGGTGGCTGCTCTGGAACTGGCGCAGCGCCTTCACGTCGATTTCGCCGATCACGCAGTAATCGGTGACGCCACCCTTGGTGCGCAGCGTATCGCGCGTCCAGCCACCCTTAAACGAACCGTAAATGCAATCAAGCATGCTCAGCCTCCTCTGGTATAGGTGCGGCTGTTATTACGCGACTTACAGGCCACTTTGGGAATACTTCGTTCCATTTATCCAGATTCACCACTTGACAACTTTTTGCCAGCGCGTGGGTCCAGCGCTTGGGCTTCTTGCCAATGGGCAGCTCCCGCTTCAACTCATTTAGCATTCTGCTATTCAACGCGTTGTCGAATGTCAGAACGCAAACATAGTGGACAGGCTTATCAACTTTGCCTTCGGCATAACGATAAAGGTGCGAATCTCTAAATTTGTACTTAAGGTAGTTCTTCAGCCACTTAAAACTATCCAGGCGGGCCTTACGTTCATCATCGCTCGATGCCTTCACCACGTCATAGGCAGATGGGTCGTCATAATCCTTGAGCTCGATGTAGACATACGCATCGTCAAATTCAGCGACGATATCGACACCCTTCATAGGTGCACCATGAAAGGTAGGCTTGCTGCTATCCTTTTCGTCAAAGACGTAAGCGTCTATCGCATCAGAGAAACGGAACTCAAATCCGTCCGCAACAACGACCTTCATTTCCCAAGCTCCCCCATGTCATTCTCGATTTCTTGATTGATGAGATAGCCGAAAGCGTCATCAATGGGGTTGGGAGCAATTTGAAGATAATCGTCAGTCGTTGATACTTTTACGTCTCTTGTGGAGGAGTCGCGATACAGGCTGAAGAATCGCACTTGATCCCCTTTACCCTTATCCATCAACAGGTCAAACCACTTGAGCAAGACGTAGTCATGGGTGGCAAGGATGATCTGCTGTCCATTGCGGGCCAGTTCCAATAGCACTTGCACCAGATCCTTCATCAGCTTGGGATTGAGGTTGGATTCGGGCTCATCCCATAGCAGCGGACCAGTGGTGCCGGGGTTAAGACTGCCATTGCTGAGCAGACGTTGCAGCACGCCAATCTTGCGGAAGCCCTCGGCCGTCATGCCGCTAGACAGGTGCTGCTTGCTGCTGGGCACGAATTTCCATTCGGTACTGTCCTGGTACATCTGTGCGTGCTGGGCTTTGCTGCGCGTGGCGGTATCCTTCTCCACGTAGCGGCCAGCCTCGAAGACGAAGCGGCCGTTTTCCAGCAGGTATTGCCCGTCAATCAGATTGGTCAGACGAGGCACGATGCTGGCAAAGCGCGGGTCGAGTTGAACTTTAGCGTCCAGGTCGGATGCGCCTTCTTTAGCCAACTGGTTGGCCAGATCCAGATAGCCGTCGTCAAAGATGCGTTCAATGGTGGGCAGGTCTGGCTGCTCAGCCGTAAGGCCGCGCACCAGTGACAACACCTCTTTGGTCGGAATGAAGATGGCGGGTGCCGGTACATCACCGCTGGTAGCGGTGACCTTGGCTGCAGTGTCCTTGCCATAGAACTTGGCTGTGATCACTTGCCCTGATGCAAAGGTGCCGTTGAGGACTGACTTCCCTCTTGTCCCAGTGCGGCGCAGCCCGCCTACCTGCCCGCTGAGCGGGTGGTAGAGGCGGCACAGCTTGCGGGCCAGTTGCTCATCGGTCTGTGCGCCATGGGCTTCCGCGCTACTTAGGGCCAGTATGGCTTTGAGCAGCTGGGTCTTGCCCGTACCGTTTTCGCCGATGACGATGTTGATGCCTGGCGAGAAGTCAATGCTCAGATCGGTGAAGGCGATGAAATTTTTGAGGTACAGCTTGCTGATCATTTCGCCCTGCCTTGTTCGATAGCCTTGGTCAGCATTTCCATCTTCTCCGCTTCCGAATTGCCATCCACCAGTCGCAGATACGCGCCCCGATAGTCCGGCTTGTGTGCGTTCTCCAGCACAAAGGCCGTGGTGGAGACGACTTCGCCGCCAATGCTGTCGAAGGCCCGCGCCCCCAGGTGTGCCATGGAAAGAATGGTGTGCTGGTTGAGGATGCGGCTGCGCAAAGCTTCGAACGACGACAGGAACATCCAGCTTTGCATGGTGATCATCGCCACTGCGCCCCCCGGCAATGCCATGTCCAGGTTGCGCTCGATGAACATCGCAAACAGGTCGGACTTGCTGTTGGGGTAGTTCTCCTTGGCCCACGCGCTCAAGCGCCCATTCATGCCCTTGCCGCCCATGTAGGGTGGGTTGGCAACAACCACGTGATAGCGCGGGCCCAGGTATTCGGCCATGCGCAGTACGGTCAGCACCTTGCGGTGGGTTTCGGCCAGGAACAGGTTGCCACCCATGTCCTTGGCTTCCAGCGTCGCCAGCGTATCGGCCGCGCCGGCCAACTGGGGCCGGATCAGCGAGCCGAAGTTGTCGGCCTCGGTGAACTGTTGCAGGGTTTCGCGCAATTCGTGGGTGAACAGGTCGCGGCCTGTGGCGCTCATGTACTCGTCCAGCTCGTCACGCTCGAAGTTGACCTTTTCCAGCACACAGATGTTGGGCTTGATGCGTTTGTTGAAAAAACGCCGCTGGCGGGCGCGTGCCTTCATGCTGAGCGCGAAAGCGGCCAGTTCGCCCGCGCGTTCGTCCAGCTCGATGCCATATAGGTTGTGGGTAAGGATCAGCTCCGGGATCTGCGCCGGGTCGACGCCGTCCTCTTCGTACATGGCGTAGAGCAGGTCGAAGGCGTAGGTGAGCATGTGGCCGGAGCCGCAGGCCGGGTCGCAGACCTTGATGTCTTGCGGGCTGCTGATTTTGAGGAAAGCGGCTTCGGGCTTTTCCGGCGGAATGTAGTACGCCATCTGTTCGGCGAGCTTCGAGGTGGGACGGTTGAGCAGCCACAGGCGGCCCAGCGAGTTGTCCACCAAATAGCGCACGATCCAGTGCGGGGTGAAGAGCTGGGTGGCGGCCGGGATGTTTTCCGGTGTGATCTTCTGGTTCTTCTTCAGCCCTTCGAAGACGGCATCCTTCTTTTCCGAGATGTAGAACTGGTACAGCCAGCCGATGACTTCCACGCTTTTGCAGGCATCAGGCGTCATGGCCTCGCGGGTGTAGGCCAGGATGGAACTGCCCGACAGCAGGTCGTCGGGCATCAGCAGCTCAGTGTAATCGTCGATGCGCTGGAACAGGAACGGCATGGCCTGATGCCAGGCATTGCAGGCGGCGACCACCAGCAGGCGGTAGGCTTCGCCCTGGCCGTCATGGCTGGGCGCGCGGCCTGCCAGCAGATCGGCGATTTTCTGCTGCACCTGGGGTGGCAACATGTCTTCGTCGAAGTGGCCCATCTTGGCTTCGAGCAGGATCTCCGGCTGGAACTGGCCTTCGGCGGGCGACACCACGCCAATGCGCGTGTAGCGGTTCACATCCATGAAACGCAGGGCGCAGAAGCGGTTGAACCAGGTGTAGGCCACGCGCTCGATGACCGGATCCTGGCCACCGCTTTGCGCAATGGTTTCTTCCAATTTCTTCACAGCTTGCGGGCTTTCGCGCCGGGCCGCGCTGTTGGGCGACAGCACCAGCGCCAGCTTGGCGCTGACCTGCTCACGCAGCGTGCGGCGGGCAAACTGGGCGAATTTCTTGAGTTTGCTGGTATCCATCAATCGGCCTTCTTGCCCGGCAGCTTGCCCGAGCGTTTTTCGAGTTTCTTTTCGTCGGACTTCACCCGTCGCTCCAGCTTCTTGATGTCCTCTTCCGCCGGCAGGTGTTCCGGTTGGATGCCGCGCTGGCCAAGCATGCCGCGCACGCTGAGGTTGTTCTGCACGTGTTCGTCGGCGATGCGGGTTTCGCCGTGCAGATTCGCCTGTTGCACGTTGTGGTTGGTCATCTCCGTGGCCAGGTTCTTGGCCGCGATGGTGAGGGTTGGCAGGAAGTCCGCCAGCGGCCGGGCCGGGGCAACCCCCAGGCGGTCTTTCATCTTCTGGGTGCTGTTGCCGCCGAACAGGGCGGTATCGCCCCTGGAGCGGATGCGGCCGAAGCCGGCGTCGTCCACACCCCGTTCGTAGATGTTCTGGGACAGGGCTTTTTCCGATTCGCGCAGGCGGTCGCGTGCATCCAGGCGAGCCTGCAGACGCATGCGCTCCTCGATCAGCTCCTGCTTGCGGGTCTGGGTGGCGAAGTAACTTTGGGCGAAAGCGATGGCTTCCTTGCGGGGATCGCCGTTCATCGCCACGAGGTAGCAGGCGTAGCGGGTGAGCATGAAATCGTCGACCGGGCGCTCGGCACCGCTGCCAAGAGGGACCATTTTCGTGACGCCACGAAAATGGTCGTCCACGCTGTAACCAGTTGATTCACAAGCCTCCATGGCCCGCCGGATGGCGGTCATGAAGTTCTCCCAGCGGGCATAGCCGAGGGGTTCCTGCAGGTCGCGGGCGTACCAGAACTCGATGTTTTCACCGGGTATCCCCTGCGCCAATGCATCGAGATGGTTTTGCATTCGCTGGATGACTTCGTTGGCCACAGCCGTCTCCTCTTCCTTGTCAGATCTGCACGCGGTTGCCCGCCTGGATTTCCTTCAGCCAGGCTTCGCGCTGCTTTCGCAGGTAGTCGTCCAGCTCGGCTTCCGACGCCAGCCACGGCTTGGCATAGCTGACCTTGATGGTGCGTGCGGCCACCAGCTTGGGTTCAGGGGCTGGCGTGGATGGGGGCGTCGCGCCGCCGGGTCCCGGTGATGCGGGGTCTGGCGCAGGATCGGAAGGTGCAGGCCGAGCCAGTTGTTCCAGTTGCAGCAGCAGCCGGGGGTAGTCCTCGTCTTCAAACCTGCGCAGCTGATCGCGGATCATGGCGATGCGCTTGTGGGCCTGGACGCGTTGCCGAGCATCGCCGAAGGGCTGGATGAGCCGCTTGCGGTCAGTCGGGTTCAGCTGGCCGAATTCCGCCGTGTCTTGCAGGCGCTGTTCCAACTCCACAAGGCGATCATTGGCCCGTTCCTTTTCCTGCGCGAGCTGCTGCTCAATGGCGTACTGCAGGGTGTCCAACTGCGGCTTGAGCTGTTGCAGGCGGTTGCCTTGCCAAGGGCTTTTGTCATCCAGCAAACCGCGCACCGCATCGACTTCGGCTGCGCCAACGTAGGCGAAGTTGTCTTCCTGTTCGGCAACCAGCTGGCGTGCCTGGTCGTAGATGGCCTTCTGCGGGCTGCGCATGAAGCGCCGCAGCGGGTCGATGGTGTTCTCCTTGGTGTCCAGCAATGCATCTTCGGCCCGGGCCAGATCCGTCAGGAACCAGTTCGGGCTTTTGCTGGCCATGTCCTTCAAGGTGGTCAGCACCGGCGCCAAGGCGCTCAGGAAGGGGTATTGCGCTTTTTGCCCGTGCAGGACGCTCAATTCGGTTTCCAGCGTTTTCAGCGCATCGACCGTTTCACGGGCCAGTGCCCGGGCTTCGTTGCCGGTGGCGGGCTGGTCGAAGAACTCGGCATAGAACTCCTTGAGCGTGCGCACCTGCGAGGCGCTGAACTCGATCTGTGGCTCCAGTACCAGCGAGGGATGGGCATGGGTATTGAGCAAGCCGCGCTCCAGCGCATCGTCTTCAAGCGGATTGCTGTCCTGCCGGACCTCGACCTTGCCGCGCGCGCACAGCAGGGCCAGGTTGCACAGGATGGCGGCGTGGTACCAGCCGTAGTTCTTGCGCTCGAAACGCTCAAGCAAGCTCTTGATCGTGGTGCGCACGCCGCCACGGGCATTGCTCTGGATGAAGGCCAACAACTCCTGCTCCGGCTCGGTCAGGCTGGCGGCGTCGTTGGCCAGCAAGCCGTCCTTGGCCATGCGCAGGTATTTGCCGATGTCGGCTTCGGCAAACACCACCTCATCGCGCAGCATGCGCAGGTTGGGGTAGGCGGTCTGCACCAGTTGCTCGAAGCCCTTGAGCACGCGGGTCTGGCCATCTTCGCCGCCAACGTCCACGTCTGACGCGTTGATGATGAGCCTGGCTTTGCCCAGCAGCGCACGCGCACGAACCTGTAGATCGTTCAGGCGCTCGGTATTCTGGGAACCCTTGGCGTCGAGAATGCGTTTGACGGTTTCTTGCTGGGTATTGCTGTTCTGGCGGATGTATTTCTCGGTGCGCTTGTGCATGGCCAGGTCTTGCATGAAGCGCACATCGGCCGGTAGGACTACCCGCAGCTCATCGCGCCCCATGCTTTGCATGCGCTGCTGCGTGAGGAATCCTTCGGAATCGTCAAAGCCATCGGTCAGCGGTGAGATGACATGGATGGCCAGTTCATGCTCGCGGCTGAGCACACGATCGTCGAGCTTGCGGGTATAGGGATAGTCCTGTCCGTGGCTGTGGCGAATCTTGCGCTGCTTGATGACGCCATCGAACAGTAGCTTTTCCAGCTCCTTGGCCAGATCGGCGTTTTCGATGTCGGTGTTCTTGATTTCCTGTTCGACGTCCTTTTCTTCGTCGGTCAGGTATTCATAGATATCACCATTGCGCTGAATGTAGGTCTGTTGCTCTAGCAGATTGAGCGCCGCTTCGAGCTTCTTGTGCTGGGCGGGAATGTCCTCGCCAAAGTGCTCCAGCATCAGCACGCTCAGGTTGCGCGGTGTGGCCTTGAACTCCTTGACGTACTTGACCAAGAACAGCGCCTTGAGCACGCGCACGGCGTATGCATCATTGAGGTTGCGTTCGGCTACGTTGATGGCGCTCTGGATACCGCCTTTCAGCGCACTGCGGATGCCCTCGAACATGCGGTCGAAAGTGGCCAACTGACCGACCGATTCGTTCTCGATCGCCATGGCGACATCGCGAAAGACGCCCAGCATGGAGCGCTCGCCAACCGAGTTGGCCTTGCCCTCGAAGCCGTTGTGCAGCGACAGTCCGCGAATGGCAGCCTGGAACAGCGGGAACTGGTAGGGAACGAAGGGATAGGCGTAGATGAAGTGCTCTTCGTCGCGGAAGTTCTGATAGCGCTGGCCACCATCGGAAAACTCGAACAGGGTTTTGAAGTTGTTGGCCTGCTGCGCATACACGCCCCGCAGCAACTGGTGACCGTCATCATTTTTGGCCAGCAGGCGCTTCTGGATCACCTCGGCCACATCGGCACTGGTGAGTTTGAGCCGGTTGGCAAAGCGAGCCTGAATCTTGGAAAAGTCGTTGCTTTGCTGCTTGCTCATGTCGCCGAGTACGTCTGTCATGTCCTCCTGGGCGGTAACGATGATCCAGGCGCGGCCCTGGCATTTGGTGGCCAGACTTTCGGCCACCGTCTGCAGGTTGGTCATGAGCTTGGTGTTGTCGGCGATGTACTGCCCGACTTCGTCAACGAAAAAGTTCAGGCGGAAGTCGGCCGGTTGCTGGTCCAGCCAGGCCTTGACTTGATTGCCGAAATCCTCGATGGACACGCTGTACTGGCTACGGTACTTGTCCAGGATGCCCTTGGCGTGCGCGGCGTCTTCACCGGTGACCTCGGCGTAGGCTTTGGCGATGTTGCCGGATTCAAGCAACGCCTGTTCCCGGCCGCGTTCCCACGGTTTGTTGGCCAGGGCCTGGTAGGCCGCCTTGAACGCTTGGAACTGGCTACGCCCGTCCAGGTCACGCTCGAACTGCGCGATGTAGCCCTGCTTGCCGTAGTAGCCGCAGGTTTCGTTGAACACCTTGACGAACACCGACAGCAGCGCATCGACTTGGGTCTTGCTGATGATGTCGGCCTTCTGGTCAATGTTGAACAGAATGCTTTTGGATGGAATGGCGACGGCTTGCTTCAGCTTAGCGCGCAGCAGTTCATCGTCCTGAGGGATCTTGGGCAGAAACAGATCCAGTGCAGTGCTGCCGCCGACCTCACGGTTTTCCAGCAGCAAGGCCAGCATTTTCAGCAGATGCGACTTGCCCGAGCCGAAAAAGCCTGACACCCACACGCCGTTGGCGACCTGATAGTCTGTGTAGGCATCGAGAAAGTAATCAAGGCGCTTGGCGACTTCGTCGGTCAGCACGTACTCGCTGAGCTCGGTGTACAGGCTGGCCTCATCGTCTGCCTTGATGACGCCTTCGATCGGGCGGCTGACCGGGCGTTTGAAAATGCCTTTGAGTTCCATCGGGTGTTTCCTCACGCCTGGATGTCGAAAATATTGAATGCGCGGTAGTACTTGTCGTCGTGCAGCAGCCCGAACAACTCCAGGGACGCCCCTTGTTCCAGCGAGTGGCGGTACTCCCCCGGAAAGAACATCACGGTGGGCTTGTCCTTGGCAGTGCTCTGCAGGTTGTTCAGCACGTTGTGCGAGCGGATATAGGGGAAAACTTCACCGACGCCGCTGAGGAACAGCACGTCGTGGTCACTTTGCGCCAGCCGCTCGCCGATCTCCGGGATCAGATGCCCCTTGATGTCCAGGACGTTCTGCAACAGCTCTTGCAAGGCTTCTTTCTCTACCTCCGGCTCGGCAACAAGAATCTCATCCCACAGATTGCTGCCCTCACTGCTGCCTTCACGCGTCTTGAGCATGTCGATGGTCAGGTCATAGAGGTTGATCTCCACTACCTTGACGCCCCGGCCCTGCAGGCATTCCACCTGCAGGCCTGCCAATGTGTTGACCAACTGGCGGCGCATGCGCTGGATCTCGAAGGCCTCTGATGCCTTGAACTCGCAGATGTAAAATGGCAGGTCGTTGTTCAACCCTCGCATTTGCAGAAATCGAGGACTGGCAATGACCTCGCGCAAATGATCGAAGCGTTTTGCCAGCGGCTGCTGGCTGATCTTCTGGATCATTTCAGCCACCTCTTGATCTCTTGGTCACTTGCAGGGAACACCAGAAACTCATCGACACCCCGCCGAGCCAGCAGCAGAGCGAGCTGCGGGGTCAGTACGGTTGGCTGGATAAGCAGTTGCTCGGAGACCAGTTCAGCCTCGCGCAACATGCGGAAAAGGTTCTGCCGAAGCTTGCGTTGGGTGGACGGTGCCAATTCGTCCAGTTCGTCATGCCAGAGTGCTTTGGCGCTGACGAAAGCCTCGTAATCGGCCGCGCTCAACTGACGTCGCAGAACGAGAAAGTTCTCCCGCAGTACTTCCCTGGCAAAGTCACGGACAAAGGCGTAGCGCCGGCAGGCAGCGACCCAGAGCAGATGGGCACGGTCGCGCAAGTTGGAGTCGATCAGGACTTCCAACTCTTCAACGTCGAGTAGTTCAAGACGCGCGATCAACTCTTTGCTGATGCGGGTGGACGCGGCAGCCGTCCTGACCTGCAGCACGTTCCCGCTACGCACATGCGAACGTGTTTGCTCCCAGTCCTGTGTAGTCAGGTAGTGCTCGGCAACCACTGGTGCTTCGAGCAGAAAAAGGCCGCCGGTGGTGAAAGATAGGCGGTAGCGCTCAACCATCGTTTTGCACCTGCTTGGCATCATCACCGTCGCTTGCACCACCAGCCTTAACCCAGTCATCAACCTCTACTTTCTGGAATTTCCAGAGCCTGCCAACTTTGTGCGCAGGCATGTTGCGCTTGGAAATCCAGGCGTAAACGGTGTCCTTGCTGACCCCGAGGTGTTCGGTAATTTCTTCGACACTCAACCAGCGGTCGGTCATGGTGGCAAATCCGTAGATACTTGTACGAACTGCTAAGTATAGTGGTTTGAAACTGATTTAGCAGGATCTATCTTGATTTTTGCCGCCCAAGTAGACGGCAACCACTGCCAAGCGGCCATGGCCAAGCTCTTGACTTATCGTTCCCCGTGCGAGCGCATCTCTCCCACGTTGCTGCGGGGTCAAACTACTGGGAACAGGACTCCCAACTGCTGGCGCCTTCCACCCCGTCAGCACCTCATACCGCATCTGCGCATACCGATGCCGCAGCCCATGCATATTGCTCAGCCCAGCCGCCTTGCACTGCCCGTCGTAGACATGCCGCTGCTGGATGTAAGTCTTGTGCGCCGGAATCAATGATCCTTGGCCTGCCAGGCGATGGACCTCATCCAGTACCGCACGCTGTTCCGGCGTCGTGATCGGCACCGTCCGATCGCGCCCACCTTTTGCCCATGATCCCTTGATGGCGATATGGTCGCCACGGTCGGCATAGCGGGGTTGGAACTTGATGGACTCTTCCCGCCGCAAACCAAAGGCAGCCTGCAAACGCAGGCTCATACGGACATGGGAATCGGTGATCCTGTCCAGCCTGTCACCGAGTTCCTTGGCCTTGTTTTCGCCAGTCACATAGCGTCGTTCAGGGATACCCAGCTTGGTGTTGTCTGCTGGCAGGATGCCTGCCTTGCCGACCTTCTCGGCCCACCAGCGCAGGTGCGCCATGCGATTCTTTAGCGTGCCGGCCGACAAGCCTTCGGCTTGCCAGCGCTGCAACAAGGCTTCGACATGCTTGCCCTTGAGCGAGGAGGCCCGCATCTGGCGAAAGCCCGCTTCGCGCAGTTGGCGAGCAGCCAGGCTCAGCGACCGTTGCCGGTCAGCCTGGGTGGCGTGGCTGCCATCGCGGTTGCGCAGGCAGAGCTGGCGCAAGGTATAGGTCAGGTCGTCCATCGCGGTGTTTTTCCATCGGTTGTCGGGGTTGAGAAGCAGACGGTCAGTGTTTTTGCCAACTCGCCAAGGCGAGATCCCCGAAGGGCAAGGGCCAGGTGCTCAGTTCACCTGTGGCCTCAAATGAGGCGTCCGCCTTGCTTCCTGTGGGAAGGCCGGGCGGAAGAGTTGCAAGGGACGACAACGCGATGTGCTGGGATAGGTGCCTCCTGTTGTGCAGTGGTGGAAAGAAGCCGGCAGGTCGGGCGACCCGCGACGAGTGCCTGGAACGGCAGATGTGTGTTGCGACGATGGCGGGGCGAACTACGCCGAGGATGGGGAAGGCTCTGCCCATGGGTAGGGCGGCACACAGAGCGAGCCGGGGTGTACCTGGGATGGTTCCGTCCGGCGAGCCGGGTCGGCGCTTGCAGGAACCTGCGCCAGGGTTCCGGTGTTCATACCCACCGGCAGGTCGTTGCTGGGCCAGTGTGCCGGGGCATCGTCATGTGCACAGCCATCAATGCGATGCTGCGCCAACCCGCATTGCTGCTGCAGTTCGCCGGGCCGTCACTGCGGCGGGCAGTGACGGCCCCATCGGCTTCACGTAGCGTCCAGTGGATCGAACCTTGCAGCAGCAGGCGTGTTCCCTGGGGCTGTCGGCAGCATTCCGCTGTCAGCCATGCACCCGATGATCTGCCCGATGGGCAGCGATGGCGTCTTCAGCATGCGCCTGATCTGATCCAGATGCCGTTGCGCGACCTCACGCGACGCAGGCTTTGCAGTTTGGCTGCTGGACGATGGCGAAGGAGCAGGCGGCGAGCCATGCTGGATGTTGCTGATGGTCTGCGCGGGTGTCTGCTGCGGGGTGGATTTGCGCGCCGCCCAGAGCTTGAAGACGCCTTCCACGGCCTTCTTGATCAACCCGTAGAGGTAGGCGATGGCGTTGTGCACGCCACCTGATTCGCAGCGTGCGTCCCACTCGGCCAGCACCGCCAGGCGTTGCTCCGGGGGCAAGCCCCTGAGACGCGCGGTGAGAACCCGTTGCTGATCCTGTGGCAGTTGCCAGAAGCGGGCTGGCACATCTGGCCCCGATACCTGCACTTCGGGTGGTGAGTGGTACGTACGTACTTCTTTTAATACTTCTTTCTCTACAGTACGTACTGCTGTCGGAGATGCCGGAACGGGTTTCGGAATGCCGTCGCTGGCTTCGGGCATGGGGGCATCGCGTGTAGTTGGACCACCAGGACTGCTCGGATCATGGTCATCGCCCCGGTGCTGCAAGCGCCTGATTCGTGCTTGCATTGTTGCGGGCAGCTTTCCCAACCTGTCTGGATGACGCATGGCCTCATCGAGGATGGACTGCGCCAGTTGGCGGATCGTCGCGCTGGCGTGGCCAAGCGCCCGTTCCAACAGCGGCAGGTAGTCCTCGTCCTCCAGGCATGCATCGTCGAACGCAAGGGGCTGATTCCGCACCACGTAGCGACTGGCCATCGAGAAGCCGGTCATCGGGTTGCGGCGGTACTCGACCAGCGCAATCCACGTGGACAGCCGCAGGCACAGCACGGCCCTGGACACGGTTTCAAGGGCCGCCTGCTTGCTGCCCGGTGCGCTGGGCAGGTATTTGCGTAGCGCGTTGTAGCTGAGAACCACGGTGCCGTCGCTGCTGGCCAGCGCACGGAAAGTCAGCCAGGCATTGCGCTCCAATGGCGTCAGTCGCGCATCGAGCAACAGGGCTTTCGGGGTGATGATGTCTGAGGTTGGGTGTGACATGGCGAGGCTCCTATCGGTATTGGCCAACTGGCCAAAGGAGCCGTCATCTCACCCCGGCATCACCGCTGCCGCAGCCATCAATCCGAACTGCGCGCCTCCCGTTTTTTCGGGCTGAAGCAGGGCGCTACATCCTTGGTGTTCCGAGTCAGGAGGTGGGAAAATGAGTCCGTTGCAGCGCATTGGACGTTGGCGGACGTCGATGGCCGGGTTCACTGCCTCTGATCAGGTCGTCCGCTGACACATCGCATCGGTAACGAGAGAGCGGGAAGCGTCCAGGCAGGGCCATCCGCCGCCACCAAGGGACACGCTTGGTATTTGGGTCCAAGAATAGGTCCAAGCGCGTTGCGGGACCACCATAACCAACTTGAAAATCAACGACATGCGGCAGAAGTGCCGCTTCTGCATCGGCAAGTGACGGAGGGGATCCGGGCTGAGCGCGGCATGCCCAGCACGGCTGATGGGATGGCGGCAATATTTATCTTTTGCTACAAAATTTGCCGTCGAAAACCCACGCGCCGGCATTGGCGTGCCCGCTGCCGTCGCTTAGCATGCGGCGTGCCGCAGCGGCCCTTGCCGCTGCCTGTCGCCGGGTGCCGTCCCGGAGCGGGTACGCGGCCCACTTCGAACCGGATCCGCCATGTCTTCTTCCTCCCACAATGATTTGCGGCCCTTGGCCCAGGCCATGTCGTCGGCCGTGGCTGTCGACGGTGTGCAGAACGCGCTGACCTCGGAGCAGTGGGATCTGCTGGCACCTTACCTGGTGCCCGTCACTCTGGCCGCGGGCGAGCTGCTGTTCGCCGAAGGTTCGCTGGACCGCAATCTGTACTTCGTGGAGTCCGGCAGCCTCAGCGTGCACTACCAGGATGCCAAGGAGCGCATCCGCCTGGCCATCGTCGGTCCGGGCTCCATCCTGGGCGAGGGCGCCTTCTTTGCGCACCGCGCGCGCCACGCCACGGTGCAGGCTGCCGCGCCGGGGCGCCTGTGGTGCCTGACGGCCATGCGCTTCGCCGAACTCAGCAACCGCCAGCCCGGGGTGGCGCTGGCCCTGGTCATGGCCGCCGGCCAGGTCCTGGCGCGACGCGCGGTGGACAGCCGCCGCCGGGTGGCGAGCACCTGAACGGCACTTGGGCGAAGGCTCTCCGGGGGCCGGGTGGGATTACAGACCGGGCTTTGCTCTGCGACAAATTGATACAGCGGTTTTTGCAACACCTGTGCTCAAAATGTCGCCAAGTTGCAGGCACAATGCCGCGAGTTTGTGACTATTCGTGACAATGAGAGCCCCCATGTCTGTGTTCAACTGGTTTTCCCGCAAGCCTTTGCCCGAACAGGGTCGTGGTTCGCCTGGAAACGATGGCCAGGCCAACCCTGCGGCACGCCGTGATGCCGTCGCGGCCGGGCGCCGCAGCGAGCGGTCCGAGCGCCGTGAGCAGCTCTATGGCGTGGTGCGCGATGTCATGGTGCGTGCCGGGGTGTTGTCGGCCAGCTACAAGTTCAAGGTGCTCTCGCTGGACAGCGTGGGCCAGCGCTTCGTGGTGATGATGGACTTGGCACGGGCCTATGCCAGCGAAACCGCTCGGCTCAGCGAGATCGAGGCCATGCTGGCCCAGGCGGCCAAGGCCCGCATGGGCGCGGTCGTGACAGCCGTGTACTGGCGGGTCAGCGACCAGAACGCCGCCGCCCAGGCCCAGGTGCATTCCGTGGCCGTGCGCACACCGCGTCCCGTCCAGCCCGTGGCCGTACCCGCCGTGGCTGCGATGGAGGCCGTGGCGCCCCAGCGCCGCAGGCAGGACACGGCGCCGTTCGAGCCCATAGACGATCAGGAAATGGCCGCCTTCAAGATGGCCGTGGCGGCCATGCCCGCTGCAGCCCGTGGTGCGGGCTCTGCAGCTGCGGCGCCCGCCGGCGTGCGCCGCTCGGGCCCCTTGCTCGGGCCGGGCGCAGGCGAACGCGGCGCGGACTTTCACCACAGCACGCTGGACCATCTGGACCTGGGTGTCACCCAGTACGGCGAACTGCGCTGACCGGGCGCCGGCCTGATTCAGTGGCCGGCGAAATCCACCAGCGTGAACAGCGGCAGGCCGCCACCGCGCAGCAGGGTGGAGCCGCCCAGTTCGGGCAGATCCACGATGGCCGCGCCCTCGATCACCGTGGCGCCCAGCTTTTCCAGCAATCTCTTGCCGGCCATCATGGTGCCACCGGTGGCGATCAGGTCGTCGATCAGCAGTACGCGATCGCCGGTCTTGACGGCATCTGTGTGCAGCTCCACCGTGGCGCTGCCGTATTCGAGCTCATAGGTTTCCTCCACCGTGGTGAACGGCAGCTTGCCCTTCTTGCGGATGGGCACAAAGCCAACGCCCAGCTCGTGGGCCACCACGGCACCCAGGATGAAGCCGCGTGCATCGAGCCCTGCCACCACGTCGGGGCGCATGCCGCGCTGCATGTAGCGGTGCACGAAGGCGTCGGTCATCACGCGAAAGACCTGGGGATCCTGCAGCAGCGGCGTGATGTCGCGGAACTGCACGCCGGGCGCCGGCCAGTCGGGCACGGTGCGTATGTGCGATCGCAGGTAGTCGTTGACGCTGAGGGTGGTGTGCATGGCGCTGGATCGGGGGCTGGAAAGAACGGGCCAGTGTACCCAGACGCCCGATGGGGGCCGCCGCCGCCGGGTAGCCAGACCGCCTAAAATCTTCCAGATGAATTCTGATGCTGCCACCTTGAATGCGCTGGATACGTCCAGGGTCCTGCGCCTGGCCCGCGACACCCTGGGCATTGAGGCCGATGCCCTTCTTGCCATGTCGCAGCGCCTGGATGGCGTGTTCGGTGAAGTGGTGCAGCGCATCCTGAGCCTGTCCGGCCGCGTCGTCGTGATGGGCATGGGCAAGAGTGGCCATGTCGGGCGCAAGGTGGCGGCCACCCTGGCATCCACGGGCACTCCCGCCTTCTTCGTGCATCCGGGCGAGGCCAGCCATGGCGACCTGGGCATGGTGACCGGCATCGATCTGGTGCTGGCGCTGTCCAACAGCGGCGAGGCCGATGAACTCACCGTGCTGCTGCCTGCCATCAAGCGCCAGGGCATACCCCTGGTGGCCATGACCGGCGGCGCGCAGTCCACGCTGGCCCGCCATGCCGACTGGGTGCTGGACACCCGTGTGGAGCGCGAGGCCTGCCCTTTGAACCTGGCACCCACGGCCAGCACCACCGCGCAGATGGCCATGGGCGACGCCCTTGCCGTGGCACTGCTCGATGCACGCGGCTTTGGCGCCGAGGACTTTGCGCGCTCCCATCCGGGCGGCGCGCTGGGCCGCAAGCTGCTGACCCATGTGCGCGATGTCATGCGCAGCGGCAAAGAGCTGCCCAAGGTCGGGGCCGATGCCAGCTTTGTCGAGTTGATGCGCGAGATGAGCGCCAAGGGCCTGGGCTGCTCGGCCATCGTCGATGCGGCAGGCGTGCTGCAAGGCATCTTCACCGACGGAGACCTGCGCCGCCGTGTCGAGGCCGGCACCGACCTGCGCGCGCTGCAGGCCGGCGATGTCATGCACAAGGGCCCCCGCACCATCGCCGAAGACGCGCTGGCCGTCGACGCCGCCAGCATGATGGAGGAGCACGGCATCACTGCCGTGCTGGTGGCCGATGCGCAGCACCAGCTGCGCGGCGTGGTCCATATCCGCGACCTGATGCGCGCCAAGGTAATCTGATGGCACGCGCTCCCTTGACGCCCGTGCAGAACTGGGACGCACCGCTGCTGCTGCTGGCGCAGGACGTGCGGGTGGCATTCTTCGATGTCGATGGCGTGCTGACCGATGGCGGCCTGCTGTTCTCTGGCGAAGGCGAAGTGCTCAAGCGCTTCAACACGCTGGACGGCCATGGTCTGAAACTGCTGCAAAAGGCTGGCATCACGCCCGCCGTGGTGACGGGCCGCGATTCGCCCGCGCTTCGCCTGCGGCTGAGCAATCTGGGCGTCACGCATGCGCGCTTTGGCACGGAAGACAAGGTGCCTGCCGCCGAGGCCATCCTGAAGGAGCTGGGCCTGCAATGGCACCAGGCGGCAGCCATGGGCGACGACTGGCCGGACCTGCCCGTGATGCGGCGCTCCGCCTTCGCCTGCGCACCGGCCAACGCCCATGACGAAGTGCTGGCCGTGGCCGATTGGGTCACGCCGCGCAGCGGCGGTGAAGGAGCGGTGCGCCAGCTGTGCGACCTGCTGCTGGCCGCGCGTGGCGCCTATGCCGGGCTGCTGGCGGAATACGCATCATGACCCAGGCCTGGCGCCGCGTCGGTGACCGGCTTTCCCTGTACCTGCCCGTGCTGCTGATGGGCCTGCTGGCGCTGGGCACCTGGTGGCTGGTGCGCAATGCACCGCAGCCCCTGGCCAGCGGCACCGAAAAGGCCGTGGCGCACGAGCCCGACTATTTCATGAAGGATTTCTCGATCAAGAGCTTCGATGCCACGGGGCGTCTGAAGAGCCAGATCGAGGGCAGCATGGGCCGCCACTATCCCGATACCGACACGCTTGAAATCGACAACGTCCGCATGTTCGCGGTCTCGCCCGAAGGCCGCATCACGCGCGGCAGTGCGAACCGGGCGCTGAGCAATGCCGATGGTTCCGAGGTGCAGATGTTCGGCAATGCCATCGTCACGCGCGAGCCATTTGTGACAGCAGGTAAACAGCCGCAGCCGCAGTTGCAATTCCAGGGCGAATTCCTGCACGCCTGGCCCAACGAGGAGCGCGTGAGTTCCAACCAGCCCGTGGTGCTGACCCGTGGCAAGGACCGCTTCACGGCCGACAGCATGCAATACAGCAACCTGGATCTGGTCATGAAACTGCAGGGCCGCGTGCGCGGCACCCTGCAGCCTTCCAGGACCAAGTAAGGCGCCAGCGCAAGCGCAGGCATGCCGATGGAGAACAAGCCATGACGACATCCTCGCGCAGCCCGGCACCCCTGGCCTTCATCACCGGCGCATCCAGCGGCATAGGCCAGGCCCTGGCCTGGCACGCCTACCAGCAAGGCTGGTCGCTGGCGCTGGTGGCTCGGCGCGGCGACGTGATGGCGCAATGGGCTGCGCAACAGGGCCTGGACTCCTCGCGTTTCGCCCTCTACGAGGCTGATGTGGGCGTGCCTGACAGCATCATCGCCGCCGCCCGGCGCTGCGAGCAGCAGCAGGGCCTGCCCGATGTCGTGATCGCCAATGCTGGCGTCAGCTGGGGCGTGGACACCTCGATGCGCGAGGATATCGACACCATGCAGCAGGTGCTGGCCGTCAACACGATGGGGGTTGTGGCCAGCTTCCACCCCTTCATCGCACCCATGGTGCAGCGTGGAAGCGGGCAACTGGTCGGAATTTCCAGTGTGGCCGGGCTGCGCGGCCTGCCAGGACACGGCGCTTATTGCGCCAGCAAAGCTGCAGTCATTGCCTATTGCGAAAGCCTTCGCGGTGAATTGCGCAGTAGTGGCGTAAAAGTCACGACATTGCTTCCTGGCTATGTGGATACACCCCTCACGCGTGGTAACCGCTATGGCATGCCATTCCTATTGGAGCCGCAGGAGTTTTCCGCAAGGGCCTGGCGTGCCATTGAAGCTCGCCGCAGTCTGGTCATCATTCCATGGCAAATGGCCTGGGTGGGGCGGTTGATGAAAATTCTCCCCAACGCGATATTCGACAGGCTGCTTGTAGGACGGAAGCGCAAACATCGGCATTTGGAAAATCCCTGATGCCCATTGCCGTTCGGAATATGCTCATGCACGCATCTTGTGCGTAAAAAAGGCTCCATGAAGGAGCCTTTTTGATTCGGGGTAACACTGAGAACCGTGGATCTCATTCCCCGTTGTTATTGTTGTTTCCCCAGCCGCCGCCACGGCCGCCATTGCGGGGGCCGGAGCCATAAGGGCTGCGGAATCCGCCGTCGCCACGACCGCCGTAGCCGCCGCCACCGCCGCCGTCGCCACGGCCATAGCCGCCACGGTCGCCACCGTCACCGCGTCCGTAGCCACCGCCATCACCGCGGCCACCGCCACCGTAACCGCCGCCGCCACCATCACCACGGCCATAGCCGCCGCCACCGCCGCCAAAGCCGCCCGAACGCGGGGGGCGAGGCTCCATGGGACGTGCTTCGTTCACCACGAGGCTGCGTCCGCCCAATGGCTGGCCATTCATGCCCTGAACGGCAGCCTGAGCCTCGGCATCACTGCCCATCTCGACAAACCCGAATCCCTTGGAACGGCCTGTGTCGCGCTCCATCATGACCCGGGCGCTGGTGACAGCGCCGAACTGGCTGAATGCCTGCTCCAAGTCGTTGTCACGCACACCATAGGGAAGGTTGCCGACGTAAAGCTTATTGCCCATCAAAAACTCCTCAACTCCTCAATGCTCACTGGTTTGCGCTCGGCTTCAGGACGCACAGACATCAGGTTCCTTGTATACAAGAGCCTGGCCAACCTTCCTAAACACATAGCGTTCGAACGGGTCTGCCCGAAACTAAATTATGAAGCACAAAAATCAAAAAGATAAATGCTCGAAAACACAAGCTGATAACGTTTGGCAACAAAAAAGGGGCCCAGAGGGCCCCTTTTTTTGCTAACGCATGCTCTAAGCGAGAGCTTAGTAGCTGTTGCGACGGCCACCGCCGTAGCCGCCGTCGCGGTTGCCACCGCCGAAGCCGCCACCGCCGCCACCACCGAAGCCGCCGCCGAAGCCGCCGCTACGGGGAGCGCGGGGCTCCATCGGGCGGGCTTCGTTGACCACCAGGTCACGGCCGCCGCGGTTTTGGCCGTGCAGGCCTTGGATAGCAGCTTGTGCTTCGGCATCGCTGCCCATTTCGACGAAGCCGAAACCCTTGGAACGGCCGGTGTCGCGCTCCATCATTACCTTGGCGCTGTTAACGGCGCCGAATTCGCTGAAGGCTTGCTCCAGATCGCTGTCACGGAAGGTGTACGGCAGGTTGCCGACGTAAAGCTTGTTGCCCATGGAGGACTCCTGAAAAAACTGGAAAACGCGATGGAGCCCTAGGGAGTCAACACGGGATGACAACGTTAGAGACGCAAACGCACTAGCACTCATTGAGCCGAAGCCCGAACGAAAGCTCGCCCATTATGTGGCAGAAGTTTTCGCACGTTATTACTGTTTCGCAAAAATTCGTCGTGCCCGCCACAGAATGCCCCTGGGAGTTACCCTGAAATTGCGGCAGCGCATAAGCAAGTGCCTTGGCGGCAGTGGTGGCCGGCATGCAGATCCGAGGGCTGCTATGATCGCCGGCTCAGTCTTTGGGGAGTAGATCGTTCGGCTCAGCAGCCGGATGCATGCGTCAACAAACTTGGGCCTTCGCTGGCCTATGGCGTATGCGGCGCGCAGTGCAATGCTGCGTGTGACCGATCGAGACCATTGACCGCGCACCGATCCAAAGGCCGGAGTCGGAGCGTGGTCAATGCGTGCTCTATCCGGCCGGATAAATCCCCACACCATGGAAGCCTTCCTGATTTCAACCTCCGTCGTCGCGCTTGCCGAGATGGGGGACAAGACCCAGCTGCTGTCGCTGGTGCTCGCCGCGCGTTTTCGCAAACCCTGGCCCATCGTTGCGGGCATTTTCGTGGCCACCCTGGTCAACCATGCGCTGGCCGGTGCCGTGGGCGCCTGGATCACCAGCTATCTTGGCGAGAACGCCATGCGCTGGATTCTTGGCCTGTCCTTCATCGCCATGGCGGTCTGGATGCTGATCCCCGACAAGCTCGACGAGGACGAGGTGTCCGGACACTCGCGCTGGGGCGTCTTCGGCACGACGCTGGTGGCCTTCTTCCTGGCCGAGATGGGCGACAAGACGCAGATTGCCACCGTGATGCTGGCGGCCAAGTACAACGCCTACCTGTGGGTGGTGGCCGGCACCACGCTGGGCATGATGCTGGCCAACGCTCCCGTGGTGTGGCTGGGCGACAAGCTGGTCAAGCGCGTGCCCATCCGGCTGGTGCATGTGATCTCGGCCGCGATCTTCCTGGTGCTGGGCGTGCTGGCCCTGATCCTTCCGGGGGCAGGCGTTTTGGCATAATGATTCTTCATGCGCCGATTTGCTTCTGCTTGCGGGCGCTTTATAAATCCAGCTAAAGACGACACCAGAGAACCCGGCCTCGTTTTTAGCGATGCCGGGTTTTTTCATGTCCTTCATCGCCACACCACAATCCATGCACTTCGACGAGCCGCTGCCGCTGCAGGGCGGCGGCTCGATCCGTGACTACGACCTCGCCTACGAGACCTACGGGCAGCTCAACGCCGACCGCAGCAATGCCGTGCTGGTCTGCCATGCGCTCAACGCCTCCCACCATGTGGCCGGCGTGTACGAGGGCCAGCCCAAGAGCGAGGGCTGGTGGGACAACATGATCGGCCCCGGCAAGCCCGTGGACACGAACCGGTTCTTCGTGATCGGCGTGAACAACCTGGGCTCGTGCTTTGGCTCCACGGGCCCCATGCACGCGCATCCCGACACCGGCAGGATCTATGGCGCCGACTTTCCCGTGGTCACCGTGGAGGATTGGGTGGACGCCCAGGCCCGGCTGCTGGACCGGCTGGGCATAGCGCAGCTGGCCGCGGTGCTGGGCGGCAGCCTGGGCGGCATGCAGGCGCTGTCCTGGTCGCTGCGCCATCCGGACCGCATGCGCCATGCCGTGGTCGTGGCCAGCGCGCCCAACCTCAATGCGGAGAACATCGCCTTCAACGAGGTGGCGCGGCGCGCCATCGTCACCGATCCGGATTTCCATGGCGGGCATTTCTACGAGCATGGCGTGGTGCCGGCGCGCGGCCTGCGCATCGCCCGCATGATCGGCCACATCACCTACCTGAGCGACGACGTGATGAACCAGAAGTTCGGCCGCCAGCTGAGGGAGGGCCTGGACCTGAAGTACAGCACGCAGGACGTGGAGTTCCAGATCGAGAGCTACCTGCGCTACCAGGGCGAGAAGTTCAGCAGCTACTTCGACGCCAATACCTACCTGCTGATCACGCGCGCGCTCGACTACTTCGACCCGGCGCGCACGCATGGCGGCGACCTGACCCAGGCGCTGTCGGTGGCCAAGGCCGGCTTTTTGCTGGTCAGCTTCACCACCGACTGGCGCTTCGCGCCCGCACGCAGCCGCGAGATCGTGAAGTCGCTGCTGGAGAACAACCGCGACGTCAGCTATGCCGAGATCGACGCGCCCCACGGCCATGACGCCTTCCTGCTCGACGACCCCCGCTACATGAACGTGATGCGCTCCTACTTCGACGGCATCGCCCAGGAAACCACGACAGCCGCCAAGGAGGCCGCATGACCGAGCTGAACACCATGCAGGCGATTGCGCGCCTGATCCCCAAGGGCTCGCGCGTGCTCGACCTGGGCTGCGGCGATGGCGCCCTGCTGTCGCACCTTCAGCGCGAGCGTGGCTGCACCGGCTACGGCGTGGAGCTGGATGACGCCAACGTGCTGGCCTGCGTGCGCCGGGGCGTGAACGTGCTGCAGCTGAACCTGGAGGACGGCCTGGCCATCTTCCAGGACAACAGCTTCGACGTGGTGCTGCAGATCGATACGCTGCAGCATCTGCGCAATGCCGAGACCATGCTGCAGGAGACGGCGCGCATAGGGCGCGCGGGCATCGTCGCCTTCCCCAACTTCGCGCACTGGCCCAACCGCCTGTCCGTGCTGCGCGGGCGCATGCCGGTGACGCGGCGCCTGCCCTACCAGTGGTATGACACGCCCAATATCCGCGTGGGCACCTACAAGGACTTCGAGGTGCTGGCCACCCGGAACCGGCTGCGCATACTGGACTCCTTCGGCCTGCAGGATGGCCGCAGCGTGCGTACCCTGCCCAATCTCATGGCGGGCACGGCGGTCTTCCATTTCGAGCACGCCTGAGCGCAGGCGGGCCATGCCCGTGTCATCCCCGGCGCGCACAATCGAATGCCCCGAGACCCCGGAGACAGACATGGACAACCTCCCACGCCGCCGCGCGCTGGCCCTGGCCGGCGCGGCCGCCGGCCTGCTGGTGGCCGGCTGCGCCGCACCGCAGGCGCCCGCCCGAAGCGATGCCGCTGCCGACTGGCCGCCCCGGCCCGCGCTGATCGCCCATCGCGGCGCATCGGCGCTGCGGCCAGAGCACACGCTGGAGGCATACCGCGAGGCCATACGCGCGGGCGCGGACTTCATCGAGCCCGACCTGGTCATCACGCGCGATGGCGTGCTGGTGGCGCGGCATGAGAACGCCATCGCCATCCTCGCGGCCGACGGCAGCCTCAAGGAGGCCACGACCAATGTGGCCGACCGCCCCGAGTTCGCGGCGCGCAAGACCACCAAAACCATCGACGGGCAGGCGATCACGGGCTGGTTCGTGGAGGATTTCACGCTGGCCGAGCTGAAGACGCTGCGTGCGCGCGAACGCATCCCGGCGATCCGCCCGGCGAATGTGCAGTTCAATGACCGTTTCGAGGTGCCCACGCTGCAGGAGGTCATCGACCTGGCCCGAGCCGAGAGCGCACGCTCGGGCCGCACCATCGGCATCTATCCCGAGACCAAGCACCCGAGCTACTTCCAGTCCATCGGCCTGCCGCTGGAGCCCGCGCTGCTCAAGCTGCTCGCGGACAACGGCTGGAACCATGCGCAGGCGCCGGTGTTCGTGCAGTCCTTCGAGGTCGAGAACCTGCGCTGGATCCGTGCGCGCAGCAGCCTGCGCCTGGTGCAGTTGCTGGCGCCCAAGGGCAAGCCCTATGACAGCGTGGCACGCGGCACGGGCCCCGGCTATGCCGACATGGTCACGCCCGCAGGCCTGGCCGAGATTGCGCGCTACGCCAACGGCATAGGGCCGAGCAAAAGCATGGTGATCCCCGTGGTGCAGGGTGCGAATGCCGCGCCCACTGCGCTGGTGGCCGATGCCCATCGCGCGGGGCTGCTGGTCCATCCCTGGACGCTGCGGCCCGAGAACGCCTTCCTTCCCCTGAGCCTGAAATCTCCGCCCGCACAGGACGGCGCCCGGCGTGGCAATGCGCGCGCCGACATGGACGATTTCCTGCGCACGGGCATCGATGGCATCTTCACCGACGACCCGTCGGTGGGGCGAGCCGCCATTGACGCATTGCTCAAGTCGCGGCCTTGACCGGACGTGCTGCCGTGCGCCGGCCCGCTGCCTGCGCCTGCTCCAGCCACTGCTGGCGGCGTGCGGCATCGGCGCCGAGCACGGGTCCGAAACTGTGTATGCGCACGGGCCGGATGCCGCTGAACTCCAGGATGGCACGGCGCATCTGGTGATGGCCCGGCATGTGCGCCAGCCAGCGGTAATACCAGGGCGGGGAATCCATGCTCACCAGCAGATCGGCGGTGCGGCCGGCCAGCAGCCGGTCCCACAGCATCGAGCCCTTGCGGTACTTGAAGGCGAAGCCCGGCAGAAAGATGCGGTCGATGAAGCCCTTGAGCAAGGCCGGCAGGCCGCCCCACCAGGTCGGATAGACCCAGGCCAGGTGGCTGGCCCACAGGATGTCGGCCTGGGCCTGCTGCAGGTCAGGCTCCAGGGGCTGATCCTGGCGATAGCCGGCGCGCAGCAGCGGGTCGAATTCCAGTTCGCCCAGGCGCAGCGTGCGCACTTGGGCACCGCTGTCGCGTGCGCCCTGGGCGTAGGCATCGGCCAGGCCGGCGCACAGGCTGCCGGCCGACGGGTGGCCGAGGATGATCAGGATGCGCTGGGGATGATGGGGGTGCGTGGTGCTTGGAGACATGGCGGCCATGTTCGCCTTGCCCCAAGGGGCAGGGTCAAGACCCTGGATCAAGCCATGGCGGTTTCGCAGGCGCGTTCTCTGGAATCCGCCGGCTCCAGGCGGCATTCGAGCAGCTCACGCTCCAGTGCGGCCAGCTGCGTCTGCAGTCCCTGAAGGTGCTGCATCTGCGCCTGCACCTGCTCGCGGCGGCCGCGCAGCAGCCGGGCCAGCGCGTCCCAGCTGTCGGCGTGGTCCAGGCGCTGCAGGCCATGCAGCTCGTCGAGTCGAAAGCCCAGCCCCAGCGCCTGGCGGATGCGCTGCACCAGCACCAGATCCTGCTGTCCATACACGCGGTAGCTGCCTGCCCGCGCCACGGCACCGAGCAGGCCCCGTGATTCATAGAGCCTGACGGCCTTGGGCGAGCAGCCGGCGCGTCGGGCGAGTTCTCCGATATACATGGGGCGTGATCGTAGTCGCTGGCGCCGGGCTCTCATGGTCTGCATGGCGTTGGCGCACAATGACCGGATCGCGGCGCTGGCTTCGCTCGAACGGTGCGCCCATCCCTGACACGAGGACCCACCATGAATGCACGCACTCCTTCACAACTGCTGCAGCCCGCAGCCGCGCTGGACCGGATCAGCCGCTCCTGGGACGAGCGCATCGTCCCGGCGCTGACCGAGTACATCGCCATTCCCGCCAAGTCGCCCATGTTCGCGCCCGACTGGGAGCAGCAGGGCCACCTGGAGACCGTGCTGCGCAATGCGGCCGACTGGGTGCAGGCGCAGAAGGTGGCCGGCCTGACGCTGGAGATCGTGCGCCAGCCGGGCCGCACGCCAGTGCTGTTCTTCGAGGTGGAAGGCACGCAGGACAAGGCGGTTTCCAGCCCCACGGTGCTGATGTACGGCCATCTGGACAAGCAGCCCGAGTTCGACGGCTGGCGCAGCGACCTGGGTCCGTGGACGCCCAAGTACGAGAACGGAAAGCTGTACGGGCGCGGCGGTGCCGATGATGGCTACGCGGTCTACGCCAGCATCGCGGCCGTGCAGGAGCTCAAGCGCCAGGGCGTGCCGCACCCGCGCATCCTGGGCCTGATCGAGACCTGCGAGGAAAGCGGCTCGCGCGACCTGTTGCCCTATGTCGATGCCCTGCGTCCGCGCCTGGGCGATGTGGGCCTGGTGATCTGCCTGGACAGCGGCGCCGGCAACTACGACCAGCTGTGGCTGACCACCAGCCTGCGCGGCATGGCCAGCGGCACGCTGAAGGTGGAGATCCTCACGGAGGGCGTGCACTCGGGCGATGCCTCGGGCGTCGTGCCGTCGTCCTTCCGCATCCTGCGCCAGGTGCTGGACCGTCTGGAGGACAGCAAGACCGGGCGCCTGCTGCCCGCCAGCTTCCACTGCGAGGTCCCGGCCGACCGCATGGCCCAGATGCGCGCCACGGCGGCCATCCTCGGCGAGGAGACCTATGCGCGCTTTCCCTGGGCGCACTACGACTGCGGCGGCTCCACGCTGTTTGCCCTGCCCACCACCACCGACCCGGTGCAGGCGCTGGTCAAGCGCACCTGGGAGCCCACGCTGAGTGTCACAGGCGCAGAGGGCCTGCCCGCGCTGCAGGATGCCGGCAACGTGCTGCGGCCCTACACGGCCTTCAAGCTCAGCCTGCGCCTGCCGCCCCTGGTCGATGCCGCCGCCTGCGTGCAGGAGATGAAGGCGCTGCTGGAGGACAACGCGCCCTACCAGGCCCGTGTGACCTGGCAAGGGCTGTCGGGTGCCAGCGGCTGGAATGCGCCAGCCATGGACGGCTGGTTCGAGGACGCGCTCAACGCCGCCAGCCAGGCGCATTTCGGCGCTTCCTGCGGCTACATCGGGCAGGGCGGCACGATTCCGCTGATGAACATGCTCAGCCAGGGCTTTCCCAAGGCCCAGATGATGGTCTGCGGCGTGCTCGGCCCCAAGAGCAACGCCCACGGTCCCAATGAATTCCTGCACGTGCCCTATGCCAAGAAGCTCACGGCCGCCGTGGCCCAGGTGATCGCCGCCATGGCCGGGACGCAGGCAGCTTCCGAAGCCGGTGCCGGCACTGCCGGCGTGGCGTGATGGCAGCGTCTGCCCCCGCACCCGTTCCTGCATCTGCCTCGCAAGGCCAGGCCACGCGCCTTGCGTCCAGCGACGGCGCCGAGCTGTCACTGCGCGACTGGCCCGTGGACGAGGGCCCGGCGCGCGCCACCGTGCTGCTGGTGCACGGCCTGGGCGAGCACATCGGCCGCTATGCGGCACTGGCCCAGCGGCTCAATGCCTGGGGCTATGCCGTACGCGGCTACGACCAATATGGCCACGGACGCTCGGCAGGGCCGCGCGGTGGCCTGACGGGCGACAACCGGCTTCTGGACGACCTGGCGGCCGTGGTGGATGACACGCGCGCCCGGCAACCGGCCGGCCAGCCGCTGGTGCTGTTGGGCCACAGCCTGGGCGGCCTGGTGGCGGCGCTGTTCGTGGCCCGGGCCATCCGGCCTGTCGATGCGCTGGTGCTGTCCTCGCCAGCCCTCGATGTGGGTCTGTCGCCGATCCAGAAATTGCTCGTTGGCACGCTGCCGCACCTGCTGCCCGATCTGCGCGTGTCCAACGGCCTGCAGATTCCGTATCTCTCGCACGACGTGGCGGTCTGCGATGCCTACCGCGCCGATCCGCTGTGCCACGACCGCATCAGCGCACGGCTGGCGCGCTTTCTGGCGCAGGGCGGCCCGCAGGTGCTGGCCCGTGCGGGCAGCTGGCGTGTGCCCAGCCTGTTGCTGTGGGCAGGGGACGACAGGCTGGTGGCGCCGGCCGGCAGCCAGGCCTTTTCCGACCGTGCGCCGCCGGCCGTGGTGCAGGCGCAGTGCTTTGACGGCGCCTACCACGAGCTGTTCAACGAAAGCGATGCCTTCGCCGCGCCCGTGTTCGCAAGGCTGCGGCAGTGGCTGGGCCGGTTCAGTCCAGCGTGAGCGCCGCCAGCGCGGCCAAGGGCGCGGTTTCCGCGCGCAGAACGCGTGGACCCAGCGTGACGGGCACGAAACCCTGGGCGCGGGCCAGGGCCTCTTCGGCCGGAGAGAGGCCCCCTTCGGGGCCCGATAGAAAGACCACGGGCGCATCCTCGGCCGTGGCGTCCACGATCTCGCCCAGCGGCCGGGTTCCCTCGCCCAGCGACAGCAGCAGCCGCAGCGTGCCGGGCGGCAGCTGTTTCGCGCCGCCCTCCAGCCAGTCTTGCAGGTCGGTGGGCGCATGCAGCGGCGGCACGCGGTTGCGTGTGCACTGCTCGCAGGCCGACACGGCCACGGCCTGCCAGTGCGCCAGCTTTTTCTCGGCGCGCTCGCCCTTGAGCTTGAGCACGCTGCGCTCGGCCACCAGCGGTGTGATGCTGGCGGCGCCCAGCTCGGCGGCCTTTTCCACCAGCCAGTCCATGCGTTCGTTGGCCGTGATGCCTGCCAGCAGGTGCACGGGGCGCAGCGGTTCGCGTTCCACGGCGTGGTGCGCGCCTATGCGCACGGCCACGTCGCTGCGGCCCATGCGCAGCACGGTGGCCTCGAACTCGCCGCCGCTGAAGCCTTCGCCGGCACGGCCCTGAAAGAGGGTGATGCCGTCGCCGGGCTGCAGGCGCAGCACCTGCACATGGCGCGCCGCACCGGGCGGCAGTTCGATGTCGTCGCCGCTGCGCAGCGCGCTGGGGCAGTGAAAGCGTGGCATGGCGTACCTGTCCTCAAACGCGCCCGTAGGCCCAGCCCACCTGGGGCTGAATGTTCTCGATCTGGTCCACCAGGCGCAGCAGCGGCGTCAGTTCGCGGTAGCGGCTGCAGGTGGCGCGGATGTAGTGGATGAAGCGCGGCGTATCCGCCAGGTAGCGGGGCTTGCCGTCTCGCAATGTCAGCCGTGCAAAGATGCCGGCCACCTTGAGGTGGCGCTGCAGCCCCATCCACTCCACGCCACGGTAGAACTCGCCGAAATCGTCGCCCCAGCCGCTTTGGCTGCGCGCGCCCACCAATCCCGACTTGCGTGCCTTTTCCCAGTAACGCACGGTAATGTCGATGACAAAGTCCTCTTCCCAGCTGATGAAGGCATCGCGCAGCAGGCTGGCGATGTCATAGGTCACTGGGCCGTAGACCGCATCCTGGAAGTCCAGCACGCCCAGCGGGCCGCTGGCGGTCACGGGCTGCATGAGATTGCGCGTCATGAAGTCGCGGTGCACGAAGACGCTGGGTGCCGCCAGGTTGTGGGCCACGATCTGGTCGAAGGCCTTGGCCAGCGTGGCCTGCTGCCTGTCGTCGAGCACGGTCTCGCGGTGGCGCGCGATGTACCAGTCGGGGAACAGTTGCAGTTCGCGGCGCAGCAGGGCGTCGTCATAGGCGGGCAGCACGTCGGGGCGCGAGGCGGTCTGCCAGGCCAGCAGCACCTCCAGCGCCGAGCGGTACCAGGCTTCCGCGTCCTGGGGCTTTTCCGGGTCCAGCGCCTCGATGACGGTGTGGCCGCCCAGGTCGGACAGCAGCATGAAGCCGTGCACGGCGTCCCAGTCCAGGATCTGCGGCACGGCCAGGCCGGCCGAGGCCATCAGTGCCTGCACCTTGGCGAAGGGCGCGCAGTCTTCCTTGTCCGGCGGGGCATCCATGACGATGAGGCTGGCGCCGGCGGCGGTGTCCAGGCGCAGATAGCGGCGAAAGCTGGCATCGGCCGATGCCGGGCGCAGGGTTTCGGGGCGCAGCGCGTGGCGGGCGGACAGCGGGGCCAGCCAGGCGTCGAAGGCGGCATGGCGGGCGGGGTCGGCCCAGACAACGCCGGCCGTGGGGGTGTTTGGATGGCTCATGGATAATCGCGATTCTACAAACCGCCACCCCGGCGAATGCCCGGCGGTGATGCTAGGCTTGCGCCTTTGTCCACCCGCCGCTGTTGACCACCGTGTACCTCCGACCGCCGCTCCCCGATCCGCTGGCTGCCCGCGCGCCCGCGCGCCCCGCTGTACGCCCGCTGGCCTGGCTTGTGGCTCTCGCATGGGCCGGTGGCTCGACGCTGGCCCAGGCCCAGCCCGCTGCGGCCGATGAAGGCCGGCTGCAGCAGGTGCGCCCGCTGCGCCCCAGCACGCTGATGCAGGAAACCTACCCTGAGGCGGTCCGCTCCCAGCAGCCCGTCTACGTGCGTGGCGACGCGCTCAGCGGCCAGCCGGACATCAATGCGGTGATCGAGGGCAATGCCGAACTGCGCCGCGGCGACACCATGATCCGCGCCGACCGGCTCGAATACCAGGTGCCCGACGACCGCGTTAATGCCTCGGGCGCCGTGCACATCAACCAGGCCGGCAATGTCTACGAAGGCTCGCAGCTGGACCTGCAGGTCGATGCCTTCAAGGGCTTTTTCGACAACGCCGGCTACCGCTTCCTGGCCAACGGGGCCTACGGCAAATCCTCGCGCGTGGACTTCATCGACCGCGACCATGCCGTGGTCCATGACGCGACCTACACCACCTGCCAGCGCGATGACGAAGCCACCTGGCAGCCGGCCTGGATGCTGCGCGCCCGGACCTTGCACATCGACATGGCCGAGGAAGTCGGCGTGGCCGAAGGCGCGGCCCTGCAGTTCAAGGGCGTGACCGTGCTGCCCGTGCCGCGCATGAGCTTTCCGCTGTCGGACAAGCGCAAGTCGGGCCTGCTGCCTCCCACCATGGGCCTGGACAAGCTCAGCGGCATCGAATACACGCAGCCCTACTACTGGAACCTCGCGCCCAACCGCGACATGACCCTGTATCCCTCGGTCATGAGCAAGCGCGGCGTCAACCTGGGCGCCCAGTTCCGCTATCTGGAGCCCACCTATTCGGGCGAGGCCTACGCGGCCTACATGCCGGGCGACCGCCAGCGCGACCGTGACCGCTGGGCCTACTCGCTGCAGCACCGGGGCGTCATCAGCTCGCCCATCGGCGGCCTTGGGTTGAACATGAACCTCAACCGCGTCAGCGACGACAACTACTGGCGTGATTTCCCGCTGGCCGCCCGTTCCTTGCGCGAGCGCCTGCTGCCCAACGACGTGAACCTGTCCTGGGCGCGTGGCGACGGGGTGCTGACCCTGCGCACCCTGTACTGGCAGACCATGCAGGACGCATCGGCGCCCATTGCCCCGCCCTACGGCATGAAGCCGCAGCTGCAATGGCGCTACACGCCGCTGGACCTGCCGCACGGCCTGGACTTCAGCTTCGTGGCCGACACCACGCGCTTCGAGATCGACAAGCCCCTGGCCGGCATGACCTACAACAACGGCCAGCGCAGCTACATGCAGGCGCAGCTGAGCCGTCCCTTCCTGTCGCCGGGCGCCTTCATCACGCCCAGGATCCAGTTGCACACCAGCAACTACCAGGTGGACCGCCTGATGAGCAACGGCAGCCGCAATGCCTCGCGCACGCTGCCCACGGTCAGTGTGGACAGCGGCTTGGTGTTCGAGCGCGACACCACGCTGTTCGGCCGCCAGCTGCTGCAGACCTTCGAGCCGCGCGCCTTCTACACCTACACGCCCTACCGCGACCAGAGCTTTCTGCCGCTGTACGACACGGCGCGCAACGACTTCAACTTCGCGAGCATCTACTCCGAAAACGACTACAACGGCCAGGACCGCATTGCCGACAACCACCTGCTGACCCTGGGCGCGACCACACGCCTGATCGACGGGGCCACGGGCGCGGAGAAGGCGCGCTTCGGCATTGCGCAGCGCGTGCGTTTCTCCGACCAGAAGGTCATCCTGCCCGGCGAGGTGCCTGCCACCAGCCGGCTGTCCGACGTGCTGCTGGGTGCGGCCATCAACTGGACCGATGCCTGGTCCACCGAAGGCACGACCCAGTACAACCGCGACCTGAACCGCCCGGTGCGCACCACCTTCGGCGCGCGCTACAGCCCCAGCTCCTACCGCACGGTGAACGTGGCCTACCGTACCCAGTACGACACCGTGGCACGCACCGATGCCAGCAAGCTGGTCGATGTGGGCTGGCAATGGCCCATCAACGACCTCTGGGGCGACAAGGGCCGTGACCTGGGGGCCGGCCGTGGCCAGGGCGGCGGCCGCTGGTACACGGTGGGCCGGCTGAACTACAGCCTGAAGGACCGCAAGCTCGTCGATACCGTGGTCGGGCTGGAGTACGACGGCTGCTGCTGGATTGGCCGCGTGGTGCTGGAGCGCCTGCAAAGCTCCATCACCCAGTCCAACACCCGGCTGCTGTTCCAGATCGAGTTCGTAGGCTTCTCGCGGCTGAGCCTGGGTGCCGACCCGCAGCGCAGCCTCAAGCAGAATGTGCCGCGCTACCAGTACCTGCGCGAGTCGGTGACGCCGCCCAGCCGCTTCACCAATTACGATTAGAGCCAAGGCTCCAAACACGCTTTTTGCAAGGCATCTCTCCCATGCGTTTTCTTTCCCAGACCCATTGCTGCGCAGCGGCCGCTGTGGCGCTGGCCTTGCTGGCCACCACAGCCCAGGCGCAAGGCCTGCGTGTTCCGGGCCAGTCCAGGGCGCCCCAGGCCGGCGATGCCTCCGTCTCGCGCGCGCTGGACGCCACCAACCAGCCCTTGTCGCGTGATCGCGGCAGCAATGCCGGCGTGCGCTCGGCCGACTACATCGTGGCCGTGGTCAACTCCGAGCCCGTGACCAACAACGAGGTGCGGGCCCGCATGGCGCGCGTGGCGCAGAACATTGCCGAGCAGGGCGGCCAGATGCCGCCCGAGGCGCTGCTGGCCCGCGAGGTGCTGGAGCGGCTGATCGTGGAAAAGGCCCAGCTGCAGGAAGCCAAGGACACGGGCCTGCGCGTGGATGACTACGCCGTGGACCAGGCGCTGACCAATGTGGCGCGGCAAAACGGCCTGGACAAGGCCGGCCTGCAGTCACGCCTGCGGGCCGAGGGCGTGAACGAAAAGCAGTTCCGCGAAGAACTGCGCCGCCAGATCACGCTGCAGCGCCTGCGCGAGCGCGATGTGGACGGCCGCGTGCGCGTGACCGAAGCCGACATCGACCGCTACCTGGCCGAGCAGCGCAGCGGCGGCGCCGACAAGGCGCCGGCGGCCGTGAACCTGGGCCACATCCTGATCGCCGTGCGCGAGGATGCCAGCCCCGCCGAAGTGGCCGAGCGCGAAGCCCGCGCCAAGCAGGCTGCCGAGGCGGCCCGCACGCAAGGCGACTTCCTGGCCGTGGTCAAGGAGTTCTCCGATGTGCCCGACGGCCAGGGCGGCGGCGCCATGGGCATGCGCCCGCTGGACCGCTACCCCGAACTGTTCACCAAGGCCGTGGGCCAGACGCCGCAGGGCGGCATCGTCGGTCCCTTCCGTTCGGGCGCGGGCTTTCACGTGCTCAAGGTGCTGGAGAAGTCGCAGGCCGGCATGCCTTCCGTGGTCACGCAAAACCATGCGCGCCACATCCTGCTGCGCATCGGCGACCAGATGACCGAGGCCGATGCCGCCAAGCGCCTGGCCGACTACAAGCGCCGCGTGGACAGCGGCCAGGCCAGCTTCGAATCGCTGGCCCGCGAGTTCTCGCAGGACGGCAGCGCGCGCAACGGCGGCGATCTGGGCTGGGCCTCGCCCGGCCAGTTCGTGCCCGAGTTCGAGCAGGTGCTCAATGCGCTGCAGCCCGGGCAGGTCAGCGACCCGCTGGTCTCGCGCTTCGGTGTGCACCTGATCCAGCTCATCGAGCGCCGCCAGGCCGCGCTGACGCCGCGCGAGCAGCGCGACATGGTGCGCAACGTGGTGCGCGAGCGCAAGCTCGAAACCGACTACCAGACCTGGCTGCAGGAGCTGCGTGGCCGCGCCTACGTCGAGTACCGCGAGCCCCCGCAATAAGACACCCCCCAAGCAGCCATGGCTGCGGCAGTCCACAATGGAAGGCGGTGCCATGGCGCACCGCCTTGCTTTTTCTATGAAACACATTCCTCGCAAACGCTTCGGCCAGAACTTCCTGACCGATGGCGGCATCATCGACGGCATCGTGCGTGCCATCGATCCCCGGCCGGGCCAGTCCATGGTCGAGATCGGTCCGGGCCTGATGGCCCTGACCCAGCCCCTGGTCGAGCGCCTGGGCCGGCTCACCGTGATCGAACTGGACCGCGACCTGGCCGTGCGCCTGCGCCTGCACGAGCAGCTCGACGTGGTCGAGTCCGACGTGCTCAAGGTGGACTTTCGCGCCATCGCTGCGCGCCTGGGCGTGCCCAAGCTGCGCATTGCGGGCAACCTGCCCTACAACATCTCCAGCCCCATCCTCTTTCACCTGCTCGAGCAGGTGGACGTGGTCGAGGACCAGCACTTCATGCTGCAAAAGGAGGTCATCGACCGCATGGTGGCCTCTCCGGCCACGGCCGCCTATGGGCGGCTGACGGTCATGCTGCAGTGGCGCTATGCGATGGAGAGCGTGCTGTACGTGCCGCCCGAGAGCTTCAATCCGCCGCCCAAGGTGGACAGCGCCGTCGTGCGCATGGTCCCGCGCGAGGCGCCGGCGGCCCTGGACGCGAAGCTGCTGGAGGAGATGGTGCAGGTGGCCTTCAGCCAGCGGCGCAAGATCCTGCGCAACACGCTGGGGCGCTGGCTGGAAGCCAAGGGCTTTGACGGGGAGTTCGACCTGCAGCGCCGCGCCGAGGAAGTGCCGGTGTCCGAGTACGAGGCACTTGCAGCCCGGTTCACGCGCAGCTAGACGCAGGTGGCGCACGGCGCCAGCGCCCGCATGGGACGCTGGCGCCGTGCAATCAATGTGCGGCTCTTACAGGAAAGAGTAGAAGCAGCGGAACGGGATCTTGCGCTCGGCCCAGTACTCGGCCGCGTCGCGGAAGCTGTCCAGCAGCTGCTCGCGCACTTCCTTGTCGAACTTGGGCGTGGTCGGGATCTGGTCGAGCACGAGCACAAAGCCCGGCTGCGGGCCGGCCTTGTGGATGGGGTCGGTCAGGCAGTCGTAGAGCGCGTCGAAGTTCTTGCCGAAATGCGCGGGGAAGAAGAACTGCGTGGCCAGCAGTTCCAGGATGTCGGCCTTGGTCTGCGCATGGGCCAGGTTGGCATACAGAAAATGGCACCCCAGCGTCTCGGCCGCCTGTTGCAGATCCTCCACCCTGTAGGCGCGGATGGACTGCACGATGTTGGCGCGCACGTTCCGCAAAGGGGTGTCCGGGATCTTACGAAGTGGTGCATCCATCTCCGTGGCTCTTTCTCTAACGTGGATGTGGCCTGCGGGTACGGGCACGTGGCCTGCGGTGTCCCCGGGCTGTGGATGAAATGCAGACCCCTGCCAGCGCACTGCGTCGGACGCGGAGGGTCGAACTGGCTGCAAAGACTGGGTCGAGGTCATTCGATGATCTTGCGAAAGCTGCTGTAGTGGTCGCTGGTGTAGTAGCAGGCATCGGGCTGCTGGGGCTCTCCGCCGCAGACGATGCGGCGGGCTCCGCGGTCACGCGAGCCGGGCGTGCGCACCGTGTACTCACGGTAGTAGCCGCGCGACTGGCGCGGCAGGATGCGCTCGCGGTTGCCGAACACCGTGCCGTCCTTGTCGTGGGCAAAAGGCCCGCCGCGCAGGATCAGCGTATAGGTGGAACGGCCTTCGCGCGGCAGCTCTGACAGGGTGACGGTGGCCATGGCCGCCGTCGAATCCGCGCTCTCGGGCGCCGAGCGGCGCGCATCAGCGAGCGAGGGCGACAGCACAAAGGCGGCCCCGACGATGAGCGCTAGACCGGACTGGTACGCCTTGGCGGCGGCTGCCTTCAGCATCAACTACACCTTTCAGAAATCCAGGGAAGCCCTGAAATCTCGACCCGCTAGTGTGACGGAACACCCCTCAAAATGCAAGTTCTGCCTAAAAAACAGGCAGCTTGACTGAGGAAATGTCTGGGGATTGAACAGTGAGAAGGCAACTCTGCGCCTGAGTTGCCTTCCATTCAATGCAAATGCCGCCCGTTGTCTCAAAAACGCGCGCGGCCAAAACGAGGGACACCGAGCAAGGGCCGCCCCGCAGCGAGGGTGTCGTCCCCCTCCCGCGAAGCGAGAGAGGGCGCCGTGCACACGGGGGAAGCGGCGAAGCCGCTCAGGGGGAGCTTACCGATTAGCGTTAGCGTCCGCCACCGTCAGCGCCGTCATGTTGACGATGCGGCGCACCGTCGTGCTCGGCGTGAGGATGTGCACGGGACGGGCGGCGCCCAGCAGCACGGGGCCGATGGCAATGCCGCCGCCAGCGGCCTGCTTGAGCAGGTTGTAGCTGATGTTGGCCGCGTCGATGTTGGGCATGACCAGCAGGTTGGCATTGCCCAGCAGCGTGCTGTTGGGCATGAGCTGGGCGCGGGCCTTGCCGTCCAGGGCCACGTCGCCGTGCATCTCGCCGTCCACTTCCAGCCAGGGGGCCTGCTCGCGCAGCAGCTCCAGGGTCTGGCGCATCTTGACGGCGCTGGGCTGGTTGCTGGAGCCGTAGTTGGAGTGCGACAGCAGGGCGGCCTTGGGCTTGACGCCGAAGCGCATCATTTCCTCGGCGGCCATGATGGTGATTTCAGCCAGCTGCTCGGCCGTGGGGTCGTAGTTGACGTGGGTGTCCACCAGGAAGACCTGGCGGTCGGGCAGCAGCAGGCCGTTCATGCAGGCATAGGTCTGCACGCCGGCGCGGCGGCCGATCACCTGGTCCACGTACTGCAGGTGGTGCGATGTCTGGCCCCAGGTGCCGGTGATCAGGCCGTCCACTTCGCCCTTGTGCAGCAGCATGGAGCCGATCAGGGTCAGGCGGCGGCGCATCTCGATCCTGGCGATGGGCACGGTGATGCCCTTGCGCTCGGTCATGCGGTGGTAGGTCTGCCAGAAGTCGCGGTAGCGCTCGTCGTGCTCGACGTTGACCACGTCGTAGTCCTGGCCCTCCTTCAGGCGCAGGCCGAACTTCTCGATGCGCTGGGCAATGATGGCCGGGCGGCCGATCAGCGTGGGGCGCGCAATGCGCTCGTCCACCACGATCTGCGCGGCGCGCAGGATGCGCTCTTCCTCGCCTTCGGCATAGGCCACGCGCTTCTTGGTGGCCTTCTTGGCCGTGGCGAACAGCGGCTTCATCATCGTGCCCGAGGCATAGACGAAGGTCTGCAGATGGGCGCGGTAGGCGTCCATGTCCTGGATCGGGCGCTGGGCCACGCCGCATTCGGCGGCAGCCTGGGCCACGGCCGAGGCGATCTTCATCATCAGGCGCGGATCGAAGGGCTTGGGGATCAGGTACTCAGGACCGAAGCTCAGCTGCTCGCCCACGTAGGCTGCCGCCACTTCCTCGCTCTGCTCGGCCTGGGCCAGTTCGGCGATGGCGTGGACGGTGGCGATTTCCATCTCGGTGGTGATGGTGGTCGCGCCGCAGTCCAGCGCACCGCGGAAGATGTACGGGAAGCACAGGACGTTGTTGACCTGGTTGGGATAGTCCGAGCGGCCCGTGGCGATGATGGCGTCGCTGCGCACGGCCTTGACGTCTTCGGGAACGATTTCGGGGTTGGGATTGGCCAGCGCGAAGATCACCGGGCGCGCGGCCATCTTGACCACCATGTCCTGCTTGAGCACGCCGCCAGCGGACAGGCCCAGGAAGACGTCGGCGCCTTCGATGACCTGGCCCAGGGTGCGCAGCTCGGTGGCGCGTGCGAACTGGGCCTTGTCCTCGTCCATCAGTTCGGTGCGGCCTTCGTAGACCACGCCGGCCAGGTCGGTGACGAACACGTTCTCCCGGCGCAGGCCGACCTTGAGCAGCAGGTTCAGGCAGGCCAGGGCAGCGGCGCCCGCGCCCGAGGCGACGAGCCGGACCTCCTCGATCTTCTTGCCCGCGACCTTGAGCGCGTTGACCATGGCCGCAGCCACGGTGATGGCCGTGCCGTGCTGGTCATCGTGGAAGACGGGGATCTTCAGGCGGCGGCGCAGTTCGCGCTCCACGAAGAAGCACTCGGGCGCCTTGATGTCTTCCAGGTTGATGGCGCCGAAGGTGGGTTCCAGCGCGGCGATCACGTCGACCAGCTTTTGCGGGTCCTTCTCGTTGATCTCGATGTCGAAGACGTCCACGCCCGCGAACTTCTTGAACAGGACGGCCTTGCCTTCCATCACCGGCTTGGAGGCCAGCGCGCCGATGTCGCCCAGTCCCAGCACGGCCGTGCCGTTGGAGATCACGGCCACCAGGTTGCCGCGCGCCGTGTACTTGAAGGCGGCGGCCGGGTCCTTGACGATCTCTTCGCAGGGCGCTGCCACGCCGGGCGAGTAGGCCAGGGCCAGGTCATGCTGGTTGGCCATGGGCTTGGTCGGCACGATGGTCAGCTTGCCGGGCTTGGGAAACTCGTGGTATTCGAGTGCGGCACGGCGCAGCTGGGCACGTTTATCGGAAGGGGTCGGGGCCGTGTTGTCGGACATCAAGCGTCTCCAGCGAAGGCATGGCCAACGCACGCGCGGATCAGCCCGCGTGCCGTCGGCCGAGGTAGGGGGGAACCGATTGTAGGCCGACAGGCAATAGCCGGGCCCTGCTGTGAAACTGTTGTGATGCCTGGTTGCCCAATGTCCTGCGGCGGCGGCGGTCTTTGCTTGCGCGGCGCCGCAAAGCCGGGCAATCACATGGCGTCCATCAGATGGCGTCCAGCGGAAACACCGGGCGGCTGACCTGGGCGAACGGAAAGCGCGAATAGTCCGAGGTGGTCACGCCGGGGCTGTCGCACTCGACCAGGCCGGCGGACAGCGGCACGAAGACGGGCCGGCAGTACATGCGCGACTTGAGCAGCACGAAGCGAAAGCGCGTCGGGTCCATGCCCACGCAGTGGAACACGCCCAGGTCCCAGGGCTCGTGCGTCTGCTCGGTGATCACGATCTGCGCTGCGCCCGTGTCCAGGCAGACCGTGCGGCCCATGTGGCAGCGCTGGCCGGTGTAGATGGGGCCGCTGACCGTGTAGGTGCCGTCGCTGACGGCGCGCACCGTGCCGCGCAGCCGCAGCGGCTGCTTGTGAAGGCCTATGCCTTCGAGCGAGACCTTGTTGCCCAGCGCGATCTCCACCTCGGTGCCTTCGCCGGCCGCCGTGAGCGAGGCAACCGCTTCGGGGTCGCACAGCGGGCCCACGGCAATGCCTGACAGGCCCAGCTCCAGCGCGGTCTGCAGCACGTCCATGGTGTCGCAGGTGCCGCCGGACATGCAGTTGTCGCCATGGTCGAGCAGCAGCACGGGGCGGTCGGCTCCCTCGGCCAGGGCCTGGGCGCGGCGCAGCGAATCGGCCAGCGGCTCGCTGCGGTAGACGAAGTCGGCGCGGCGCTGCCAGATCCGGGCGGCCAGCGCGTCCACGCTCGCCTGGGTGGCCGCGCGCTCGTCGGTCCTGCAGGTGGCGACCACGCTCACGCAGGGCGCGGCGATGTCGGCCAGCGAGAAGCCGCCGAACACCGAGACCGCGGGCAGGCCCTCCGCTTCCAGGGCGCGCGCTGCGTTCACGGCGTCCAGCATGGGGCCGTCCAGCGTGGTGCTGCGCAGCGTGTGGCTCATCAGGGGCAGGCGGTGCCAGCACACGGCGTAGCGCGCGCGGCCGGCCAGCATGTCCAGCAGCAGCCGGCCCGCGTGCTCGCCGGTCTCGTACATGTCGATGTGCGGATAGGTCTTGAAGCCCACCATCACATCGGCATTGCCCACCATTTTTTCGGTGATGTTGCCGTGCAGGTCCAGCGCCACGCCAACGGGCACGCCGGGTGCGGCGGCGCGCACGCGTTCGAGCAGGTCACCTTCGCCGTCGGCACTGTTCTCGGCCACCATGGCGCCGTGCAGGTCCAGCAAGATGGCATCGCAGCCCGGCGCGGCCGCCACGATGCGGTGCGTGAGTTCGTCATAGGCGGCCGCATGCACGGGGCCGCTGGGATTGGAGGTGGCCGACACGGGCGTGACCAGGGTGGCGCCCGCCGCCTCGGCCAGGTCGATGAAGGCGGCCATGGCCGTGCGCATGCCCTTGTTGGCCGAATAGGCCGCCTCGCCATAGGTGGGCGCAAACGCCTCGATGGGCGTGGGCACGGGCGAGAAGGTATTGGTCTCGTGGTTGAGCCGGGCGATCAGGATCTTCATGCCGGCACCCCGCCGTCCGCTGCCTGCACCACGCCCGCGGCCGCCAGCATGGCGCGCAGCAGCACGTTGCAGCCGGCCTCCAGGTGGGCGGGCTCGGCATTCTCGATCTCGTTGTGGCTGATGCCGTCGGCGCAGGGCACGAAGATCATGGCGGCAGGCGCCACGCGCGCCAGGTAGACGGCATCGTGGCCCGCGCCGCTGACTACGTCCATGGCGCTGTAGCCCAGGTCGGCGGCATTGGCGCGCACGGCCTCCACCAGGTGTGGCGTGAACGGCTGGGGCGGGAAGTAGACGACCTGCTCCACGCCAACGGTCACGCCATGCGCGGCCGCAATGCGCTCGCAGGCCGCGCGCAGTGCGGCGTCCATGTCCAGCAACTGGCCGTCGTCCGGCGCGCGCAGGTCCACGCTGAGCTTGACGCCGCCCGGGATCACGTTGCGCGAGTTGGGAAACACCTCCAGCGATCCCACGGTGCCGCGCGCATGCGGCAGGCGGTCCAGGGCGATGCGGTTGACCTCGGCCACGATGCAGCTGGCGGCCAGCAGGGCGTCGCGGCGCAGCTCCATGGGCGTGGGGCCGGCATGGGCCTCCATGCCCTGCACGCTGACGTCGTACCAGCGCTGGCCCAGCGCGGCGCTGACCACGCCGATCACGCGTTCATGGTTTTCCAGCACCGGGCCCTGTTCGATATGGGCCTCGAAATACGCGCCCACCGCAGGCGCCGGGCCGGCCGGCCCGGCATAGCCGATGGCGCGCAGCGCCTCGTCCACGCTCACGCCCTGGGCATCGCGCTGGGCCAGCGCATGCTCCAGCGTGAAGGCATTGACGAACACGCCCGAGCCCATCATCACGGGCACGAAGCGCGAGCCTTCCTCGTTGGTCCACACGGCCACTTCCAACGGGGCGCGCGTGCGCACGCCGCCATCGCCCAGCGTGCGCAGCACCTCCAGCCCGGCCAGCACGCCGTAGTTGCCGTCGAACTTGCCGCCCGTGGGCTGGGTGTCGATGTGGCTGCCCGTCATCACGGGCGGCAGCGCATCGTCCAGGCCCGCGCGGCGCGCGAAGATGTTGCCGATGGCATCGACGCGGATGCTGCAGCCGGCCTCGCGCGCCCACTGCACGAAGAGATCGCGCCCCTGGCGGTCCAGGTCCGTCAGCGCCAGGCGGCACACGCCGCCCTTGGGTGTGGCGCCTATGCGCGCCAGGTCCATCAGCGATTGCCACAGGCGGGCGCCGTCGGTGCGCAGCCCGGCCGCAACGGCGGCGGCTGCAAGAGGGGTACTGAGATCCATGAATGACTCCTGGGAATGCGAAAGGCGGTGGATCAGGCGATCCCTACACCGAGATACCGGTCCTTGATGGCGTCATCGGCCAGGAAAGCGGCATTGCCTGCCTCGTGCGCAATCGCACCCTGTTCGATGATGTAGTGGCGGTCGGCCAGCTGGGTGCAGACCTCCAGGTTCTGCTCCACCAGCAAGATCGCCACGCCAGCGGCCTTGATGGTCTTGAGCTGGGCCACGATCTCCTCCACGATCACGGGCGCCAGGCCCTCGACGGGCTCGTCCAGCATGAGCAGGCGCGGCGCGTTCATTAGGGCGCGGCCTATGGCCAGCATCTGCTGCTCGCCGCCCGACAGCTGGCCGCCACCGTTGCCGCGCCGCTCCTTGAGGCGCGGGAAGATGCGGTAGATGTCGGCCAGCTGCCAGGGCGAGCGCTTGCGCTGGCCCAGCATCAGGTTCTCCTCCACCGTGAGCAGCTTGAAGATGCCGCGGTGCTCGGGCACCAGGCAGATGCCGCGCTGGGCCACCTGGTGCGTGGCCAGCCGGTGCACGGGCTCGCCGCCGAAGCGGATCTGCCCCTGCGAGGGCTGCATCACGCCTGCGATGGACTTGAGCGTGGTGGTCTTGCCCGCGCCGTTGCGGCCCAGCAGCGTGACCAGCTCGCCGTCCTGCACCTGCAGCGACACGCCCTGCAGCACATGGCTCTTGCCGTAGTGGGCGTGTATGCCCTCGACCGAAAGCAGGGGACCGCTCATGCCTTTCCTCCCGTGATCATGTTGCCCAGATAGGCGCTGCGCACACGCTCGTCGGCGCGGATCTCGTGGGGCAGGCCTTCGGCCAGCACACGGCCCTGCTGCATGACGGTGATGGTGTCGGAGATGTCCATGACGATGTTCATGTTGTGCTCGATGAGCACCACGGTGTGCTCGTCCCTGAGGCCCTGGATCAGGCGCTTCATCTCGTCCAGGTCGTCGATGCCCATGCCCGAGGTCGGCTCGTCCAGGAAGATGGCCTTGGGCCGCGCGGCCAGGGCCATGCCCACCTCCAGCCGCCGCTGCTGGCCGTGCGAGAGGTTGCCGGCCGGCGTGTCCGCATGGCGCTCCAGGCCCAGGCGCGAGAGCACGCTGGCCACGGTATCGGCCAGGGCGCGAGCGCCCACGGGCGCGTTCCAGCAGTCCAGGGCCCTGGCGGGGGCCACGCCCTGCGCGGCCAGGCGCAGGTTCTCGCGCACGGGCAGGGTCAGGAACAGGCTGGTGACCTGAAAGGACCGTGCCATGCCACGGCGCACGCGGCGGTGGTCGGGCTCGCGCGTCACGTCGTGGCCGTCGAAGACGATGCGCCCGCCGCTCACGCTCTTGGTGCCCGTGAGCATGTGGAACAGCGTGGTCTTGCCCGCACCGTTGGGGCCGATCACCGAGTGCACGGTGTGGGCGCGGACCTTGAGGTCCACGCCGCCCAGGGCGACGAACTTGTCATAGCGTTTCTCGACGCCCACGGCTTCGAGCAGGATGGGAGATGCTGCGGCGCTCATGCCTGGCCTCCTTTGGTTTCTGCAGCGGCCGCCGCGGCATCTGCCGGCCCTTTGCGGCGCACCAGGGCCCACAGGCTCTCGCCCAGGCCCCACAGGCCGCGCTGCAGGCCCAGGCTCACGATCATCAGCACCACGCCCAGCAGCAGCAGCCAGCGCGGCCACAGCGTGGACAGCCAGTCGCCCAGCAGCACGTAGAAGGCCGCGCCCAGCACCGAGGCCAGCAGGTTGCCCGTGCCGCCGATCACGGTCATCACCAGGATCATTTCGCTGGTGTGGTACTCGGCATTGGACAGCGGGGCGATGCCCGTCATCATGGCGTGCAGCGCGCCGGCCAGGCCCGTGACCGCGCCCGAGATCACGAAGGCCTGCAGCTTCAGCAGCCTCAGGTCGTAGCCCACGGCGGCGGCGCGCTCCTCGTTGTCGCGCACGGCCAGCAGCGTGCGGCCGAACATGGAGTCGCAGACGCGGCGCAGCAGCCAGAACACCACCAGAAAGAGCACGGCCACAAAGCCGTAGTACTGCCAGGGCGTGGCCAGCGGCCACAGCGTCTGGCCGGCCACCGCGAGGGCGGGGCGGGGCACATCGAGCAGGCCGTTGTCGCCGCCGGTGATGTCCGTGGCCGAGTAGGCGATGAAGTAGAACATCTGCGCAAACGCCAGGGTGAGCATCACGAAATAGGTTCCGCGCTGGCGTATGGCCACCCAGCCGACGATGGCCGCGCCCACGGCGCCCATGGCGGTGGCGGCCAGCAGGGCCAGCGGCATGGGCAGGGGCCAGCGCGTCAGCAGCAGGGCGATGGTGTAGCTGCCCAGCCCGAAGAAGATGCCCTGCCCGAAGGACAGCAGCCCCGTGTAGCCTAGCAGCAGATTGCAGCCCATGGCCGCGAGGCCGAAGATCAGCACCTCGCTGGCCAGCGAGCCCGACTGCATGCACAGCGGCATGGCGACCACGATGGCCAGCGCGAGAAGGAGATGGGAATGCCTGGTCATGGTCTTCATCCTTTGCGGCCCAGCAGGCCATGGGGTCGCAGCAGCAGCACGGCGGCCATGGCCACGTAGATCATCAGGCGCGCGCCCTCGGGCCACAGCGTGCTCATCACGCTTTGCACGATGCCGATCAGCAGGCCGCCGACCAGGGCGCCGCCGAAGCTGCCCAGCCCGCCCACGACCACGATCACGAACGCCACGCCCAGCGCCTCCACGCCCATGAAGGGCTCGGCGCCGCGTATGGGCGCGGCCAGCACGCCGGCCAGCGCCGCCGTGGCCGCGCCCAGCGCGAACACCAGGCTGAAGATGCGCAGCACGTTCACGCCCAGCAGGGACACCATCTCGGTCGATTCGCTGCCCGCGCGCACCGCGCTGCCCAGCCGCGTGCCTTCCAGCAGCCACCACAGCAGCACGGCCAGCACGGCGGTGAAGCCGATCACGAACAGCCGGTACTTGGGATAGACGAAGCTGCCCCACATCACCACGCCCTGCAGCAGATCGGGCACGGCCACGCTGTCGCCCAGCGGGCCCCATTGCACGATCACCAGCTCCTGCACCACCAGGGCCAGGCCCACGGTGACGATGATGTGGAACTCATGCGCCTTGGCATACACATGGCGCAGCATGAGCTTTTCCACCAGCCAGCCCAGCGCGCCCACGGCCAGCGGCACCACGATCAGGGACAGCCAGAAGCTCATGCCCCAGCGCGTCATCTGGTAGCAGAAATAGGCGCCCAGCAGGTAGAAGGCACCGTGCGCGAAATTCACGAAACGCAGCAGGCCGAAAACGATGGACAGGCCCACGGCCAACAGGAAATACAGCATGCCTATGCCGATCCCGTTGATGGTCTGAAGCAGATAGATGCTCATACAGGGTCCGAAACGATGGACGAAGGAGGCGAAGTGCCCGGTGGCTCTGAAGCACGCCGGTCATGGTGCTGTGCCTATGAAACTGGCGCAGCCTAAGTGAGGGACACCGAGGAAGGGCCGCCCCGCACCGAGGGTGTCGTCCCCCTCCCGCGAAGCGAGAGAGGGGGAAGGCGCGCAGCGCCTCAGGGGGAGCTCTAAACCAGCTTGCAGCCGGTCTGGTCTACGGGCAGGAAGGACTTGCCGGAGCTGACCACATCCACGTAGTCGTCCTTGTTCTTCATCTTGGACTTGGCCTTGCCCTTGAGCAGGTAGTAGTTCTTGAGCACCTGGTGGTCTGCCTTGCGCACCTCTTCCTCGCCCGTCAGGCCCTGGTACTTCATGCCTTCCAGCGCGGCGACTACGGCCTTGGGGTCGACCGTGCCGGCCTTGACGATGGCATCGATCATCAGCTTGGTGCAGATGTAGTGGCCGGCCAGGCTGTAGTTGGGATTGGCCTTGAACTTGTCGTTGCAGCGCTGCACCAGATCACGGTTGAGCGGCGTGTCCACCGTGTGCCAGTACTGGGCGCCGAAGTACACGCCGTCGCACAGGTCGGCGCCCAGCGACTCGAACTGCTCCAGCCCCGAGGCCCAGGCGATCAGGATGGTCATGTTCTTGTTCATGCCGAAGCTGATGGCCTGGCGCAGCGTGTCCGAGGACTGGGCGCCGAAGTTCAGCAGCAGCAGCACGTCGGGCTTGGCCGCCACGGCATTGGTCAGGTAGCCGCTGAACTCCTTTTCGGTCAGCGAGTGGTAGCTGTTGCCCACATGCTCGATGCCCTTTTCCTTGAAGATGTTCTTGGCCGCCGTGAGCAGGCCGTCGCCGAACACGTACTGCGGCGTGATGGTGTACCAGCGCTTGGCCTTGGGCAGGGATTCGATCAGCGGGCGCACGGTCTGCTCGATGGCGCCGAAGGTGGGTGCCGACCAGCGGAAGGTGGCGCTGTTGCAGTCCTTGCCCGTGATCTCGTCTGCGCCTGCGGTGGTGATGAAGATGCCGCCGGCCTTCTCGGCCTCCTTGCCCATGGCCAGCGCCTCCGACGACAGGATGCCGCCTGCGAAAAAGCGCGTGCCCTGCTGCTGCGAAGACTCCTGCAGCTTGCGCACGGCCGTGGCGGGCTTGCCCTCGGTGTCCAGCACGGTGTAGGCCAGCGGGCGGCCCAGCGCCTTGCCGTATTGCTCTATGGCCAGCTTCATGCCCAGGTCCGCGTACTTGCCGTTGGCCGCGAAGGCGCCCGACATGGGCACGGGGCAGGCGAACTGGATGCTGTCCTTGGACTGCGCCCAGACGCTGCGGCCCAGGCCCAGCGATGCGGGCAATGCGCCCAGTGCCGAGAGTTGCAGGAGGTGACGACGTTGCATGGGATCTCCGTGATGGGGACTGAAGGCGCTGCGGCCCGGGTACGCTTTTCAGAGCAAGTTGCATGCCAGACGAAACGGGTGCGTGCAGGCTCCTTGATTCATATTTATAGTGATAAATAGAAGGAATAGGGCGCGTGCTTACCCTAGGCGCAAACGCCCACGCGCCATGGCGGTGCATACTGCACCAAACCCGTATGCAGACTGGGCGCGGACACGATCCGGTGCCCTTCCGGAGAACACAACAATGGCTACACCCAAGTCCGCCCCCCTGGCGATCCGGCAGCTCAAGCGCCCGGATCTGGTGGCCCAGGAGATCAAGCGCCTGATCACCGAAAAGAACCTCAGCCCCGGCGACCGCCTGCCGCGCGAAAGCGAGCTGCAGGCCCAGTTCCAGGTCAGCAAGGGAACGATCCGCGAGGCTCTCAAGTCGCTGGAAGTGCAGGGGCTGATCACCATCTCCACGGGCCCTTCGGGCGGGGGCATGGTCGTGGAGGTGCCGCTGGACCGCACGCTGCAGTTCATGCAGAACTACCTGTTCTTCCAGGAGGTGACCATCGACGACATCTACACGGTGCGCCAGATGCTGGAGCCCGAGCTGGCGGCAGGCGCCGTGCCCCATCTGACCGAGGCCGATTTCGAGGCCCTGGAGCACAGCATCGCCTGCTGCGATCCCACGCAAAGCAGCGACGACCTGGTGAGCCAGCGGCGCGAGGACGTGAACTTCCACGACATCCTGGCGGCCGCCAACCCCAACCCGTTTCTGCGCTTCACCTGCGAGCTGATCAACGAGATGATCCGCCAGCTCATCGTCTTCGCCAACCGTACTCCGCAGGCCGAGCACCGGCGCTTCGGCGAGGCCAATGCGCAGTTCCACCGCAGCATCGTGCAGGCCGCGCGCGAGCGCGATGCTGCGAAGGTGCGCGCATTGATGCAGGAGCACATGCGCGATGCGGCCAGCAGCGTCAAGCGCATGAAGGGCCGCATCCAGGGCCGGCTCATCCTCGATGCCGACAGCCTGCGCAGCCCGCGTCCGCGACGCGCCGTGCAGCCGGTGGAAAAGGCCGCAGCGACAGCGCCAGGGACTGCGCCAAAAACAACGGCAAGGGCGAGCGCAAGGACCACCGCGAAGGCCCCGGCAAAGGCCCCCGCAAAAACCATCCCAAAGGCCTCCGCAAAGACGGCTGCGAAGGCTCCGGCAAAGTCGCCTGCAAAGGCCACGTCCGCGCGTCCCGCTGCCGCACGCAAGCGCGCGGCCTCCTGAGCTGTCCCGCACCGGTCATCGGCGCCCCACGCCACGCGTTTCGCGCTGCCCGCTGCTGGTATGCTGCCGCGCGCTTGGCCTTCACGCATTCCCCTCACGAGACAACAGCATGAGACAAACCCCTTTCGCATCCTCCCGCACCCCGGTGCGCCGCGCAGCCCTGTGGCACGCCCTGGCCGGCGGCCTGGCGCTGGCGGCCACGCTGGCGGCGCCCCTCGCCCATGCCCAGGGCGCAGGCAGCTATCCGTCCAAGACCATTCGCCTGGTCGTGCCCTTCGCACCCGGTGGCTCCACCGACATCCTGGGCCGCCTGCTGGCGCAAAAGCTGGGCGAGAGCATGCACACCACGGTGGTGGTGGACAACAAGCCCGGTGCCAACGGCACCATCGGCTGCGACCTGGTGGCCAAGGCGCCGGCCGACGGCTACACCGTGGTGCTGGGCGACGTGGGCTGCATGGCCATGGCCAAGGGCCTGTATACCAAGCTGCCCTATGACCCGCTGCGCGACTTCGCGCCCATCAGCCTGGTGGCGCGCAGCCCGCTGGTGCTCACCGTGGGAGCGCAAAGCCCGTTCCACTCACTCAAGGAGCTAACGGCGGCGGCCCAGGCCCAGCCCGGCAAGCTCAACTACCCCTCGTCGGGCACGGGCGGACCCAACCATCTGGGCGCCGAGCTGTATGCCATGCAGGCCAAGGTCAAGATCGGCCACGTGCCCTACAAGGGCAGTGCGCCTTCGGTGGTGTCGCTGGCCGCCGGTGAGACCGACTTCGGCTTTCTCACGGCCGTGACCATTGCCGCGCAGCTCAAGGCCGGCAAGGTGCGCGCGCTGGCCGTGGCCCACAACGAACGCCTGCAGTCCATGCCCGACGTGCCCACCATGTCGGAGGCCGGCCTCAAGGACTTCACGGCCGATGCCTGGTTCCTCGCGGCCGTGCCCGCAGGCACGCCCAAGCCCATCGTGGACCGGCTCTACGCCGAGATCGCCAAGGCCCTGCCCGCGCCCGAGGTCAAGGAAAAGCTGGACGCCATGGGCGTGCTGCCCTCGGGCCTCAAGCCCGATGCCTCGGCCCAGTTCCTGCGCGTGGAAGTGGACAAGTGGCGCGATGTGATCAAGAACGCGGGCATCACGCTGGACTGATTTCGCAGCCTTGCCGTTGCCATGCAAAAAGCCCCTGCGGCCTCACGGCCCAGGGGCTTTTCTCATGTGCCGGAGATGCTCAGTTCGTTTCGGTCAGGGCATCGCCCAGGGCGCTGACCAGCCGCTCGATCTCGGCCTTCTCGCTGATGAAGGGCGGCGCGATCTGGATGGTGTCGCCGCCGTAGCGCACGTAAAAGCCCTTGTCCCAGCACTTCATGGCGATCTCGTAGGGACGGCGGGCCGGCTCGCCGGGCAGCGACTCGATGGTGAAGCCCGCAGCCAGGCCGAAGTTGCGGATGTCGGCCACATGCTTTGCTCCCTTGAGGCTGTGCACGGCCTGCTCGAAGAACGGGGCCAGCGCGCGCACGCGGCCCGGGCCGTCCTCGCGCTGCAGCAGGTCCAGCGCGGCCACGCCCGCCGCGCAGGCAATGGGGTGGGCCGAGTAGGTATAGCCGTGCGGGAACTCCAGCATGTACTCGGGGCCGCCCGCTGCCATGAAGGTGTCGTAGATCTCCTTGCTGGCCACCACGGCGCCCAGGGGCTGGGCGCCATTGGTCACCTGCTTGGCGATGTTCATGATGTCGGGCGTGACGCCGAAGGCCTCGGCCCCCGTCATGGCGCCGCAGCGGCCGAAGCCCGTGATGACCTCGTCGAAGATCAGCAGGATGTTGTTCTGCGTGCAGATCTCGCGCAGGCGCTGCAGGTAGCCGGCCGGCGGAATCACCACGCCGGCCGAGCCCGAGAAGGGCTCGACGATGACGGCCGCGATGTTGCTGGCGTCATGCAGGGCGATCAGGTCCAGCAGCCGGTCGGCCAGCGCGCGGCCATCGGTGGCAGGCATGCCTTTGTGGAAGGACCCCAGCGCCGGCTGCGTGTGCGGCAGGTGGTCGGCCTCCACGCCCTGGCCGAAGGTCTTGCGGTTGCCCACCATGCCGCCGACCGAGATGCCGCCGAAGTTCACGCCGTGGTAGCCCTTCTCGCGCCCGATCAGCCGGGTCTTGCCGCCCTGGCCCTTGGCGCGCCAGTAGGCGCGTGCCATCTTCAGCGCCGTGTCGGCGGCTTCCGAGCCCGAGCCTGTGAAGAACACATGGTCCAGGCCTGCGGGCGTCAGCTCCTTGATCTTGTTGGCCAGCGCGAACGAGGCCGGGTGGCCGAACTGGAAGGCCGGCGCATAGTCCAGCTGCTGGGCCGCGCGGCCGATGGCTTCGGCGATCTCGCGGCGGCCATGGCCCAGGCCCGAGCACCACAGGCCCGACAGGCCGTCGAAGATCTTGCGGCCGTCGGCATCGGTGTAGTAGGCGCCCTGGGCGCTGGTGATCATGCGCGGGCGCGCCTTGAACTCGCGGTTGCCGGTGAAGGGCATCCAGTGGGCCTCGAGCCAGGCGGCATCGGTGCGCGTGGCGGGGGCGGCGCTTTGTTCGGTGGGAACCAGGGTCATGGCGATCTCCTCGAGCTTAGGGAAGAAATGTGGATCGGCCCATTGTGAGCGCGCTGTTTGATTTCGCGAAGAGCGCGATATCGAGGTTTACTTGCATATTTCTGCAAGTGACCAAGCGCCTGCCGGTCGCGGCATGGCGTGCGCGCATTGGGGGAATCCGTCGCCACTGCCGCCCCGTGGCTCCCCTATAGTGGCTCCCCTGTAGCGGTGGCCATGTCCGGCAAGCACACCGGGAGGCGAATGGCGATGGCGGAATTTTCTCTGGATACCCCTGCGAGCCGCCGGGCACGCGATGGCCGTTCGCGCGCGGCGCTGGGCCAGCTGGGCGACATGGATCTGCGCCTGCTGCGCGTGTTCAAGGCCGTTGTCGAGTGCGGCGGCATGTCGGCTGCCGAGCTGGAACTGAACATCGGCAGCTCCACGCTGAGCCGCCACATGAAGGACCTGGAAGAGCGCCTGGGCCTGACGCTGTGCCGGCGCGGGCGCGCCGGCTTCGCGCTCACGCCCGAAGGCCACCGCATCTACGAGGCCACGCTGCAGCTGCTGGGCGGCGTGGAGGGGTTTCTGGGCCAGGTGGACGACATCCATGGCCGGCTGGCCGGTACGCTGGACGTGGCGCTGTTCGACAAGACCGTGGGCAATCCGCAGTCACGCATTCCCGAGGCGATAGGCCTGCTGCACGATCAGGCGCCGCAACTGCACCTGCGGCTGCACGTGGCCTCGATACAGGCCATCGAGCGCGGACTGATGGAGGGGCGCTGGCAGGTGGGCGTGCTGCCCTCTGCACCCAGTTCGGGCGCGCTGGACAGTGCCCGGTTGTTCGGCGAGCGCATGCAGCTGTACTGCGCTCCCGGCCATCCGCTGCATGGCGCCGACCATGGCGGGCTGGACTGGGACAGCCTGGGCGCACATGCCTTTGCAGGCCTGGGCTACCAGTCACCCAATATGGCGCTCAGCCACCAGGCCGGCCTGCAGCGCCAGGCCACGGGTTTTGACCAGGAGGCCATTGCCATGCTGGTGCGTTCGGGCCGCTACCTGGGATTTCTGCCCGACCACTATGCACAGGCCATGGAGGGCCAGGGTCTGCTGCAGGCCGTGGCCCCCCACCGGTTCTTCTATCTCTGTGATTTCTTCGCGGTCTGGCGCAGTGCCGTGGTGCCTGGCCGTGCAGCCCGTGTGTTCATCGACGCGCTGCTGGGCGTGCACCGTGAATGAACCGCTTTGCCACAGCCTTGGCAAGAGGAAAATCACAGGTTTGCGAAGAGGATATGCACAGCTTTTCGCACAGCTTGTGCACATATTTTCCAGCGTATGCGCTTGACAATGTTTGGCATTGTGACCGGCGCCGGGGCTTCAGTCCGCCCCGATGCGGTCGAAAGGCATGTATGGATTCCGTGCCGGCCATGGGCCGCACGGGCAGCGCCTTGATACCAACGATTTCGCATTTCCCGGGTTCTTGCCACCATGCGCCGCCATGTCCACCTCTCTTGCCGCCACGGCAGGGCCGGGTTTCAGCCCGTGCCGCCATCGACCATCCTTGCCAGGGTTTCGGTCAGCCAATTGCCGAATGAGGCGTCCGCGCTGAAGGACCGCAGAGGCGTGGGCATGTTCGTGCTCCTGGCGGGTTCAGGCCGCAGCCGCAGTGGCTGTTGCGGGCGGCGCCATGCCGGCGCCCGCGTCGGCACGGTGGCGCAGGCCGCGCTCCCACAGCTTTTCATGGAAGAAGAAGGCCACGGCCTGCACCGTGGGCTCCAGCAGGCTGAGCGTCAGCGCGGCCCAGAGATTGCGGGTCACGGCATAGGCCACGGCCGCTGCCACGGTGACATGGATGACGTAGTAGCTGGCAGTCTTCAACAGCGTGCGGCGGTGGTGGTGAAGGGTCTGGCGGATGCGGCTCATGGGGCTCTCCTCGGGATGAGACTCCATGCTAGGTGCGCGTAATAGTTATGGCCAATCGAAAATGATCATCAAAGTTATAAACACTATCGATGGCCGGCGGTTGCGTGCTGCGGCCTTGTGCCATGCGGGGGGCGCGCCATGAGCTGGGACCAGATTTTCGTGCTCGGCTGGGCGCCGCATCCGCAGTGGTTCCAGTGGCTGCATCCGGGCCTGGTGACGCTGTCGGTGCTGGTGGCCGTGGCCACGTCGGTGATGGCCATGCAGATTGCCGGGCTGGCGCGCGATGCCGCGTCGCCGCGCATACGCCGCGTGGGCGTGCTCACGGGCGCCTTCTGCCTGGGCGCGGGCATCTGGGCCATGCACTTCATCGGCATGCTGGCCTTCGTGCCCTGCACCTTTGGCGACTACGACCCCTGGATCACCACGCTGTCCATGCTGCCCAGCATGCTGGCGTCCTGGCTGGCGCTGACGCTGATGGTGCGGCCGCAGCTGTCCACGCAGGCGCTGGTGGGCGGCGGCGTGCTCATGGGGCTGGGCATTGGCTCCATGCACTACATCGGCATGGCGGCGGCCCAGACCTGGACCTCGATGCTCTACGACCCCTGGGGCGTGCTGCTGTCGGTGATCGTGGCGGCAGGCATGGCCATGCTGTCGCTGTGGGTGCGCTTCAGGCTGGGCAACACGGGCCGGCTGTGGCCCACGCTGGTGGCCGGCATCGTCATGGGCCTGGCCATTTCCTGCATGCACTATGCGGGCCTGTATGCACTGCGCCTCAAGCCCGAGATCGATGTGCTGGCGCAGGTGGAGTCGCCCACGCATGCGCTGCTGGTGTTCTCCATCGTCGGCATGGTGGTGCTGATCTTCGGTCTGGTGTTCGCGGTCAACATGACGCTGCGCTACCGCCAGATCTACCGCCAGGTGCAGCGCAGCGAATCGCGCCTGCGCGCCGTGGTGGAGACGGCAGTGGACGGCATCGTGATGATCAACGGGCGCGGCAGCATCGTGTCGTTCAACGGCGCGGCCGAGCGGCTGCTGGGCTGGACGGCGCAGGAGGTGGTGGGCCGCAGCGCCAGCCTGCTCATGCCCGCGTCGGGCTGCGATGGCGATGGCGGCTCGCTGCAAAAGCATCTGGCCACGGGCTTTGCGGGCCTGCTGGGCTCCAGCCGCGATATCAACGCCATGCACAAGGACGGCACCCAGATCGCCGTGCGCCTGGCCGTGGGGCGGGTGGCGATTGCCGGCGATCCGCTGTACGTGGGCTTTGTGACCGATATCCGCGAGCGCCGCCAGATGCTGCAGTCGCTGCGCCGCAGCGAGGAGCAGTACCGCACCCTGATCAACAACGTGCCCGGCACCACGTTCCGCTGCCTGTACGACGGCAAATGGACGCCGCTGCTGCTCAGCCGCTCCATCGAGGAGTTGACGGGCTGGACCGAGCAGGATTTCACCGATGGCCTCACGGGCTGGGACCGGCTCATCCACGCCGAGGACCGCGACCGGCTGGAGGCTGCGGTGGCGCATTCTCTGGCGCGGCGCCAGACCTACAACGCCGACTACCGCCTGCTGCACCGCGACGGCAGCACGCGCTGGGTGTCCGAGACCGGGCGCGGCGTCTTCAACGAACAGGACGAACTGACCTGGATCGACGGCGTGATCATGGATCAGACGGCGGCGCGCGCGCGCAATGCCGAGTTCGAGGGCACGGTGCGCGCCATCGACCTGTCGCTGGCCACCATCGAGTACGACCTGCGCGGCCATGTGCTGCGCGCCAACCGCAATTTCCTGGACCTGTTCGGCTACCGGCTCGACGAGGTCGCGGGCCGCCACCACGGCATGTTCTGCGAGCCCGGCTATGCGCATTCGCCCGAGCATGTGCAGTTCTGGCGCCGCCTGGCCGAGGGCGAGTTCCAGGCCGGCGAGTTCCTGCGCTGCGGGCACGAGGGGCGGCGCATCTGGGTGCAGGCCACCTACAACCCCATACGCGGTGCCGACGGCCGGCCCTACAAAATCGTCAAGCTGCTCACCGACATCAGCGCCCAGCGCAAGCTGGCCCAGGAGCTGGTGCTGGCCAAGGAGCATGCCGAAGCCGCGGCCGCCGCGCGCAGCACCTTCCTGGCCAACATGAGCCACGAGATCCGCACGCCCATGAACGCCATCATCGGCTTCACCGAGGCGTTGCGCGAAACGGCGCTGCAGCCCACGCAGGCGCGCTACCTGGACACGGTGCACTATGCGGCGCGCTCCATGCTGCGCCTGCTCAACGACATCCTGGACACGGCCAAGCTCGACAAGGGCGCGGTGGAGCTGGAGATAGAGGACTTCTCGGTGCGCGAGCTGTGCCAGCAGATCCTGGCATCGCTGCGCATCACGGCCGATCGCAAGGGCCTGGACCTGCGCCTGGACTACGACCCGCACACGCCGGCCGCGCTGCGCGGCGACGGCATGCGTGTGCAGCAGATCCTGGTGAACCTGCTGGGCAATGCCGTGAAGTTCACCGAACGCGGCCATGTGCTGCTGCGCGTGCGCTACGAGCAGGGCGTGCTCCAGCTCGATGTGCATGACACGGGCATAGGCATCGCGGCCGAGAAGATCCACCGCATCTTCGACCCCTTTGCCCAGGCCGACGCCTCGACCACGCGGCGTTTCGGCGGCACGGGCCTGGGCACGACCATCTCGCGCCAGCTGGCCGAACTCATGGGCGGCAGCATCCAGCTGCACAGCACGGTGGGCGTGGGCACGGTGTTCGAGGTGCGCCTGCCCCTGCCGGTCGGCGAGAGCCCGCTGTCCGAGCGCGGGGCGGCCAGCCGCGGCCTGCCGCCGCTGCACATCCTGGCCGTGGACGATGTGCCCGAGAACCTGGAGCTGCTGCAGATCAACTTCTCCAGCCAGAACCACCAGATGGTGCTGGCCCACGACGGTGCCGAGGCGCTGCGCTGCGTGCAGGCGCAGGAGCCGCCTTTCGATGTGGTGCTGATGGACCTGCAGATGCCGGGCATGGACGGCCTGGCGGCGGCGCGCGCCATCCGTGTCTGGGAGCGGCAGCTGCAGCGCCGGCCCGTGCCCATCGTCGCGCTGTCGGCCAGCGTGCTGGAGAAGGACCGCAGCGACGCCACCGCCGCCGGCATGGACGGCTTTGCCTCCAAGCCGCTGGACATGGCGCGGCTGCAGGCCGAGATCGCACGCCTGCTGTCGCTGCAGGTGGCGCTCAAGGAGGCCAGGCCGCCCGCGCCCGCCAGCGCCCAGCCGGGGCTGCCTGATGTCACGGTGGACTGGGCCTCGGGCATTGCGCTGTGGGGCCGGGTCGATCCGCTGGTGGCCGCCATTCGGCGTTTCCTCAATGAACAGCTGGACCTGGCCGACCGCCTGCGCCGTGCCCTGCAGCGCCCCGGACCCGAGGCCTTGATCGGCCTGGCGCACCGCGTGCGCGGCGCGGCCGGCAACCTGGGCCTGCAGGCCGTGTACCGGCTGGCATCGCGCCTGGAAGGCCTGGCGCAGGAGGGCGCCGGGCAGCCGCAGCTGCTCGCCCTCATCGACCAGCTGCACCAGGCGCTGGATGCCGTCGCGCGCGAGCTGCGCCAGCGCCACCCGGCCGCCATGCCGATGGCCGAGGCACAGGGGGCGGCATCGGGCGAGGCGCCGGGCCAGGCGCAGGGCCATGCGTGGGCGCAGGCCGAGGGCGATGCGGCGCCCCAGGCGGGCGCACCCGCCCTGCCTGCCGATGCCCGGCCCTGGCTGGAGCGCATCGTGGCCGCCTTGCACAGCGGGGAGCTGGACGGGCAGGCCATGCAGGCCCTCGTGCGCATGCTGACGGCCGAACAGCTTCAGCCGCTGCAGCAGGCACTGGATAATTTCGACTTCGAGCGCGCGCAGGAATGCGCCCAGCAGTTGCAGCAGCAACTGCCCTCGAACGATGGAGACAGAGCATGAATGCGCCCAATCTATTGGCAACGGACAAGCGCCCGCGCCTGCTGCTGGTCGATGACGACCCGACCAACCTGCATGTGCTGCGCCAGATCCTGGGCGAGGATTACCGGCTCTCGTTCGCCACGGACGGGCGCAAGGCTCTGCAGCTGGCCCAGCACCAGCCGGACCTGATCCTGCTGGACATCATGATGCCCGAGCTGGACGGCTACGCCGTGTGCCGCCAGCTCAAGGCGCAGGCCGACACGGCCCGCATCCCGGTGATCTTCATCACCGCCCTGTCGGACGGCCAGGACGAGGCGCTGGGCTTTGCCTCGGGCGCGGTGGACTACATCGTCAAGCCCGTGCGTGCGCCCGTGGTGCGGGCGCGGGTGCGCAACCACCTGTCGCTGGTCAAGCTCGACGAGCTGCGCAGCACGCGGCTGCAGATCGTGCAGCGCCTGGGCCGCGCGGCCGAGTACCGCGACAACGAGACGGGCATGCACGTGATCCGCATGAGCCACTACGCCAAGACACTGGCCTTGGCGGCCGGCTGCACCGACGAGTGGGCGGACGACCTGCTCAACGCCGCGCCCATGCACGATGTGGGCAAGATCGGCATCCCCGATGCCATCCTGCTCAAGAACGGCCCGCTGACGGCCGAGGAATGGACGGTCATGCGCCGCCATCCGCAGATCGGCGCCGAGATCATCGGCGAGCACGATTCCCAGGTGCTGCAGATGGCCTACAGCATCGCGCTGACCCACCACGAGAAATGGGACGGCACGGGCTATCCGCAGGGCCTGGCGGGCGAGGACATCCCGCTGGCCTCGCGCATCGTGGCCGTGGCCGACGTGTTCGATGCCCTCACCACGGAACGCCCCTACAAGCACGCGTGGACGGTGGACGACGCCATGGATCACATAGAGCAGCAGGCCGGCGCCCACTTCGACCCGCGCCTGGTGCCGCTGTTCATCGGCCTGCGCCCGCAGCTGGAAGACATACGCGAGCGCTGGAAGGATTGACGGGGAACCGATTCCGGCAGGGTGCGCCGGGGCTTGGGCAATCGCTTACCCTGGGCGGCCTGTCTCCGGCACCTGCCTGTCCTGCCCATGTCTTGTTCGCCTTCTCCATCCTCTTCCTTGCCTGCCGCTGACCGCTTCCATGTCCGCGCACTGACCGCCGCCGACCTGCCCGGTCTGCTGGACATCCAGCGGGCCTGCTATGGCGAGGACTATGCCGAGAGCGGCGAGGTCTTTGCGCGGCGCCTGGCCGGCACGGCCCATTGCTCGCTGGCACTGGAGCAGGGCGGCCGGGTGCGCGCCTATCTCGCGGCCTACCGCAGCCTCATGGCCAAGATCACGCCGCTGCACGGTGACTTCGAGGCCGTCGAGCAGGCCGACACCCTCTACCTGCACGACATGGCCGTGCACCCCGAGGCCGCAGGCCAGGGCCTGGCCCGTGCGCTGCTGGCGCCGCTGTGGGAGCGGGCGCGCGCTGAGGGCCTGCGCCACACGGCCCTGGTGTCGGTACAGGGCTCGCGCGGCTACTGGGAGCGCCATGGCTATGCCGTGCAGGCGTTGACCGATCCGCTGCAGCAGCAGCGCCTGATGAGCTACGGCGACGGTGCGCTGTACATGGCCCGGCCGCTGTAGGGCGGCGCTACAGGGCGCTACAGGGTGCTACAGGGCGCCGTGTCGCGTGGTGGTCTGCAAGGCGCGGTGATGGGGTTTTTGGCCGGGGACGGGCCGGCCGCCTCTGGTCATAATGCGCGCCATGCCCGATCGCTGGAAACCCAATGTCACTGTGGCGGCCATCATTGAGCGCGATGGCCGTTTTCTGCTGGTGGAAGAAGACACGGCCGATGGCGTGCGCTACAACACCCCCGCCGGCCATCTCGACCCTGCCGAGTCGCCCATCACCGCCTGTGTGCGCGAGGTCGATGAGGAGACGGCGCACGACTTCGTGCCCACGGCCCTGGTCGGCGTCTACCTGAACCGCTTCGTGCGCACGCGCACCGGCTCCGACATCACCTATCTGCGCTTTGCCTTCACGGGCGAGCTGGGTGACTTCCGGGCCGGCCAGCCGCTGGACGACGGCATCATCCGCACGGTCTGGATGACGCTGGACGAACTCAAGGCCTGCACCGCCCAGCACCGCAGTCCGCTGGTGATGCAAAGCATAGAGGACTACCTGGCCGGCCGCCGCTACCCGCTGGAGCTGATCCACACCGATCCCAGCGTGCTGCAGGCTCCGCAGCCCCACTGAGTCACCAAGGCACCGAGCACCATGCCGGCCCTGTCTGTCACACAACGCCACGCTCCCGCGTCTTGATGGCATGCAGACCTCCTCCGCCACCGACGATCCCCTGGCCCTGTTCGAGCGCCACCGCCCGCGCCTGTTCGGCCTGGCCTACCGCATGCTCGGCCAGCGTGCCGATGCCGAGGACCTGGTCCAGGAGGCCTGGCTGCGCTGGCATGGCGCCGAGCGCGCCGGCATAGAGCAGCCCGAGGCCTGGCTGGTCTCCGTGACCACGCGCCTGGCCATAGACCGGCTGCGCCGCCTGCGCGCCGAGCGCGAGCACTACCAGGGCTTCTGGCTGCCCGAGCCCCTGGTCCAGCCCTGGGCCGAGGAGTCCGCCCCCTCGGCCGAAGACCTGCTGGAGCGTGCCCACGACGTGTCCACGGCGCTGATGTTCGTGCTCGAGCAGCTCACGCCCGACGAGCGCGCCGCCTTTTTGCTGCGCGAGGTCTTCGATGCCGACTATGCCGAGGTGGCCCAGGCCCTGGGCCGCAGCGAGGCCGCCTGCCGCCAGCTCGTGCACCGCGCCCGCAGCCATGTGCAGGCCGGCCGCCCGCGCTTTGCGGCGCCGCCCGAGGCCCATGCCGCGCTGCTGCAGCGCTTTGCGCAGGCCGTGCAGGGTGGGGACTTTGCGCAGATCCAGGCGCTGTTCGCGCCCGATGCCGAACTCATCAGCGACGGCGGCGGCAAGGTGCCCTCGTTCGGCCGCGTGCTGGAGACCGGCCGGCGCCTGGCCCTGCTGTACTTCGCCACCACGCGCCGCATGCGGCGCAACGGCCAGCGCCAGACCCTGCACCTGGCGCGCATCAACGGCCTGCCGGGCCTGCTGCGCTGCATCGACGGCGAGCTGGAATCCGTGCAGACGCTGCTGGTCGAAGACGGCCTGATCCGCCGCATCTACACGCTGCGCAATCCCGACAAGCTGTCCGGCGTGCCAGTGCCGCCGCAGGCGCTGCCGTAGTCAGACGAGTTGCAGGTCGCGGGGCGTCGCGCCTTCGAAGACACGCTGCAGCTGGGCGGGGCTCAGTCCATACATGCGCTGGAACAGGCCGCCCAGCACGGCGCGGTACTCGTTGAGCACGGGATGGTCGCGGTTCTGGAACAGGTTTTTCTGGTTGACCTCGACCTGCTCTCCCACGATGCGACCGCCCGCGCGCGCGGAAAGCCCGCCGCCCAGCAGCCAGTAGGTCGTGCCGTGGCCGTGGTCCGTGCCCTTGTTGCCGTTCTCGCGGAAGGTGCGGCCGAATTCGCTGATCACCACCACCACCGTATGGCGCCAGGCCTCGGGACCTATCTCCTGGGCAAAACCGGCCAGGCCCCGGCCCAGCTCGTCCAGCCGTCCGGCCAGCGCGCCTGTGGCGCCGCCCTGGGCCACATGCGTGTCCCAGCCGCCTACATCGACGAAGCCCAGGTCGAAGCGCTCGCGCATCAGGGCCGCCATGCGCTGCGCCACCAGCGCAAAGCCCCGCGCGCTGATGGCGTCGCGCCCGGCCTGGTCCATCTCTTCCTGCACGCTGCGCTGCACCGCATCGCGCACGGCAAAGCCCTCCTGCACGGCCGTGCCCAGGGCAGTGCCTGCGTACATGGCGGCAATGGCCTGGCTGCGTCTATCGTCCAGCCCGCCCTTGCCCACGGACGCCAGGGCCATGTTGGCGGACGGCAGGCTGCCACGCAGCAGCAGTGGCAACTGGGGCGTGAACGACATGGGCGACACCGGGCCCCGCCCGTCCTGCCCCAGCACCTGGGCCAGCCGGTTCAGAAAGCCCGACTGGTAGCTGCGGCGCCCGTCCAGGCCCTGGCCCAGTTCGATGGAGTCCTGTGTCTCGAAATGGCTGCGCGACAGGTCGTGCGTGCCTGCAAAGGGCACGAAGCAGGCCTGGCCGGCCTGGAACAGCGGATGGATGCTGTCCTCCAGCATCGGGTGCAGGCCCCAGCGGCCATCCAGCGCCAGCGCGCCGCCGGCCTCGCCGGGACGGGGGATGGCAATGCTGGGACGGGCCTCGTAGTAGAAGTCGCTGTGCGTGGGCACCAGCAGACTGTTGCAGTCATAGGCACCGCGCAGAAACACCAGCAGCAGGCGCGGCGTGGCTGGCTGGAGGGCGGCCGCCTGCAGCCGGCCCAGGTGGGCGGCAAAGGGCAGGGCCGATGCCATGGTCAGGAAGTGGCGTCGCTGCATGGAAAGTCTCCGGGGTTCAGCGGAACATCATCTCGGGTGCGGACAGGAAGTAGGTATTCCAGTCCGCCGGATTGCGGGCCTGGGCCAGTGCCGCCTGCGTGGCCTGGCTCCACTGGGGCAGGCGCTGGCGCACGCTGGCCCGTTCCGACAGCATGGGGTAGGGCGGCTTCTCCAGCGCCTCCTTGGGGTCGGCGCGAAACAGCACGGCGCTGCGCGTGGCGATCTGGCGCGCCACCTCGAAGCGTGCCGCCATCTGGCCCGAACTGGCCCAGTCGGACTGCATCTGCGGATAGCCGTCCGGCGTCTCATGCGCGTAGAGGTTCTGGCCCAGCCGGTTGATCCAGCCCAGCACGGGCGCCACGTCGGCCGCCACGCGCTGGTCCACTGACAGCCGCGTGGCGGCCAGCACGTAGTGCAGCGGATCGCGGAACTTGCGGCCAAAGCGTGCGGCCTCCGGATCGGTCAGCAGCGCCGCCACGGTGGCTGCGATGTCGCCCCGGCTGCGCGTGAAGGCCTGTGCCGTGCGCTGCACCAGGGCCGGCGGCGGATCGTCGGCAATGAAGAACACCGCCAGCTTGTGCGCGATGAACTGCGCCGTGGCCGGCGCGGCGACGATGCGGTCCAGCGCCTCCTGGACCTCGGCCATGCCGCGTGCGTTCAGGGGCTGGCCCAGGAAGGTCTTGGCTCCGTAGTCGTGTCGGTTGGGATTGAACTCGAAGAATCCCGAGCGCAGGTAGTCGCCCTGGCGCCCGGCGCGCATGCGCGGCGGCGGCGTGCCGGCCGGCTGCAGATTGATGCCCACGCCTGTCAGGATGCGCGCCATCTCCTGCACGTCGGCCTGGGTGTAGCCGCTGCCCACGCCCATGGTGTGCAGCTCCAGCAGCTCGCGCGCGTAGTTTTCGTTGATGCGGCCCGCCGCATTGCTGGCGTTGTCCAGGTAGCGCAGCATGGCCGGGTGGCGCAGCGAGGCCTCCAGCAGGCTGCGGAAACTGCCCAGCGCATGCGGGCGTATGGCCTGCTCCTCGTAGTCGCCCACCCAGGCGCGGATATCGGCCTTGCGCAGGCTGACGCTGAAATGGTTCATCCAGAACCAGGTCATCTGCTCTTGCAGCTGTGCCGGCGAGTACAGCGCGCGGATCACGAAGCGCTTCTGGGCATCGCTGCCCAGCTGGTTCAGCGTGCGCTGGTAGGCCTGCTGCCGCGCGGCCTTTTCATCGGCCGATGCGGCTTCCTGCACGGCCTTGCGCTGGTCGCCCAGCTCCAGCAGCACCTGGTCCATGGGGCGCTGGCTGATGCCCAGCCCATCAATGCGCTGCTGCGCCTGCGCAGGCAGCGGCTGAGGCCCCGGCTGCAGTTGCCGTGCCAGCCAGGCCTTGAGGCCCAGGCGCTGCAGCTGCGCATCCTCGCTGTCGGTGGCGCCCCAGGTGACGCGGTCCAGCCATTGCTGGCGCTGCGCGGCGGTGAGCGGTGCCTCGGCCACTCCCTGCAGCGCGGCCGCTGCGGACGACGGCGGGGCCTGCAAGGGCGCACAGCCTGTGGCCAGGACGATGGCGGAGAAAGTGAGAGCGATGGCGAACGGCGAAGTGCGGCGCATGGTGTCTCGGTGGGTAGGGGGCATCCATTGGACGCCAGCATCCTCCACCCATGTGCTTCGCCCTGTAAAGCGCCGGTAGCAAAAAGTAAAAGGCAAAAAAAAGCGGAGTGCTCCACACTCCGCTTTTTCTGAGGGACCCGGCCTTATTTGCTGGGCCGGCTCGCGCATTCAGCGCACTGTCCGTACAGGGCCATCGAATGGTCCTGGATCACCCAGCCCTTGGCCTTGGCGATCAGGTTCTGGCGCTTTTCGATATCGGGATCGTAGAACTCCTCGACCTTGCCGCAGCTGGTGCAGACAAAGTGGTCGTGGTGCTGGCCTTCATTGAGCTCGTAGACGGCCTTGCCGCTCTCGAAATTGCTGCGGATGAGGATGCCTGCCTGCTCGAACTGCGTGAGCACGCGGTAGACCGTGGCCAGGCCGATGTCCGAACGCTCGTCCAGCAGCACGCGGAACACGTCTTCGGCCGTCATGTGGCGTTGCGCACCCGTCTGGAAGATCTCCAGGATCTTCAGGCGGGGCAGCGTGGCCTTCAGGCCGGTACTCTTGAGTTCGTCGATGTTCTTCATGTCTGGGTCTTTGGCAGAGACTGCCCGCTGGGCTGCCACCACGGCAGGTGCGGGACGGCGAACAAAATGGCCCTGGTGCCAGGGGCGTCGCATGATCGCAAGCCCCAGGGACCAGCCGCTACAATGATCCACGATCATATCCCTATGCTGATACCAATGCATGTTCAAGCCCGTTGCCGCGCCAGTGCGGCCCTGATGCTGTTGATCGGGGTGGCGCTGGCAGGCTGCAGCAGCCTCGATGGCGCCGCGCACCGAGTCGCCAATGTCGTCACTCCCTACAAGGTCGAGGTCGTCCAAGGCAACTTCGTCTCCCGCGAACAGGTCGAGGCCCTGCAGCCCGGCATGAGCCGCCAGCAGGTGCGTGACATCCTCGGCACGCCGCTGGTCACCAGCGTATTCCACGCCGACCGCTGGGAATATGTGTTCACCATCAAGCGTCCCGGCGTCGATTCCCAGGTGCGCAAGCTGACCGTCTTCTTCAACGGCGACCTGTTCGCCCGCTCCGAAGGCGACGAGATGCCCACCGAGGCCGAATTCGTCGCCAGCCTGGGCTCCAAGAAGAAGCTGGGCAAGATTCCTCAGCTGGAAGCCAGCGAGGAGCAACTGTCCAAGTTCCCCGCTGCCAAGCCGGTCGAAGAGCCCGTGGCCGCCGAGCCGCCGCCCGCGGCGGCCAGCTATCCGCCACTGGAGCCCGGCGCCCGCTGATATCGCCGCCCGCGCGCCGCAAGGCATGCGGGCGTTTTTCCGTGGATGGCGGCTGCCGCGGTGCCTGCCGTGCGCCCGGGCAGTCCACTTTCCACGCATTGAGCCTTTGCATCTCTTTCCCGACATGAACGCCACGACCGCCACTTCCTCCAGCAACAACCAGCGCCTGCGCGTGGCCGTGGCCGGCGCCTCCGGCCGCATGGGCCGCATGCTGATCGAGGCCATCGCGCAAAGCGATGACCTTGCGCTGACCGCCGCGCTGGACCGTCCCGACAGCCCTGCGCTGGGCACCGATCCCTCGGCCTTCCTGGGCCTGGCCAGCGGCATCGTCATCGAAAGCGATGTGCGCGCCGCGCTTTCCAAGGCCGACTGCCTGATCGACTTCACGCGCCCCGAGGGCACGTTGGAGCACCTGGCCATCTGCGCCGAACTGGGCGTCAGGCTGGTCATCGGCACCACGGGCTTCAGCGACGAGCAAAAGGCGCGCATCGCCGAATACGCCCAGCGCACGGCCGTGGTGCTGTCGCCCAACATGAGCGTGGGCGTGAACGTGACCTTCAAGCTGCTGGAGATGGCGGCCAAGGCCCTGTCCAGCGGCTACGACATCGAGATCGTCGAGGCCCACCACCGCCACAAGGTGGATGCGCCTTCGGGCACCGCCCTCAAGATGGGCGAGGTCATCGCCGAAGCCCAGGGCACGAAGCTGGCCGACCGCGCCGTCTACGAGCGCTTCGGCCACACCGGTGCGCGCGAGGACAACACCATCGGCTTTGCCACCGTGCGCGGTGGCGACATCATCGGCGACCACACGGTGCTGTTTGCGGGCACGGGCGAGCGCATCGAGATCTCGCACAAGTCCAGCAGCCGTGCCGGCTATGCCCAGGGCAGCCTGCGTGCCGCGCGCTTCCTGGCGGACAAGACCAGCGGCCAGTACGACATGTACGCCGTATTGGGCCTGTGACGAGGCTCGCAGCACGGGCAAGGTAAGACCATGAGCGGTCCACTCTGGCTCTGGTGGCAGCAAGGCGATGCCGTCGCGCGCGGCACGGCGCTGCTGCTGCTGGCGCTGTCGGTGGCCAGTTGGGTGGTCATCGTCTGGAAGGTCTGGTTCATGGCCGCCAGCCGGCGCCGCGTTCCCCAGGCCATTGCGGCCTTCTGGAGCGCGCCGGACCTGGCCTCGGGCCAGGCCCGCATGGGCGAGGGGGATCGCCAGCAACTGGTGGCACCCATGGCCGAGGCCGTGACACAGGCGCTGGCGCCCATGGGCAGCGGCCTGGCGCTTGCGGGACGCGCGGCGCATTCCGTCCGCCTGACGCGGGGGCTTCGCCAGGCGCTGCAATCGGCCAGCCACCAGCTGCAATGGGGCCAGACCCTGTTGGCCACGGTGGGCGCCACGGCGCCCTTTGTCGGCCTGCTGGGCACCGTCTGGGGCATTCACCACGCGCTGGCCACGCTGGCGGGCAGCGGGCAGATCGGCATCGAACAACTGGCCGGCCCGGTGGGCGAGGCCCTGGTGATGACGGCGGCCGGACTGGCCGTGGCCCTGCCGGCCGTGCTGGCCTACAACCTGCTGGGCCGGGCTGCGGCCCAGATGGAGGCCCTGCTGGAAGGCTTTGCCCATGACCTGCAGGCCATGTTCGGCACCCAGCCGGCGGAGCAGGCGCAGCACGATGACGGCATGGCCGTCGCCGGCCTGCCGGCCGGCCCCATGGAAGCGCCCTGACGGGGCGGCTCGCCAGGAGCGCACATGGCCTTTGGACGACTGAGCGGCAAGGAAAGCTCCTCCCAGCCCATGCACGCCATCAACGTCACCCCGCTGGTGGATGTGATGCTGGTGCTCGTCGTTATCTTCATCCTCGCGGCACCCATGCTGGCCGCCTCGCTGCGCGTGCAATTGCCCCAGGCCCAGGGCACCCAGCCCATGGCCGCCGCGGGCGAGGACGATGCGCTGCTGCTGGAGGTCGATGCGAAGGGCGCGCTCTGGATGCAGGGCCAGCCCGCCACGGCGGATGCGCTGCGTGAGCGTCTCGCTCAGCTCGGCGCGCGCAACCCCCAGGCAGAACTGCAACTGCGTGCCGACCAGGCCGTGCCCTATGGCCGCGTGGCCGAACTCATGGGCTGGGCCCACGCGGCAGGGCTGACGCGCATAGGCTTCGTGGCCGAGCCGGCGCGAAACCAGGATGGAAAACCCGCAGCCGTCCTGGGTCCCACCGGCGCCGGGCGCTGAAGCGATCAGGCGCTCAAGCGCTCAAGCGCCGCCGGGCCTGCGCCCGCGAACCTAATCCTGTCCTTCGGGCCAGCGCTCGTTGCCCGCCAGCCGCAGATGCTGGCCATGGTCCGAGGAGCGCTGGTACAGACTGAGCCCGAACAGCGGCAGCATGCCGATCAGGTGATCGAAGATCGCGCCCTGTATGGCCTCGTACTCCACCCAGACCGTGGTGCTGGTGTAGCAAAACAGCTCCAGCGGCACCCCCATGGGAGAAGGCTCCATGGTGCGCACCAGCAGGAACATGTTCGGTGTCTTGTGGATGTGCGGATGGCGCAGCAGGTAGGCGTATGCATAGGCCTTGAACGCGGCCAGATTGCTCAGATGCTGCGCTGCCATCTCGCTGCCCGCCGGCGCATCGGCCATGCGCAGGCCGCCATCACTGCTCCAATAGTCCTTGAGGGGCTCAAGCAATGACAATTTCTGCCGCTGCTCTGCCGTCAGCAGGCGGATGGTGTGGGCGTCTATGTGCAGCGAGCGGCGGATGCGGCGCCCGCCCGACTCGAACATGCCGCGCCAGTTCTTGTAGCTGTCGCTCATCAGCCGCCAGGTCGGAATGGTGGTGATGGTCTTGTCCCAGTTCTGCACCTTGACCGTGTGCAGCGCGATGTCGATCACGAAGCCGTCGGCGCCGACCTGGGGCATCTCGATCCAGTCGCCCACGCGCAGCATGTCGTTGGAGCCCAGCTGCACGCCGGCCACGAAGGACATGATGGTGTCCTTGAAGATCAGCATCAGCACGGCCGAGGCCGCGCCCAGGCCGGACAGCAGCAGCAGCGGCGAGCGGTCCACCAGGGTGGCGACGATGAGCACGATGGCGATCAGGAACACCAGCAGCTTGCCCAGCTGCACATAGCTCTTGATCGAGTGCGCCTGCGTGGCCTTGCGCTCTTCCTTGAGGTCGTGCGCCTCGTTCATGGCATTGAGCAGGGCGCTGACCACGCGGGCCACGTGGTAGATGGTGCAGGCGATGGCCAGGTTCAGGATCAGGGTGGCCCACTGCGGCTGCAGCTGCGGTATGGCCTGCACGCCGGACTGCATGACCAGCGAAGGCACGGCCTTGGCCAGCCGCTGCAGCACGCTGTCGTGCAGCAGCACCTGGGCCCACTCCATCTCCACCAGCGTGCTGCGCATGCGCGGCAGCACGCGCAACAGCAGCCATTGCACGACAAAACCCGCGGAGCGGGCCAGCAGCACCAGCGCGCACAGCGCAGCCAGGGCCTGCATGACGGGATCCCAGCCGGAAATCAAAGACCAGTTCAGCAAGAGAAAACTCCAGGGCGCGGAAAAACCTGCCGCGCGATAGCGGCATGCCCGGGATGTCCGTATCCGTTCCTGCGCAAGTCCGGGCTGGCGATGGCGGAACGTCTGCGGCGCACTGCCACAGAGGGTGCCAAGCATACGCAGCGCGGCTTTTCCCCGCGCGGCGGCCGGGCAACCGGGTGCCGATGGCGCAGTACCGCCTGCGGGCTTGTGGGCTGCTTGCGGCACCGGCGGGCCGGGGCCCTAAAATCGTCGGTTGATTCCGGCCATCCGGCTCGTCCGGCCACCTTGTCCGGCCCTTGGGGCCGCAGCACCATGCAAGAGAAATACAACCACATCGACGTTGAGCGCGCAGCGCAAGACCACTGGTCCGCCCGCGACGCCTACCGCGTGACCGAAGACCAGGCCAAGCCCAAGTTCTACGCCTGCTCCATGCTGCCCTACCCCAGCGGCAAGCTGCACATGGGCCATGTGCGCAACTACACCATCAACGACATGCTGGCGCGCCAGCTGCGCATGAAGGGCTACAACGTCCTCATGCCCATGGGCTGGGATGCCTTCGGCCTGCCGGCCGAGAACGCGGCGCTCAAGAACAAGGTGCCGCCTGCGCAGTGGACCTACGACAACATCGCCTACATGAAAAAGCAGATGCAGGCGATGGGTCTGGCCATCGACTGGAGCCGCGAAGTGGCCACCTGCGATCCCGACTACTACAAGTGGAACCAGTGGCTGTTCCTGCAGATGCTGGAAAAGGGCATTGCCTACCGCAAGACCCAGATCGTGAACTGGGACCCGGTGGACCAGACCGTGCTGGCCAACGAGCAGGTCATCGACGGCCGCGGCTGGCGCACGGGCGCGCCGGTCGAAAAGCGCGAAATCCCCGGCTACTACCTGAAGATCACCGACTACGCCCAGGAGCTGCTGGACCATGTCCAGGTGGGTGGCGACAAGGCCACGCTGACCGGCTGGCCTGAAAAAGTCCGCCTGATGCAGGAAAACTGGATCGGCAAGAGCTCCGGCGTGCGCTTTGCGTTCACCCACGACATCCGTGGCGCCGACGGCCAGCCCATCCAGGACGGCCGCCTGTACGTGTTCACCACGCGTGCCGACACCATCATGGGCGTGACCTTCTGCGCCGTGGCGCCCGAGCACCCGCTGGCCCAGCATGCCGCGGCATCGCAGCCCAAGCTCGCGGCCTTCATCGAAGAATGCAAGAAGGGCGGCACCACCGAGGCCGAACTCGCGCTCAAGGAAAAGGAAGGCCTGCCCACGGGCCTGTTCGTCACCCATCCGCTGACGGGGGCCCAGGTCGAGGTCTGGGTCGGCAACTACGTGCTCATGAGCTACGGCGACGGCGCCGTCATGGGCGTGCCCGCGCATGACGAGCGCGACTTCGCCTTTGCGAAGAAGTACGGCATCGCCATCCGCCAGGTCATCGCGGTCGAGGGCGAGACCTTCAGCACCGAGGCATGGGCCGACTGGTACGGCGACAAGCAGCGCGCTGTCTGCATCGAATCCGGCGAACTCGACGGCCTGCCCCATGGGGCTGCCGTGGACAAGGTGGCCGAACTGCTGGCCGCCAAGGGCCTTGGCGAGAAGAAAACCACCTGGCGCCTGCGCGACTGGGGCGTGAGCCGCCAGCGCTACTGGGGCACGCCGATTCCCATCATCCACTGCGAGGACTGCGGCGCCCAGCCCGTGCCTGCCAAGGACCTGCCCGTGGTCCTGCCCCAGGACCTGGTGCCCGATGGCTCGGGCAACCCCCTGGTCAAGAGCGAAGCCTTCCACGCCGGCGTGGTCTGCCCCTGCTGCGGCAAGAGCGCGCGCCGCGAGACCGACACCATGGACACCTTCGTGGACTCGTCCTGGTACTTCATGCGCTATTGCGACGCCAGGAACAGCGAGCAGATGGTGGGCAAGGGCACGGACTACTGGATGCGGGACCAGCATGCCGCCACCGGCGGCAGCGGCATGGACCAGTACATCGGCGGCATCGAGCACGCCATCCTGCACCTGCTGTACGCGCGCTTCTGGACCAAGGTCATGCGCGACCTGGGCCTGGTCAAGGTCGATGAGCCCTTCACCAAGCTGCTGACCCAGGGCATGGTGCTCAACCACATCTACAGCCGCCGCACGGCCAAGGGTGCCAAGGAGTACTTCTGGCCCAAGGATGTCGAGCATGTGTTCGACGAGACCGGCAAGATCGTGGGCGCCAGGCTCAAGGCCGAGGTGGACAGCGCCGACGGCCTGCTGCCCGTGGGCACGGACATCGACTACGAGGGCGTGGGCACCATGTCCAAGTCCAAGAACAACGGCATCGATCCGCAGGAGCTGATCGAGAAGTACGGCGCCGACACCGCGCGCCTGTACACCATGTTCACCGCGCCGCCCGAGCTGACGCTGGAGTGGAACGATGCCGCCGTCGAAGGCAGCTACCGCTTCCTGCGCCGCGTCTACAACTTCGGCGCCAAACTGTCGCAGATGGACATGGCCGGCGCCGTGCAGAGCGTGGCCGGCGCCAAGTCTCTGGACGACGTGGCATTCGGCAAGGCCGCCAAGGCGCTGCGCCTGGAGATCCACACCGTGCTCAAGCAGGTGGAGTACGACTACCAGCGCATGCAGTACAACACCGTGGTCTCGGGCGCCATGAAGATGATCAACGCGCTGGAGGACTTCAAGTCCCACGACGACGCGGGCGCCCAGGTGGCGCTGATCGAAGGCTTCGGCATCCTGCTGCGCGTGCTCTACCCGGCAACGCCCCACCTGGCCCATGTGCTGTGGAGCGAACTGGGCTACGCCGCCCACCTGGGCGATGTGCTGGACGCGCCCTGGCCCCAGGTCGATCCCCTGGCCCTGGTGCAGGACGAGATCTCTCTGGTGCTGCAGGTCAATGGCAAGCTGCGCGGGGCCATCCTCGTGTCCTCGACGGCCGACAAGGCCGAGATCGAGCGCATTGCCCTGGCCAACGAGGAATGCCAGAAGTTCACCAATGGCGCGGCGCCCAAGAAGGTGATCGTGGTGCCGGGCCGCCTGGTCAACGTCGTGGTCTAGGCCATGGCATGCCCCCTGAGGCGCTGCGCGCCTTCCCCCTCTCGCTTCGCGGGGGGGACGACACCCTCGCTGCGGGGCGGCCCTTGCTCGGTGTCCCTCGCTTTGGGCGCGACCGTTGCAAGGGCTGTGAGTGGCGCAAGCGCCTTGGAGAACTGATATGCAAAAACGTACCCTGCTCACCGCCCTGGCCCTGGCTCCGCTGCTGGGGGCCTGCGGCTTTCGCCTGCGGGGGGTGCCGACCTTCGTGTTCCGCTCGCTCTACATCCAGGCGGGCCGGGGCTCTCCGGTGGCGCGGGAGCTGTCGCGCAACCTGGCCAGTGCCAGCGACAAGCTGACCGTGCTGCGCGATCCGGCATCGCCCGACGATGCGGATGCGATCTTCCAGATCATCAGCGAGCGGCAGGAGCGGGTCATCGTCGGCATGAACGCGCTGGGCCAGGTGCGCGAGCTGCAGCTGCGCCTGCGCGTGCGCTTCAAGCTGCGCACGCCCAATGGAGACGAGCCGATCCCCGAGACCGAGATCCTGCAGCAGCGCGACGTGACGTACAACGAAACCAATGCGCTGTCCAAGGAGGCCGAGGAGGCCATGCTCTACAAGGACATGCGTACCGACATCGTCCAGCAGTTGCTGCGCCGCTTGTCGGCCGTCAAGAGCCTGACCTGAGCCCCATGCAGCTTGCCCTGAACCAGCTCGGCGGCCATCTGGCCAAGGGATTGCGCTCGCTCTACGTGCTGCACGGCGACGAGCCGCTGCAGCAGCAGGAGGCTGCCGACGCCATCCGTGCCGCCGCGCGCGCCGCGGGCTACACCGAGCGCAGCAGCTACACCGTGGCCGGCGCCCATTTCGACTGGAGTGCCGTGCTGGCGGCCGGTGGTTCGCTGTCGCTGTTTGCCGATCGGCAGATCATCGAGATCCGCATTCCCTCGGGCAAGCCCGGCAAGGACGGCGGCGCCGCGCTGCAGCAGATCGCCGAGGCGGCGCGCGGCAATGACAGCACGCTCACCCTGGTCATGCTGCCGCGCCTGGACAAGGCCACCAGGACCGGCGCCTGGTTCAGCGCGCTGGAAGCCCAGGGCATGACGCTGCAGATTGATCCCATAGAGCGCGGCCAGCTGCCGGCCTGGATTGCCCAGCGCCTGGCAGCCCAGGGCCAGCGCGTGGCACCCGGCGAGGAAGGCCAGCGCACACTGCAGTTCTTTGCCGACCGCGTCGAGGGCAACCTGCTGGCCGCACACCAGGAGATCCAGAAACTGGCCCTGCTGCACCCCGCCGGCGAGCTGAGCCAGGCGCAGGTGGAGCAGGCAGTGCTCAATGTGGCGCGCTACGACGTGTTCAAGCTGTCCGAGGCCGTGCTGTCCGGCCAGTTGGCGCGCGTTTCGCGCATGCTCGACGGCCTGCAGGCCGAGGGCACGGCCGAGGTGCTGGTGCACTGGACCCTGGCCGAGGACATCCGCTCCATCTGCCGCGTCAAGGACGCCATGGCCGCAGGTCAGCCCCTGCCCATGGCCCTGCGCGCCCAGCGCGTCTGGGGCGTCAAGGAGCGTTTGTTCGAGCGCCTGCTGCCGCGCATCACCGACGCCCAGGCCGCGCGCCTGCTGCAATCGGCCCACGCGGTGGACGGCATCGTCAAGGGCCTGGCCTTCGAGGGCTGGCCCCGCGACGGCTGGCAGGCCCTGCGCCGCCTGGCCATGGACCTGGCCCAGGCCGGCGCCAAGGGCTGACGTACCGTTCCTAGCGCGTCTTTTCCAGCTGCGCCTGGGCCTTGGTGGCCCAGGTCTCGAGGTTGTCCAGCAGGTCCTTCTGGCTGAAGGAGCAGCTTTCCTCGCTGAACAGCGCGCTGGATTCCAATCGGTCCAGCAGATTGAGCAGCACTTCGCCGTAGCGCGGCGGCAGGGCCTGCAGCAACTCCGAGGAAGCCCTGGCCTGCTGCCCGAGCACGGCGGCCGGCAGCTGCTGCTGTGCCAGTTGGGCGAAGCCCGCGCGCAACTGTGCGAGCTGCTGGGCGGCGAGAAGAGTGTCGTGGCTGGTGGACATGGCGGGAAAACCTCTGCGTACTGGGCAGCAGTGTAGGGTGGCCGCGACATCCTGCCGGCCGCCGGAACGCGGGGTTTGCCCTCTGGTGGCCGTGCGAGGACGCATCCCAGCCGCATGTTGGCGCGGGGCATGCCCGCTCTCGGTGCGCAAATGGGCGCAACTCGGCGAGAATCTCGGAATGAACGCGCTCAATATCGTCGAATACACCCACAACCTGGGCGTTCAGGCCAAAGTGGCCTCCGCCCAGATGGCCCGAGCCTCGGCTGCCGTCAAAAGCCGCGCCCTGCTGGCGCTGGCGCGCCTGCTGCGGGAGAACGTGGAGCCGTTGCAGACCGACAACGCCCGTGACCTCGACCGCGCCGTGGCCAACGGCCTGTCCGCTCCCATGGTGGACCGCCTGCGCCTGACGCCCAAGGTGCTGGAAACCTGTGCCCAGGGATGTGAGCAGCTGGCCTCCATGGCCGATGTGATCGGCGAGATCATCGGCATGAAGCAAATGCCCAGCGGCATCCGCGTAGGCCAGATGCGTGTGCCGATCGGCGTGTTCGGCATGATCTACGAAAGCCGCCCCAACGTGACCATCGAGGCGGCCAGCCTCAGCATCAAGAGCGGCAACGCCTGCATCCTGCGCGGCGGCTCCGAGGCCATCGACTCCAACAAGGCGCTGGCTGCCCTCGTCGCCAGGGCGCTGGCCGAAGCCGGCCTGCCCGAGCACGGCGTGCAACTGGTGCAGACCACGGACCGCGAGGCCGTGGGCCAGCTCATCGCCATGCCCGACTATGTGGACGTCATCATCCCGCGCGGCGGCAAGGGCCTGATCGAGCGCATCAGCCGCGAGGCCAAGGTGCCCGTCATCAAGCACCTGGACGGCAATTGCCACACCTATGTCGATGATCCCTGCGACATCGCCATGGCCGTCAAGGTGGCCGACAACGCCAAGACCAACAAATACAGCCCCTGCAATGCCAGTGAAAGCCTGCTGGTGGCGCGCGGCGTGGCCGCCGAATTCCTGCCGAAGATCGGCGCCATCTACGCCGCCAAGGGCGTGGAGATGCGCGGCTGCCCCGAATCGCTGGCCATCCTGAAGTCTGTGGCCGGCGCTCAACTGGCCGAGGCCACCGAGCAGGACTGGAGCGAGGAATACCTGGCGCCCATCATCAGCGTCAAGATCGTGTCCGGCGTGGACGAGGCCATCGCCCACATCAACCGCTACTCCAGCCACCACACGGACGCCATCCTGACGCGCGACCATATGCACGCCCAGCGCTTTCTGCGCGAAGTGGACTCGGCCAGCGTCATGGTCAATGCCAGCACGCGCTTTGCCGATGGCTTCGAGTACGGCCTGGGCGCGGAAATCGGCATCAGCACCGACAAGTTCCATGCGCGCGGTCCTGTGGGCATCGAAGGTCTGACCTCGCTCAAATACGTGGTGCTGGGTGAAGGCGAAGTCCGCACCTGACCGAGCCGTGCTGCGCGCCGGAATGCCCCGCGCCGGCACCGCAGCACTGCAATGAATCCATGAAAATCATCATTCTTGGCGCCGGCCGTGTGGGCTACAGCGTGGCAGAAAGCCTGGTGTCCGAACGCAACGACATCACGGTGATCGACACCGACGCACGGCGCCTACGCGAGCTGGAGTCGCGCTTCGACCTGCGTGGCGTCGTGGGCAGCGGCATCGATCCCCATGTGCTGGCCGAGGCTGGCGCCAAGGACACGGACCTGCTGATCGCCTGCGCCGCGCTCGACGAAACCAACCTTGTGTGCTGCAAGCTGGCCCAGGTCCTGTTCGAGATTCCCACACGCATCGCGCGCGTGCGCTCCTCGGGCTTTGGCGAGGACGAGGCGCTGCTGGGCAAGGAAGGCTTTGGCGTCGACCGCATCATCTGCCCCGAGGAATCGCTGACCAACTACATCAGCAAGCTCATCGAGTTTCCCGAAGCCATGCAGGTGCGTGCCTTCGCGGGCGGGCGGGCCGCACTGGCCTCGGTGCGCGCGCGCGACGGCGCCCCCGCCGTCGGCAAGCGCATCGGCGAGCTGCGGGACTGCATGCCCGAGCTGGCCATGCGCATCGTGGCCATCTACCGGCGTTTCCTGGACGAGCCCGACCGCTTCGTCCGCTGCGACGGCAACACGCGCATCGAGCCCGGCGACGAGGTCTTCATCCTGGCCGCACGCGAGCATGTGGCCGAGGTGCTGCGTGCCATCCACCAGCCTGCCGGCCGGCCTTCGCGCCCGGTCTACCGCATCATGGTCGCCGGCGGTGACCAGGTCAGCCAGCGCCTGGCGCTGCAGCTGTCGCGCGTGCCGGGCCGCTTCCACATCAAGATCATCGAGCCCGACGAGCAGCGCTGCCAGGACCTGGCCTCGCTGCTGCCGGCCGAGGTGCTGGTGCTGCACGGCGATGCCACCGACGAGGACCTGCTGGCCGATGAAAGCGTGGAGGACGTGGACCTGTTCCTGGCCCTGACCGACGACGATGAGAACAACATCATGGCCAGCCTGCTGGGCAAACGCATGGGCGCGCGGCGCGTGCTGTCGCTGATCACGCGGCGTGCCTACGCCGACCTGATGCACGGCACGCAGATCGACATTGCGCTGTCGCCGGCCCAGGCCATGCTTGGCGAACTGCTGGCCTATGTGCGCCGCGGCGACGTGCAGGCCGTGCACAGCCTGCGCCGGGGCGTGGCCGAGGCGCTGGAGATCGTGGCGCGCGGCGACCGCAAAAGCTCGCGCGTGGTCGGCCGCAAGGTCGAGGACCTGCGCGTGCCCGAGGATGCCCACATCGGCCTCATCGTGCGCGGCATACCCGAAGGCGTGCCGGCCGACGAAATCGCGGCCGGTGCCGAGCCCGAGGTCATCATCCCGCGCAGCACCACCGTGATCGAGAGCGGCGACCACGTGATCTTCTTCCTGCCCCACAAGCGGCTGGTACGGGACGTGGAGAACCTGTTTCGCGTCAGCGCCACCTTCTTCTGAGCCGACACCATGCGCGACCTGTTACCCGTCCTGCGCGTGCTTGGCATGCTCATGGTCATGTTTGCGCTGTCCATGCTGCTGCCCTTTGCAGTGTCCTGGTTCACCGACGACGGCATCTGGCGCATCTACCCCTGGGCCATCGGCATCACGGCGGCGGCGGGGCTGTCGCTGTGGATAGGCCTGGACCACTTCCGGCGCGAGCTGCAGCCGCGCCACGGCGTCATCCTCGTCACCCTGGTCTGGGTGGTTTTGCCGCTGTGCGCCATGCTGCCCCTGGTGCTGGGCATGGGCCATGTGGGGCTGAGCATCAGCTTCACCCATGCCTATTTCGAGGCCGTCTCGGGCCTGACGACCACCGGCGCCACCGTGCTCACGGGGCTGGATGCGCTGCCCGTGTCCATCAATGTCTGGCGCACCTTCCTGCAATGGTTGGGCGGCATGGGCATCCTGATCCTGGCCGTGGCCATCCTGCCCCTGCTGGGCGTGGGGGGCGCCCAGCTGTTCCGTGCCGAAGCCGCTGGTCCCATCAAGGACACCAAGCTGACGCCGCGCGTGACCGAGACCGCCAAGGGCCTGTGGGGCGTGTACGGCGTGTTCTCGCTGGCCTGTCTGCTGGCCTTCTGGGCGGCAGGCATGTCGCCGCTGGATGCGCTGATGCACATGTTCGCCACCGTCAGCCTCGGTGGCCTGTCCTCGCATGACACCAGCTTTGCGTATTTCGACTCGCCGTTGATCGAACTGACCGCCCTGGTCTTCATGCTGCTGGCCAGCTGCAACTTCGCGCTGTACTTCGTGGCCATGCGCAAGGGCCGCTGGGACGGCTTCTGGCGCGATCCGGAAATGCGCGCCACGCTGGCCGTGCTGCTGGGAGGCGGGCTGATCGTGGCGCTGCTGCTATGGGCCAAGGGCGTGTACGGGCCTGTGGAGGCCCTGCGCTACGGTCTCTTCCATGTGGTCTCGGTGGCCACGACGACCGGCTTCACCACGGTGGACTACCTGACCTGGCCCGTCTTTGCGCCCGTGCTCATGCTGCTGATGTCGGGTGTGGCCACCAGTGCGGGCTCCACGGGCGGCGGCATCAAGATGGTGCGCATGCTCATCCTGCTCAAGCAGGCGCGGCGTGAACTCACGCGGCTCGCGCATCCGCGCGCCTTGCAGCCCGTGCGGCTGGGCACCGGCGTGGTGGACAACCGCATGATCTTCTCGGTGCTGGCCTTCATGCTGGTCTATGGCGCCACCGTGATCACACTCAGCATGGTGCTGCTGCTCACCGACCTGGACCCGGTGACCGCCTTCTCCGCCGTGCTGGCCAGCGTGCACTGCATGGGGCCGGGCCTGGGCGCGGTGGGCCCGTCCTCCAACTATGCTGTGCTCACCGAATTCCAGACCTGGGTCTGCACCCTGGCCATGCTGCTGGGACGCCTGGAAATCCTCAGCTTCATGGCCTTGCTTTCGCCGGCTTTCTGGCGCCGCTGACGCTGCAAAGACTGGGGAAAACACCTAGACCATGGTCCAATCTCTACAATTGCCCCCCACCGTCGTACCCAGAGGGTCTTTATGGTTCCACATCTCATCACGGCCCTGACCGGCCCGATCAACGAGCTTGAGCAGCGCATCCTCGACTCCATGCCGGCGATCGAGCGCTGGTTCCGGCTCGAATGGATGGAACACACGCCGCCTTTCTATTGCTCGGTGGACATCCGCAACGCCGGTTTCAAGCTCGCACCCGTGGACACCAACCTCTTCCCCGGGGGCTGGAACAACCTGACCGACGAAATGCTGCCGCTGGCCGTACAGGCGGCCATGGCGGCGATCGAGAAGATCTGCCCCGAAGCGCGCAATCTGCTCATCATTCCCGAGAACCACACGCGCAACACGCACTACCTGGCCAACGTGGTGCAGCTCAAGCGCATCTTCAACATGGCCGGTCTGAACGTGCGCATCGGCTCCATCAGCCCCGATGTGAAGAAGACCACCACCGTCACCCTGCCGCATGGCGACACGGTGACGCTGGAGCCGGTGATCCGCAGCAAGCGCCGCATCGGTCTCAAGGATTTCGATCCCTGCACCATCTTGCTCAACAACGACCTGTCGTCCGGCGTCCCGGGCATCGTCGAGGAGCTGTACGAGCAATACCTGCTGCCCCCCCTGCATGCAGGCTGGAGCGTGCGCCGCAAGAGCCGCCATTTCCAGAGCTATGAGGAAGTGGCCAAGCGCTTCGGCAAGCTGCTGGGCATCGATCCCTGGCTGATCAACCCGCTGTTCGGGCGCAGCGAAGGCATCGACTTCGCCAATGGCGTGGGCATGGAAGGCCTGGCCGAACAGGTCGATGTGTTGCTGGCCAAGGTGCGCCGCAAGTACAAGGAGTACGGCATCAAGGAAAAGCCGTTTGCCATCGTCAAGGCCGACAACGGCACCTATGGCATGGGCGTGATGACCGTGCGCGATGCCAAGGAGCTGGCCGAGCTGCCGCGCAAGAGCCGCAACAAGATGGGCATGATCAAGGACGGCCAGACCGTGCACGACGTGATCATCCAGGAAGGCGTGCTCACCCAGGAGCGCATGAACAACGCCGTGGCCGAGCCCGTGGTCTACATGATGGACCGCTACGTGGTCGGCGGCTTCTACCGCATGCACCCCGAGCGCGATGTGGACGAAAACCTCAACGCGCCCGGAGCCGGCTTCGTGCCGCTGGCCTTCCAGCACAGCACCCAGCTGCCCCAGATAGGCGCGCGCCCGGGTGCCAGCATGCCCAACCGCTTCTACATGTATGGCGTGGTGGCCCGGGTCGCCATGCTGGCGGCCAGCTATGAGCTGGAGGCGACCAACCCCAACGCGGAAATCTACGACTGATCGGGGTGCTGTCCGATGCGCTCGTCATCAGGACAGCGGACAATGCCGGCATTTCAATTGACTGAAGCCATCTCCCCACGGGATGGCGCATAGACCTGTGCAGAAAACCAAATCTTCGTTGGCCGCGCTCACCCTGGGCGCCATCGGCGTGGTCTATGGCGATATCGGCACCAGCGTGCTGTATTCGGTCAAGGAGGTCTTCGGCTCCGGCCATGTGCCGTTCACCCAGGAGAACATCTACGGCGTTCTGTCGCTGCTGTTCTGGACCCTGACGGTCATCGTCTCGCTCAAGTACGTGGTCCTGGTGCTGCGTGCCGACAACAACGGCGAAGGCGGCCTGGTCGCCATGCTGGCCCTGGCCTCGCAGACCGTCAAGGACAAGCCCCGCCTGCGCAACGTGCTGCTGCTCATCGGCATCTTCGGCACTTCGCTGTTCTATGGTGATGGCGTGATCACGCCGGCCATCTCCGTGCTCTCGGCCGTCGAAGGCCTGGAAGTGGTCTCTCCGCACTTCACCAAGGCCGTGATCCCGCTGACCCTGGTGATCCTCTTCCTGCTTTTCTGGTTCCAGAAGCACGGCACGGCGGGGATCGGTCGGTTTTTCGGCCCCATCACCCTGGTCTGGTTTGCCACCATCGCAGCGCTGGGCGTGCACCAGATCGCGGGCCATCCCGAAATCCTGGCGGCCATCAGCCCGCACTTCGCAGTGCGCTTCATCTGGGACAACCCCGGCACCAGTTTCATCATCCTGGGCGCCGTCGTGCTGTGCGTGACCGGGGCGGAGGCGCTTTACGCCGACCTGGGCCACTTCGGCAAGAAGCCCATCCGCCTGGCCTGGTTCTCGGTCGCCATGCCGGCGCTGACGCTGAATTATTTCGGCCAGGGTGCGCTGCTGCTGGCCAACCCGGCCGCCGTGAAGAATCCCTTCTACATGATGGCCCCGGCCTGGGCGCTGCTGCCCCTGGTGCTGATGGCCACCATGGCCACGGTCATCGCTTCGCAGGCCCTGATCACGGGCGCCTTCAGCGTCACGCGCCAGGTCATACAGCTGGGCTATCTGCCGCGCCTGGAAGTGCGCCACACCAGCGTGCGCGAGACCGGCCAGATCTACATGCCCTTGGTCAACTGGAGCCTGTTCGTGGCGATTGCGCTGGCCGTGGTGCTGTTCCGCTCCAGCGGCAACCTGGCGGCCGCCTACGGCATTGCGGTCACGCTGGACATGCTGATCACCACCACGCTGACCTTCTTCGTGATCCGCTACCGCTGGAACTACCCGCTGGCCCTGTGCATCGCGGCCACCGGATTCTTTTTCCTGGTGGACCTGGCCTTCTTCTCGTCCAACCTGCTCAAGCTGTTCGACGGCGGCTGGTTCCCGCTGCTGATCGGCGGCACGGTGTTCTCGCTGATGATGACCTGGCGCAAGGGCCGCGAGCTGCTGCACGAAAAGCTGCAGGCCGATGCCATCGACCTCAAGAGCTTCCTCGAATCGGTCTGGCGCCATCCGCCGGCGCGCGTGACGGGCACGGCCGTCTTTCTTTCCGGCGAACCGGGCACCGTACCCAACGCCCTGCTGCACAACCTCAAGCACAACAAGGTGCTGCACAACCAGAACATCTTCGTCACGGTGCGCAACCATGAAATTCCCTGGGTGGGCCTGGACAAGCGCACCGAGATCGAGGCGCTGGGCAGCGACTGCTGGCAGGTCATCATCAACTACGGCTTCAAGAACGAACCGGACGTGCCGGCGGCACTGTCCCTGCTGCGTCCCCGGGGCTGCCAGCTCGACGCCATGGAGACCAGCTACTTCCTGTCGCGCGATGTCATCATCCCGCGCATCAGCCACCGCATGGCGCCCTGGCGCGAAAAGCTGTTTGCCCAGATGCACCGCAACGCCAGCCGTGTCTCCGACTTCCTGCACCTGCCCAGCAACTCCGTGGTGGAGCTGGGCTCCAAGATCGAGCTGTAGGCGTCGCCAGCGCATCGCACGGTCGGCGGCTGTGGTGACAGAATCGCGCGATGCGCTTTTTCCGTGACTTGAGTCCCTCTGCCTTCGCAGCCGGCTTCGTGGCCGTGCTCGTGGGCTTCACCAGCTCGGTGGCCCTGGTCTTTCAGGCCGCCCAGGCCTTCCATGCCACGCCCGAGCAGATCACGTCCTGGATCTGGGCGCTGGGACTGGGCATGGGCCTGTGCTCTCTGCTGCCCTCGCTGATACTGCGCATGCCGGTCATGGTCGCCTGGTCCACGCCAGGCGCAGCCGTCCTTGCCACGGCAGGGCTTGCGGGGGGCTTTTCCATGGGCGAGGCCGTTGGCGCCTTCATCATCAGCGCGGGGCTGATCATCCTGGTGGGAGCCACAGGCTGGTTCGAGCGCGTCATGAACCGCATCCCCATGGAAATCGCTGCCGCCCTCCTGGCGGGCGTACTGGCCAACTTCGGCATGCAGGCCTTTGCCGCCGCCAGGGATGCGCTGCCCCTGGTGCTGGTCATGCTGCTGACCTATCTGCTGTCGCGCCGCCTGGCACCGCGCTATGCGGTCATCGCCACGCTGGTGGCCTCCATCGCCTGGGTGGCGCTCAACGGGCAAATGCAATGGTCCGCCGTGCATGCAGGCCTTGCCTGGCCAGTCTTCACCCTGCCGCAGTTCTCGGTGCCCGCCCTGGTGAGCCTGGCCTTGCCCCTGTTCGTCGTCACCATGGCCTCGCAGAACCTGCCCGGCGTGGCCGTCATCCGTGCCACCGGCTACGACCTGCCCATCTCCCGCATCATCAGCATGACGGGCATCGCCACCCTGGTGCTGGCCCCCTTCGGCGGCTACGCGCTCAACCTCAGTGCCATCACCGCTGCCATCTGCATGGGCCCCGAGGCCCATGAGGACAAATCCCGCCGCTACACGGCGGCGGCCATCTGTGGCCTCTTCTATATAGTCATCGGCATCTTCGGCGCCGTGGTCACGGGACTGCTCACCGCCTTCCCCAAGGAACTGGTGGTCTGCATAGCGGGACTGGCCCTGCTGGGCTCCATAGGCAGCGGCCTGGCGACAGCTCTCAAGGGGGAGGAACACAGGGAGGCTGCGTTGATCACCTTTCTGGTGACGCTCAGCGGCGTGGTGATAGCCGGAGTCGGCTCGGCGTTTTGGGGCGTGGTCGCGGGCAGCCTGGCGCTATTTGTGCAACATTACCGACGTGCACGGGCTGACTGATACGCGGCCCAGGCCCGGGCACCCCACTTCCGCCTCCTATACAGGCGAGGCACGGGCCGCCGCCTTCTGCACACAACCCATGCAAATCCTCTTCGTCGCCGATCCGCTCGAATCGTTCCAGACCTACAAGGACACCACCTTCGCCATGATGCGCGAGGCGCAGCGGCGCGGCCACTCCATCGTGGCCTGCGAACCCAGGCAGCTTTCCTGGCAGCGCGGCGGCAAGGTCGTCGCCCAGGTGCGGCACATCCAGCTCACGGGAGATGCCCGGCAGTGGTTTGAAATCTCCAAGGAAGGCCTGGAGGAGCTGGCGGGCTTCGACGCCATCCTCATGCGCAAGGACCCGCCCTTCGATTCCGAATACTTCTACTCCACGCACCTGCTGGAACAGGCCGAGCGCGAAGGCGCAAAGGTCTTCAACAAGCCCAGGGCGTTGCGAGACCATCCGGAAAAGCTGGCCATCCTCGAATTCCCGCAATTCATCGGCCCGACCCTGGTCACGCGCAGCGCGCAGGACATCCGCGCCTTCCATGAAGAGCATCAGGACATCATCCTCAAGCCGCTGGACGGCATGGGCGGCATGGGCATCTTCCGCGTGGGCGCCGACGGCCGCAACCTGGGCAGCATCATCGAAACCCTGAACCAGGGCGGTGCCAGCAGCGTCATGGTGCAGAAATTCCTGCCCGAGATCACCGAGGGCGACAAGCGTGTGCTCGTCATCGGCGGCAAACCTGTTCCCTATTGCCTGGCACGCATTCCCCAGGGCAACGAAGTGCGCGGCAACCTGGCAGCGGGCGGCAAGGGCGTGGCCCAGCCTCTGAGCCAGCACGACAAGGCCATGGCCGAAGAGATCGGTCCCCTCCTCATGGAGCGTGGACTGCTGCTGGCCGGTGTCGATGTCATCGGCCAGTGCATCACCGAGATCAATGTGACCAGCCCCACCTGCTTCCAGGAGATCCATGACCAGACCGGCTGCGACGTGGCCAGCCTCTTCGTCGACGCTCTGGAACAGGCCTTGGCGGCGGCTTGAAAAAACTTGGCGGATGACGCCAGTCATCCGCCAAGTTTTGGTGCTAGAATTGCGCCCCTGCACTCGATGACACGCAAATGTCTGAAAAGTGAAGCTTCCAGAGTTTTGCAAGACCGTTAAAAAACGTGCTACAATGCAAGGCTCTGCTGAAGAGAGCGATGCAGATCGCTGGTGTTGAGGAAATCGAAGAAATTTGATTGCAACGACGCTAAAAACTGTGCTAGAATTCAAGGCTTCGCTGATCGCAGCAAGTCAGGAGCAAAGAAGAAATTCTTCGCTTCGATCCTTAAAAATATACAGCCGATAAGCGTGGGCGTTTGAGGCGAACAGCCAAGTTCTTTGGAACTCGGCTCTTTGAAGCCAAAAAACGCTCATGAGAATAGAAGTGAAGTTC
>Ga0209935_1000272_pt1 | contig 156065 bp, 152 predicted proteins | sample ThiBio_1000_plan_2_FD_183958 | JGI IMG/M metagenome (GOLD analysis project Ga0209935, IMG submission 183958) | Wastewater bioreactor microbial communities from Cape Town, South Africa - Thiocy_cont_1000_plan (SPAdes) | ecosystem: Engineered > Bioreactor > Thiocyanate-remediating >... | reverse complement strand
AAAGTCATCATCGGCGCCATGATGCGCAAGCTCGTTCAGGTCGTATTCGGTGTTCTCAAATCGGGGAAACCTTTCGACTCCAGCTTGCATATGGCTTGACACGCATAACAGTATCTTCAGCCGCGAATGGCCACCCGTCAGCCTTCGCGGCTGAAGCCGCTCCCACAAACCGCAACCGACATGCTCTTACGTTGATTTGGGCGGCTGCGGCAGCAGTGCGAACCCCACGGCCGAAAGCGCCAGCCACGCGGCGATGCCGCCCATCACCGCGATGTAGGGGTCGTGCCCCGCGCCCTTGGCGAGCGAGGCAACGATGCCGGTGGCCCACTGCATGATCGCGACGCCCATGAACATCGCCATGGTGAAGGCGGCCATGGCGCGCCCCGTGATGGCGGCCGGGTAGGCGCCGCGCACGTCGGCGTACTGCAGCACGATGTAGCCCGAGATCAGGCCGATCACCAGCATCAGTGCGATGTCCAGCCACGCCGGGAGCCCCAGGGCCAGGCCGCCGAAGAGCAGCGCCATCAACCCCGTCCAGCCCACCAGCCAGCGCCTGCGCGTCGCAGGACCGGGGTCCAGGCGGCCGAACACCACCGGCCCGACCAGCGCGACGAGCGAGAGCGCCACCGCCGCATTGCCGCTTTGCACCAGGCTGTAGCCGTGGCGCTCGATCAGCAGCGGCCCCATCCACAGGCCGCGCAGCGTGATCAGCGCGGCGTAGGTGGTCGAGCCCAGCACCACGATGCCCCAGGTGTGCGGCAGCGCGAACAGGGCGGCGAAGCGGCGCAGCGCCTGGACGATGGTTTCCTTCCCGCCGTCGTCCACCGGCGTCGGCGGCGCGGGCTCGAAGACGCTGCGCCAGATCCACAGCCACGCCGCGCCAGCCAGCAGCGCCAGCACCCAGAAACCCGCGCGCCAGCTCCAGTGCTCAACCACCCAGGCGAGCGGCGTGCCGGTGAAGAGCATGCCCAGCGTGCCCACCGCCAGCGCCATCCCCGACACGGCCGCGAAACGCTGTGGCGCAAAGTGCCGCGCGATGAACACGGTGCAGACCAGAAAGGCCGGCGCGCACCCCAGGCCGATCAGCACCTGGGCGAGTGTCAGCGGCACGTAGCCGGGCGCGAGCGCCGACACCACGGCCCCGGCGATGGCGATCGGAAACACCGTCAGGATGGTGCGGCGCACACCGTAGAGATCGATGGCGATGCCCATGAAGAGCTGCATCGCGCCGAACGCGAAGTGAAACGCCCCCGAGAACACGCCGAGCTGCTCGGGCGAGAGGCCGAAGTCGCCCTGCAGCGGCGGCGCCATGATCGCGCCGACGGTGCGAAACGCCGTGCTCATGTTGAACGCGCCCACCAGCGCCAGCAGCATCCACAGCGCGCGGCGAGGGGACAGGGTTTCGGCGGCGGATGTGCTGGGGCGGGAGGGCATGGGCTGCGAGGCTACAGCGATTTGCCGCGCCGCGTGTCTCGCGTGTTACGGGCGCTGCATGGCCTTGAGCGGATGCGCGCACAGGCTACAGTGTCCGTCGCCGGGGCGCAGGCAGAAGTTTGAGTGTTTTCGGCATCAAACCCTTTCCAGACAAGCGCAAGCAGCTATTCAATCCATAGTCTTCATGGCCTTCATCGCATTCGACACCCGCCACCACCTCCCGCACGAACGCCGTGCGCGACACCTGCGCCGCCCTGGCCAACACGGCGCCCGACATCTCTGGCAGCGGCGCCCCGGACATGGCCATGCACGTGCGCCTGCTGCCCGGCGTGGCCATCGCATCCGTCGAATGCTCGGCCCTGAGCGTCCACCGCAGCCCCAGTCAACTGGCCGACGGCAACGACGACGTGCTGCTGTTCCTGAACCCCGGCGCCGCCGCGCCGAAACAGCTCCAGGGCGGCGGCTGGGTGCTGCGCCAGCAGGACGACATGGCCTGCACCGGCGGCCCCGGCTACCTGGGCCTGAACGAACGGGCGGGGCGCATCGACTTTCACGGCGCCAAAACTGCGCTGCTGCTCATCGCCTTCCCGCGCGCCGCCCTGCTGCCCCAGGTGGCCGACGTGGACCGCGCGCTGCGCCAGAGCCTGCCCGACACCCTGGCGCTGCGGCTGCTGGCCCGGCAGGCGCAGGAGCTGGTCCGTTCCCCCTGCTCCGCCAGCGACGCCGAGCGCCTGCGCATCAGCGACCAGTTGCTGGACCTCGGCGCCCTGGCGCTGGGCGCCACGCCCCAGGCGCAGGCCCGCGCCAGCGCGCGCGGTCTGCGGCAGGCGCGGCTCAAAGCCATCCAGGCCGACGTGCGCGTCAACGCCTGGCGCGGCGACCTGTCGCTGCAATGGGTGGCCGCGCGCCACGGCATCTCCGCGCGCTACGTGCGCGCCCTGTTCGAGCAGGAGGGCACGGCCTTCAGCGACTACCTGCTGGAGCAGCGCCTGCGGCGCGCCTTCGGCCGGCTGGCCGACCCCCGGCACGCGGTCAGCACGGTCAGCGCGATCGCGTATGACGCGGGCTTCAACAACCTGTCCTGGTTCTACCGCGCCTTCAAGCAGCGTTTCGCCGCCACGCCCAGCGAAGTGCGGCAGTTGCACGCCCAGGCGTAAATCCACCCCGCCGTGCGCGGGGCGCGCCGCCGAATGTGGCGTTCAGTGGCGCGCAGTGGAGGCTTTTTGCGGCACATCCGCCTAGCCTTCGGGGGTCAACAACTACGTGGGAACAGTCCATGAACACATGCACGACCCGCCGGGTCGCCCTGACCCCCCTGGCCGTGTCGATGGCCCTGGCCCTGGCCGCCTGCGGCGGCGGCAACGGCGATGAAGCGCCCATCTTCCAGCGCGGCGAAGTGGTGACGTTTGCCGCCACCCTGGCCGATGGCAGCACCGAGGAGAGCCATTACCTGATGCACGGCGTGACGGCCGACGGTGATCTGGTGGCGCAGGACGAGGGCCTGGCCAAGCTGGCCCCCAAGCGCCCGCCCCTGGCCGGCGTGCTGGTGGCGCTGCCGCTGGAGCAGGGCGGCGGCAGCGCCGGGCTGGCCGCGCTGCGCGATTTCTACAAGCAGCTCTGGCAGGGCATTGCCGAGCACCGCAGCGACGGATCGGACATCGCCGCCGAAATCGGTGCCTACGAAACCGACGTGGGGACGCTGTACGACGATTACCGGCGATCGGGTTTTTCCAGCGTGAAGGACTACGTGGTTTTCTACGAACAGGTGGGCGAGAACCCGTTTTTCAGCGCGCAGGAAACGGTGGAGCAAGACCTGGTGTTCTTTTTCTACCGCACCGGCTGGGCCCAGGGCGAATGGCTGCGGGCGCTGCAGCGCCAGAACCTGGACTGGCCGCGCTTCCTGAAGCTGATGGCCGAGCGCCAGGACACGTTTGCCGACCTGATGTACGAATACTTCGTCTGGAGCGAGGCCGGCGGCACGGGCATGGACGCCTTCATCGCCCACTATGCCCGGCTGTCCGTCCAGGCGAAGGCGGGCGTTGCGCAAGCCACGGGCGCCGAGAAGTTCTTCGTCACCAACAAATCGTGGGGCGTCAGGATCAACGCGCGCGAGCAATCGTCGGTGGCCATCCTGTCGAGCCAGGACACCAACATCTCCCACTACCACCGCGTGGGCGAGAAAAAGGACATCTGCCCCACCCGGTTGACGATCCGCGGGCGCCTGGGCGTGGCGCAGGCGGCTCTCGACTGGAAAATGCAATACACCGAGGAAAAGCACGCCAGCCTGCCCGGCACTTTTGTCTCGTCCTTCGGCATGGAGCATTTCAGCGCCAAGGGGGAGGTGCGGACCGTGGTGGTGCCCGACCCGGATGGCGGCACCACCCAGACCACCGTCGGCGGGGTCATGAGCCCGGCGCTGGTCAAGAGCCTGAGCGTCAATCTGGAGATCAAGGACCTCAAGAACATCGGCACCGAAGCCGAACCGCGCCCCGGCTTCACGGCCCGGGTCAAGGTCACGCCGAGCTTCATCTTCAACTCGCCTTGGGTGCGCACCTGCGAGGTGACCTGAATGCGGCCGTCCATTGCCCAGCTTGCGCTGGCCGCGCTCCCCCTGGCCCTGGCCGCCTGTGGCGGTGGCGGCACTCCCGACCCGCTGCAGCCCTACCGCACGCAGGCCGTGCAATGGACGGAGTGCGACCCCGGCATCCTCGGCCAGCCCAGCGGCGCCATGAACGCGTTGCGCGTCAGCCCGCGCCTGCGCTGCGCCCAGGTGCGCGCGCCCATCGACTGGAAGAACCCCGCGCGCGGCGACCTCAGCCTGGCCGTCATGCGCCTGGCGGCGGGCCAGCCCAAGGCGCGGCGCGGCGCGCTGTTCTTCAACCCCGGCGGGCCCGGCCTCGATGGCCTGCCTGTCACGTTCCGGCTCTGGGACGCCTTCGCCGACAGCCACCCCGGCAACCCGCAGGGCGCGCAGCAGTTGCGCCTGCTCGATGAATACGACCTGGTCGGCTTCTCGCCCCGTGGCACCGGCGCCAGCACGCAACTGCAGTGCGGCACCAACGAGCCCGAGCGCCCCGTGGACTTCAGCCCGGCCGGATGGGACACACCCTTCAACCTCGCCAACGTCCACTACAACGGCCGCAAGGCCGCCGAGGCGTGCGCCCGCAATCCCCTCACGCCCCACATCACCACCGACGCCACCGCGCGCGACCTCGACCTGCTGCGCGGCCTGCTGGGCGACGAGCGGCTGCATTACGTGGGCTATTCCTACGGCACCTGGCTGGGCGCGTGGTACGCCAGCCTGTTCCCCGAGCGGGTGGGCCGCATGGTGCTCGATGGCGTGATCGACTTCGGCTCCACCCTGGAGCAGGCGCTGCTGCACGCGCAGCCGCCCGCACGCCAGCGCCTGTTCGACGAGGTGCTCGCGCCCTACGCCGCGCGGCATGCGGATGACTTTCACCTGGGCACCAGCGTGGATGCCGTGCGCGCCGCCGTGCAGGCCCTGAGCCCCGAGGTGCAGGCCGTGCTGGGTGAAACCCTCAGCGGCTTTGGCTACCAGCGCCTCCAGGCCAACGCCTACCTGGAGCGCATCACCGCCGCCCAGGGGCTGGACGCGGCGCGCGGGGAAGTCCCCGGCCTGGACGCCCCCGATGCCGTGCGGGCCGCGCTGGGCCGCCACGTGTTTGACCCCGCTGTTCCAGAGCGCGACGCCGCCCTGCGCCGGGTGGCGTGGGAGGAGCTCTACCCCGCCTACACCCACACGTGGCTTGCGCCCGGCAAGAGCATCTTCCTGGACAGCCCCATGGCCACCGGCACCGCCATCCGCTGCAACGACACGCCCGCCATCACCGGCCTCGCGGACTGGACTGCTGCCGTGCGCCGCGTGGCCCGGCAGGCGCCGCTGCATTTCGGCGGCCTGCTGGCCCACCACGCCTGCGCCTTCTGGAGCCTGCCCATCGCGGCCCGGCCCGACGCGGCAGCCATGCGGCAGCTGCCCGTGCTCCTGGTGCAATCGCAGTACGACAGCGCCACCCCCGCCGAAGGGGCCGATGCCTTCTTCGCCCGACTGCCCGCCGCCCGGCGCGTGCACGTGCCCGGCGACTTCCAGCACGGCGTCTACCCCTACGGCGACGATTGCGTGGATCCGCTCGTCACCGGCTACCTGCTGGGCGAAACCCCCGCGCCGCGCGACACCGCCTGCACGGCCCACCCGCTGGCGCTGGACCAGGCGCTGCGCAAGTCAGCGGACGGCGAGCCGCCCGTGTACCGCGACCCGCAGCGGGCCGAGGCGCTCATCGACGCCTTCAAGCAGGGGCTGGCGCCACGCCTCTGACCAGCCCCCGGCTGCATCAAAAATGTCTCCAGCGATGGATGGACAGGCGATGAAAGCCATGAAAGATGGAGCAAAAGAGGGCCCCATGAAAAAACATCCCTGATCCGGGAAGTCCAACGCAGGCTGCGGGCCCTGGGCTACATCCCCTTGAAGCGGTGCGCGTAGAGCCGGCTCACGGCCAGCCGCTCGGCCCGCCCGCGCAGCAGCAGGTGCAGGCGGCCGGTTTCGTCGCGCACGGCGCTGGCGATGGCACTTGCGCGCACCAGCGTGCCGCGATGGATCTGCCAGAACGCGGCGGGGTCGAGCTGCGCGGCCAGTTCCTTGAGCGGGGTGCGGATCAGGTATTCGCGCTCGGCGGTGAGCACGCGCACGTACTTGTCGGCGGCCTCGAAGTACAGCACCTCGGCCACGGGCACGAAGTGGATCCGCGTGCCATCGCCGGTCTGGCTCGCGGCCTGGATCACCTCCAGCCGCGCAGCGGCGGTGGAGAAAGCGGCAGGGGGTGCGCCCAGGCCCGGCGCCTGCGCCAGCGCGCGCAACTGGGCCAGCGCCTGTTCCAGCGCGGGCGCGCTGCGCTGCCGCAGCGCCTGCCGCAGCCTGGCGCAGGTGCGGGCGAGGCGCGCGGGCTGTACGGGCTTGAGCAGGTAGTCCACCGCCTGTGTCTCGAACGCCCGCACGGCGTATTCGTCGTAGGCGGTGACGAAGGCCAGCGCCGGGAAGGGGGCGGCCGCTTCGTCCCAGGCATCGGCCAGCTCGGCGGCGGCGTCCAGGCCGCTCAGGCCGGGCATGCGGATGTCCAGCAACAGCACGTCGGGACGCAGGCGCAGCGCCTCGCGCACCGCGCTCTCGCCGTCGCCCACGGTGGCGGCGATCCGCAGCTCGGGCCAGGCGCGCGCCAGCTCGGCCTGCAGCGCGGCGGCAAGCAGCGGTTCGTCTTCGGCGATCAGCGCCCGAGGGGAGGCATCGGTCATTGCAAGGGAAATATGATGTTGGCGCAGGTGTGTCCTGCGTTGTCAGCTATTAATTCGAAAGTTGCCTGGGCGCCGTAGAGCGTGCGCAGGCGCTCGCGCACCTGGATCAGGCCGAAGGAGCGGCCCGGCGCACCGTCCGCGCCCGGCAGCGGGGCGGCCAGCGGCGCGCCGCTGTTGCGCACCTGCAGCGCCAGCCGCGTGCCGCCCGCGTCGTCCGCCATGGCCTGCGCGCTCACCCACACGCTGCCGCCTGCCACCTGGGGCTCCAGGCCGTGGCGGATGGCGTTTTCCACCAGCGGCTGCAGCAGCAGCGTCGGCACCTTCGCGGCGCGCAGCGCGTCGGGCAGGTCGAGCCGGTAGGTCAGGCGCGGCCCCATGCGCACCGCGATCAGTTCGAGGTAGTCGGCGAGGCGCTCGAACTCGTCTTCGAGCGGGTGCAGCGTGGCGCGCGAGCCGCCGAGCGTGGCACGCAGGTAGTCGCCCAGCCGGTCGAGCATCTGCTGCGCCGAGGCCGGGTCGGCGCCGATCAGCGCGCGCAGGTTGGCCAGCGTGTTGAACAGCATGTGCGGTTCGAGCTGGCTTTGCAGCAGCATCAGCCTCGCCTGGGCGGCGTCGCGCTCGGCGGCGGCGGCCTGGGCCTGCAGCGCCGCCTGCCGGCCGCGTGCGTGGAAGTAGAAGCTCGCTATCACCCCGGCCGCGATGGTGACGAGCAGGGCCAGCCGCAGGTCGTGCACCGGCGTCCGGGCCGTCTCGCCCAGCAGCCCGGCCGCCAGCCGCGAGCCGCCGAAAAAGCCCACGGCGATGCCGATGGCCGTCAGCAGCAGGCCGCGCCAGCCCTTGGGCCAGCCGTGGCTGGCGGAGTCGGGTTCGCGATGGCACTGCTCGGGCGGCACCAGCAGGCGGCCGAATTCGATGGTCAGCCACGTCAGGCCGCCGATGCACACCGAATACAGCAACTGGCGCAGGTAGCCGCCGCCGGGCCAGATCATGGTGGTGAACACCGCGACCACGCAGCAGAAAGCCAGCACTTGCAGGCCGTGGCGCAGGACGTCGTACCCGTCGATTTTCATCAAATGCGCTATATGAAGAATAGCTGCTTGCGCTTGACCATCAAGCGCTGGAGGCAGATTCGACCATGAATACCCACACCCGCCTGCGTCACGCCGCCTCGCGCGCCAGCGCGCGCTGGTAGGCGGGCCGCGCGTGGATGCGGGCCAGCCAGCCCGCGAGGCGTGGGTGGTCGGCGGCGTTCAGGCCGGCGCGCTGGCGCGCGGCCTCCAGGGGGTAGCTGAGCTGCACGTCGGCGGCGCTGAAGGCGTCGCCCGAGAACCAGTCGCGCCGCGCCAGTTCGCCCTCCAGGTAGGCCAGGTGCAGCTTGAGCTGCGGGCCGATGAAGCCGGTCATGGCCTGGTCCACGATCTTGCGGGCGATGGGCCTGGCAAAGAACGGCATGGGCGCGGCGGCGATGCGGTCGAATACCAGCTTGAGCAGCAGCGGCGGCATGGCCGAACCCTCGGCGTAGTGCAGCCAGTAGCGGTAGCGCGCGAACGCGGGCGTGCCGGTCGGCGGCGCCAGCCGGTCGGCGCCGAAGCGCTCGACCAGCGTCTCGATGATCGCGCCCGATTCGGCCAGCACCTCGCCATCGACCTCCACCACGGGCGACTTGCCCAGCGGATGGACGCGCTTGAGCTCGGGTGGAGCCAGCAGGGTCTTGGGGTCGCGCTGGTAGCGCACGATCTCGTAGGGCAATTCCAGTTCTTCGAGCAACCACAGGATGCGCAGCGAGCGCGAGGCGTTCAGGTGGTGGACGGTGATCATGCGTTCAACTCCGGCGTGTGCGCGACAGCTTATCGCGTTCGGCCTGCAGCAGGCGCTCGTGCAGGCCGATGCCGCCGCCGCCCAGCCAGACGGCGAGCCCGTGGATCGCCAGCCCCAGGCCCCAACCGGCCAGCGGGTACAGGTGCCAGGCGCGGCCGGTCTGCCAAGCGATCAGCGCCAGGCCTGCGTTGACGCAGACGTAGACCAGCGCGTGGATGTACCAGCCCATCCTGGCACCGGCGTGCTTGCGGGCGAGGCGCTCCAGGCGATCGGCTTCGTTCGGTGTTTCGTCGTGCATGGCGGCACTCCTTTCAGGCGCGGTCGGCCAGCGCGGGCGCGGCCGGTCGCACGAGCCGCAGCAGGCGCGCCGTGCGCGCCGCGAAGAAGCCGGACAGCAGGCCGTACACCGCCGTCACGGCCAGGGCGAAACCGAGGTCGTGCGCGAGCGCGGGCTCCATCGCCAGTTGCACGCCGATGCCGTACTTCATGAGGAAGACCATGAGGATCAGGCCCATCGGCACCCAGCTGCCGGGCAGGTGAAACCGGCGAGTGTCGGCATTCCAGGTGGTGCCCGCGGGCACCGCCGCGCGCAGGCCCGGGCGCAGGACGAGCGCGAAGCCCGCGCACCACAGCACCAGCAGTTCGGCCAGGTGGCCGGTGGCGCTGAAGGCCGATTCCACGCCCCAGAGCGCGAGGCCGGTCATCGCCACGGGCAGCAGGACGAGGCGCAAGATGGGCGCGTCGCGGTCGCGCGTGGCCGAAAAGCCGAGCCAGAGCAGCGCCGCGAGCAGGGCGCCGACCCACGTGGGCGTCTGGCGCACGATGTCGATGATGGCCTCGGGGTGTTCGGAGAGCAGTTGGGTGAGCAGCATGGGAAGAGCTTTCTGTCGGTCGCGGGGTATCAATGGCGTGATGTTTCCCGCGGCGGCGGGTAGGCGCCAGCGCCCTGCGACGAAATGCGGCTGTCAGCGATGAAAGGCCTCTGCGGCGTCTTGGAATGCGGGTTCGGGTGCGCGGATAATCCGCGCTTTGCCCGCGGGGGGAGGAGCGCAAGTGGAAACGGTACTGTTGCTGAAGGCCGCCATCATGGGCGTGGTGGAGGGGCTGACCGAGTTCCTGCCGATTTCCTCCACCGGTCACCTGATCCTCACGGGCGCGCTGTTGGGCTTTGACGACGACAAGGCCAAGGTGTTCGACATCGCGATCCAGACCGGAGCGATCTTCGCCGTCATCCTGGTCTACTGGCAGCGCATCCGCCAGACACTGGTGCAATTGCCGAACGAGCGGCAGGCGCAGCGCTTCGCGGCCAACGTGCTGATCGGCTTTTTTCCGGCGGTGGTCTTCGGGCTGCTGCTGGGCAAGATGATCAAGGAACATCTGTTCACGCCGCAAGTGGTGGCCAGTACCTTCATCCTCGGCGCTTTCGTCATCCTGTGGGCCGAGCGGCGCCCGCAGACCGAGGCACGCATCCAGTCGGTGCACGAGATGGGGCCGTGGGACGCGCTCAAGGTGGGCCTGGCGCAGTGCCTGGCGCTGGTGCCGGGCACCAGCCGCAGCGGCGCGACCATCATCGGCGGCATGCTGCTGGGTCTGTCACGCAAGGCGGCGACGGACTACTCGTTTTTCCTCGCCATCCCGACGCTGATCGGCGCCGGCGTCTACAGCTTGTACAAGGAGCGCGCGCTGCTCTCCTGGGCCGATGTGCCGCTGTTCGCGGTCGGCCTGGTGTTCTCGTTCATCAGCGCGTGGCTGTGCGTGCGCTGGCTGCTGCGCTACATCAGCACGCACAGCTTCGTGCCGTTTGCCTGGTACCGGATCGCGTTCGGCCTGATGGTGCTCGTCACCTGGGCCGCGGGCTGGGTGCAGTGGAGTGCGTGAGGCGCGTGCGGCGGCGCGTGCCGCTCAGTCCTGGTAGGAGGTGAGCACCACCTCGGCCGCCAGCGCGCGCACCGGCAGCAGCGCCTGGTAGGCGGCTGAGCGGTGCCATTGATCCACGGCGGCCTGGTCGGGGAAGCGGATCACCACGATCTCGGGGTGTGCCATCTCGCCCGCATAACTCGCAGCCTGCGTGCCGCGAAACACCAGCTCGGCGCCCCAGGGCGCAAGCGTGGCGGGCACCTTGCTGCGGTACTCGGCCCATTTGTCGTTGTTCTTGACGGTGACATGGCCGACGAGGTAGGCGGCTGACATGGTGCAAACTCTTTCAGAAGTAAAAAAACGCGCTGGGCGCGTCGCAGGGCAGCCCGCTCAGGCGCACAGTGTCAACTCGAACGCCGTGTCCTGCGTGCTCACCACCAGTTTGCCATCGCTGTCGGGCTGCATCAAACGTACCGAGACGATCAGCCGATTGCCGCTGATCTCTGGAATCAGGCCCAGCGAGGGATCGATGCGCAGACGCAGGAGCTGGAACGTGCGCCCGGCCGGCAGGTTCTGCTGAAACTGGCCATGCTCCGCAGCCACTTTTTGTGGCGTGCCGGAGTCGCGCAGCAGGTGCAGCAGCAGGTAGACCGAATCGGCCAGAGGCGCGAGCGTGCCCGCCCAGACCTGGAGGTCTCGCTGGCGCTGCTCGACACCCTGGTGCTGCCAGGCGTGGTAGACGGGCAGATCGAAGCTGCAGGTACCACCCGGGATGCCCATGCGCGCACGCACGCTGGAGAGCCAGTCGCTGTCCAGCAGGGACTGGCCGGCCTTGCCGCTCTGGCCGTTGAGTGCCGCGAAGCAGCCGCGCAACTGCCCGAGCACGGATTCCAGCGCGTCTTCGGAGATGGATGGGTTGCCGCGATAGCTTTCGAAGAGCGATTTCTGCTTGTCCAGGTCTTTGAGCAGGTCGGACTTGAGATCGGCGCGCGCGGCCACGTCCATGACTTCGAAAATCGTCGCCAGCGCGTAGTGATGGTCCAGCGGATGACTGCGGGGCACCAGCTCACCCAGGCGCCTCAGGAGATGTTCAAGCCGGAGATAGGTTCTCAGGCGTTCGTTGAAGGGATATTCGTACAGGATCACTCTGGCGAGACTCTCATAAGGGCGCGGCGAATCATAGCCCGAACCAGGCAGCGACCTGGTGTGCTTTTGTATTGAGTTCGTCCAGCCCGATGCCGTCATTGAACACGACGCAGTCCGCCGCGGCCAGGCGCGTGGCCCGCGAGCTTTGCGTTGCCATGATCGCCAGCACGGCTTGCGCGTCCAGCTGGCTGCGCTCGACGACCCGCCGCACCTGGGTTTCCTCCAGGCAATCGACCACCAGCACCGCATCGAGTCGCGGCAGCCAGTGGTTCGATTCCGTCAGCAGCGGGATATCGTGGACGATCAGGCGCGCTCCGCCGCGTTCGGCTTCCTGTGAAGCCTGAAGCACGGCCTGCACGACCAGAGGGTGGACGATGGCTTCAAGGCGTGCACGGGCGCCCGCATCGGCAAACGCCAGCGCTCGCATCCTCGCGCGGTCCAGGGCGCCGTCGGGGGTGATGAACTGCGCGCCGAAGCGGGTGCGTATCGGTGCGATCGCCGCGCCGCCCGCGGCCGTGACCGCCCGGGAGATGGCGTCGGCATCGATCACCGCCGCGCCACAGCGCGCGAGCATGCCGGAGAAAGTGCTTTTGCCGCTCCCGATGCCGCCCGTGGCCCCGAGGCGAATGCTGCGGCGTATCGGCATGGCTCAGGCGCCCGGGCCCAGCGTGCCGAGCAGCGCGTGCATGATCTGCTGCGGCCCCCACAGCAGCGCGGCAAACCCGCCTCCCGCGAGAAAGGGGCCGAAGGGCACATACTTGCCCTCGCGCAGGCCGCCCTTGAGCTTGAGCGCGATGCCCACCAGCGCGCCGATCACCGAGGCCAGCAAAATGATGGGCACGAGCGCCTGCCAGCCGAACCAGGCGCCCAGCGCGGCGAACAGCTTGAAGTCCCCGTAGCCCATGCCTTCCTTGCCGGTGGCCAGCTTGAAGCCCCAGTAGACGCACCACAGCGACAGATAGCCGAAGGCGGCGCCCAGCACCGCATCGGTGACGGACACCGAGGTGTAGTGGGCAACGGCGGCGAGCAGCCCTGCCCACAGCAGCGGCAGCGTGAGGTCGTCCGGCAGCAACGTGGTGTCCCAGTCGATGCAGGCCGCTGCCAGAAGCACGGCCGAAAAAGCGCACCATGCCAGCGCGCTCGCGCTCCAGCCCCAGCGCACGGCGCAGAAAAAGAACAACAGGCCGCACGCCAGCTCCACGAGCGGGTAGCGCAGGCTGATGGGCGCGTGGCAATTCGCGCAGCGCCCGCGCAGCACAAGATAGCTCAGCACAGGAATGTTTTCGTACCAGCGGATCAGGTGCTGGCAGTGTGGACACTGCGAGCGTGGCACCAGCAGGTTGTAGCGCGGCGGAGCTGCCTCGCCGCCGTTCGCTTCGGCGACGAGCCCCTGCTCACGCGCGTACGCCGCGCATTCCTCTTTCCATTCCTGCTGCATCATGCGCGGCAGCCGGTGGATCACGACGTTCAGAAAGCTGCCGATCAGCAAACCGAGGATGCCGAACAGCGCGGCATCCACCCAGACGGAACCGGTCATGCTTCAGACCACCTGGCCGAGCTTGAAGATGGGCAGGTACATCGCGACCACGATGCCGCCGATCACGGTGCCGAGGAACACGATGATGATGGGCTCGAGCAGGCTGGACAGGCCCTTGACCATCTCGTCCACCTCGTCCTCGTAGAAATCGGCGGCCTTGCCGAGCATGTGGTCGATCGAGCCCGATTCCTCGCCAATCGCGCACATCTGCAGCACCATCGAGGGGAAGACGTTGGCGTTGGTCATGGCCACCGTGAGGCTGGTGCCGGTGGAGACTTCCTGCTGGATCTTGTCGGTGGCGATGGCGTACACGGCGTTGCCGGCGGCGCCGCCCACCGAATCAAGCGCTTCCACTAGCGGCACGCCGGCAGCGAACATGGTCGAGAGTGTGCGGGTCCAGCGCGCGACGGCCGCCTTGTTGATCAGGTCGCCGAAGACCGGGATTTTCAGCAGGAAGCGGTCCATCGCGATCTGCATCTTTTCGCTGCGCCTCCAGGCCTGCATGAAGAAGTAGAAGCCCCCGCCGATCACGCCGAAGATCAGCCACCAGTACTTGACGAAGATCTCGCTCATGGCCATCACGACCAGCGTGGGGCCGGGCAGATCCGCGCCGAATGAGGTGAAAACTTCCTTGAATGCGGGAATAACGAAAATCATGATCACGGTGACCACGACGAAGGCCACGATGATCACGGAGATCGGATACATCAGCGCCGATTTGATCTTGCTCTTGATCGCCTCGGTTTTTTCCATGTAGGTGGCCAGGCGGTCGAGCAGCGCCTCCAGGATACCGGCGGCCTCGCCCGCCTCGACGAGGTTGCAGTAGAGGCTGTCGAAGTACAGCGGGTACTTGCGGAAGGCCGCGTTCAGCGACGTACCGGTCTCCACATCGGTGCGGATGTCGTTGAGCAGCTTGGTCACGCTCGCGTTCGTGTTGCCGCGCCCGACGATGTCGAACGCCTGCAGCAGGGGTACGCCGGCCTTCATCATCGTGGCCATCTGGCGCGTGAACAGGGCGATGTCCTTGGGCTTGATCTTCTTGCCCGAGCGCATGCGCCGCTTCTTGATCCTGGTGGGCAGCACGCCCTGGCGGCGCAGGCTGGCCTGCACCTGGTTCTCGCCGCCGGCGCGCAGCTCGCCGCGCACGATCTTGCCGTTGCGGTCCTTGCCTTCCCATTCGAAGACGAAATCCTTGATGCCTTTGGCCGCAGCTGTCGCCATGGTGTGCGTTCTCCCTGGAAATTATTCGTTGGTCACGGCCAGCACCTCTTCCAGCGAGGTGAAACCCATTCTGGCCTTCTGCAGGCCCGACTGCCGCAGGGAGCGCACGCCCTCGGCGCGTGCCTGCGCGGCGATCTCCAGCGCGCTGCCGTCCTGCAGGATGATGCGCTGCAGTTCCTCGGAAATCGGCATCACTTCATAGATGCCGACCCGGCCCTTGTAGCCGTTGTTGCAGGCCGGGCAGCCCACCGGTTTGTAGGTGATCCAGCTGCCGTCGATGTCTTCCTCGCGGTAGCCCGCCTCCAGCAGGTTTTCATGGGGAATGTCGGCCGGCTGCTTGCACTGGGGGCACAGGCGCCGCGCCAGGCGCTGGGCGGTGATCAGGATCACGCTGGAGGCGATGTTGAATGGCGCGATGCCCATGTTGCGCATGCGCGTGAGCGTGGTCGGCGCATCGTTGGTGTGCAGCGTGGAGAGCACCAGGTGGCCGGTCTGCGCGGCCTTGATCGCAATGTCGGCGGTTTCCAGGTCGCGGATTTCACCGACCATGATCACGTCCGGGTCCTGGCGCAGAAAGGCCTTGAGCGCGACGGCGAAGGTCAGCCCCGCCTTTTCGTTGACGTTGACCTGGTTGACGCCCGGCATGTTGATTTCGGACGGGTCCTCGGCCGTGGAGATGTTCACCCCCGGCTTGTTCAGGATGTTCAGGCAGGTGTAGAGCGACACCGTCTTGCCCGAGCCCGTGGGGCCGGTCACGAGAATCATGCCGTAGGGCCGGTTGACGGCCGCGAGCAGACGCTCCTTTTCCTCGGGCTCGTAGCCGAGCGCGTCGATGCCCATGCGCGCGCTGCTCGGGTCGAGGATACGGATCACGATCTTCTCGCCGAACAGCGTGGGCAGGGTGCTGACGCGAAAATCGATGACGCGGTCGGGGCCGACCTTGAGCTTCATGCGCCCGTCCTGCGGCACGCGCTTTTCCGAGATGTCGAGGCGCGAAATCACCTTGATGCGCGAGGCGAGCTTGTCCTTGATCGCGATCGGCGGCGAGGTGATCTCCTGCAGCTCGCCGTCGACGCGAAAGCGCACGCGGTAATTGTGCTCGTAGGGCTCGAAGTGCAGGTCGGAGGCGCGCATGTTGAACGCATCGAGCAGCATCTTGTGCAGGAAGCGCACCACCGGGGCGTCTTCCACTTCGGCGCCCGCCGTGTCCTGGCTCTCCGCTTCCTCTTCGACGGTCGTCTCGTCGAATTCGAAGTCGCCGCTGGTGAGGCCTTCCAGGCTCTCGGCCACGCTCTTGGTCGTGATGTCGACCAGCCTGGAGAGCTTGTCGTACTCGCCGACGATCCAGTCCACGCCCAGTTGCGTGGTGAACTTGATCTTCTCCGCGGCTTCCTGGTTGGTCGGGTCGGCCGTGATGGCGATCAGGCGGTTGCTGCGCTTGGCCAGTACGATGACCTTGTAGGCCTGGCAGAGCTTGGCGTCGAGCAGGTCCTTGGGAAGGTGGACGGTGTCGATGGCGTCGATGTCCAGCAGCGGCGCGCCGAAAGTGTTGGAGAGCGTCTGCGCCAGCTCGGGCGCGCCGATCGTCTTGGAGCCGACCAGCTCGGAGATGAAGCTGATGCGGTTGGCCTGCGATTTGCGCAGGACGTCTTCCGCCGCGGCCTGTGTCAGCTTGCCCGCCGACATGAGCGCGCGGGCCACGCTGGGCAGCGCAAGCGGGGCGTCTTTTTGTACGGGACTGGCGGTGGCCATTTCAATCTTTGCTATGCATTAAGAATACCGAAAGCCATCCTATCATCGTTGAACGGGCTGTCGATGTACAGAGACCGGGGCGATGCAGCATGAATATGACGGGTGCTGTGTTTGCATTTCGCCGCAGCCAAGAAAAAACCGCCATGCTGGAGAAGCAGTGGCGGTTTTTCGCAGGAGGAAAGCCGGGCTTTACTTGAGCTTGGTTTCCTTGTATTCGACGTGCTTGCGGGCCTTGGGGTCGAACTTCATGATGGCCATCTTTTCGGGCATGGTCTTCTTGTTCTTCGTCGTGGTGTAGAAGTGACCGGTGCCCGCGCTCGATTCGAGCTTGATTTTTTCGCGTCCGCCTTTGGATGCCATGATGCTTTCCTTTCAGTGGATCAGGCTTGGCCGCGTGCGCGCATGTCCGCGAGCACGGCGTCGATGCCATTCTTGTCGATCAGGCGCAGCGCGGCGCTGGAGACGCGCAGACGCACCCAGCGGTTTTCGCTCTCCACCCAGAAGCGGCGGTATTGCAGATTCGGCAGGAATCGGCGCTTGGTCTTGATGTTGGAGTGGGAGACCTTGTGTCCCACCTGGGGCTTCTTGCCCGTGACTTCACATACGCGTGCCATGAGGACGCTCCGTTCTTTCGTCAAACGATGGCAGCCCGGAAGGCCCTGCGGGAGCAGGGCGGATGCTGTCCATCTCACCTCGCCAGATCAATCGGGTGGCGGTGGCCCGTTGCCGCTGCAAGCGCCTCCATGAGAGAGCCTGTGCGCGGCAAAGCCAAGCATTATAGCCGCAAGTCGTTTCACTCCTGCTGCTCGAGAAAGCGCTGCGCATCGAGCGCCGCCATGCAGCCCGAGCCCGCGCTGGTGATGGCTTGGCGGTAGATGTGATCCTGCACGTCGCCCGCGGCGAACACGCCGGGCACGCTGGTCTGGGTGGCAAAACCCTGGTGTCCGCCCTGCGTCAGGATGTAGCCGCCCTCCATCGCCAGCTGCCCCTTGAAGATCTCGGTGTTGGGTGCGTGGCCGATGGCGATGAAGCAGCCCTGCACGGGGATGTCCTCGGTGGCGCCGCTGTCCGCGTGCTTCACGCGCACGCCGACCACGCCCTTGGCGTCGCCCAGCACTTCGTCGAGCGTGTAGGGGGTCTTGAGCACGATCTTGCCCGCGGCCACGCGCTCCATGAGCTTGTCCACCATGATGGGCTCGGCGCGGAATTTGTCGCGGCGGTGGATCAAGGTAACCTTGCGCGTGATGTTGGCGAGGTACAGCGCCTCCTCCACTGCGGTGTTGCCGCCGCCGACCACGCACACGTCCTCGTTGCGGTAGAAGAAGCCGTCGCAGGTGGCGCAGGCGGACACGCCCTGGCCCATCAGCGCCTGCTCGGACGGCAGGCCCAGGTATTTGGCCGAGGCGCCGGTGGCGATGATGAGCGTGTCGCAGGTGTAGGTGTTCTCGCCCTTGAGCTGGAACGGGCGCTGGCCCAGGTCCACGTGCTCGATGTGGTCGAAGATCACTTCGGTGTCGAACCGCTTGGCGTGCGCGAGGAAGCGCTCCATGAGCGCCGGGCCCTGCACGCCTTCGACGTCGGCGGGCCAGTTGTCGACCTCGGTGGTCGTGGTGAGCTGTCCGCCCTGCGCCATGCCGGTGATCAGCACCGGCTTGAGATTGGCGCGCGCGGCGTAGACGGCGGCGGTGTAGCCGGCGGGACCGGAGCCGAGGATCAGGACTTTGGCGTGGAGTGTTTGGGGCATGGCGGGTCAGGCTGGAACAGGTAACCGACTGAAAAAACGAAACGGGTCATTGTAAGAAGGCCGCCCGTGGGCGGCGCAGTGCAAGGGACATGCAGTAAGCTTGCCCCTCTCTGGTATGACGTATTCCCTCAACAGTCTGAATGCAGCGGGCAAGGCGCCCGTGCGCGGGGTGGTGGCGCGTTTCGGGCACGAGTTCGTGCTCGCGCTCTCGTTGCTGGCCTGGGTATTCTGGTTGCTCGCCTTGTACAGCTACTCGCGGCAGGATTCGGCGTGGTCCACGTCCGGAGCCGGTGCGGGGCGGCTGGTCGCCAATTGGGTGGGGCGCATGGGCGCCTGGCTCGCCGATGGCAGCTATTTCCTGCTGGGTTATTCGGTGTGGTGGCTGGTGCTGGCGTGCGCAGCGGCGTGGCTCGCGAGCCTGGCGGGCTGGATGCGCGCGGGGCAGCCCCGGAGTGTGCAGGTGCGCCGGCGCGCGCTGTTCTGGGCCGGCCTCGCGCTGTTGCTGCTGGCGAGCACCGCGCTGGAATGGTCCCGCCTCTACCGTTTCGAAGGTGGGCTCCCCGGCCATGCTGGGGGCGTGCTGGGCTTCGTGACTGGCCCGGCGGCGGTCAAGTGGCTGGGCTTTACCGGTTCGGGTCTGGCTGGCGTGGTGCTCATGGTGGTGGCGGTGGGCTGGGTGTTCGGCTTTTCCTGGGGGCGCGTGGCGCAGGCGCTGGGCGCGGCCGTCGATGGCGTGGCGCAGTGGGCCAAAGTGCGCCGCGAGCGCGCGCGTGACGAAGCGGCGGGACGCCGCGCGGCCCGCGAGCGCCAGGAGGTGATGCTGGGAGAGCGCCAGGGCGAGCCCGAGGAGCGCCTGGCGCCGGTGATGCAGATCGTCGAGCCGGTGGCGGCGCAGGCGGCGCCGAGCACGCGCGTCGTTCAGGAGCGGCAAAAGCCCCTGTTCAGCGATCTGCCCGATAGCCACCTGCCGCAGATCGATCTGCTGGATGCAGCGCCCTCCAGGCAGGAAGTGGTCTCCAGCGAGACGCTGGAGATGACGAGCCGCCTGATCGAGAAAAAGCTGCGCGACTTTGGCGTGGAGGTGACCGTGGTCGCGGCCATGCCGGGGCCGGTGGTGACGCGCTACGAGATCGAGCCGGCGACGGGCGTGAAGGGCTCGCAGGTCGTGAACCTGGCCAAGGACCTGGCGCGCTCGCTCAGTCTGGTGTCGATCCGCGTGATCGAGACCATTCCCGGCAAGAATTTCATGGCGCTGGAGCTACCCAACGCGCGTCGGCAGATGATCCATCTGTCGCAGGTGCTGGGCTCGCAGGTCTACCACGACGCCAAGAGCCTGCTGACCATGGGATTGGGCAAGGACATCGTGGGCGCGCCGGTCGTGGCAGACCTTGCCAAGATGCCGCACTGCCTGGTGGCGGGTACGACCGGTTCGGGCAAGTCGGTGGGCATCAACGCGATGATCCTCTCGCTGCTTTACAAGGCCGAGCCGCGCGACGTGCGGCTGATGATGATCGACCCCAAGATGCTGGAGATGTCGGTCTACGAAGGCATCCCGCACCTGCTGTGCCCGGTGGTCACCGACATGAAGCAGGCGGCGCGTGGCCTGAACTGGTGCGTGGGCGAGATGGAGCGGCGCTACAAGCTGATGAGCAAGCTGGGCGTGCGCAACCTGGCCGGCTACAACGCCAAGCTGGCCGAGGCGAGCGCGCGCGGCGAGTCCATAGGCAACCCGTTCAGCCTTACGCCAGAGGAGCCCGAGCCGCTGGACCGGCTGCCGCACATCGTCGTCGTCATCGATGAGCTCGCCGACCTGATGATGGTCGTGGGCAAGAAGATCGAGGAGCTGATCGCGCGCCTGGCGCAGAAGGCACGCGCGGCCGGCATCCACCTGATCCTGGCGACGCAGCGCCCGAGCGTGGATGTGATCACCGGCCTGATCAAGGCCAACATTCCGACGCGCATCGCGTTCCAGGTTTCGAGCAAGATCGACAGTCGCACCATCCTCGACCAGATGGGCGCCGAGGCGCTGCTGGGCATGGGCGACATGCTCTACCTGCCTAGCGGCATGGGCCTGCCGATCCGCGTGCATGGCGCCTTCGTCTCCGATGACGAGGTGCACCGCGTGGTCAGCTACCTCAAGGAACAGGGCGAGCCCGATTACATCGAGGGCGTGCTCGAAGGCGGCAACGGCGAGGAGGGCGACAGCGGCTTTGGCTCGGACGACGAGGACGGCGGCGAGAAGGACCCGATGTACGACCAGGCGGTGGAGATCGTGCTCAAGGACCGAAAGGCCAGCATCTCCTACGTGCAGCGCAAGCTCCGCATCGGCTACAACCGCTCGGCGCGGCTGCTCGAGGACATGGAAAAGGCCGGGCTCGTGAGCGCGCTCACGTCCAGCGGCCAGCGCGAGGTGCTGGTGGCCGCGCGCGCCGAATAGGGCAGACGCCCCGTCTGTGGACATTGCAGAACATGAAACGCTGGATTCTTGCACTTTTGATAGCTGCTTGCGCAGGTGGGGCATGGGCGCAGGCGCTGAAAAGCCTTGAAAATTTCATGCATGACGCCCGCAGCGGGCAGGCGCGGTTCACGCAGAAGGTGACGGCGCCGCCGCGCGACGGGCAGGCGGCGGCGCCCAAGGTGTCGAGCGGCAGCTTCTCGTTCGAGCGTCCGGGGCGCTTTCGCTTCGACTACGAAAAGCCCTTTGTGCAGACCATCGTCGCCGATGGCACGACGCTGTGGCTTTTCGATGCCGATCTGAACCAGGTGACCGAGCGGGCGCAGGCGCAGGCACTGGGCAGCACGCCCGCGGCCCTGCTGACGTCCAGGCCCGATCTTGCGGCGCTGGGCAAGGACTTCACGTTGAGCGAGGCGCCCGATGCCGATGGGCTGCACTGGGTGCTGGCCCTGCCCAGGGCCAAGGATGGACAGCTCGCGAGCGTGCGCATCGGCCTGGATGGAGACCGGCTGGCGAGGCTCGACATCACCGACCACTTCGGCCAGCGTTCGCAGCTCACGTTCACCGACTTCAAGCTCAACCCCAGCCTGCCGCCCGAGACCTTCCGCTTCACGCCGCCCAAGGGGGCAGACGTGCTGCGCGAGCCCTGATCAGAGCGTGAGCGTTTTCAGGTAGTCGTGGAAATGCGCGCCCACCTGCGGGTGTTGCAGCGCCAGCTCCACGGTGGCTTGCAAAAAGCCTTCCTTGCTCCCGCAATCGTAGCGCTTACCGCTGTACTGATACGCGTAGACCGCTTCATGCCGCATCAGCCGCGCGATCGCGTCGGTGAGCTGGATCTCGCCGCCCACGCCGCGCGGCTGCTGGCGGATCTCGTCGAAGATGCGCGGCGTGAGCACGTAGCGGCCGGCCACGCCCATGCGTGAGGGCGCCAGCTCTGGCGCCGGTTTTTCCACGATCTCGTCGATGCGCAGCAGCGGCCCGCCCGCGCTTTCGCCCTTGACGATGCCGTATCGGCGCGTTTCTTCCTGCGGCACCTCCTGCACCGCCAGCAGCGAGCGGCCCTGCTTTTCAAAGGCGGCGGTCATCTGCGCGATCACGCCCGGCCCGCCGCTGGCGCCCACCATCAGGTCGTCGGCCAGCAGCACGGCAAAGGGTTCTTTGCCCACGAGTGGCTCGGCGCAGAGCACGGCGTGGCCTAGGCCCAGCGAGCGCGGCTGGCGCACGAACAGGCAGTGCATGTCGTCGGGGCTCACGCTGCGCACGAGGTGCAGCAGCTCCTGCTTGCCCGCGGCTTCGAGCTCGCTTTCAAGCTCGTAGGCGGTGTCGAAGTGGTCCTCGATTGCGCGCTTGCTGCGGCCGGTGACGAAGACCATGTCGCGGATGCCCGCCTCGTAGGCTTCCTCCACCGCGTACTGGATCAGCGGCTTGTCCACCACCGGCAGCATTTCCTTGGGCGAGGCCTTGGTAGCGGGCAGAAAGCGCGTGCCCAGCCCGGCGACGGGGAACACGGCCTTGCGGATGGCGGGGTGGTTCATGGAGTGTTTCAAATAGATGAGCAGCTTGCGCTTGCCCGCCAAAGACTTTGAAATGTTTTCTATTCGAAATCAAGGACTGACGTGCGCAAACAGCTCCTGTTTTTCATTCAAGCCAGACGAGCGAGCTGCTCCTGGATGCGTCCCAGCGTGGCGCTGAAGTCGGCCATGCGCTGCTTCTCCTGCGCGATGACCGCGGGCGGCGCCTTGGCGACGAAGGCCTGGTTGGCGAGCTTGGCCGTTGCCTTGGCGATTTCGCCGGACAGACGGGCCGCCTCCTTGGACAGGCGCGCCTGCTCGACGGCCGGGTCGATCTGCACGTGCAGCGCCAGCCGCGCCTTGCCCACCACCAGCACCGGCGCGTGGCCCGCCGCCTCCTGCCATGGCGCTTCGGCGTCGAACACCTGAACGTCGCTGAGTTTGGCGAGGTTGTGCAGCACAGCCGCGTTCTCGCGCAGGAAGGCGGCCTCGGCCGCGTCGTCGGCCACCGCCAGCAGCGGCAGTCGCTGCGCGGGCGAAACACCCATCTCGCCGCGCAACTGGCGGCAGGCATCGACCATCTGCTGCAGGTGGCGCACGTGGGTCGTCGCGGCTTCGTCGATGCGCTCGGGCTGGGCCTCGGGGTAGGGCGCGATCATGATGGAGGGGCCGGCGCGGCCGGCCACCGGCGCCACCACCTGCCACAGCGCCTCGGTGACGAAGGGGATGACGGGATGCGCCAGGCGCAGGATGGCTTCGAGCGTGCGAATCAGCGTGCGCCGCGTGCCACGCTGAGCAGCCTCGCCTTCGGTCTGCAGCTGCACCTTGGCGATTTCCAGGTACCAGTCGCAAAACGCATTCCAGACGAATTCGTAGAGGGCCGTGGCGACGTTGTCCAGCCGGTATTCGGCAAAGCCCTGCGCCACGGCGGCTTCGGTCTTCTGCAGTTCAGAGACGATCCAGCGGTCGGGCGCGGTGAAGGTCATGCGCTCGTTCTGGCAGGTGTTCAGGCCGTCGAGCCCGCAGTCGTGGCCCTCGCAGTTCATCAGCACGAAGCGGCTGGCGTTCCACAGCTTGTTGCAGAAATTGCGGTAGCCCTCGCAGCGCTTGCTGTCGAAATTGATGGAGCGCCCCAGGCTCGCGAGCGCGGCGAAGGTGAAGCGCAGCGCGTCGGCGCCGTAGGCCGGAATGCCGTCCGGAAATTCCTTTTGCGTGTTCCTGCGCACCTGCGGCGCGGTCTCGGGACGGCGCAGGCCGAGCGTGCGTTTTTCGAGCAGCGGCTCGAGCGCGATGCCGTCGATCAGATCGACCGGATCGAGCACGTTGCCCTCGCTCTTGCTCATCTTCTTGCCCTGCGCATCGCGCACCAGGCCGTGGATGTAGACGTGCCTGAAGGGCACGCGGCCGGTGAAGTGCGTGCTCATCATGATCATCCGGGCGACCCAGAAGAAGATGATGTCGTAGCCCGTGACCAGCACGCTGCTGGGCAGGTAGAGGTTGTAGTCGTCGGTGGCGGCATCGGTCTGGCGCGGCCAGCCCATGGTGGAAAAGGGCACGAGCGCGCTGGAGTACCAGGTGTCGAGCACGTCCTCGTCGCGCGTGAGCGTTTTGCCGGGCGCCTGGGCCTGCGCGTCGGCCTCGGAGCGCGCGACGTAGACCTTGCCCTCCTCGTCGTACCAGGCTGGAATCTGGTGGCCCCACCAGAGCTGGCGCGAGATGCACCAGTCCTGGATGTTGTTCATCCACTGGTTGTAGGTGTTGACCCAGTTTTCGGGCACGAACCTCACTTCGCCCGACGTCACGGCATCGATCGCTTTTTGTGCGATGGATTTGCCCGTGGTGTCGCCCGTGCCTTCCCTGGCGACCTGGTTCATGGCGACGAACCACTGATCCGTCAGCATGGGCTCGATGATCTGGCCGGTGCGCGTGCAGATCGGCACCATGAGCTTGTGCTTCTTCGTCTCGACCAGCAGCCCCTGCGCTTCGAGGTCCGCCACGATGGCCTTGCGCGCGGCGAAGCGGTCCAGCCCCCGGTACTTCTCGGGTGCGTTGTCGTTGATGGTGGCTGTGAGCGTGAGCACCACGATCATCGGCAGCTTGTGGCGCTGGCCGACCTGGTAGTCGTTCTGGTCGTGCGCGGGCGTGACCTTGACCACGCCGGTGCCGAATTCCCTGTCCACGTAGCTGTCGGCGATCACCGGCAGCTCGCGCCCGACGAGCGGCAGCCGCACCGTCTTGCCGACCAGGTGCCGGTAGCGCTCGTCCTCGGGGTGCACCATCAGCGCCACGTCGCCGAGCATGGTCTCGGGCCGGGTGGTGGCCACCGTCAGGCTGCCCGAGCCATCGCTCAAGGGGTAGGCGATGTGCCAGAGCGAGCCGTCCTTTTCCTCGTTTTCCACTTCGAGATCGGACACGGCCGACTGCAGGACCGGGTCCCAGTTCACGAGGCGCTTGCCGCGGTAGATCAGCCCCTGCTGGTATAGCCGCACGAAGGTTTCGGTGACGACAGCCGAGAGCTTGTCGTCCATCGTGAAGTACTCGCGGCGCCAGTCCACGGTGTCGCCCATGCGGCGCATCTGCGTGGTGATGGTGCTGCCGCTCTTTTCCTTCCACTCCCACACCCTGGCGACGAAATTCTTGCGGCCGATGTCGCGCCGCTGCACGCCTTGCTCCTGCAACTGGCGCTCGACGACGATCTGCGTGGCGATGCCCGCGTGGTCCGTGCCCGGCACCCAGACGGTGTTGTAGCCGCGCATGCGGTGATAGCGCGTCAGGCTGTCCATGATGGTCTGGTTGAACGCATGCCCCATGTGCAGCGTGCCCGTCACGTTGGGCGGCGGCAGCTGGATAGCGAACGAGGGCGCGGCGGCATCGGGCTCGCCGCTGCCGCGCACGCCTGCGGCGCCGTAGCCGCGCTTCTCCCATTCGGGGCCCCAGTGCGCCTCCAGCTGCGCGGGCTCGAAGGATTTGGACAGGCTCTGCAGGCCGGGTTGTTCTGGCGTTTCGCTCATGGCAATGAAAAACGGCATCCCGCAGGATGCCGTGCTAGGCAAAGAGAAAGGGCACGGCGATTTTAGGTGTTGACGTCCATGCGATCAGCAACGAAGCTGCTGGCGCATGCGCAACAAGCGTTTGAACCCGATTTGATTCAAAATTTTCACGGGGCCTTGTCGGTCAGCCCCTGCACCAGCGCGCCCAGGGCCAGGCCCACCAGCGCGTACAGCAGCATCCAGTTGCCTGCCCCCAGGCCCGCGATGGCCGGGCCGGGGCACACGCCGCTCAGGCCCCAGCCCACTCCGAACAGCGCGGCGCCTGCCACCATCCTCGCGCCCTTGTGGATCGCGTGCTTCTGAAAGCTGCCGCCGAGCAGGGGCTGGCGCAGCAGGCGCGGAACCAGCGCATAGGCCAGCGCCGTGACCACCAGGGCACCGCCCATCACCAGCATCAGGCCGAAATCCTGAAAGCGCAGAAAGCTCAGCACCACCTCGGGGCGGATCATGGTGGACGCCGCCAGGCCGAAGCCGAACAGCATGCCCGCGGCCAGCGTGGCCAGCGTATGGCCGAGTTTCATGACTGCAACCTCAGGACAAGGTTGGCCGTGATCATGGCGGTGATCATGAATGTGACGACGGCGACGGCCGAAGGCCATTGCAGCGAGCCCAGCCCGCAGATGCCGTGCCCTGACGTGCAGCCATGCCCCAGGCGCGCGCCGAAACCGGCGATGAAGCCGCCCACCAGCAGTTGCCATGCGGGCACGGCCGTGGTCTCGGGCCCCGGTCCCCCCAGCATCAGCCACCAGAGCAGGGCGCCGACAATGAGGCCCAGCGCGTACTCCAGCCGCCAGATGCGCGATCCCTTCAGCCCGATCTGTTGAAAAAACGGGCGTCGCACGACGAACGACCAGGTGGATGAAAACACGGTGCTCATGCCGCCGACCAGACCCGTCATGACGAAAAGCAGCGAAACGCCCAGGCCGATGCACAGGCCACCCAGAAGATAGTGCTCCCACCCCAGCGGGAACAGATTTTGCACAGCAATCATGTCCGTCATTATCACGGTCTGCCGCAGCAGCGGGCGGCGTGGCGCCGCAATGAGCCTACTGCCGTGGAAGGGAAGTGCCGCCGCCCGTCCGCGCCGCGTCCGTTCGGATCTGCGCGCCGGCCATCGCGCGCGCGTCGCTCTCGCGGCGCATGATCCACCAGATGACCTGCACCAGCCAGAGCACGGCCACGGCCGTGGAGAGGCCGGTGAGCCAGTTGCCCAGGCGCTGCTGGTCGCCCAGCAGGTAGGCATTGCACAGGCGCAGCGGCGAGTTGGCATACAGCTGCCCCACGGCCGCACCCATGAGCAGCATGTTGCCGAGGAAGAAGCTCTGCACCACGAAGCCCGCCAGGCGCCACGAAAGACGCAGCGCGCCGCCCGCCGCCAGCAGCGCCGCGCACTTGGCCAGTTCCACGGACGGCTGCACCAGCGCCAGATCAAGTACGCGTGGAATCATGAGCACGGTGATGACGCTGCCCGCCAGCAGCAGCCCGCTGATACCTGACAGGTTCCAGCGCGCCGCCGCGCTGTGCGCGCGTGGTGGCAGCGCGCCCATGAGCAGGGCGCCCGAGAGAATCCACAGCGGATACTGCAGCACCATGTGGCGCCACATGCTCGATTCGAGTGCCGCGCGCGACGCGGGCAGCACCAGCGCGATGGCGATCGCCAGACCCAATGTGCCCTGGCGCCCGGCGGTGAGGTGCTGCGCCAATCTCTCTTGCCAGTGCCCGTTCATGAACGCTTGGAGGCGAGGTGGCGTGCGTAGTTCAGCGCGAGCTGCTGTTCGGCGATGTCGAAGACCCGCACCATGCGGCCCTGGGCGTCGAAGACCAGCAGCGCGGCGTTGTGCTCGAAGTCCCCGAGCTCGTCGGGAATGACCACCACGCCCAGGCGCTCAAGCAGCGACCGCTGCTCGCCGGCATCGGCGACGCTGGCGAATTGCCAGATCTGCGGTTCGGCCCCCATCTTGCGGGCGTAGGCCTGCAGCACCCGCGGGTCGTCGTGCGCGCCGTCGAACGAGAGCGAAAGCAGCCGCACGGGCCTGGCGCCCGGCGCCGTGGGCTGCGCCTGCAGTTCGGCCTGCAGCTGCTGGAAGGTGCTGCCCAGCGACAGGCAGACCGTCTGGCAGCGGGTGTAGAAAAAGTCCGCGATGGTGACCTGGCCCGCGGCGGCCTCGGGCAGGGTGGGCGCCGCCGCACCCTGCAGGCGCACATCCGGCAGCGGCACCGGGTTGAGGGCGACTTCCAGACGGCGCGAGCCCTCCTGCGTCCAGACCCGGAAGTCGTGCGTGAGCCACGCCGCCGCCGCGTAGCCGCCCAGGATGACCAGCAGGCCGAGCAGGGCGGTGCGCAGCATCAGCGGGGCCGGGCGGCGTGGCGTGGCATTACTTTTCCAGCGCCTTGAGCGCGTCGCCGCTCTCAAACGGCGTGGTGCGCCCGCTCTTGCGCTCCTGCGCCAGCAGGTCGGCCGCGACGGGCTCGTTCTTGTTGCTCCAGGCGCTGCGGATGTAGCTCAGCACGCCGGCGAGCTCGCCATCGCTCAGTTGGCCGAAGGCCGGCATCTGGCCCTTGTAGGTGTTGCCCTTGACCGTGATCTCGCCATCGATGCCGTGCAGCACGATGTTGGCCAGGATCTTCGGGTTGCCATGCACCCACTCCGAGCCATCGAGTGGCGGGAACACGCCCGGCAGGCCTTCGCCCGAGGGTTGGTGGCAGGCGGCGCAGTTGGCCGCGAAGATGGCTGCACCATCGACCGGCGCGCCCGCGGCCGCGCTGGCGGGCTTGGCCTGGAGGTCGGCGAGCGTGCGCTCGTCGCCCATCCATGGCTGGCTGTAGGGGCCGGAGACCGCGATGTAGATGATGCCGAAAAGCACCATGCCCAGGGCGATCAGCGCGGGCAGCAGCGGCATGGGCCGGATGCGTTCTTCCGGGTCGGTGCTCTCGCGCCGCTGCGCGCCCGAGCGTTGGTTGTTGTCAGGCATGTGGGTACCTCATGGATTCGGTGGGCACGGCGGTCATTTCGGATCGGCCGGAACGATCGGATAGACGTGCTTGAGCGACTGCAGGTATTTCACCAGGTCCAGCGCCTCGGGCTTGGCCACGACGACCTTGCCCTCGGGCGCCGCGCCCGGCGGCAGGTTCAGCACGGTCTCGTCCTTGTCCGCCTTGTCCTTGACGTCGAAGAGGAAGGGGTAGGACGGCATGATCGATTCCTTCACGTACGCCCGCGGCTGGTACAGGTGCCCAAGCTGCCAGTCGGCGCTGGGCTGGCGCACGCCGATGTTGAACAGATCGGGACCCGTGCGCATGCTGCCCAGCAGGTGCGGGCGGTCGTAGATGTAGTCGGCTGGCACCGAGACACGGCCCCAGCCGCGCTTGGCGTCCGGGCCGAAGCTGGCGTCGCGCGGCTGCTGCGAGTGGCAGTAGACGCAGCCGTTGGCGATGTAGACCTCACGCCCGCGCAACTCGGCGCTGGTGTAGGGTTTGAGCCCGTCGGGTGCGGGGATGTCGCGCACCTGGAAGTAGGGAATGAGCACCAGCGCCGCCACGGCGATGCTGAAGGTCACCAGGGTGCCGGTGATCAGCTTGACTTCATTTTCCATGAGCCATCTCCATCTTGCCCGATTCGTGGCTGAACAGGGCCGCGCCCGTGCGGTTGGGGCCGAAACGCAGTGCCATCGCCAGCACGTGGAAGGCGAAGATCAGGTGGCTGGCGAGCATCAGCGAGCCGCCGACGCTGCGCCACTCGAGGTAGGGAATCGTGAGCTTCACGGATTCGATGAACGGCTTGCTTTCATCCAGCATGGCCAAGCCCTGCAGCCAGCCGCCGTAGGTGAGCGGGCCGAAGTAGATCAGGATGCCGATCGCAGCCAGCCAGAAGTGCCAGGAAATGAGCTTGGGGAAGGGCCATTCCCAGCGCAGGATGCGCGGCAGCATGAAGTAGATGGCGCCGAACAGCACCATGGTGACGAAGCCGTAGGCGCCCAGGTGGGCGTGCGCCACGGTGAAGTGCGTGAAGTGCGCCACCTGGTTGACCGAGCGCAGTGCTTCAAACGAGCCTTGCACCGACGACGCCATGTACATGAAGCCGCCAAACATCATGAAGCGCAGCGTAGGCGAGTACCGCGCCAGCTTCATGCGGCCCCACATCGTGCCGGCCATGTTCACCGAGAACGCGGCCACCGGCACGATCATCATCATGCTCTGCACGATGGAGAGCGTGATCAGCCATTCCGGCACGGGCCCGCCCACGAGATGGTGACCGCCCACCTGGGCATAGAAGAACGCGAGCGTCCAGAAGCCGAGGATGGACAGGTTGTAGGAGCTCACGCGCCGCCCGATCACCTTGGGCAGGAAATAGTAGACCGCGCCCAGCGCCGCCGGCGTGAACCACAGGCCGAGCACGTTGTGACCGTACCACCAGTTCATCGTCGCCTGCTCCACGCCGAAGTGCGCGCCGGGAAATTTGGCCACCGTGAAGAGCAGCGCGATCCACAGCAGCGAGCCCACGTGATACCACGCGCTGACGTAGATTTCATGCGACTTGCGGTGCACCACGGTGGAGATCACCGGGATGATGATGCAGATGAAGCCGGCTACCAGGAAGATGCCGATCTGCCACGGAATTTCGAGGTATTCCATGCCGGCCGTCCAGCCCATGCCGAAGCCGCCGATGGCGCTGGCGATGCCGACGTTGATCAGCGCGCCGCCCATCATCACGAACAGCGGCCCGCGCAGCGGCGTGCGCATCAGGCGCGGCAGCAGCCATACGATGATGCCGAGCTCGCAATTGGTGATCCAGCCGTAGAGCACTGCCGTGAGGTGGTAGGTGCGCATGCGCCCGAAGGTCTCCCACGCCTCGCTCACCAGCCAGTCGGGCCAGTGCAGCTTGAGCGAGGCGGTCAGGCCCGCCATCGAGCCCACCACCAGCCACATCACCGCGAAACCGATGAACATGAACGCCGGGAAGGCAGTGGAGCGGTCCGCCGCGAGGCGATCTTCCAGCTCCTCGGGATCCTCGGCCTGCTCCAGCTCGCGTCCCTTGTCCTGGGTCTCGTTGATCGCTTGCTGGAATTTGGCGACCCCGGCGCTGGTGAGCGACGGGTCGTCGGCCTGGCCGACTTCGCCAGGGGCGAAGATGGTGCCCGCGGCCTTGGGGTTTTCAACGAACAGTCCCTTGCGCATCGACCACATGAAGGCGAACAGCCCTATGAGGGAGAGCACAAAGGCCGACAACAGACTGACTACCGCGCTGTCCATGACGGTTTCCTTTTCTCAAGCATATTCTGAGGACGTGGGAATTGAAAAAAATCAACTATCGGGTAAACCCGAGGATTCTAGGTTGCCCGGTCGGCGTTTTGCGCCAAATTAGGCCCAAGGATGGCAGGGTCTTCTCCACCGACGGACGGTGCATGGATGGGTGTCCGGACGTTCACCCCTCGGGCCGCGCCCTACACTCGGCACCATGTATCGCCTGATTCTCGGTATCGAGTCCTCGTGTGACGAAACCGGCGTGGCGCTGGTGCGTGTGGATGCGCAGGGCAGCGCCCCGGTGCTGCTCGCGCATGCGCTGCACAGCCAGATCGCCCTGCACCAGGCCTATGGCGGCGTGGTACCCGAACTTGCCAGCCGGGACCATATCCGCCGGGTGCTGCCGCTGACGCGGACCGTGCTGGCGCAGGCGGGTGCATCGCTGGGCGCGGTCGATCTCGTCGCGTTCACGCGTGGTCCGGGGCTGGCGGGCGCCCTGCTGGTGGGCGCGGGCGTGGCGTGCGCGCTGGGTGCGGCGCTGGGTGTGCCGGTGCTGGGCGTGCACCACCTGGAAGGCCATCTGCTGTCTCCCTTCCTGAGCGCGGATCCGCCCGAGTTTCCGTTCGTGGCCCTGCTGGTCTCGGGCGGGCACACGCAGCTCATGCGTGTCGATGGCGTGGGCCGCTACACGCTGCTTGGAGAGACGATCGACGATGCGGCCGGCGAGGCCTTCGACAAATCGGCCAAGCTCATGGGGCTGCCCTACCCGGGCGGGCCAGTGCTCGCGCGTCTGGCGCAGGATGGGGATGCGGCGGCGTTCAAGCTGCCCCGGCCACTGCTGCACAGCGGCGATCTGGATTTTTCCTTTGCCGGGCTCAAGACCGCCGTGCTCACGCAGGCCAGAAAGCTCGGCGCGGCACTCGAAGAGCGCAAGGCCGACCTGGCGGCCAGCACCCAGGCTGCCATCGTGGAAGTGCTGGTCAAAAAATCGCTCAAGGCGCTGGATCGAGCGCAGCTCAAGCGCCTGGTGGTGGCGGGCGGCGTGGGAGCCAACCGGCTGCTGCGCGACACGCTCGACCAGGCGTGCCGCGCGCGCGGCGTGCGGGTGCATTACCCCGAATTGCATCTGTGCACCGACAACGGCGCCATGATCGCGATGGCCGCGGCCATGCGCGTGCAGGCGGGGGTGGCCGAGGCGGCTTGCGACTACGCCTTCGACGTGAGGCCGCGCTGGCCATTGCAGGACTTGTCGCGCTGAAACAGAGTGTGCTTCGGCGTCGGCGTGTCACGCGCTGTTGCACAATCGCCCGCCTATGCTGACCGTGTTGATCCGGCGTTTCCCGGCCGTGGCGTGCGCCACCGCGGCGCTCGCACTTTCCGTGGGGGGCTGCGCCCGCATGCCCGAGGCGCTGCCGGGGCCGGAGCGTGCCATCGCCTTCACCCCCAATGATTTCGACAGCGCGGACGTGCACACGCGCCATCTGCGCGCGCCGCAGGCGCAGACCTGCGAGGCCGCGCGCCGGGCGCTGCTCAGCCAGGGCTACATCGTCGAGACGGCGACCAAGGATGAGGTCAAGGGCCGCAAGTACTACCAGCCCACGCCCGACGTGCACTACGAGGTGCAGATGCGCGTGGTGTGCGCCGCCGAGGGACAGGGCGATATGGGCACCTCGGTCTTTGCCAGCGCCATCCAGGATCGCTATGTGATCAAGAAGGTGAACAATTCGGCGTCGGTGGGGGTCGGTGGCCTGGGCTCGCTCTCGCTGCCGCTCAATTCGACCGACGACACGCTGGTCAAGGTGGGCAGCGAGACGATCGCGGACGCGCAGTTCTACGCGCGCTTCTTCGACCTGTTCGCCAGGTACCTGCCCACGCCGGCGCCTGTGGTGGCGCCTGCGGCGGCGCCGGTGCAGGTCCTGCCGGTGGTGCAGCCGCAGGCCGAACACCAGAGTGTGGCGCCCCTGCCCGACGAAGCGCATTGAGCGCTGCCAGGGCCGCTACCGGCGCTGCGGTGGATGGCGGCGGATGTTTTCAAGCTCTGACCAGGGCAGGCGGCGCAGGTCGCGCCTGAGCGTGGCGAGGGTGTCGCGCGTTTGGGCGCCATAGCGCGCCTGCTCCAGCCGCATGAGCCAGTCCACGAGAGGTTGCGCCTGGGGGCCGAGCGCATCGCTCGCCTGCCGTGCCATCGCCCGGGCGCCGAGATGGCCGGGCGCGCTCAGCCGCAGCCGGCCCATGTGCCTGCGCGTATCGCGCATCAGGCGCTGCCATGGGTCGATCTGGTGGCGCTCCCGCAGTGTCCAGAGGGCGCCCAGCAAGGCGGTTGCCGCCAGCAGCAGCCCGAGTACCCGCACGAGGTCCTCCCGGGTGGGTGCCTGCAGGCCCAGGCTCTTGAGCAGGTCGAACTGGCGGTCCTGCGTGTAGTTGAGCACCCATTGCGTCCAGCGGTTGTCCAGCGCCTCCCAGACGGCGCGCAGGCGCTGCAGCGCCGACGGACTGAGCATCGACGACAGTGCGCCGCCCAGAGCCGTGCGCGGCGCCTGCAGCCGCTCGATGCTGCCGATGCGCGCGGGCGAGACGGCCGCTGTGGGATCGACGCGCACCCAGCCGCGGCCCTCCATCCAGACCTCGGTCCAGGCATGGGCGTCGCTCTGGCGCACGGTCCAGTAGCCGTCGATGGTGTTCATCTCGCCCCCCTGGTAGCCGGTGACGATGCGTGCCGGGATGTCCAGAGCGCGCATCAGCACCACGAAGCTGGATGCGATGTGCTCGCAAAAACCCTCCTTGCGATCGAACCAGAAGGTGTCAGCCGTGTTCTCGTCATAGACCCCGGGCTCCAGCGTGTAGCGGTAGCCGCCGGTGCGCAGGCGTTTGAGCGCATCGTCCACCATGGCCTGTGCGCCGCCCGCCGCCAGTTGCGGATTGGCGCGCATCTCCCGAGCCAGCGCCGCCGTGCGCGGGTTGGAACCGGGCGGCAGCTGCACGTAGGGGCGCAGCTGGGGCGTGCGTGCGAGCGGCCCGTGGCGAAAGCGCAGGTAGCTCGCCGCTTCATAGCGCAGCACGCTCATGATGGGGCGCTGCGTGACCCATTGCAGCTCGGGCGTCATGTGCGACCGTATGCCCTGGGGCAGCTCGGGCGGCTCGGAGGGCACATCCAGCGTGAGCAGCCATGGGCGGCGGCTGGCCTCCAGCGTCATCTCGTAGCGCACGGGATCGCCCTGCACCTGCAGGTGGGCGGGTGCGGGGCTGGCCCAGGTGATGGCGCGCGCCTCGGGCTGCGACAGCGCATGCCACTGGCGGCCGTCGAAGGCCGTGAGCACGGGGCCGCGGAAATACAGGTCCGACTGCGGCGGTGGCTCACCGCCCGGCGTGTCGAAGCGCACGCGCAGTGCCACGCTGTCGTCCAGCGCGAGCCTGGCGATCGAGCCCACGCTCATCTGCCCCGACAGGCCGCTGCGGCCCGTCAGGTCCTCGCTGGGGATGCCCCACAGCGGCGCGAAGCGCGGGAAAAACAGGAACAGCGCCAGCATGAGCGGAGCCCCGAGCAAGGCCATGCGCAAGGCCGTGGCGAGCGAGTCGCGCAGTGGCGGGTGCCCCACGGGCTGGTGCGCGTTGATGAGCGCGGTGAGCAGGCCCAGCAGCGCCAGCAGCATCATGAGCGCGACGCCGAGCGACTGCGAGAAGAAGAAGTTGGACAGCAGCGTGAAGAAGCCGAGAAAGAACACCACCATGGCGTCGCGGCGTGCGCGCAGCTCCAGGGTCTTGAGCGCCAGCAGCATCACGATGAGCGTCACGCCCGCATCCGGCCCGACGATGGTGCCGAAGCTCATGAGCGTGGCCGCCGTGGCCAGGATCAGCAGGGCGAAGGTGATCCAGCGCCGCGGCAGCGGCCGCCCCAGCCAGGAGAGGGCGGCGCGCCACAGCAGCAGCACGGCGGTGGCCGCCGAGGTCCAGGGCGGGATCTGCGCCGCGAGGGGCGCGACGCAGATCCCGATGACCAGCACGAGAAACAGGGTGTCGCGCGCGTCGCGCGGCAGATTCTTGAGGCGCGCGATCAAAGGGGCCTCACGTCGTCATGCGTGGTGCAGCTATTGTTCACGTAGCTGCAGACGCATGATTGGTCAGTGTTTTGACTGATTCCCATTGAAATTCAGTACAGAGCCAGGGTGCGCAGGCAGCGCTCGCGCTGCGCGGCGCCGCTGTCCTGGGGGATGGTGACGGCTCCCAGGCGCAGGCCGTAGGTCAACCCCAGGCGGTCGGCATGCAGCACCCAGGCCGTGAGGCGCGAGAGGCACGCTTCCGGCGCCTGCAGACCCGTGGCCTGCAGGCTCAGCCACAGCTCGCTGCGCTGCGCGGCCTGGCCGTCGCGGCTCACCAGCGCGTCGCTGCCGCTGGCCATGGCCTGCGCCGCCTTCTTCCAGACGATGAGGCGCTGTGCATCGCCGCGCCGGTAGGCGCGCACGCCGTCGTATTCGCTGCCGCTGGCGCTGTTCGTGCTGGCGGCGGCCCCCGCGCGCGCCTCGCCCGCGGGCAGGGGCGGGGCGCCCGGTTCCGGCCTGGGATAGACCAGCACCCGTGCCTCGGGCCGCCACCACGCCCAGACGCGGAAGATGCCCATCGGATAGTGTGTCTGCACGGCCAGCGGCGGCACATCCTGCAGGCCGCGGCGCGTCGGCTCGAAGGCCAATTGCAGCGAGGCACTGCCCTGCGCGGGCACATCGGCCCAGGACCAGAGCCCCGAGCCGCGCAGCGCCAGCGCGATCGCATGGCGGCTCGTGCGCCGCTCGTTGAGCAGTTGCACGGGCAGCACCACGCTGCCCCCGAGAAACTGCGGCTCGGGCGGCAGCAGGCGCAGCTGCAGCCCGCGCAGCGTGGCGTGGCTGATCCAGGTGCTTGCGCCCGCGCAGCCGGCCAGCAGGAAGGTGAGCAGGTAGCCGAGGTTGAGCTGGAAATTGATCGACGCCACCAGCAGCACCAGCAGTGTCAGCGCCAGCATCCAGCCCGAGCCCGTGGGCAGGATGTAGACGTTGCGCTGGGTCAGCCGCAGGTGGTCGCTGGGTGCGACGCGCGCCATCCACCACCGCTGCCAGCGCGCGGCCAGCCAGCCCTGGGGCAGGGTGGCCGTCATGGCAGCGCCACGGCCTCCATCATGGCGCGCACCTGCTCCACCGCGCCGCGCCCACTGCTCGCCACGGGTTGCAGCCGATGGGCGATGGTCTGCGCGAGGATGGCCTGCACGTCGTCGGGCGCGGCGTAGCTGCGCCCGGCCATGAGCGCCTGTGCCCGGGCGGCGCGCAGCAGGGCGATGCCGGCGCGCGGCGACAGGCCTTGCACGAACCAGTGGCCCGAGCGCGTTGCCGCGATCAGGGCCTGCACATAGTCCAGCAGTGCCGGCGCCACGTGAATGGCGAGTACCTGGCGCTGCAGCGACGCCAGCGCGGCGGCATCGAGCAGCGCGGGCAGTTGCAGCAGTTGGGCGCGGCGATCCTCGCCCGCGATCAGGGCGCGTTCCGAGGCATGGTCGGGGTAGCCCAGCGAGAGGCGCATCAGAAAGCGGTCGAGCTGGCTCTCGGGCAACTGGAAGGTGCCGATCTGCTCGTGCGGGTTCTGCGTGGCGATCACGAAGAACGGCTCGGGCAGGGCGCGCGTTTCGCCTTCGACCGACACCTGCTTTTCCTCCATGGCTTCGAGCAGCGCGCTTTGCGTGCGGGGGCTCGCGCGGTTGATCTCGTCGGCCAGCAGCACCTGCGTGAACACCGGCCCGGGATGAAAGACGAAGGCCTCCTTGCCGCGCTCGTAGACCGCCACGCCCGTGAGGTCGCTGGGCATCAGGTCGGAGGTGAACTGCACACGCGCGAAAGCCAGGCCGAAGCTGCGCGCCAGCGCGTGCGCGAGCGTGGTCTTGCCCACGCCCGGCACGTCCTCGATCAAGAGGTGCCCGCCCGCGAGCAGGCAGGCCACGCTGTCCTGGATTTGCGCCGGTTTGCCCACGATCACCGTGTTAAGCTGGTTCAGGAGCGCCTGGATGGTTGCTTGTGTGTCCATGAGCGTGACGTTATCCGAAAAAGATGCTGGAGACGGGGCATGAGCAGAACGGGCTTTTACACTCATGCGGATTGCCGCAGGCACGAGATGGGCGCGGGGCATCCCGAGTGCCCCGAGCGGCTCGATGCCATCCACAATCGCCTCCTGATCACGGGCCTGGCGGACGTTCTGGACCAGCGCGAGGCGCCGCTGGCGAGCCTGGCGGACATCGAACTCGCGCACGATCGCTGGTACGTGGCGTCGCTGCGCGGCATGTCCGAACGTATCGCCGAGGAACAGGCCGCGGGCGGCCCGGCCTACGCACAGGTGGACCCCGATACTTCCATGAACGTCTGGACCTGGTCCGCGGCCCTGCGCGCCGCAGGCGCGGCGCTGGATGCGACCGACGCCGTGATCGCGGGCGAGCTGGAGAATGCGTTCTGCTCGGTGCGCCCGCCTGGGCATCACGCCACGCACAACAAGGCCATGGGGTTCTGTTTCTTCAACAACGTGGCCGTCGCCGCCAAATACGCGCTGCAGCGGCACAACCTGCGGCGCGTGGCGGTGATCGACTTCGACGTGCACCACGGCAATGGCACGGAAGACATCCTCGCGGGGGACCAGCGCGCGCTCATGTGCAGTTTCTTCCAGCACCCGTTCTACCCCTTCAGCGGCGACCAGAGCCCCGCGCCCAACATGTGCAACGTGCCGCTGGCGGCCTACACGAAGGGCATGGATGTGCGGGAGATCGTCGACACCTTCTGGGTGCCGCGGCTGGAGGCCTTCAAGCCCGAGATGATCTTCGTCAGCGCGGGCTTCGACAGCCACCGCGACGACGACATGGGGCAACTGGGCCTGACTGAGCAGGACTTTGCCTGGATCACGCTGCGAATCAAGGACATTGCGCGGCGTTTTTCCAAAGGGCGTATCGTTTCCTGTCTCGAGGGCGGCTATGTTCTTGTACCCTTGGCCAACAGCGTCGAGGCCCATCTTCGGGCGCTGGCCGATCTGTGATGTCAGGAGTGAGTCATGAGCGATACCAATGAACTGCTGAGCGTGGTGCGTGATGAGCGTGGCGTCTATGCCTTCACGATGCAGGATCCCCAGCGTTTCAATGCGCTGGGCAGCGAAATGCTGCAACGCCTGCAACAGGCGCTGGACGCGGTCGACAGGGATGCGCAGGCGCGCGTCGTGGTGCTGGCGGGCAGCGGCAAGGCCTTTTGCGCCGGGCACAACCTCAAGGACATGGCCGCGCACCCCGATCTCTCCTACTACCGCGACCTGTTCGCCCAGTGCAGCCGCGTGATGCTTTCCATCAACCAGCTCGGCGTGCCCGTGATCGCGCGCGTGCATGGCATCGCGGCGGCGGCGGGCTGCCAGCTCGTGGCGCAGTGCGACCTGGCGGTGGCCAGCACCGAGGCGCGTTTTGCCACGAGCGGCATCCACTACGGGCTGTTCTGCGCCACGCCCAGCGTGCCGCTGGTGCGCAACGTGCCGGCCAAACGGGCGATGGAAATGCTGCTCACCGGCGATTTCATCGATGCGCAGACGGCGCTCAAGGAGGGCCTGGTCAACCGCGTGGTGGAGCCCGAGCGGCTCGACGCCGAAGTGGCCGCGCTGGTGAATTCCATCGTCGAGAAGCCCGCCGTGGCCGTGGCGATGGGCAAAAAGCTGGTCTACCAGCAGCGTGAACTGGGCCTGCAGGCCGCGTACCAGCTGGCCTGCCAGACGATGGCGACGAACATGATGGACGCCGACGCGCAGGAGGGCGCCCGCGCGTTTGCCGAAAAGCGCGAACCGACGTGGAAGCCGCATTGACCCGCGTCCTGTCGGGGCGGACTCGACGCTGCCGCAACGGGCTGGCATAATCGCAAAAAAGCACGACCGTTCGTTTATTTTGTGCGCAGGTTTCGGACCTTGCAGTGCAACATAGAATCTGATGGTTTACGTATACGTCAACTCAATCAACTCCAGGAGCTGCAGCAATGAAGGTTTTGGTCCCCGTCAAGCGCGTGGTGGACTACAACGTGAAGGTTCGCGTCAAGTCGGACAGCACGGGTGTGGACATCGCCAACGTCAAGATGAGCATGAACCCCTTTGACGAGATTGCCGTCGAGGAAGCCGTGCGTCTCAAGGAAAAGGGCGTGGTCACCGAGGTGATCGCCGTCTCCTGCGGCGTGCAGCAGTGCCAGGAAACGCTGCGCACGGCCATGGCCATCGGCGCCGATCGCGCCATCCTGGTGCAGACCGACGAAGAGCTGCAGCCGCTGGCCGTCGCCAAGCTTCTGAAGGCGCTCGTGGACAAGGAACAGCCCGGCCTCGTGATCCTGGGCAAGCAGGCGATCGATGACGACGCCAACCAGACCGGGCAGATGCTCGCCGCCCTGGCCGATCTGCCCCAGGCCACGTTTGCCAACAAGGTCGAGGTCGCCGATGGCAAGGCCACGGTCACGCGTGAAGTCGATGGCGGCCTGGAAGCCGTCTCGATCACGCTGCCGGCCGTCGTCACCACCGACCTGCGCCTGAACGAGCCGCGCTACGTCACGCTGCCCAACATCATGAAGGCCAAGAAAAAACAGCTCGACACCGTCACCCCGGCCGATCTGGGCGTGGACGTCGCGCCGCGCCTGAAGACTTTGAGAGTGAGCGAGCCGCCCAAGCGCGGCGCGGGCGTGAAGGTGCCGGACGTGGCCGCGCTCGTCGATAAGCTGCGCAACGAAGCCAAGGTGATCTGAGGGAAAGGACCGAACAACATGACTGCACTCGTCATTGCCGAACACGACAACGCCAGCCTCAAGGCTGCCACCCTCAACACCGTCACCGCCGCCGCAGCCTGCGGCGCAGACGTGCACGTGCTCGTCGCCGGTGAAAACGCCGGTGCTGCCGCGCAGGCCGCTGCGCAGATCGCCGGTGTCGCCAAGGTGCTGCACGCCGATGGCGCCAGCCTCAAAGACGGTCTCGCCGAGAACCTCGCCGCGCAGGTGCTGGCGCTGGCCGGCAACTACAGCCACATCCTCTTTCCCGCCACCGCCAGCGGCAAGAATGCGGCGCCGCGCGTGGCGGCAAAACTCGATGTCGTGCAGATTTCCGACATCACCCGGGTGGTGAGCCCCGATACCTTCGAGCGGCCGATCTACGCCGGCAACGCGATTGCCACGGTGCAGTCGCTGGATGCCGTCAAGGTCGTCACCGTGCGTGGCACGGGCTTCGATGCGGCCGCGGCCACCGGTGGCTCGGCTGCCGTGGAGACCGTGGCGGCGGTGGCCGACTCCGGCAAGAGCAGCTTTGTCGGGCGCGAACTCTCCAAGAGCGACCGCCCCGAGCTCACTGCCGCCAAGATCATCGTCTCGGGTGGCCGGGCGCTGGGCAGCAGCGAGAAATTCCAGGAAGTGCTCACGCCACTGGCCGACAAGCTGGGCGCCGCCATCGGTGCGAGCCGCGCCGCCGTGGACGCAGGCTATGCCGCCAACGATCTGCAGGTGGGTCAGACCGGCAAGATCGTCGCGCCTCAGCTCTACATTGCCTGCGGCATCTCGGGCGCCATCCAGCACCTGGCCGGCATGAAGGATTCCAAGGTGATCGTCGCGATCAACAAGGATGAGGAAGCGCCGATCTTCTCCGTGGCCGACTACGGCCTGGTGGCCGATCTGTTCGTCGCGGTGCCCGAGCTGGTCAAGGCACTTTGAGACCTTACACGAGCTGAAGTGGCGGCGCTCGCATGTCCCATCCGTGGCGCACCGGGGTGATCGTGCATGGCTGATGATGTCGCCCATCATGCGGAGCTGGTGCAGGAGCTCGTGAACGATCATCGGCAGCTGCTGGAGGCCTACCATGGCCTCAAACGCAGCGCCGATGATGGCGATATCACGGCATTTCGCGCGGCCCTGGCGCGATTCAAATCCTTGCTCGTTCCGCACGTGGTCAAGGAGGCGTACAAGGTCTACACCTATCTGCGCCAGACCCTGAAGGCGCGTGGCGACATGGATGCGTATCAGCGCGTCAATGGCTACAAGGCGGAAATGGGCCATATCGGCGAGGCGGCCATTCAGTTCATCGACACCTATACGCAGGCACAGGATGACGACATCGATTTCGAGCAGGTGCGATCCGCGCTGCGCGAAATCGGTGTTCTTCTGGGTGACCGGATCCGCCGCGAAGAGGCGGATCTGTATCCGCTCTACCGAACCCTGAATTGATACAGACACAGGAAGTACACCCATCATGAACTACCAGGCCCCCCTCAAGGACATGCTGTTCGCGATCGAGCATCTGGCGCGCATCGATCAACTCTCGAGAATGCCCGGGTTCGAGGACGCGAACCTCGATACCACCGCCGCGGTGCTGGAGGAATGCGCGAAGTTCAACGAAGGCGTGGTCGCCCCTTTGAACGTCGACGGGGATCTGCACCCCAGCACCTGGAAGGCGGGCGAGGTCACGACCACGGCGGGGTTCAAGCAGGCCTACCAGCAGTTTGCCGAAGGCGGCTGGCAGGGGTTGCAGCACCCCGTGGATTTTGGCGGTCAGGGCCTGCCCAAGACGGTGGGCGCGGCCTGCGTGGAAATGCTCAACAGCGCCAACCTGAGCTTTGCGCTGTGCCCGCTGCTCACCGATGGCGCGATCGAGGCCTTGCTGACGGCCGGCAGCGAGCAGCTCAAGGCCATCTACCTTGGAAAGCTGGTGTCGGGCGAGTGGACGGGCACCATGAACCTGACCGAGCCGCAGGCGGGCTCGGACCTGGCGCTGGTGCGCACCCGGGCCGAACCGCAGGGGGATGGCAGCTACAAGGTCTTCGGCACCAAGATCTTCATCACCTACGGCGAGCACGACATGGCGGCGAACATCGTGCACCTGGTGCTTGCGCGCGTGCCCGGTGCGCCCGAAGGGGTCAAGGGCATCAGCCTGTTCGTCGTGCCCAAGTTCCTCGTGCAGGCCGACGGCAGCCTGGGCGCGCGCAATGACGTGCATTGCGTGAGCATCGAGCACAAGCTCGGCATCAAGGCCAGCCCCACGGCGGTGTTGCAGTATGGCGACCACGGCGGGGCCATGGGTTACCTCGTCGGCGAGGAGAACCGCGGGCTGGAGTACATGTTCATCATGATGAACGCTGCCCGCTACGCCGTGGGCGTGCAGGGCATCGCGGTGGCCGAGCGCGCTTACCAGCGCGCCGTGGCCTATGCGCGCGAACGCGTGCAAAGCCGTCCCGTGGATGGCAGCGTGGCGGGCAGCGCGCCCATCATCCACCACCCGGACGTGCGCCGCATGCTCATGACCATGCGCGCGCTCACCGAGGGTTGCCGTGCCATGGCGGCGGTGGCGGCGTCGGCGTACGACGCGGCCCATCACCATCCCGATGAGCAGACCCGCAAGGACAACCAGATCTTCTACGAATTCCTGGTGCCGCTCGTCAAGGGCTACTCCACCGAAATGAGCCAGGAAGTGACGTCGCTGGGCGTGCAGGTGCATGGCGGTATGGGCTTCATCGAGGAGACCGGCGCGGCCCAGCATCTGCGTGACGCGCGCATCCTCACAATCTATGAAGGCACCACGGCCATCCAGGCCAACGACCTGGTGGGGCGCAAGACCATGCGCGACGGCGGCACGGTCGCGCGGGCCGTGGCCACGCGCATCGAGCATGCCGAGATCGAGCTGCGCGCCAGTGGCACCGACGCCGCGCTGGCCATGGCCGCGCGCCTGGGCAATGCCCGCGCGGCCTACCTGGAAGTGGTGGGCTTCATGACGGCGCTGGACGCGAAGAAGCAGATCAACGCCATCTTCGCGGGCAGCGTGCCTTACCTGATGCTCGCAGGCAATCTGGTGGCCGGCTGGCAGCTGGCGCGTTCGCTTCTGGTGGCGCAGGAGCTCGCTGGCAAGGGACAGGACGTGGCGTTCATGCAGGCCAAGATTGCAACGGCGCAGTTCTACGCGGAGCACATCCTCACACGTGCTCCGGGCTGGCGCGACGCGATCATCCATGGCGGCGAGAGCGTCTGCGCGCTGGCGCTGGAGGCGTTTTGAATTAGCTCACCAAAAGAGAGCTGCTGGCGCTTACCAGTATTGGCTTTTAGACCTTTTTTACCATTACTTTCGGAGACTGCTTCATGGCTCTGCCTTCGGTATTGAGAAACCTTCGGCTCCCGGTGATCGGCTCGCCGCTGTTCATCATCAGCAACCCCAAGCTCGTGATTGCGCAATGCCAGGCGGGCATCGTTGGCTCCATGCCGGCGCTGAACGCGCGCCCGGCCTCGCAGCTCGACGAGTGGCTGGCCGAGATCACCGAAACCCTGGCCGCCTGGGACAAGGCGCACCCTGATCAGCCGGCCGCGCCGTTTGCCATCAACCAGATCGTGCACAAGAGCAACGACCGGCTGGAGCATGACATGCAGATGTGCGCCAAGTACAAGGTGCCCATCGTGATCTCGTCGCTGGGCGCGCGCGAGGATGTAAACCACGCCGTGCACGACTGGGGCGGCATCGTGTTGCACGACGTCATCAACGACCGCTTCGCGCACAAGGCGATCGAGAAGGGCGCCGATGGTCTGATTCCGGTGGCGGCAGGCGCCGGCGGCCACGCGGGTGTGAAGAGTCCGTTCGCGCTGGTGCAGGAGATTCGTCGCTGGTTCGACGGGCCGGTGGCGCTTTCGGGCGCCATCGCCACCGGCGGTGCGGTGCTTGCGGCGCAGGCCATGGGCGCGGATCTGGCCTACATCGGTTCGGCCTTCATCGCCACGCACGAGGCGCGCGCGCAGGAAGCCTACAAGCGGGCGATTGTCGACGGCACTTCGGACGACATCGTCTACACCAGCCTGTTCACCGGCGTGCACGGCAACTACCTTGCGCCCTCGATTCGCGCGGCCGGGCTCGATCCGGACCATCTGCCCGAGTCCGACCCGAGCAAGATGGACTTCGGCGGCGCCACGACCAAGGTGTGGAAGGACATCTGGGGTTGCGGTCAGGGCATCGCCGCAGTGACGGAGATCACTTCGGCCGCGGCTTTGGTGCAACGCCTGCAGCGTGAGTACCAGGCGGCGCGCGAGCGCCTCGCGTTGCACTGATTTTTTCTTGCCGCGTGCCAACGCGCACGTGGCCCCTTGCGTTAGATTTCTGCAGGCCCGCCGGATGGTCCGGCGGGTTTCTCGCGTTCGTTGCTTCCTTCATGTCCGAGACTTCCCGCAGCGCCGTCATCGACGCGGCCAAGGCACTGGCCTGTACTGCCATCGTCTGGCACCATCTGGCGTTTTACGGTCCGATGTCGGATGTGATGCACGGGGCCTTTCCCGGCTTCATCGACTGGCTGGTGCAGTACGCACGGATGGCAGTGCAGATCTTTCTCGTGCTCGGGGGCTATCTTGCGGTCTCGCGCCTTGCGCCTGGCGGGCATGCGCGCGCAAGTCAGCCGTGGATGCGCATCGCGGGGCGGTTCGAGCGCCTCGTGGTGCCCTACGCCGCCGCGCTGGTCATCGTGATCGCGGTCAATGCCCTGGTGCGTCCATGGCTGGACGATCCTGCGGTGGCCGGCACCGATCCGGGCCTGGCGCAGTTGCTGGCCCATGCGCTGCTGCTGCAGGGCGTGCTCGGGCAGGAGTCGCTGTCGGCCGGGGTCTGGTACGTGGCGATCGACTTTCAGCTGTTTGCACTGCTCACCTTGCTGCTGACTGGCGCGCACGGGCTGTCGCTGTGGGCGCGCGGGCGCATGGGCTGGCGCTGGCATGGACCGATGACGCTGGCTCAACTGCTCACGGTGGTCCTGGTGGCGGTTTCACTCTTCGGCTTCAATCGCAACAGCGCCTGGGACGTGTGGGCGGTGTATTTCTTCGGGGCCTATGGCCTGGGGATGCTGGCGTTTTGGGGCGTGCATGCACGGCGCGCGAGCCGAGCGTGGCTGTGGGCGATCGTGATCGGCGTGCTCGCCGCGCTGGCGCTCTGGATGGATTGGCGCGGCCGCATCGCGCTTGCGGCGGCCACGGCCTTGCTGCTCGTCGTGGCGCTGCGCGCAGGGCGCGCGCAGCGCTGGCTCGACTGGGCGCCGTTGCATTGGCTCGGGCGGATTTCCTACTCCGTCTTCCTGGTGCACTTTGCACTGTGTCTGCTGGTCAACGCGCTGGTGGGCACGATCTGGCCTGCGTCGGTACCGGCCGCTGCCGCCGGGATGATCACAGCCTGGGGGCTTTCCGTGACCTGCGGTTGGCTGCTCTATGAATTGGTGGAGCGCCACGCACACACCTGGCGTTCATCCCTGCGCTGGCAGGTCGGGCTCATCGGCGCCGGTCTGGCCGCCACCCTGCTGTCCTGAGAGCCCGGTGGCGGGGAGGCCTGGCCTTCAGCGATGCAGTTCGCCCGCGCTTTCGGGCTGCCAGGTGATGGCGTCCACGCGCACCGTGACCTGACCCGTGGGGCTGGGCATTGGCAGCTCCTGGCCCACGCTCAGGCCCAGCAGTGCGATGCCCACCGGGGCCAGCACCGAAACCTTCTCGGCAGAGCCATCGAAATCCTTGGGGTAGACCAGCTGCAGCGTGCTGGTCTTGCCGGTTTCCAGGAGGGTGAAGCGCACCGTGGAGTTCATGGTCACCACGTTGGGCGGCATGTCCTTGGGTTCAAGCACATCGGCGCGATCGAGCTCGGCTTCCAGCGCATCGCGGCCCGGAAAGTCGCCCGTGCTCTTTTCGAGCAAGGTCTGCAGGCGCTCGTAGTCGAGCGACGACAAGGTGATCTTGGGTTTGCTTGCCATGGCGGATTTCCTGTCAAAAATTCATCTTTGTGTCTGCGGCGCGCGCAAACGGACAAAGGCCCGGGCAACAGGGTTGTCCGGGCCAGTGCATCGCTTGGCGCTTCAGGCCGCGCGTCGTGCCTGTATTGTGCCGGTCTTTTGATTCCGAGCCAAGCGATGTCGCACCATGGCGTCATCGATGGAGATGCCGTTGGCCGGAGATGGATACAAAAAAGGCCCGTGGACGGAATGCACGCGGACCTCGAAGCGCCGGGGAGGGCGGCTCAGCGTTCGCCCACCGGCTTGACGTTGCGCTCGGCGGCACCGACGTAGAGCTGGCGCGGGCGGCCGATCTTGTACTCGGGGTCGCTGATCATCTCGTTGAGCTGGGCGATCCAGCCCACGGTGCGCGCCAGGGTGAAAATGCCAGTGAAGAGCTTGACCGGAATGCCGATCGCACGCTGCACGATGCCGGAGTAGAAGTCCACGTTCGGATAGAGCTTGCGCTGCACGAAGTAGTCGTCTTCCAGCGCGATCTTCTCGACCTGCTTGGCCAGCGCGAACAGCGGGTCTTTCTCCAGGCCCAGCTCGGCCAGCACCTCGTTGCAGGTTTCCTGCATGAGCTTGGCGCGCGGGTCGTAGTTCTTGTAGACGCGGTGACCGAAGCCCATGAGCTTGACGCCGCTGTTCTTGTCCTTGACCTGCTCCATGAACTCCCCCACCTTGGCGATGCCGCCATTGGCCTGCAGGTGTTCGAGCATGTTCAGGCAGGCCTCGTTGGCACCGCCGTGCGCCGGGCCCCAGAGGCAGGCCACGCCGGCCGCGATGGCGGCGAACGGGTTGGTGCCCGAGCTGCCGCACAGGCGCACGGTGGACGTGGACGCGTTCTGCTCGTGGTCGGCGTGCAGGATGAAGATGCGATCCATCGCGCGCTCGATCACCGGGTTGACCTGGTAGTCGGCCGAGGGCACGCCGAACATCATGCGCAGGAAGTTGCCGGCGTAGGACAGGTCGTTCCTCGGGTACATGTAGGGTTGGCCCACACCGTACTTGTAGGCCATGGCCACGAGTGTCGGGAGCTTGGAGATCAGGCGGATCGCGGCGATTTCGCGATGCTCCGCGTTGTGGATGTCGGTGCTGTCGTGGTAGAAAGCCGAGAGCGCGCCGATCAGGCCGGTGAGCACCGCCATCGGGTGCGCATCGCGGCGAAAACCCCGCAGGAAGAACTGCATCTGCTCGTGCACCATGGTGTGGCTGATCACGAGCTTGTGGAATTCGTCGCGCTGGCCTGCGTTGGGCAGATCACCCTTGAGCAGCAGATAGCAGGTGTCGAGGAAGTCGCATTGCGTGGCCAGTTGCTCGATGGGGTAGCCGCGATAGAGCAGGCGCCCCTTTTCGCCATCGATGAACGTGATGGTCGATTGGCACGATGCGGTGGAGAGGAAACCGGGGTCGTAGGTGAACATGCCGGTCTGGCTGTAGAGCTTGCGGATGTCCACCACGTCCGGGCCCACGGTGCCGTGGTACACCGGAAGATCGACACTGGGGCTGCCGTTGTTGAACGACAGTGTCGCCTTGTGCTCCGCCAATTTCATAGTCATCTCAGATTTCCTCGTTAGTGTGGCAATAGGGTGATCCGTCAGGCCCGTGCCTCGGCGAATGGACGGCTGCGCAACTGTTCCAGCACGGCCCGGACCTGCGCTATGTCCAGCTCTCCGGCCGGTTCACGACGGCGCAGAAACAGATCCAGCAGATCGTTGTCGGGCAGATTCATCAGGAGCGTAAGGCCGAAAGCTTGATCCTCGCTGACGTTTGCGCCGTAGGTGTCGAAAAAACGCTCGATGAAGATGTCGTTTTCCAGCAGTCCCCGGCGGCAGCGCCAGCGCAGGATGGACGTCTCGCGCTCGCCCAGTACGGTTGGCCCGGTCATGACGGCTTACACCGCGCGGTGGGCCATCAGTTCCTTGATCTTGCCGATGGCTCGGTTGGGGTTGAGGTGCTTGGGGCACACGTCGACGCAGTTCATGATGCTGTGGCAGCGGAAGAGCCGGTAGGGGTCTTCCAGATTGTCCAGGCGCTCGCCCGTGGCCTGATCTCGGCTGTCGGCGAGGAAGCGGTAGGCCTGCAGGAGCCCCGCCGGACCCACGAATTTGTCCGGATTCCACCAGAACGACGGGCAGGCGGTGGAGCAGCTTGCGCACAGGATGCATTCGTACAGGCCGTCGAGCTCCTCGCGCTCCTCGGGCGACTGCAGCCTTTCCTTGTCGGGCGGCGGCGGCTCGTCGTTGATGAGGTAGGGCTTGATCGAGTGATACTGCTTGAAGAACTGCGTCATGTCCACGATCAGGTCGCGGATCACGGGCAGGCCGGGCAGGGGCTTGAGGATGATGGTCTCGGGCAAGGTCTGCATGTTGGTCAGGCACGCGAGACCATTCTTGCCGTTGATGTTCATCGCATCCGAGCCGCAGACGCCTTCGCGGCAGGAGCGGCGGAAGGCGATCGACGGATCTTCCTTCTTGAGCTTGATCAGGGCGTCCAGCAACATGCGCTCGTGGCCGTCGAGCTCGACCTCGTGGGTCTGCATGTAGGGGCGTTCGTCCTTGTCCGGGTCGTAACGGTAGACTTTGATGGTGCGCTTCATGATTCTTTGCCTTGAATGAAGAACCCGCTCAGAACGTGCGGACCTTGGGAGGAATGGTGTCCACGGTCAGTGGCTTGAGGTTCACCGGCTTGTAGTCCAGGCGGTCGCCGTCGCGATGCCACAGCGTGTGCTTGAGCCATTCCTTGTCGTTGCGCCCCAGGGGGAAATCGGGGTGGTCCGCAGGGTGCTCGTAGTCGTAGACCACGTGGGCGCCGCGACACTCGTGGCGCGCGGCCGCCGACGTGATGGTCGCCCGAGCCACCTCGGTGAGGTTTTCGACTTCCAGCGCTTCCATACGGGCGGTGTTCCAGACCAGGGACTTGTCCTGCAGGGAGATGTTGGCTGCCTCTTGTGCAATGGCCCTGACCTTCTCCACGCCTTCGTCCAGCGTCTTCTGCGTGCGAAACACCCCTGCGTGCGTCTGCATCGTGGTGCGCAGCTTGTTGGCGACATCCTGCGAGTACAGCCCGTTGTTCGATTCCTGCAGGTGATTGAGGCGGCTGAGCGAATAGTCCGAAGCATCCGCGGGCATCGGATGGTGCTCGCCATAACCCCGCACGAACTCGGTGATGTGCTTGCCGGCCGACTTGCCGAAGACCAGCAGGTCCAGCAGCGAATTGGTGCCCAGCCGGTTGGCGCCGTGCACCGAAACGCAGGAGCATTCGCCCACGGCGTACAGGCCGTTCACGGGTTTGTTCTGCTGGCCGTCCCACATCAGCACCTGGCCGTGCAGGTTGGTCGGGATGCCGCCCATCATGTAGTGGATGGTCGGGATCACGCCGATCGGCTCCTTGGTGATGTCGACGTTGGCGAAGTTGTGGCCGATTTCTTCCACCGAAGGCAGGCGCTTGTGGATGGTCTCCGCACCCAGGTGGTCGAGTTTGAGCAGGATGTGATCCTTGTTCGGACCGCAGCCGCGGCCTTCCTTGATCTCCTGGTCCATCGAGCGCGAGACGAAGTCGCGCGGCGCCAGGTCTTTGAGCGTGGGGGCGTAGCGCTCCATGAAGCGCTCGCCCTCGCTGTTGAGCAGGATCGCCCCTTCGCCACGGCAGCCTTCGGTGAGCAGCACGCCGGCGCCGAACACGCCCGTGGGGTGGAACTGCCAGAACTCCATGTCCTGCAGCGGGATGCCGGCCCGCGCCGCCATGCCCAGGCCGTCGCCGGTGTTAATGTAGGCGTTGGTCGTGGCGGCAAAGATGCGGCCCGCGCCGCCGGTGGCCAGCAGAACCACCTTGGCGTGCAGTTCGTAGAAGTCGCCAGTCTCCAGTTCCAGCGCAGTCACGCCGACCACGTCGCCCTGCGTGTTGCGGATGAGGTCGAGCGCCATCCATTCGACGAAGAAATTGGTCTTGGTCTTGACGTTCTGCTGGTACAGCGTATGCAGCATGGCGTGGCCGGTGCGGTCGGCCGCCGCGCAGGCGCGCTGCACCGGCTTTTCACCATAGTTGGACGTGTGGCCGCCGAAGGGGCGCTGGTAGATGGTGCCGTCGGGGTTGCGGTCGAACGGCATGCCGAAGTGTTCGAGTTCGATGACCACATTGGGGGCTTCGCGGCACATGAACTCGATCGCGTCCTGGTCACCGAGCCAGTCACCGCCCTTGATGGTGTCGTAGAAGTGGTAATGCCAGTTGTCCTCGCTCATGTTTCCGAGCGAGGCCGACACGCCGCCCTGCGCGGCCACGGTGTGTGAGCGCGTGGGGAAAACCTTGGTGAGGCAGGCCACATTCAGGCCCGAGCGGGACAGTTCCAGCGCGGCGCGCAGACCCGCGCCGCCGGCGCCGACGATGACGACGTCGAATTTGCGCTTGGTGATATTGGCTTTGGTATAGCTCATTCTTTACTTTCGCTCGGGGGGTTCACAGACGCCACAGAACCTGGACAGCCCAGCCGCCACAGGCCACCAGCCAGAAGGCCGTGACGAGATAGAAGACCAGGCGCAGGCCATCGGGCTTGACGTAGTCCATCCAGATGCTTTGCACCCCGACCCATGCGTGCCAGATCAGCGCCACGATGGTGGCAAAGGTGATGGTCTTCATCCATTGGCTGGAGAAGATGCCGGACCAGGTTTCGTAGCCGATGGGACCCTTGCTCGCGATCAGCTGGACCAGCAGCGCGAGGGTGAACAGCGCCATGACGATGGCCGTCAGGCGCTGCACGAGCCAGTCGCGCAGGCCGTAGTGCGCGCCGACGACGAGCCGCTTGTAACCGTAGGTGGTAGCCATGAAAAACTCCTTGAATCAGAAAATGCGTGAACGCGCGGCCGGCCGGTCAGTACAGGCCGAACAGCTTGGCCCCCAGGATGACCGTCAGGCCCAGGGCGAGGATCAAGGTGGCGGCGGCGGTGCGGCGCCCACGCGACTTGGTCGTCATGTGGGTGGCGTCGAAGTAGAGGTGGCGGATGCCGGCGATGAAGTGCTGCAGGTAAGCCCAGATCAGCGCCAGGGCCACGAGCTTGACGAACCAGCCCGGAAGGAACCCGGCGCCGCTCGTGAAGACGGAGGTGAAGCGGTTGAACGAAATCTCGGAGGTCACCGAGGTGTCGAACATCCAGATGATGAAGGGCAGCAGCAGGAAAATCAGCAGACCGCTGATGCGGTGCATGCCCGAGACGATGGCGGCCAGCGGCCAGCGGTAAGTGGGCAGGTCTGCAAATACGTTGAGATTGCGAAACTCCGGGCGTTTCTTGGCGGTCTCTGGCATGGATGTGCTTTCGTGAAAGGTTCAATCAGACGTGGCGCACTGCGTCGGCAACAGGAAATTTTAGACCGCCGTGCGAGTGACCCGGCGCTTGCGTGTGGAATTTTGCGGCGTCAGGCGCTTCGCGCGGCCGCAACATGGGGGTTTGTTGATGCATCTCAGTTCAGCGTGTTCCGGTAGTGATGCGTGTCGGTGCGGTACAGGCCGCGGCGCAGCTCCATGGGAACGTCGTTGTACGTGTAGGCGATGCGCTCGACGCTGAGCAGCGGCGTGCAGCCATTGATGCCCAGCAGCCGCGCCTGCTCTTCGTTGGGCGTGACGGCGCGCAGCTTTTCGTCGGCCCGCACCATGCGCACGCCGAAGTCCTCCTCGAACATGGCGTAGGTCGGCCCGTTGTAGCTGCTCATGCGTTCCGCCGTCAAGCCCTTGAAGGCCTGGCCGGGCAGCCAGATGTCTTCCAGGATGGCGGGTGTCTTGGCAAAGGAGAGTACGCGGCGGGCGTGCATCACGGCATCGCCCGTGCGCAGTGACAGGGCGCGGGCCACCTCCGCGCTGGCGCGCAGGCGCCGGCATTCGATAACCTGGCGCTGGGCCGGGCCCTCGGCCTGTTCACTGCCCTCGTCCGGGCGCAGGCGCAGGAAGCGGTACTGCACCTGCCGCTCGGCGTGTGTGGAGACGAAGGTGCCCTTGCCCTGGCGACGCATCAGCAGGTTCTCGCCCGCGAGTTCGTCGATGGCCTTGCGCACCGTGCCCTGGCTCACGCGAAAGCGCGCCGCCAGCTCCATCTCGCTGGGGATGAGTTCGCCCGGCTTCCACTCCCCCGATTGCAGTCCTTGCAGAATCAAGCCCTTGATCTGCAGATACAACGGACTGAAGGCCGGTGTGTCGATGGCGGTTGCGGGGGGGCGTGACATGAAGTAGGGGGAGTTGCCGGGCCGCGTCGAAGCCGACGCATTGATGCAGCCTGTGTAGGGTCAATTGTATCTTATATAAGATATAAGACAAATTGACGGCGCGTCGCCAGACGCAGTAAAATTGCGCGGTTTATCCGGGGTGGCGCCGAGCCGGGTTCAAGGGCATCGCGCACATCGCGGCCATCACGTTTATCGTTTTGACTGGAGTATCACCATGAACAAGAAACCCGTCCGCGTGGCCGTTACCGGTGCCGCGGGCCAGATCGGCTACGCGTTGCTGTTCCGCATTGCCTCCGGCGAGATGCTGGGCAAGGATCAGCCCGTCATCCTGCAGCTGCTGGAAATCCCGGTCGAGAAGGCGCAGAACGCGCTCAAGGGCGTGATCATGGAACTCGAAGACTGCGCCTTCCCGCTGCTCGCGGGCATCGAGGCCCATTCCGATCCGATGCAGGCCTTCAAGGACACCGATTACGCGCTGCTCGTCGGCGCCCGCCCGCGCGGCCCCGGCATGGAGCGCGCCGACCTGCTGGCTGCCAATGCGCAGATCTTCACCGCGCAGGGCAAAGCCCTGAACGCCGTGGCCTCGCGCAACGTGAAGGTGCTGGTGGTGGGCAATCCGGCCAACACCAACGCCTACATCGCGATGAAGAGCGCACCCGACCTGCCGCGCGAGAATTTCACCGCCATGCTGCGCCTGGATCACAACCGCGCCGCCAGCCAGATCGCGCACAAGATGGGCGTGGCCGTGGGCGACATCGAGAAGCTCGCCGTGTGGGGCAACCATTCGCCCACCATGTACGCCGATTACCGCTTTGCCAGCGTGAACGGCAAGTCGGTCAAGGACGCGATCCACGATCAGGAGTGGAATGCCAACGTCTTCCTGCCCACGGTGGGCAAGCGCGGCGCAGCCATCATCGAGGCGCGCGGCCTGTCCTCGGCCGCCTCGGCCGCCAACGCCGCCATCGATCACATGCACGACTGGGCCCTGGGCACCAACGGCCAGTGGGTCACCATGGGCATTCCCTCCAATGGCGACTACGGCATTCCCAAGGACGTGATGTTCGGCTTCCCGGTCACGACCGAGGGCGGCAAGTACACGGTGGTCAAGGGCCTGGAAATCGATGCCTTCTCGCAGGAACGCATCAACAAGACCCTGGCCGAGCTGCAGAGCGAGGCGGACGCCGTCAAGCACCTGCTGTAAACGCAAGATAATCAGGGGCCATGGCAGACTGGAACCCAGCGCAGCACCTGCAGTCCGCCGACGGGCGCATGGGTCCGTCGGTTGGTCTGCATGTGGCGGGCGCACTGCTTTCATCGATGGCGCGGGACGTGGCATGAGCCCTGCTGCATTCGCCCATCCCGCTACCGTCTTGCTGGGCGCGCAAGCGGGCGCCACGCTGCTGCCGGTGTGTGATCACTACAGTGGCGTCGAGGCACGCATGCGCAAGAGCCTGCAGCTGCAGGCCGAGATGACGCGGGAGTTCGGCACCTGCGTCTTCGATGTGACGCTCGATTGCGAGGACGGTGCTCCCGTGGGGGGTGAGGCCGCGCACGCGCGCCTCGTCGCCTCCCTGCTGCGCGAGGCGCCTGCGCAGGCCAGGGTGGCGGTGCGCGTGCACCCCGTGGACCACCCTGCGTTTGCGCAGGACATGGACCTCATCCTGGGCCAGGCGGTCGACCGCCTGTGCCACGTCATGATTCCCAAGGTCGAGAGCGTGGATGATGTTCTTCAGGCAGAAAATGCCCTGAAGCGCAATGGTGGCGAGCGCTTGCAGCTACATGTTTTGATAGAGTCGCCGGCGGCGGTCCATCAGGCATTCGAGATCGCTGCGCACCCGCGCGTGCAAAGCCTCTCGTTCGGCCTGATGGATTTCGTCTCGGCGCATGGCGGCGCCATTCCTGCATCGGCCATGTCGTCCCGGGGGCAGTTCGAGCATCCCCTGGTCGTACGTGCCAAGCTTGAAATCGCCAGCGCCTGTCACGCGCACGGCAAGGTGCCGTCGCACTGCGTCGTGACCGAGTTCAACGATGCGGCGGCGCTGCAGTCGGCCGCGACGCGGGCAGCGCGTGAATTCGGCTACACCCGCATGTGGAGCATTCACCCGGCGCAGATTCGCCCGATTCTCGCTGCCATGGCGCCCGATGACGCCGAGGTGCTGAGCGCCGCGCGCATCCTTCGCACGGCGCAGGCGGCGGACTGGGCCCCCATCAACGATTCGGGCAGCCTGCACGACCGTGCGAGCTATCGTTACTTCTGGCATGTGCTTGAGCGAGCGCGTGCCACGGGCAAATCGCTCCCACCCGAGGTGCTGCATTGGTTTGCCTGAACCTTGATTCGCTTTCATTTCCCAAACGGCAGGTGTTCCCATGAAACCTCTTCTCCTGGCTTCTTTGCTGTGTCTGGCGCCGGCACTGACGTGGGCGGCTGATTCCGGGACGAGTTCCCAGAGCGCTTCATCGGCGAGCAGCAAGCCTGCCGCCCAGCACGTGACGAAGAAGGCTGCGCCGGCGCACCATGCGAAGGCGGTCAAGGGCAAGGCGAAAAAGCAGGAGGCCAAGGCCGCTCCCGAGCCCGTGCCCGAGGTGGTGGTGCTCACACCCGAGGAAAAGGCGGTTTCCGAACGCGTCTACACCGGCCACATCGTCTGCGAGCTGGGCGCATCCGTGCAGATCGACCCCGATCCCAAGTCGCCCGGCAGCTTCTTTGTGGCCGGCAAGGGGTTCAATTACCACATGCACCCCGTGGTCGCGGCCACCAGCGCCGTGCGGCTGGAAGATCCGCGTTCGGGCGCGGTGTGGATCCAGATTGCCAACAAATCCATGCTCATGAATCAGAAGCTCGGCCAGCGCATGGCCGACGATTGCATGAGTGCGCAGCAGGCCCAGGTGACGCAGGCGATGAAGACCGCACCCGCGCAAAGCCTGTTCGACTCGCAGCCCGTCGGCAGCCGCTGACGGCACGAATTTTTCGCCGACATGGTGCTCCCGGCGGGCCGGGAGCAGGCATGCCGCGCTGACCTGATTTGATATACCTTGGAGAACGACGATATGTTGCAAGCCTACCGTGAACATGCAGCCGAGCGCGCTGCGCTCGGCATACCGCCGCTGGCGCTGTCGGCCCAGCAGGTGGCCGAGCTGGTCGAGCTGATCAAGACCCCCCCCGCAGGCGAGGCCGAATTTCTGCTGGATCTGCTCGTCAATCGCGTGCCCCCGGGCGTGGACGACGCGAGCAAGGTCAAGGCCTCGTTCCTCGCGGCAATCGCGCTGGGCGAGCTCAAGGTTGGCCTGATTTCGCGCGAGCGCGCCACCGAGCTGCTGGGCACCATGGTGGGCGGCTACAACGTGCAGCCGCTGGTCAGGCTGCTCGACGACGCAGCCGTGGGCAAGATCGCGGCCGAGGGCCTCAAGCACACGCTGCTGATGTTCGACTACTTCAACGACGTCGCCGCCAAGGCCAAGGCGGGCAACGCGTTGGCCAGGGAGGTCATCCAGAGCTGGGCCGACGCCGAGTGGTTCACGAGCCACCCCAAGGTGGCCGAGAAACTCACCGTCACCGTGTTCAAGGTGCCGGGCGAGACCAACACCGATGATCTCTCGCCCGCGCCCGACGCCACCACGCGCCCGGACATCCCGATGCACTATCTGGCGATGCTCAAGAACGCGCGGCCTGACGCGGCGTTCAAGCCCGAGCAGGACGGCGTGCGCGGTCCGATCCAGTTCATCGAAGACTTGAAGAAAAAGGGCCACGTCGTCGCCTACGTGGGTGACGTGGTGGGCACAGGTTCGAGCCGCAAGTCGGCCACCAACTCCGTCATCTGGGCCACGGGCGAGGACATCCCCTACGTGCCCAACAAGCGCTTTGGCGGCGTGTGCCTGGGCGGCAAGATCGCGCCGATCTTCTTCAACACGCAGGAAGACTCGGGCGCGCTGCCGATCGAAGTCGACGTCTCGAAGATGGAGATGGGCGACGTGATCGACATCTTCCCCTATGCGGGCCGGATCGAGAAGGCGGGAAAGACGATCGCCGACTTCGCGCTCAAGAATGAGGTGCTGCTCGACGAGGTGCAGGCCGGTGGGCGCATCAACCTCATCATCGGCCGCTCGCTCACGGCCAAGGCGCGCGAGTTCCTCGGGCTGGCCGCTTCCACGGCGTTCCGCCTGCCCAAGGAGCCGGCGCCGTCCCAGGCCGGTTTCACGCTGGCGCAGAAGATGGTGGGCCGTGCCTGCGGCCTGCCGGAAGGCCAGGGCGTGCGCCCCGGCACCTATTGCGAACCCAAGATGACCACCGTGGGCAGCCAGGACACCACCGGCCCGATGACGCGCGACGAGTTGAAAGACCTCGCCTGCCTGGGCTTTTCCGCTGACATGGTGATGCAGAGCTTCTGCCATACCGCGGCCTATCCCAAGCCCATCGACGTGAAGATGCACCACGAGCTGCCCGAGTTCATCAGCACGCGCGGCGGCGTGAGCCTGCGCCCGGGCGACGGCATCATCCACTCCTGGCTCAACCGTCTGCTGCTGCCCGATACGGTGGGCACGGGCGGCGACAGCCACACACGCTTTCCGATCGGCATCAGCTTCCCGGCGGGCTCAGGCCTGGTGGCGTTCGCTGCCGCTACGGGTGTGATGCCGCTGGACATGCCCGAATCGGTACTGGTGCGCTTCAAAGGCGAGATGCAGCCCGGCGTGACGTTGCGCGACCTGGTGCATGCGATTCCGCTCTTTGCCATCAAGCAGGGGTTGCTCACGGTGGCCAAGGCGGGCAAGAAGAACATCTTCTCGGGCCGCATCCTTGAAATCGAAGGCCTGCCCAACCTCAAGGCCGAGCAGGCGTTTGAGCTCTCGGACGCATCGGCCGAGCGCAGCGCCGCGGGCTGCACGATCCGGCTGAACAAGGAACCGATCATCGAGTACCTGAAGTCCAACGTGGTGCTGATGAAGAACATGATTGCCGACGGCTACGAGGATGCGAAGGCGCTGCGCCGGCGCATCGAGAAGGTCGAGGCGTGGCTGGCCAATCCGCAGCTGCTCGAAGCCGACAAGGACGCCGAATACGCCGCCGTGATCGACATCGATCTGAACGAGATCCGGGAGCCCATCGTCTGCTGCCCCAACGACCCGGACGACGCCAAGTTCCTCTCCGAGGTGGCGGGCACCAAGATCGACGACGCCTTCATCGGCTCGTGCATGACCAACATCGGGCACTTCCGCGCGGCGGCCAAGCTGCTGGGCGGCCAGCGCGACATTCCGACCAAGCTCTGGATCGCGCCACCGACCAAGATGGACGAGAAGGAACTGATCGGCGAGGGCCACTACGCCGCCTTCGGCACGGCCGGGGCGCGCACCGAACTGCCCGGATGCAGCCTGTGCATGGGCAACCAGGCGCAGGTGCGTCGCGGCTCGACGGTGATCTCGACTTCCACGCGCAACTTCCCCAACCGGCTGGGGCGCGACACCAACGTCTTCCTCGGCTCGGCCGAGCTCACCGCGATCGCGTCGCGCATGGGCAAGCTGCCGACGCGCGAGGAATACCTGGAGGCCATGAAGACGATCGATGCCGACAAGGTCAACATCTACCGCTACATGAATTTCAACCAGATCGACGAGTACAACCAGATCGCAGAAGGCGTGGACGCCTGAGCACTGGCACTGAGCGACGGCCCCGTCCAGGCCCCCCAGGCCGAGGCGGGGCTTTTTCATGGTGATTCATCCGAGGTTCGATGGCACTCGGTCGTGCCACGACGATGTGAACCGGACGGGATTTCGCTCGTCCTGACCCGGCGCCGATGCAGATCGGGTGGATTGGGTGCAAACTTGACGCAGCCGTCTGCCGCTCTGCGGCGCCTTGGCATGCGCAGCAACGGAAGATGAGAAGGGATGCGGGCAGCGGCAACCCAGAGCCGTGTCGCGAGGCGAAATCGCAGGTCGACAAGCGGGACGAGCTTGCGGGTACGTTGATGTTCTGAATCGCAACGACTTTTCACATTCATTGCAGGACGATTCATCATGAGCAGCAAACAAGCGGCTGTGCGGCAGGCAGTGACGGACGGGCTTCGCGCCCTGCTTCCCGATCTGGAAAAGCTCTATACGGACATTCATTCGCACCCGGAACTGTCGATGCAGGAGACGCGCACGGCGGCTCTTGCCGCCGAGCGGCTGCGCGCTGCCGGGTTCGAGGTGAGCACGGGTATCGGCAAGACCGGTGTGGTGGGCCTGCTGCGCAATGGTGACGGGCCCACCGTGATGCTGCGCGCCGACATGGACGCACTCCCGGTCAGGGAAACCTCGGGCGCCGCTTACGCCAGCACGGTGACGGCCACCGATGCCGAAGGCCACCTGGTGCCGGTGATGCACGCCTGCGGGCACGACATGCACGTGACCTGGCTGGCGGGCGCCGCGGCATTGCTGGCGCAAACGCGGGCCGCGTGGAAGGGCACGGTCATGGCCGTGTTCCAGCCGGCCGAGGAAACGGCCGCTGGTGCGCAGGCCATGATCGACGACGGGCTGTTCAAGCGTTTTCCGAAGCCGGATGTCATCCTCGGCCAGCACGTGATGGTGGGTCCCGCCGGAGCGATTGGCGGGCGTGTCGGCACCATCACCTCGGCGGCCGACAGCTTTCAGATTCGCCTGTTTGGGCGTGGCGCGCATGGCTCGATGCCGCAGGCGAGCATCGATCCCATCGTGATGGCGGCGGCTACGGTGCTGCGCTTGCAGGGCATCGTGGCGCGCGAACTCTCGCCCACCGAGGCGGCCGTGGTCACCGTCGGCGTGCTGCAGGCCGGCACCAAGGAAAACGTGATTCCCGATGAGGCCATCATCAAGCTCAACGTGCGTACCTTCGACGAAGGCGTGCGCCAGCGGGTACTCGCCGCGATCATCCGCATCGTCAACGCGGAGGCCGCTGCATCGGGTGCGCCCAAGCCGCCGGAGATCACGCCGCTGGACCGCTACCCGCTCGCGAGCAATGACGCAGCGGCCACGCAACGGGTCGCGGATGCGTTCCGCGGCCATTTCCCGGCGGAACGCATTCGCGAGGTCGGGCCGGCATCGGCCAGCGAGGACTTTGGCTCGTTCGGCTCCGAGTGGCACGTGCCCTCGGTGTTCTGGTTCGTTGGCGGCACCGATCCTGACATTTACGCCAAGGCCAAGGCGGCCAACCGCATCAACGATCTCCCGACCAACCACAATCCCCGGTTTCTTCCCGTGCTGCATCCGACGCTGGAGACGGGTGTGGAAACAATGGTGGTTGCCGCACGCGCCTGGCTCGCGTCATGACGACCGCCGGATCTGCCCTGGCGGCACGGGTTCGCTCTCATGCATGAACAGTTGGTCCATGTCCTGCTGACGGTGCTCGACCTCGGCGGCACCTTCGTGTTCGCGATCAGCGGCGCGGTCGCTGCGGTGCGGCATCGCCTCGACATTTTCGGCATCATGGTGCTGGCATTTGCGGCCGGCAACGCCGGCGGCATCACGCGCGACGTGCTGATCGGCGCGGTGCCCCCGGCCGCGATTGCCAATTGGACTTATGTCGGCGTTTCCATCCTGGCCGGCTTCATCGTGTTCTTCTGGGATCCGGTCGTCACGCGCCTGGACCATGCGGTGCAGTGGTTCGATGCGGTGGGCCTGGCGTTTTTTGCCGTGGCCGGTGCGGAGAAGGCGCTGGTGCATGGGCTCAACCCGTTGATGGCGGCCTTGCTCGGGATGCTGACCGGCATTGGCGGTGGCATGCTGCGCGATGTGCTGGTGCGGGAGATCCCCGTCGTGCTGCGCGCCGACCTTTATGCGCTGGCCGCGCTGGCCGGCGCCGCGGTGGTCGTCACTGCGCATCCGCTGCATGTTTCGCCATTGATCAGCACCTTGGTGGGCGGGCTGCTGTGTTTCGCGTTGCGCTATGGCGCCATTCGCCACGGCTGGCATCTGCCGACCGCGAAGCCGCCACGAGGTGGGTGAACGTATGAAACGCCACGACGCACTGAAAGAACTCTCGCGCGAGCACCATCTGGGGCTCATGCTGGCCGTGAACGCGTTGCGTGCCGTCGAATCGGGCGATGCAGCGCGCATGGAGCAGATGCAGGCGGAATGCAGGCAGGCGCTCGCCCGCGTGTGGGAGCCGCATTTTCATGTCGAGGAACGCGATCTGCTGCCGCTGCTCCGGAGCATCCCTGATGGCGGTGCCGCCCTGGCCGAACGCATCGCACTCGATCATGCGGCGCTGCGCAGCTACGCCCGGGCAGGAAATGAGGCAGCCGCGCTGCAGGCGTTTGCACAGCGCATGAAGGAGCACATCCGCTTCGAGGAGCGCGAGGCCTTTCCTGCGCTGGAGCTGGTGTGGGCGCGCGATGATGAGGCCCCCCGATGACCGAAGACCCGCAGGGCAGGCGGCGATGGCTGGACTGCAGACTGCCGCCGCCCCTGGTGGCCGCGGTGGCCGCGGCCATCGCCTGGGGACTGGTGCGGCTGGCACCGATGTGGACCCGGGATGCGCGCTCGCCATGGCCGCTCGTGGCGGTGTTGCTGCTGCTTTCGGGAGTTTTTGGCGTGGGCGGCGTCCTGGCGTTCCGGCGCAGGCGAACCAGCATCAACCCGCATGCGCCGCAGCGTGCAAGCACGCTGGTGGTGGAGGGGCCTTACCGCTTCAGCCGCAACCCCATGTACCTGGCACTGGTGCTGGCGCTGCTCGCGTGGTGTGCCTGGCTGGCCAACCCGGTCTCCCTGCTGGGGCCTGCGGTCTTCGTCGCCTACCTGACGCGCTGGCAGATTGCGCCCGAAGAGCGCGTGATGCGCGAGAAATTTGGTGACGAATATCAGCGCTATTGCACCAGAGTCAGGCGTTGGTTTTGAATCGTCCTGAATCCGGCAGTTGGATGCATTGAGAGGACTCACTGGACGTCGGGCCAAGGCGCGGCGTAGCTGATGATTCGCACGCGCAGAAAGGCGATCTTGCGTCGGTCCAGTTTGCGTGCTGCGTGGCCGAAGGTCGCCGGCGAATTGCTATCGCCCATGGTGTGCGCGTTGCCGCGTGGTGCATACCCACGCGCGAAGCGCGTCGCGCGCTGCTTGTGGCGTCGCTCACCTTCAGCATCAGCCGGGCGCGGTTTTCAATGCTGCCGTGATAGGCGTCGTTGCGCTGGTTGGTGCTGTCTTGCACCAACCGGGCGAGCAGGTAGGCATCGGCTCCGTGGGTTTCCAGGTCGCCAAAACCAGCGCGATGGGCGTGCTGCGCGCCACTGCGACAGCCCTTGACGATGCCTGGGGTTCCGCGCTTTTGGTTGCAGCAGGCTGACGTGGCCGAGAGGGTATTCCTTCGGATCGCATCAGGTTGAATGCCGTACGGATGCCCGAGAGCACAAGGACTTCTGCTGAGGCCTCATGGCACTGGCGCCTGAGGGTATCGTTGGCCAGCGGCCATTGATTTCATGGCTATATTGGTACTACCAATTATAGAATTATTCTCGAAAATTTCAATTTATCAGGGTTTACCCTGAAATAATCATACTAATATGACAACGATAATTCCGCAGTTCCGTGATACCGCCTGTTTGGTAATACCAATTAAAACCTAGAGTTTATTGCCTGCAAGCCCTGACGCGGAGCATGCAAACCTCCTTTCGGCCCTCCTCGTGGAGGGCAAACCGGCGGGAGGCCACTGAAATCGCCGGCCGACAAGGCCGGTACAACGCATCTCGTACAACGGCCATGCAAACCCTTTGGCAACAAAACTACGACCCCGCCGGGAACATATGGATTTCGGCTCTGGTGGCGCTCATCCCCATCATCTTTTTCTTCCTCGCGCTGACACGATTGCGCCTGAAGGGGTACTTGGCCGGCACCATCACGGTGCTTCTGGCCCTGGGCGTGGCGCTGTTGTTTTACAGGATGCCGGTGGGCGCGGCGCTGGCCTCGGCTGTGTATGGTTTCTTCTATGGCCTGTGGCCGATCGCCTGGATCATCGTGGCGGCCGTGTTCCTCTACAAGATCTCGGTCAAGACGGGGCAGTTCGACATCATCCGTTCGTCGATCCTGTCGGTCACGCCCGACCAGCGGCTGCAGCTGATTCTGGTGGGTTTTTGCTTTGGCGCTTTTCTGGAAGGCGCGGCCGGCTTTGGCGCACCCGTGGCCATCACGGCGGCGCTGCTGGTGGGCCTGGGCTTCAAGCCGTTGTACGCGGCCGGCTTGTGCCTGATCGGCAACACGGCCCCTGTCGCTTTTGGCGCCATGGGCATACCCATCCTCGTGGCCGGCCAGGTGTCGGGCGTGGACGCCTTCACCATTGGGCAGATGGCGGGGCGCCAGCTACCGTTCATGACCTTGATCGTGCTGTTCTGGCTCATGGCCATCATGGACGGCTGGCGTGGCATCAAGGAGACTTGGCCCGCCGTTCTGGTGGGCGGTGGCTCGTTTGCGTTGGTGCAGTTCTTCACCGCCAATTACATTGGCCCCGAACTGCCCGACATCACCTCGGCCCTCGTCTCGCTGGTGGTATTGACGGCTTTTCTCAAAGTCTGGCAACCCAAGCGCATTTTCCGCTTTGACGGTGATGGCGTCCAGGACAGCAAGACCAGCGTCGGCGCCTCGGCTGTTTCACAGCACCCAGTGAGTGTGGCAGCCATGGTTAAAGCCTGGTCGCCCTTCATCATTCTTACCGTCATGGTGACGGTCTGGAGCATCAAGCCGTTCAAGGCGCTGTTCGCCGCCGGCGGTCCGCTGGCCTCGACCATCATCAACATTCCGGTGCCGTTCTTGAACAACCTGGTGGAGAAGGCTCCACCCGTCGTCGCCAAGGTCACTCCCTACGGCGCGGTCTACACCTTCAACTGGCTGTTGGCCACGGGCACGGCCATTGTGATCGCCGCCATCATCACCATCGTCTTCACCCGCCTGTCGCCCGCCAAGGCCATTGCGACGCTGGGAGAGACGTTCAGGGAGCTTCTGGTGCCGATCTACTCCATCGGCATGGTGCTGGCCTTTGCCTTTGTGGCCAACTACTCTGGCTTGTCGGCCACACTGGCCCTGGCGCTGGCTCATACGGGCCACGCCTTTACCTTTTTCTCGCCCTTCCTGGGCTGGATCGGCGTGTTTCTGACGGGCTCCGACACCTCGGCGAATGCGCTGTTTGCCGCGCTGCAGGCCACCACCGCGCAGCAGCTCGGGTTGCCGCAGGTGCTTACCGTGGCGGCCAACACCACGGGTGGCGTGACAGGCAAGATGATCTCGCCCCAGTCCATTGCGATCGCCTGCGCGGCCGTGGGGTTGGCGGGCAAGGAATCAGACCTGTTTCGCTTCACCGTCAAGCACAGCCTGATGTTCGCCGCCATCATCGGCGTTATTTCCACGCTGCAGGCCTATGTGTTTACCTGGATGATTCCGGGACACTGAAATCTGCCGCTCGAGTTTCATCATGCGCTTGGCTGATCACGTCGTCGAAAAGCTCCTTGCCCTGGTGCAGGCCCGCAGCCTGCAGCCCGGCCAGCGTCTGCCTGCCGAGCGGCAGCTGGCCGAGGAACTGGGGGTGTCGCGCACCTCGGTGCGCGAGGCCATACAGAAGCTGATCAGCCAGGGCGTGCTGTTGGCGCGGCGTGGCGATGGCACTTACTTGCAGTCACGGCCCACGGCTGAATGGCTGCAGCCGGCGATGCGGCCGCTGGCGAGCCTGATCGATGCCGACCCACACTATCGCTACGATGTGCTGGAGACGCGCCAGGCGCTGGAAAGCACGGCCGCCTGGCTGGCCGCCCAGCGCGCCACCGCCGAGGACAAGGCGCACATCCAGCGCTGCTTCGAGGTCATGGTTGAACACCAGCAAAGCGGCCATGCAGAACTGGCCGCGCGTGCCGACGCGCAGTTCCACCTGGCGATTGCCGAGGCATCGCACAACCTGGTGCTGGTGCAGGTCATGCACAGCCTGTTCACCGTGGTGCTGTCCACCGTGGAACGCAACCGTCATGACATGTTCCGTCTGAGCGCGCCTGTAACCCTGCAAGCGCTCACCGCGCAGCATCAGGCGCTGATGCAGGCCATTCTGGATGGTGATGCCTCGCGTGCGCGCGCCTGCATAGGCGAGCACCTGGAGCATGTGCGCAGCGCCATCCAGCGTCTGGAAGAAGACCGTGCGCGGCAGGAGCGCTCCATGCGCCTGCCACAGGATTTGGCGCCACTGCTGCCTGATCCGAATCACTCATCACTGAAATCCCTGTCATGATCATCTCCTCCAGCGCCGACTACCGCGCGGCGGCAGAGAAATTCCTGCCGCCCTTCCTGTTTCACTACATCGACGGCGGCGCCTACGCCGAGCAGACGCTCAAGCGCAATGTCGACGACCTGGCCGCCGTGGCGCTGCGCCAGCGCGTGCTCAAGGACATGAGCGAGCTTGATACCAGCATCGAGCTGTTCGGCGAAAGGCTCAGCATTCCCGTGGCGCTGTCGCCCGTGGGCTTGACCGGCATGTACCGTCGGCGTGGCGAGGTGCAGGCTGCGCGCGCGGCCGATGCCCAAGGCATTCCTTTCACCATGTCCAGCGTCTCGGTCTGCCCGATCGAGGAGGTGGTGCCCCAGATCAAGCGCCCCATGTGGTTCCAGCTCTATGTGCTCAAGGACCGCGGCTTCATGCAGAACGCGCTGGAGCGCGCGCAGGCCGCCGGCTGCACCGCCCTGGTGTTCACCGTCGACATGCCCGTGCCGGGGGCACGCTACCGCGACGCGCATTCGGGCATGAGCGGCCCGAACGCCGCCCTGCGCCGCTATCTGCAGGCGATGCTGCACCCGCGCTGGGCCCTGGATGTGGGGCTGCTCGGGCGCCCGCACGACCTGGGCAACATCTCGGCCTACCGGGGCAGCCCCACGGGGCTGGCGGACTACATGGGCTACCTGGGTGCCAACTTCGACCCCTCGATCTCGTGGAAGGACCTGGAGTGGATCCGCGCCTTCTGGAAGGGGCCGATGGTCATCAAGGGCATCCTCGACCCTGAAGACGCGAAGGACGCCGTGCGTTTTGGCGCCGACGGCATCATCGTCTCCAACCACGGCGGGCGTCAGCTCGACGGCGTGCTGTCGTCGGCGCGCGCGCTGCCCGCCATTGCCGACGCGGTGAAGGGCCAGATCAAGATCCTGGCCGACTCGGGCATCCGCAACGGCCTGGACGTGGTGCGCGCCATCGCCCTGGGCGCCGACTGCGCCATGATCGGCCGCGCCTACATCTACGCCCTGGCTACGGCCGGCGAGGCCGGCGTCAAGCAGCTGCTGGAGCTGCTGGAAAAGGAAATGCGCGTCGCCATGACGCTGACCAGCGCGGCCCGCGTGGCCGACATCACGGCCGAGCTGCTGGTGCGCGAGGCATGAGCGCCACCGCCCTGCTGGCGCAGCTGCGCGGCATCGTCGGCGCGGCCCACGTGCTGACCAGCGAGCAGGCCACGCGGCGCTTTCGCCGGGGCCAGCGCACGGGCGAGGGCCCGGTGCTGGCCGTGGTGCGCCCGGGCACGCTGCTGCAGCAGTGGCAGGTGCTGCAGGCCGCCGTGGCGGCCGGGCGCATCGTCATCCTGCAGGCGGCCAACACCGGCCTGACTGGCGGCTCCACGCCCGACGGCGCAAATTACGACCGCGAGATCGTGCTCATCAACACCCTGCGCATCACCGGCGTGCAGGTGATCCAGGGCGGCACGCAGGTGGTCTGCCTGCCCGGCGCCACGCTCGACCGCCTGGAGCAGACGCTGGCGCCGCTGGGGCGCGAGCCGCATTCGGTCATTGGTTCGTCGTGCATCGGCGCCTCGGTGCTGGGCGGCATCTGCAACAACTCGGGCGGCGCCTTGGTGCGGCGCGGCCCGGCCTACACCGAGCTGGCACTGTACGCGCGCGTGCGCGGTGACGGCCAGCTGGAGCTGGTGAACCACCTGGGCATTGCGCTGGGCAGCACACCCGAAGAGATCCTGACCCGTCTGCAAGACGGCCGCTACACCGAGGCCGACATCACCCACGACCCGCAGCGCGCCGCCTCGGACCCGCGCTACGCCGACGATGTGCGCGCCGTGGACGCGGACACGCCCGCGCGCTTCAACGCCGACCCCTCGCGCCTGTTCGAGGCCTCGGGCTCGGCCGGCAGGCTGTGCCTGTTCGCCGTGCGGCTGGACACCTTTCCCAAGGAACCCAGCACGGTGTTCTACATCGGCAGCAACGCGCCGGACGATCTCACGGCCGTGCGCCGCCACCTGCTCACCGCCCTGCCGCGCCTGCCGATCGCGGGCGAGTACATCCACCGCACGGCCTACGACATTGGCGAGAAGTACGGCAAGGACACCTTCCTGCTGATCGACCGCTTCGGCACGGCGCGTGTGCCGGCGGCCTTTGCCTTCAAGAGCCGCGTGGACGGCTTCTTCGAGCGCCTGGGCCTGCGCGGCGCGACCGACCACCTGCTGCAGGCCCTCACCCGCCTGCTGCCCCGTCACCTGCCGGCGCGCATGGGCGAGTGGCGCCGGCGCTACGAGCACCACCTGCTGCTGCGCGTCTCCAACGACCAGGCCGAGGCCACGCGCAGCTTCCTGACGCAGCACTTTGGCACCAGCAGCACCGGCGGCTGGTTCGAGTGCGACGCCGAGGAAGGGCGCAAAGCCTTCCTGCACCGCTTCGCCATTGCCGGCGCGGCCATTCGCTACCGCGCGGTGCACCGCGCCGAGGTCGAGGACATCGTGGCGCTGGACGTGGCCCTGCGTCGCAACGACCGCGAATGGGTGGAGCAGCTGCCCGCCGACGTGGAGCGCGATACCGTGCACAAGCTTTACTATGGCCACTTCTTCTGCCATGTGTTCCACCAGGACTACATCGTGAAGAAGGGCGTGGACCCGCTGGCCATGGAGCACCGCATGTGGGCGCTGCTGGACGCGCGCCGCGCCGAGTACCCGGCCGAGCACAACGTGGGTCATTTGTACGTGGCCAAGCCGACCCTGGCCGGGTTTTATCGTGAGCTGGACCCGACCAATACCTTCAACCCCGGCATCGGCCACACGCCGCGCTTGCGCGGCTGGGAGGCATGTTGCGACCGTGCGGGCAGCTGGCCCAAAGCGTACTCGGAAAATAGCTGAAATGACCGCGCGGAGCTCAAACGCTGGTCGTGATTTTGGAAAAGATGCGGTGATTAATGGGCTCTTTACCTGCCCATCAAGCGTTAATTGCTGTTGATATCGTAGTCAATCCGCGCTTTGCGTCAGGCCGCCTGGATGAGCCGTGGATAGAAGTGCATGTTTTCACGCTGGATGCGCTGGTGCAGCGCCTTGATCACCGTGTTGGCGTCGTTGCGAAAGCCCTCCGGGTCTTCGGCCACGGCCCGGGCCTGGCGCCAGCGGCGGCAGAACCCGTCGAATGCCCGGGCCAGGCCATCCATTTCATCCTGGAACCCGTGGGCAAGCTTCGTGATCTCCGGGTCCTGCAGGGCGTAGATGGCCGGGTACATGACCTTGTTTTCGGTGGCCAGATGCAGCGACACCTTGGAGCGCAGCTTCATGATCGCCCGCGAGATTTCGCCCGCGTGTTCGGCCACGCCTGCCTTGCTGTGATCGCGCATCTCCCTGATGGAGTGCAGGATGTCCACGTGGTGATCCATGAAGCGGCTGATGTCCATGAAATTTCCTGCCGGCAAATAAAGCGCGGCACTCTACCAGAACATCAGGATTCAATCCTTGGGCCGGAAACCGATGATGAGCGATGACGGCACGCTGCCGTCGATGTCGCGTGGCAGCGTCTCGGTCTTGTACAGCGCCCGCACCACGGCCTCGTCCCAGGCGGGATTGCCGCTGGACTTGGAAAGGCGCACGCCGACGATGGTCCCATCCGGGGACGCGCGCACTTCCACTTCGGCGCGCGGGTTGCCTGCGATCGAATCCGGAAACACGATGTTCGGCTTGACCTTGGCGGCGACCATGCCGCCGTAGCCGGCCGAGGTCGAGCTGCCGCTGCCACCGTTCTTGCCCTGGCGCGGGCTGGTCGTTGTCGCTGCCGTGCCGCTCGAGGTGGCATTGGCCAGGCTCTGCATGCGCTTGAGCTGGTCCTGGCGCAGGGCTTCGGCGCGCTTGGCTTCGGCATCGGCCTTGCGTTTTTCGTCGGCCTTGTGCTTTTCTTCGGCCAGCTTGCGCTGCTTTTCCTGCTCCGCTTTGGCTTTTTCTGCTTTTTCCTTTTCTGCCTTGGCTTTGGCCTGCTGGGCCGCCAATGCCTGCTGTTTCTGCAGTTCTTCCTGTTCGTGGCGCGCCTTCTCTTCCTGGGTGCGCTTTTGCTGCTCCAGCTGGGCCTGGTGTTTTTTTTCTGCTTCCTTGCGCTTTTTCTCGCGTTCCAGCGCGATGTCGGCCTCGCTCGGTTGCGGGGGCTCCTCGACCTTGGGCGGAGGTGGCGCGGGCGTGGGCGCGGGAGCAGGTGCCGGCGCAGGAGCGGGTGGCGGCGGTGGTGCCACGGGGTGCGGCGCAGCCTGCTGGGGCACGGCGGACCAGAGCTCGGCCTCCACCGCGGGCTGGTCGGCGCTTGTTTTCCAGTTCACGCCCCAGGTGAGCGCCGCGATCAGCGCCAGATGCGCCAGCACGGCGAGCGCCACCGCGCGCTTGCGCCCGCCCGGCATGGACGGGGCGAACAGGTCGTGGTCGCTGCGGGTACCTGCGTTCATCGGTTGCTGCTTTTCACCGCCAGTGCCACACGTTTGACACCGGCACGCTGCAGAGCGCTCATGGCCTGCATCACGTTGTCGTAGGGAACGGTCTTGTCGGCGCTGATGAGCACGGGCGTGTCCTCGGGCTGGTCCTTGAGCCAGCGGCTGGCGGTGGCGCCCAGGCTTTGCACCGTGACGGTACGTTCGTTGCCGTCGGCCTTGAAGACCAGACTGCCGTCTTTCTGCACGATCACGTCGGCGCGTGTCTTGGATACATTGCTGCCCTTGCCCACCGAGGGCACGTTGATCGAGCTGGGTGTGAGCATGGGCGCGGTCACCATGAAGATGATGAGCAGCACCAGCATCACGTCAATGAACGGCACCATGTTGATTTCGTTCATCGAGCGGCGGCGGCCGTGGCCGCGCGAAGCCATGTTGGGCATGCCAGGCTCCTTCGTTCAGTGCGCGGAGGCGGGCGGGTGACCGCCGAGGTTGCGCTGCAAGATGTTGGAGAACTCTTCGATGAAGGTCTCCTGCTGAATCGCCACGCGGTCGATGTCGCGCGCGAAGCGGTTGTAGGCGATCACGGCGGGGATGGCGGCGAACAGACCCAGCGCGGTGGCCACCAGCGCCTCGGCGATGCCGGGCGCGACGGTGGCCAGCGTCACCTGCTCCATGCCCGCGAACCCGGTGAAAGCGTGCATGATGCCCCAGACGGTGCCGAACAGGCCCACATACGGGCTGACCGAGGCGACCGAGCCAAGGAAGGAGAGGTTGGATTCGATCACATCCATCTCGCGCTGAAAGCTCGCGCGCATGGCGCGGCGCGCGCCGTCGAGCAGGGTGCCGGGGTCGGCGATATGGCGCTCGCGCAGCTTGTGGAATTCGCGCATGCCGCTGGCGAAGATGCGCTCCATCGGGCCGCTGCTGCGCGCGTTCTGCACGGCACCCGTGTAGAGGTCGTTCAGGCTGGTGCCGGACCAGAAATCACGCTCGAAGTCGTCATTGAGCGCGTTGATTTTTTTCAGGCCGAAGACCTTGCGGAAGATGGCGGCCCAACTGGCGACCGAGACGATGAGCAGCAGCAGCATGACGAGCTGCACCACCCAGCTCGCATTGAGTACCAGACTCAGAATGTTCAGATCTTGCGACGAAGTCATGAGGAAAGTTGTTCGAGTAATGTGGAGGGAATTCGTTGCGGCTTGAGCGTATCGGCGCTGACCCAGCCGATGCGGATCAGGGCTTCGCACAGCAGCGTGGGGGCGCCATCGGTGCCGGTGCCTGGCCGCAGCGCCTGCTGTGCGACGGTGAGGCTCGCGCGGCTGTGCTCATGGATCGTCGCCGTCACCAGGAGTTCATCGTCGAGCCGCGCGGGGTGCAGATAGCGCAACTCGGCGTTTGTCACGACGAACATGCCGCCGGTGCGGGTCTTGAGCTCATGCTGGCCGTGGCCCAGCGCGCGCAGCCACTCGGTGCGCGCGCGCTCGAAAAATTTCAGGTAATTGGCATAGAAAACGATGCCGCCCGCGTCGGTGTCTTCCCAGTACACCCGCACGGGCCACGTGAACGCCATCAGGCCAGCTCCCGGCGCAGGCGGGCGACGGCTTCGTGCAGTTGCGCCATCGAACTGGCGGTGGAAAAACGCACGAAATGCGCCGTCTCGGCATGGCCGAAGTCGCGCCCAGGCGTGGCCGCCAGGTGCGCGCGGCGCATGAGTTCGAGCACGAGCTCCCAGCTGCCGTCGACGCCCAGCTTCTTCGCCGCTTGCGTGCAGTCGGCCCAGGCGTAGAACGCGCCATCGGGCATCACCGGTATCGAAAGGCCGAGGTCGTTCAACGCCGGAATGAAGAAGTCGCGCCGCGCCTTGAATTCCGAACGGCGCTGCTCGTACAGGGCGATGCTCTCGGGCTCGAAACACGCGAGCGCCGCGTGCTGCGCGATGGTGCTCGCGCAGATGAAGAGGTTCTGCGCCAGGCGCTCGACCACGCTCACCATGGCATCGGGAACGACCATCCAGCCCAGGCGCCAGCCGGTCATGTTGAAGTATTTGCTGAAGCTGTTGATGCTGATGATGTCCTCGCCCAGCGCCAGCGCGGTGTGGCCAAAGGCTTCGTCGTACGACAGGCCCAGGTAGATCTCGTCGATCAGCGTCAGGCCGCCGTGCGCGCGCACCACCTCATGGATGGCGCGCAGCTCCTCGGGCGCGATCGACGTGCCCGTGGGATTGGAGGGCGAGGCCAGCAGCACGCCGCGTGTCCTGGCGCCCCAGGCCGCCTGAACCTTGGCGTGACTGAGCTGGTAGCGCTCCTCGGCCGTGGTCGGGATGAGCACGGGCACGCCTTCGGCCGCACTCACGAAGTGACGGTTGCAGGGGTAGCCGGGGTCGGACATGAGGATTTCATCGCCTGCGTTGATGAGCGCCAGGCACGCCAGGTGCAACGCCGCCGAGGCACCTGCCGTGATAACGATGCGCCGCGCGGGTACGTTGACGCCGAAACGCTGGCTGTACCAGTGGCTCACGGCCTCGCGCAGCGCATCGAGCCCGAGCGAGTGGGTGTATTGCGTGCGCCCGTCACGGATCGCGCGGTTGGCGGCTTCCTGCACCAGGGGTGGGGCCGTGAAATCGGGCTCGCCCACGTTCAGGAAGATCATTCGCTCGCGCGTGTGGGCCGCTTCGCGGGCCATGGCCTGCGCGGTCTTGGCCATTTCCATGACGTAGAACGGATCGATGCGCTCGGTGCGGGATGCAAACTGCATGGCGGCAGGCCTTGAAAGGGGGTCAGGGGTGTGCCTTGTCCGCCTGGTCTGCGGCCACTTCGGCGGGGCGCAGCGCGGGTGCAAGGTGGTTGAGCACGCCGTTGACGTACTTGTAGCCATCGGTGCCGCCAAACGATTTGGTCAGTTCGATGCACTCGTTGAGCACCACGCGCCAGGGAATGTCGGGGCAGTGCCTGAGCTCGTACACGCCCATCCACATCACCGCATGCTCTATCGGAGAAATTTCCATCCAGCTGCGGTCCAGATGAGGTTCAAGCAGCGCGTCGAGCTCGGCGGCCGTCGCGATGCAGCCGTGCAGCAGCGCGTCGTAGTGTGCGCTGTCGGCCTTGTGAAAGCCCGACAGATCGCGCGTGTAGACGTCGATCTCGGCGGACGGATTGCCTCCCACCAGATGCTGGTAGAGCGCCTGCAGCACAAACTCGCGGGCGCGCGAACGGCCGGAAAGTTGACTGCTTTTGCGCGGCGCCTGGGGGTGTCGCGCGTCGCTCACGAAATGGTCTCCAGCAGGTTTGCCATTTCCACGGCCACGCAGGCCGCATCGCGCCCCTTTTCGTTCTGGCGGGCGATCGCCTGTTCGAGGTTTTCCGTCGTGAGAATGGCGTTGGCGATCGGAATCTCGCAGTCCAGCGCCACGCGGCTCACGCCGCTGCTGGACTCATTGGCCACGAGCTCGAAGTGGTAGGTTTCGCCACGGATCACGCAGCCGATGGCGATGAGCGCGTCAAAATCGCCGCCCTTGGCCATGGCCTGCAGCGCCACCGGAATTTCCAGCGCGCCCGGAACCTGGATGCGGGTGATGTCGTGCGGCGCGACCTCCAGGTCGGCCAGCGCGCGCAGGCAGGCGTCGGCCAGCGCATCCGTGATGCCGGCATTGAAGCGCGCCTGCACGATGCCGATGCGCAGATTCTTGCCGTTGAGCGCGCGAGTGCTTCCTTTGTCCGCGTTTTGCATCTTTGTCTTTCATTCCTTGGGGATGTAGCCGGTGATTTCGAGGCCGTAGCCGGCCATGCTCGGCAGGCGCCGGGGCTGGCCCATGAGCTGCATGCGCGCCACGCCCACCTCGCGCAGGATCTGCGCGCCGATGCCGTAGGTGCGCAAGTCCATGCGGCCGCGTTCGGGCGCGTGGGTGGCGCGGGCCGTGCCGTCGAACTGGGCGAGCAGTTGATCGGCGCTTTCACCGCAGTTGAGCAGCACGGCCACGCCGCACCCCTGCGCCGCGATGTGGTCCAGGCTCTCGCGCAGGCTCCAGGAGTGCATGCTGGTGCCCAGCTCGAGCAGGTCGAGCGCCGAGAGCGGCTCATGCACGCGCACGGGGACGCTCTCCAGCGGGTCCCATCGGCCCTTGACGAGCGCCAGGTGCACGCTCTGGCTGGGCTGGTCGCGAAACGCGTGGGCGGTGAATTCCCCCCAGCCCGTCGAGATCGCGCGGCTGCCCACCTTGCTCACCAGTGATTCGGTGCGACTGCGGTGGCTGATGAGATCGGCGATGGTGCCCACCTTCAGGCCGTGCTCCGCCGCAAACAGCTGCAGGTCGGGCAGGCGCGCCATCGTGCCGTCGTCCTTCATGATCTCGCAGATCACGGCCGCCGGCGTGCAACCCGCCATGGCGGCCAGATCGCAACCGGCCTCGGTGTGGCCCGCGCGCATGAGCACGCCGCCATCGACCGCCTGCAGCGGAAAGATGTGGCCCGGCTGCACGAGATCGCTCGCCTGGGCGCCGGGCGCAACGGCGGTGGCCACCGTGTGGGCACGGTCGGCCGCCGAGATGCCGGTGGAGACGCCTTCGGCCGCCTCGATCGACACGGTGAAGGCGGTTCCGAGCTTGGCGCCGTTGTGCGTGACCATGGGCGGCAGATGCAGGCGTTCGCACGCCTGGCGGCGCAAGGTCAGGCACACGAGGCCGCGGCCGAAGCGGGCCATGAAGTTGATGGCCTCGGGGCTGACGTGGTCGGCCGCGAGCACCAGGTCGCCTTCGTTTTCGCGGTCTTCTTCGTCCACGAGAATGACCATGCGGCCGGCGGCGAGCTCGGCCACGATGTCTTTGACGGGGGAGATGGGAACGGGGGAGAGTGAACTGGTCATGCAAAGGGCTTTCGCTTCGTCCGTGGTCAGCACCAGCGCCGCTCCCGGCAGGGAAAGCCCCAAAGAACGCGCGCGGCGCCTTGCGTCAGGGCAGCCGGGGGCACGTGCGCCCCAAAGCGGACGATTTTAATCGTTTGCTCAGAAAGAAGAGCCTTCGAGGGTGACGTCGCTTTCCGGGTAGGCCACGCAGGGCAGCACGAAGCCATCGGCCACGTCCTGGTCGGACAGGACGATGAATTCGGTCTCGTAGCGCACGCGGCCTTCCTTGATGCGCCCCATGCAGGTGCCGCAGGTTCCATCGCGGCAGGACGAGGGCCAGTCCACGCCGCCCAGTTCCAGGGAATCGAGCAGCGGCAGGTCCGCTGGGGCGGGAAGGGCGAGATTTTCCCCATCGATGCGGGCGGTGAAGGGCTTGGGGCGGTCCATGGCGGGAGGTGGCTTGATCCTTGATGAAAACAGGCTCCAGCCCTTGTGGATAGGGCGCAACCAGCTATTGAATTGTGACATCAGACCGTGCGTGTAACGCCGGGAATTCTCCCATGCATGCGCCGCGCCGCCCGGCTCGGGGTCATCATGCCTTGTACGATCATGGCCTTCTTCAGGAGGTACGAACCATGAACGATGCGGTGGTGCAACCGGATTTTTCCAAAGGGACGGCGTGGGTGCGTGGCCGGTACGTGCCGATCGCGGACGCCACGATCCCGCTGACCGATTGGGGTTTCCTGCGCTCGGATGCGACCTATGACGTCGTGACCGTCTGGGACGGCGCCTTTTTTCGGCTGGATGCTCATTTGCAGCGCTTTGCCGCGAGCTGCGCGCACTTTCGCCTGAACCTGGGGCGCAGCAGCGAGGAGCTGGCGGAGGTTCTCGCGCAGTGCGTGCGCCTGTCGGGCCTGAAGCGCGCGTATGTGGAGATGATCGTCACACGCGGCCAACCGCCCTGGGGTTCGCGTGATCCGCGCGAGGCCGTGAACCAGTTCTACGCGTTTGCCGTGCCCTATGTCTGGATCGCCAACGAGGCCCAGCGCGAGCGCGGCCTGCACCTGCGCATCAGCGGCGTGCCGCGCATTCCTTCGAGCAGCGTGGACGCGCGCGCCAAGAACTACCACTGGCACGATCTGACGCAAGGGCTCCTCGGTGCGCTGGATGAGGGCGCCGATACCGTGGTGCTCGGCGACGGCGCGGGCCACATCGTCGAAGGGCCGGGGTTCAATGTGTTTGCCGTCGATGCGGCGGGCGCCATCGTGACCCCGGACAGCGGCGTCCTGGAAGGCATCACGCGCCGCACCGTGATCGAAATCGCGCAGACGCTGGGGCTGCCGCTGCAGCAGCGCGCCTTGCCCGCCGCCGAGCTGCGCGCGGCACGCGAGGTCTTCATCACGAGCTCGGCCGGCGGTGTACTGCCCGTCACCCAGGTGGATGGCCGTCCGGTGGGCGATGGCCGCGTCGGCGCCGTGACGCGGCGGGTGACGCAGACGTACTGGGACTGGCACAAGGACCCGCGCTACAGCCGGGCGGTGGACTACACGGCAGGCGCCTGATCAGGCCAGCAGCGCCTCGAAGCCTTCGGGTGGCAGGAAGTGCCGCCCCTGCCGGCACAGCCGCGTCGGCCCGGGCAGCGCCCGATCGTGGACGGAGTGGTGCGTGTCGCCCGGATAGCAGAACCCCTGGGTGGCGCCGTCGGTGAAGCTCTCCGGCTGTATCGTGGGCGGCAGCCTCCCGCGGGCGGCGTTCAGTGCTTCGTTCACCGTGGCGTAGCGGTTCAGGTGCGCCAGGCTCATGATCTGCGGCGGCGCCAGGTCCATCGAGCCATCGCGGTAGCGCTCCAGGGCCGAGCGCGGCGTGCACCACAGGCTGGCGGTGGTTTCCTCGTCGTCGTGCATCGCCCGCTGGTGCGCGGGTGCCTCGGCAATGAAAAAGCGCGCGTCGAAGCGGCGGGTTGCGAGCACCGGGGCGACGGGCGTGATCCAGCGCGACCATGGCACGAGCGCGCGCGTGGCCATGCGCAGGCCGAGGGCACGGAGCATGTCGTCGAACCTCAGCCCGGCTCCGAGCAGCTGGCGCGCGCGCGGGGCGTCGAGCGCAGCGCCTGCGCGCACCGGTTCGGCCAGCAGCATGCCGCATTCTTCCAGCGCTTCGCGCAGGGCCGCCACATGCAGGCCCGTGGCCAGGGCCGCATCGGCGTCGGCTTCACCGAGCTGGCGCCGCAGGGTGTCCGCCGGCTGGTCCAGCAGCGCGAGGCTGCCTGCGTCCGAGTCGCTGCGCTCGAGCTTGCCACCCGGAAAGACGAACATGCCCGCCATGTTCGCCAGTTGCGTGTTGCGCCTGAGCAGCAGGGTCTGCAGCCCCTCGTCGCTGTCGCGCACGAGCACGATGGTGGCCGCGCTGCGCGGGGCTTCAGGGGTTGGGGGCAGGCTCATGCGGGGCGTCCCGTGGTTGACGCGCGAAACACGAGTCCTCGCGTACAGTGGTTGATCGTTTGTTCAACTATTTTGCAGGAGACTTGTAGTATGGGTCTGGATTTCACCGGTCGGGTGGCCATCGTAACGGGTGCGGGCGGCGGGCTGGGGCGCGAGCATGCGCTGGCGCTGGCGGCGCGAGGAGCAAAGGTGATCGTCAACGATCTGGGAGGCGCGGTCGATGGCCGCGGGGGGTCGGTGTCGGCTGCCCAGGCGGTGGTCGACGAGATTCGGACAAGAGGCGGACAGGCGCTGGCCAATGGCGCCTCGGTCACCGATTTCGCGGCAGTACAGGCCATGGTGCAGCAGGCGGTCGATGCCTGGGGGCGGGTGGACATTCTGGTGAACAACGCCGGCATCCTGCGCGACAAGTCGTTCGCCAAGATGGACATGGCGGACTTTCGCACGGTGATCGATGTTCACCTCATGGGCGCGGCCCACTGCTGCAAGGCGGTCTGGGCGCAGATGCAGGCGCAGAACTATGGCCGCATTCTCATGACGACCTCGTCCACCGGCCTGTATGGCAACTTCGGCCAGGCCAACTACGGGGCGGCCAAGCTCGCGCAGGTGGGCCTGATGCAGACGCTGGCCATCGAAGGCGCGAAACACGGCATTCATGTGAACGCCCTCGCGCCCACCGCGGCCACGCGCATGACCGAGGGGCTGATGCCCGACGAGGCTCTGGCGCTGCTCAAGCCCGCGGCCGTGGTGCCGGCCATGCTGGTGCTCACGCACGAGAGCGCGCCCACGCGCACCATTGTGTGCGCCGGCGCCGGCAGCTTCGAGGCGGCGCATCTCACGCTCACCCAGGGCATCCACCTGGGCATGGGTGAGCGGGTGCCGGAGCAACTGGCCGAGCAGCTCGCGCAGGTCACGCGGATGGACGGTCAGCAGTTGCCCCAAAGCGGCGCCGCGCAGGCGACGCTGGAACTGACCAAGGCCATGGCCGCGCGCCGCTGAAAACCCGGGCGGTTGAGCAGGTGCTGGGTTGCTGGCCGACGCTGCGCCGCGTGGCGTGCTAAGTTCCGGGGCTCGAAAATCCAGGCACCATCATGAGCACATTGCAAGCGCGCATCGCGGCGGTCAGTGACGAGCGAATTGCCGGCATGCGCCGCGGCATCGAGAAGGAAGGGCTGCGTGTGCTGGCCGACGGAGAGCTGGCGCTCACGCCCCACCCGAGGGCGCTGGGCTCCGCGCTCACGCATCCGAGCATCACGACGGACTACAGCGAATCGTTGATGGAGCTCATCACCGGCCCCAGGACGACGGTGCAGGCCTGCGCCGATGAGCTGGCCGAGCTGCATCAGGCGGCGTTGCAGGTGCTGGCGCGGCAGAACGAGCCCGAAATGCTCTGGAATTCGAGCATGCCCAGTCTGCTGCCGCCCGATGAAACCATCCCGCTGGGGCGCTATGGCTCTTCCAACAGCGGCCGCGCCAAGAGCGTGTATCGCATGGGGCTCGGTCACCGCTACGGCCGGCGCATGCAGACCATCGCGGGCATTCACTACAACTGGTCGTTGCCGGGCGTGGGCTCCGACGAGTACTTCGCGCTGATCCGCAATTTCCGGCGCCACTCCTTCGTGCTGTTGTATCTCTTTGGTGCGTCGCCCGCGCTGGCACCGGGGTTTGTCGAGGGGCGCCAGCACAGCCTCGTTCCCATGGGTGATGGCAAGGGCGCGATGGGGCTGCCTTACGCCACGTCGCTGCGCATGGGGCGGCTCGGTTACCAGAGCGATGCACAGGCGAGTCTGGCGGTGAGCTACAACGGCTTGCAGGGCTTCGCCGCCTCACTGCATGAGGCGCTGACCCGGCCGTATCCCGCCTACGAGGCCATAGGGGTGCGCAGCCTCGGGGGCGACTACAACCAGCTGGGCACGAGCCTGTTGCAGATCGAAAACGAGTTCTACGGCACGATACGCGCCAAGCGCACGGTGCAAAGCGGCGAGCGGCCGCTGCGCGCGCTGCGCGAGCGCGGCGTGGAGTACGTGGAGGTGCGGCTGATGGACATCAATCCGCTGGAGCCGGTGGGAATCCGCCCGGACACCATGCGTGTGCTGGACATCTTCCTGCTGCACTGCCTGCTCTCGGACAGTCCGCCCGATACGCCCGAGGAGATTGCGGCCGTCAAGCACAACCAGCACCTGGCCGCCGAGCGTGGTCGCGAGCCAGGTCTGCGTCTGGTGCGCGATGGCGAGCAGGTTGCGCTCGTCGATTGGGGCATTGAAATCCTGCATCGATGCAAGCCGATCGCGCAGCGGCTGGATCAGGCCATGGGCGGCAGTGATTACGTCCGGGCGCTCGCTCATGCCGACGAGGTACTGCGCCAGCCTGACAAGACCCCTTCGGCACGCGTTCTGGCTGAGCTCACGCAGCTGCACGGCAACGACTACATCGCCTTTGCTACGGCGCGTTCGCACACCGCGCGCGAGATGCTGCTGTCCAGCCCCTGGTCTCAGGCGCAGGAAGAACGCTACTGCGCCATGGCGCGCGATTCGCTGGCGCGTCAGCGCGCGATTGAAGCGGCGGACACGCTCACGTTCGAGGAGTGGCGCGTGCGCTACATGGCGCAGGAGCAGTGCGCCGTCTGATCAGCGCTGCGGGGCGGGCGTCTTGGGCTCGAAATCGCAGTAGGCGGCCACGCTGCATTCCCAGCAGCGTGGCGTGCGCGCCAGGCACACGTAGCGTCCATGCAGGATCAGCCAGTGGTGCGCGTCGGGCAGATACTCAGAGGGCACACGCTCAAGCAGCCCGCGCTCCACGTCCAGGGGAGTCTTGCCCGGCGCCAGCCCCGTGCGGTTGCTCACGCGAAAGATGTGCGTATCCACCGCCATCGTGGGCTCGCCGAAAGCAACGTTGAGCACCACGTTGGCGGTCTTGCGGCCCACGCCCGGCAGGGCTTGCAGCGCCTCGCGTGTGCGTGGCACGTCGCCCTCATGCCGTTCGATGAGGATGCGGCAGGTCTGCAGCAGGTTTTTTGCCTTGGTGTGGTACAGGCCTATGGTCTTGATGTGGCGCTCCAGCCCCTCGAGGCCCAGCTCGAGGATGGCCTGAGGCGTGTTCGCCACCGGAAACAGCCGGGCCGTGGCCTTGTTCACGCCCGTGTCTGTGGACTGCGCCGAAAGCAGCACGGCCACCAGCAGTTCGAACACGCTCGTATAGTGCAGCTCGGTCACGGGGTGAGGATTGGCCGCCCTGAGGGTGGCGAAGAAAGCTTCGATGGCCGCATGGTTCATGCGCCGATTGTCGCCCTGTACAACAGGCGCGCCAATTGACGACAATCCCTCCCTTGATTTCAAGTTTTCAGAGACATCCTGATGCCCATCCCGTTTGCCCGCCGCCTCGACAACGTAGAAACCTCGGCCATCCGTGAACTCTTCAAACTGCTGGGCAAGCCCGGCATCATCAGCTTTGCCGGAGGCTTTCCCGACAGCGCGATGTTCGATGTGGAGGGCATACGCGAAGCCGTCGACGGCGTGCTGACCGACGAGCCGGGCGACGCGCTGCAATACGGTGCGACGGAAGGCTATCCGGCCCTGCGTGAACAGCTCGCGCAGTTCATGGCGTCCAAGGGCGCATCGGGCGTGGCTCCGCAGGATTTGATCGTGACCACCGGCAGTCAGCAGGCGCTGGATCTGATCGGCAAGACGCTGATCGATCCGGGAGACAAGGTCATTGTCGAAGGGCCGACTTTCCTCGCGACGATCCAGTGCTTTCGCCTCTATGGCGCGGATCTGGTGAGCGCGCCGATCGACGGCAACGGCGTGGACGTCGATCGGCTGGAGCAGCTCATCGCCGAGCATCGGCCCAAGCTCGTGTACCTGATTCCGACCTTCGGCAACCCCAGCGGCGCCATGCTCAGCCTGGAGAGGCGCAGACGCGTGCTGGAACTGGCCGTGAAGTACCAGACGGTGGTGGTAGAGGATGACCCCTATGGCGATCTCTATTTTGGCGATGCGCCGCCCCCCAGCCTGCTCGCGCTTTCGGAACAGGTGCCCGGCAGCCGTGAGCTGCTCGTGCACTGCGGCAGCCTGAGCAAGGTGCTCTCGCCCGGCCTGCGCGTGGGCTGGATGATTGCGCCGCCCGAACTGCTGGCCAGGGCCACGATGTGCAAGCAGTTCAGCGACGCGCACACCAGCACCTTCGCCCAGGCCACGGCAGCCCGGTATCTCAAGGCGGGCCGCATGCCGGCCACGCTCGCGCGCGTGCGCAGCGTCTATGCGCAAAGGGCAGGGGTCATGTGCGAGGCGCTGCGTGCCGAGCTGGGTGACGCGGTCACGTTCGTCGAGCCCCGTGGCGGGCTTTTCGTCTGGGCGCGCCTGACGGGCGCAGGCGGCAAGGTCGCGGATGGCAAGCTCTTTGCACAGAAGGCCATTGAGCAGGGCGTGGCCTTCGTGCCCGGAGCGCCGTTTTATTGTTCCCGGCCCGACATCGCCACGCTGCGGCTGTCGTTTGCCACAGCGGCTCCGGACAAGATTCGCGAGGGCATGGCGCGGCTGGGCCGCGCGCTGGCGGCTTGAAGCGCATGAGCGACGTGCAAGAGCGCCTGGAGGCGCTGGAAGTCAAGGCGGCCTTTGCCGAAGACCTGCTCGAGCAGTTGAACCTGACGATCTACCGGCAACGGCAGGACATCGAACGGCTGCAATTGCAGATGGCGCAATTGCGCCAGCAGTTGCAGGACAGTGGCGGGCCTGCGGCTCAGCGCGATCTCCGAGGCGAGATACCGCCGCACTATTGACCGGCCGCGGGTGGAGGATTTGGCGGTTCAATAAAATGCACGCGAAATGACACTTTACGCGTGGACCTGACGCATGCATCTGACACAGTGGACCGATTACGCGCTGCGCGTGCTGATGTACTGCGCCGCGTACGAAAACCGTGACCAGCCGGTGACGATCAGCGAGATCGCGCAGGCCCACGGGATTTCACGCAGCCATCTCACCAAGATCGTGCGCCAGCTCGCGGCGCTGGAGCTGCTCGATACGTCGCGCGGACGCGGCGGCGGCATGCGGCTGATGCGCCCGCCGGCGGACATCGTGGTCGGTGCCGTGGTGCGTGCCACGGAGTCGAACTTCGAGATGGTGGAGTGTTTCGGCAGCGATCACAGCACCTGCCGCATCAGCAGCAACTGCAATCTCAAGGGCGTGTTCGAACGCGCGACGCGCAGTTACCTGGCCGTCCTCGACGGGGTCACGCTGGCCGATCTGGTGCCGGTGCGCGCCGTGCCCGCCAGTCACAGCGCGCGCCGCGTGGTCATACCCGGCGTGCCCATGGCGCCATAGCGCGGCAGGACAGCTGGGGCGGGGTTTCAGCGGTGCGGTGATGGCATGGCGGCGCCTTCTTCCGCTGTCGTGTGGCCGCTCAGGCTTGTCGGGACGGCAGTTCCGGCGCGGCGCGCGCGGAACAGGGCCGCGCGCATCAGGAAGATGCTCGTGATGGGAACGGTCGTGGCCAGGAAGAGCGCGATGAGATACAGGCGCAGCGGCGCCGCGCCATCCTGCCACCAGAAAAAGGCAAACGCGCCGTGCAGGATGCACCAGCACGCCAGCGTGGCAATGGTGGCCGGCGGGTGCATCCGCGTGAAAAAGCCGGGCAGTGTGAGCAGGCCCATGGAGCCCGCCAGCGCAATGGCTGCGCCCAGCAGCACCAGCGCGGAAATCAAGGCATCCAGCCACAACGGCATCGTGCTCATTCGATGACCTCCCCGCGCAGCAGAAACTTTGCCAGGGCCGTGCTGCCGAGGAAACCGAGCAGGGCAATGAGCAGCGCGACCTCGAAGTAGTCGGTGCTGCCCCAATGCATGCACAGCACCAGGACCAGCAGCATGGCGTTCAGGTACATCGCGTCCAGCGCCAGCACGCGGTCCTGCGCCGTGGGCCCCCGAAGCATGCGCACGAGGCAGAGCAGCATGGCCAGAACCAGCATGCCCATGGCCAGCGGCGTGGCCCATGCGAGCAAGGTGGTGTTCATGATTCGAAAATCTCCATCAACGGGCGTTCATAGTGCGCCTTCACGTGGGCGATGGTTGCCTGGGCGTCCGCGACTTCCAGCACGTGCAGCATCAGCACGGAGCGGTCCAGGGAAATTTCCGCCCAGACGGTGCCGGGCGTGATGCACACGATCATCGCCAGCACGGCCAGCGCGTTGGGATCGCGCATCTGCAGTGGAATTTCAACGAAACCGGCCGGGTGTGGCCGGTGACCCGGGCGCAGCAGGTAGCGCAGAACGGCCAGATTGGAGCGGGTGGTGTCGGCCATCACCCGCAGGCACAGCTTGAGTATCGTGATCGGGTGGCGCACACGTACCCGGCGCGGACGCAGGCCTTGCAGCATCAGCGGCAATCCCAGCCCCAGCAGCAATGCCAGCAGCAGATGCCCTCGGCCCCACCCGGGGTGCAGCAGCAGCCAGACGGTGAACAGACCGGCGCTGACCAGCGGCGCGGGAAACAGGCGCTTCATCGCGCAGGCGTTCCCACGGGTTGAGCCGACAGGATGTCGCCGATGTAGGCTGCCGGCGTATACAGGGCCTGCGCCGCCAGCGTGGTGTAGCGCATGGCGGGCCCGGCGCAGAGGGCCAGGGTGATGCAGGCCACCAGAAGTGCCGTGATCGGCAGACCCTCCAGTACCCGAAGCTGCGGCGGATTCCTGTCGTGCGCAGACCAGAATTGGCGCATGCCCACGCGTGTCAAGGCCATCAGGGTGGCCAGCCCGGTGGACAGCATCAGGATCAGGAGCAGCCAGATCATTGCCGGGGGCTGCGTGTTCGACAGGTCCTGGACATTCAAACCGGCCAGGGCGGCCGAAAGCATCGCGAATTTGCCGATGAAGCCTGACAGCGGGGGCAGTCCCGCCATCAAGAGCGTGCTGAGCAGGAAAGCAAGGCCCAGAAAAGCCGTGGCGCCCCGAATGGCGCGGCCGACGACGATCTGCTGTTCGTCGTCGAGGTTGAAATTCTCGCTGGGCAGCAGTTCGGGCGTGAGAAAGGGGGCGTCGTCCCGTTGATGGGGTGCCGTGCTTGCCCCGTCGTTGCGCCAGCGGCTGATGAGATCGGCCAGCAGGAAAAGGCAGGCCACCGCCCAGGTCGAGCCTGGCAGGTAGTACATCAGTCCTGCCGTGACCGTGGGGGAGCCCATGCCGAGCGCGGCCAGCAGCGTGCCTGACGACAGGATGGCGGCGTGGCCCGCGAGGTTGGTGAGGTGCTGCGAGGCCAGTATGCCGATGGCTCCGAAGGCCATCGTGAGCATGCCGGCGCCACTCAGGTACACGCTGCCCCAGTGCGCGGACTCACCGGCGGCGTCGCCAAACCAGAGCGGCCACAGCCTGAGCAGTGCGTAAACGCCCACCTTGGTGAGTACGGTAAACAGCGCGCCCACGGGCGCCACCGCGGCGGCGTAGGCAGGCACGAGCCAGAAATTGAGCGGCCACGCGCCCGCCTTGATCAGGAAGGCCACGGCCAGAATGGCCGCGCCTGCGTGCAGCAGTCCGCGGTGCGCGTCAGGCAGGGCCGTGACGGCCCGGGCGATGTCGGCCATGTTGAGTGTGCCCGTGATCCCGTAGAGCACGGCGGCCCCGATGAGGAACAGCGACGATGCGGCAAGGTTGATCGCGATGTAGTGCAGGCCCGATTGCACCCGGGTTTGTCCCGAGCCATGCAGCAGCAGTCCATACGAGGCTGCCAGCAGGATTTCGAAGAAGACGAAGAGATTGAACAGGTCCGCCGTCAGGAAGGCTCCCGAAAGCCCCATGAGCTGAAACTGGAACAGCACGTGGAACAGCACCCCGGCACGGTGCCAGCGCGCGCAGGCAAAGACCACGCTCGCGAGCGCCACCGTGCTGCTGGTCACGAGCATCAGCGCCGACAGACGGTCCAGTGCCAGCACGATTCCGAACGATGCAGGCCAGTTGCCCGGCAGATAGACGCCAACGGTTTGCGTCGTGCCTTCGTCGCTCCAGATCAGCAAGGCCACGGCAACCAGCAGGCCAAGGGCCGTGGAGCCGATGTTCACGGTCATCTTCAGGCGCTCGCGCTCCTCGCGCACCAGCAGCAGCAGGGCTGCCGTCGCCAGGGGCAGCGCAATGGGCGCCAGCATCAGGTGCGGCATCAGCGAGGAAATGATCTGCCGTGTGCCGTTCATGGGCGGGGGGTGAGTTCGGTCGTTCCGGCATCCGCGCCGTCCACGTGGTCGGTGCCCGTCATTCCGCGAAGGGCCAGCAGGATCACCAGGAAGAGCGCGGTCATCGCGAACCCGATCACGATGGCCGTGAGCACGAGCGCCTGCGGCAAGGGGTCGGCGTAGTGCAGCAGATCCAGCGCCTTGTCCGGGCTCAGGATGGGAGGTTTGCCCTCCGCGAGGCCCAGGCGCGCCGTCGAGAAAATGAACAGGTTGACGGCGTAGGACAGCAGGCTCAGCCCCATGATGACCTGGAACGTCCGCGGCCTGAGCATGAGCCAGACGCCGCAACTCGTCAGGACCCCGATGGAAAGTGCCAGGACGAGCTCCATCACGCGGCTCCCTGGCCCAGGTTGTCTTCGCGTGCGGCAAGAAGGTGCGCGTGATGGCGGTGGCTGCGCACGGACTGGTGCGCGATGGCCGTGAGCATCAGCAAGGTGGCGCCGATTACCAGCAGCGCCACGCCGGCATCGAAGAAAAGCGCGCTCGCCACATGGATCTCGCCCAGCCAGGGAAGCTGAAGATGCGCCACGTGGCTGGTGAGAAAGGGGTAGCCGACGAGGAGGGAACCCAGGCCCGTCAGCAGTGCCAGCAGCAGTCCGATGGCCATCCAGCGTTCGGGCAGCACCCTCGCGTGCGATTCCACCCAGACCGTGCCCGAGATCAGATATTGCACGATCAAGCCGAGCGAGAAGACCAGTCCGGCGACGAAACCGCCGCCCGCGTCGTCATGGCCGCGAAGGAAGAGGTGGATGGCCACAAGCGCGGTGAAGGGCAGCAGCAGCCGCGCCAGGACGGCGGGAACCATCAGGTAGCCGATGGCGGTGTCACTGGCATCGCGTGGGTTGAGCAGATCGGTTTGCAGATCGGCGGGCAGGGCGCGCTGCTGTGGTGGCAGATCCATGGCTTCGCGCGCGGGCCGAAAGCGGCGCAGCAGGGCGTAAATGGTGGTCGCGACGATGCCGAGCACGACGATTTCGCCGAAGGTGTCAAAGCCCCGGAAATCCACCAGCATCACGTTCACGACATTCGTGCCGCCGCCAAGTGGCTGGGCGTTTTCCAGAAAGAACGTGGAAGCGCCGCTGATGAAATCGCGGCTCATGAGCGCGTAGGCCAGCCAGGCCATGCCCAGGCCGCTGAGGCAGGCGATGACGCCATCGCTGGCGCGCCGCGCACGGGTGTGCAGTGCCTCCGCGTGGGCGTCGCGAAGATTCTCGATCCGCTGTGGCAGCCAGCGCAGGCCGAGCAGCATCAGGATCGTCGTGGCGAACTCCACGGCCAGCTGGGTGAGCGCGAGATCGGGTGCGGAAAACCAGAGGAAGGTGAGCGTCGTGCACAGTCCCGTGCCCCCCAGCAGCATCAGCGCCGCCAGCCGGTGGTATTTGGCTTGCGAGGCTGCGGCAAGCGCGCACAGAGCGCCTGTCAGCCACAGGATGATGAAGACCGCGGAGGGCGGCTGGTTGCCGCGTGCGCCCAGATGCGCGGCGGTGGACCACAATGGCAATGCGGCGGCCGCCAGGGTCGCCAGGACGATCCAGCGCATCTGCCACTGCAGCCGCCGCGTGCCTGCGTGCCGACGCCCGGCGCGGGCGCCGAGGGTGATGGCGACGGTCAGGCGGTCGAACCACCAACTGCCGTTCAGGCTTGCCGTTCTCACCCTGACCGCCAGGCCGGCGTCCTTACGCAGGAAAAATCCGTAGGTCGCGATGCCCATCAGCATGGCGATCACGCTCATCATCAGCGGGGCCGTCAAGCCGTGCCAGACGGACAGGCTGTAAGCCGGCAGAACGCCGCCGACGACGGGTCGGGCCGCCGCCGCCAGGGCCGGACCGATGGACCATTGCGGAAATATTCCCACCACCAGACAGATGGCCACGAGCAGTTCGACCGGGACGCGCATCAAGCGCGTGGGCTCGTGTGGCGTGCGAGGCAGGTCGCGGGCCACGGGGCCGAAGAACACCGATGCGATGAGCCGCAGCGAGTACGCCACGCTGAACATGCCGGCGATCGTCGCGGCGATGGGCAGCAGCGTGTGCATGGCCGGGGACGCATCGAGAAAGACGGTTTCGGCGAAGAACATTTCCTTGGAGAGAAATCCGTTGAGCAGCGGCACGCCCGCCATCGCCGCGGCCGCCACCATGGCCAGTGTGGCGGTGATGGGCATCATGTGGCGCAGGCCCGAGAGCTGATGCATGTCCCGTGTACCGCTTTCGTGATCGACGATGCCCGCGGCCATGAACAGCGAGGCCTTGAAGGTCGCGTGGTTCATGATGTGAAAGACGGCGGCAACGGCGGCCAGGGCGCTGTTCAGACCCAGCAGCAGCGTGATGAGCCCCAGATGCGAAATGGTGGAATAGGCCAGCACGCCCTTGATGTCGCGCTGGAACATGGCCGCCAGGCCGCCCAGCAGCAGTGTGGCCAGGCCCACCCCGCCCACCCACCAGAACCAGGTGGCCGTGCCTCCCATGACCGGCCACAGGCGTGCCAGGAGGAAGACGCCGGCCTTGACCATGGTGGCCGAGTGCAGGTAACTCGACACGGGCGTGGGCGCCGCCATGGCATGGGGCAGCCAGAAGTGAAACGGGAACTGCGCGCTCTTGGTGAACGCGCCCAGCAGCGTCAGCGCGAGCGTGACGTCATACAGCGGATGCTCGCGCACGCGATCGCCTGCCGCCAGGGTGGCATCCAGCGTGTAGCTGCCGACGATATGCCCCAGCAGCAGCATGGCGGCGAGCAGCGCCAGCCCGCCGATGGCCGTGACCGTGAGCGCCATGCGTGCGCCGCGGCGGGCATCGCTGCGGTGGTGCCAGTACCCGATGAGCAAAAAGGAGAAGAGGCTGGTCAGTTCCCAGAAAAAGACGAGCTGGATCAGGTTGCCGGCGACCACTACGCCGGCCATGGCGCCCATGAAGGCGAGCAGGAAGGAAAAGAAGCGCGGCACGGGGTCGGTGGGCGACAGGTAGTAGCGTGCATACAGCACCACCAATGCGCCGATGCCGAAGACCAGCATGCAGAACATCCAGGCGAAGCCATCGATCCGAATGATCGGATTCAGCCCAAGCTCGGGCAGCCAGCTGAATTCGGCTTCGACCACGCCCCCATGGGCAATGGCCGGGAACAACAGCGCGGTCTGCACCGCGCACCACAGGGCCGTCAGACCCGCGAGAACCGATTCGATGTTGCGTGCGTTCGCGGGCAGCACCGCCGCCACCAGGCTGGCCGTGAAGGGCAGGAGAATGAGGAGCCACAATGACATCGCGCTCCGATTCTAGGGGGTGCGGTGCGTCGGCATTCCTCACGTGCTTTCAGAGTTCTTCGACGCGCCGCGGTGGGTAGCTGTCCCAGCTCTGGCAGCCTGGACATTGCCAGAAGTGTTGCAATGCCTCGAAACCGCAGGCTGCGCAGCGGTAGCGGGTCAAGGGTTTGGCGGCCTGATCGAGTGCCCGCTGGATTGCGGGGTGACGCTCTTCATGGCTCAGGGTTTCATGCGCAAGCCACTTGGCGGCCACCACGAGCGATGGCTCGTGGTTCAGATAGTCGGCGTACCAGCTTTGCGCTTGCGCCGTGTCTTGCGCGGTGGGGGTGGTGGCTTGCTGCAGGGTCACGATGGCATCGAGCACGTCGAGCGAGGCCTGGTCTCGGTAGTGCGCTTGCAGCAGCGCTTTGACGCTGGCCTGTTCATGGCAGGCGTTGGCGGCCTCCACCATCAGGCCGGCAGCCAGGGGCAGGGCCGCGGAAGCGGCCCTGGCCAGTTCCGTGAGCGTGCGCAGTGCGTCCTCGTGCTCGCCCTGCTGCAATTGCAGGCGTGCCAGTTCCAGCCTGGCGCGGGGCGCGCCCGGCGCGGTGGTGATCGCCTGGTCAAGCAGGGCGCGCGCCGCTCCAACGTCGCCGTGCGCGCGCCGCAGCTGGGCCTGCTCGCACAGGTAATGCGCCTGGCGCTGGCTGAAGTCCCCCTGATGCGCGTCCTGCATGCGCTGGGCAATGGCGCTGGCCTGGGCCCAGTCGTGCGAGCGCTCGTAGATGGTCAGGAGGGCCAGCCGCGCCTGCGTCTCGAAGGGCGTGCCTTCCAGGCGCCGCAAGGCGTCTTCCGCGCGGTCCAGCAGTCCTGCCTTGAGGTAGTCCAGCGCCAACCCGTGCTGGGCACGCTCACGATCGGCGCGGCTCAGGTCATCGCGCAAGAGCAGATGTTCGTGCACCCGCACGGCGCGGTTGTATTCACCGCGGCGGCGGAACAGATTGCCCAGGGCAAAGTGCAGCTCCGTGGTTTCCGGGTCGTTCTGCACGGCCTCGATGAAGGCGTCGATGGCTTGATCCTGCTGCTCGTTGAGCAGGTAATTGAGCCCCTTGAAATAGGCCTTGGGCGCGCGCCGGCTGTCCGCGCGCAACTGGCGTTGATCCAGACGCGAGGCGAACCAGCCGAAGACAAACGCCAGAGGCAGGCCGATCAGCAGCCAGCTCGGGTCAAATTCCATGGGGCGTGGACGGGTTGTGGGTTGGGGCGGCGTCGACTCTTTCAGGCGCCGCGGCCTGCTGATGCCGCGCGGCGCTGCGATGGCGCCACCAGTGCGGCACCATGCCCAGCACGCCCACCACCACGCCGAGCGTGAAGGCCGCCAGCACCACGAGCACGAGCGAAGTCGTCCATTGCGTCCCGAAGAAGAAATGCACCGTGGCGTCTTGCTGATTGTTCAAGGCAAACGCGAACAGGGTGAAAAAAATGGCTGCCTTGAGCAGCCATGTCAGGTACTTCATGAGGCTCCCCCAGCGATCATCGCGATTCTAAGGCGCGACGCCGCGAGGCCAGGAGGCTCTGCCACGAGTACGGACGGGGATGCTCAGGCACCCGCGTCGCTCTGGGCATCCGTGCCGACCGCGCCGCGCAGCGCCTTGCCGGGTTTGAAGTGCACCACGCGTTTGCTCGGCACCTCGACGGCCTCGCCCGTGCGGGGGTTGCGCCCGACGCGGGGTTGCCGATGGTTGACGGAAAAACTGCCGAACCCGCGAATTTCGATGCGGTGGCCGCGCACCAGCGCGTCGCCAATGGCGTCCAGGATGCCTTTGACCGCGGATTCCGTATCACGCTGGGTGAACTGGTCGAATCGGGCGGCCAGTTCCTGAACGAGATCTGAGCGGGTCATCGCCATGACAACTCGTGCCCGGTGCCGGGCGCAAGCGCGCGCCCGGCACCGGTGGCACGTTCACTTGTCTTCGGAATGATCCAGCTTGGCACGCAGCAGCGCACCGAGGCTGGTGGTGCCGGCGTTGCTCGAGGTCTGGCTCAGGCTGGCCATGGCTTCCTGCTGGTCGGCCTGATCCTTGGCGCGGATCGACAGGTGGATGGTGCGGGTCTTGCGATCCACGTTCACCACCACGGCGGTCACTTCGTCGCCTTCCTTGAGCACGTTGCGCGCGTCTTCCACGCGGTCACGCGAGATTTCGGAGGCGCGCAGGTGGCCGATGATGTCCTGGCCGAGGTCGATTTCCGCGCCGCGGGCGTCCACGCTCTTGACCTTGCCGGTCACGGTCTGGCCCTTGTCGTTCACGGAGGCGAACGTGGTGAACGAATCGGAGTCGAGCTGCTTGATGCCCAGCGAAATGCGCTCGCGCTCCACGTCCACGGCGAGCACGATGGCTTCGACTTCCTGGCCCTTCTTGTAGTTGCGCACCGCGGTTTCACCGGGTTCGTTCCACGACAGGTCGGACAGGTGCACCAGGCCGTCGATGCCCGAGGGCAGGCCGACGAAGACGCCGAAGTCGGTGATCGACTTGATCGGGCCCGTGACGCGGTCGCCGCGGTTGATGTTCTGCGCGAATTCCTGCCAGGGGTTGGCTTTGCACTGCTTCATGCCCAGGCTGATGCGGCGCTTGTCCTCGTCGATGTCGAGCACCATGACCTCGACTTCGTCGCCGAGCGAAACCACCTTGGCGGGAGCGACGTTCTTGTTGGTCCAGTCCATCTCGGAGACGTGCACCAGGCCTTCGATGCCAGGCTCGAGCTCGACGAAGGCGCCGTAGTCGGCGATGTTGGTGACCTTGCCGAACAGGCGCGTGCCCGAGGGGTAGCGGCGCGAGACGCCCATCCACGGATCGTCGCCCAGTTGCTTCAGGCCCAGCGAGACGCGCTGCTTTTCCGGATCGAACTTGAGCACCTTGGCGGTGATTTCCTGACCGGCCTGCACCACCTCGGAGGGATGGCGCACGCGGCGCCAGGCCATGTCGGTGATGTGCAGCAGGCCATCGATGCCGCCCAGGTCGACGAAGGCACCGTATTCGGTGATGTTCTTGACCACGCCCTGCACGATGGCGCCTTCCTTGAGCGTTTCCAGCAGCTTGGCGCGTTCTTCGCCCATCGAGGCTTCCACCACGGCGCGGCGGCTCAGCACCACGTTGTTGCGCTTGCGGTCGAGCTTGATGACCTTGAATTCCAGGGTCTTGTTCTCGAACGGCGTCAGGTCCTTGACCGGGCGCGTGTCGACGAGCGAGCCCGGCAGGAAGGCGCGGATGCCGTTGACCATGACGGTGAGGCCGCCCTTGACGCGGCCGCTCGTGGTGCCGGAGACGAATTCGCCCGATTCGAGGGCCTTTTCGAGCGAGAGCCACGAGGCGAGGCGCTTGGCGGTGTCGCGCGAGAGGATGGTGTCGCCGTAGCCGTTTTCGATGGAGCCGATGGCCACGGACACGAAGTCGCCCACCTGGACCTCGATCTCGCCCTGGTCGTTCTTGAATTCTTCGATGGGGACGTAGGCTTCGGACTTCAGGCCAGCATTGACGACGACGAAGTTGTGCTCGACGGCGACGACTTCGGCGGTAATGACCTCGCCAGGGCGCATTTCGGTGCGCTTCTGGGACTCTTCAAACAGCTCGGCAAAAGATTCGGACATGGATTTCCTTGATCGCAGCACAGGGTTTCCGCGGGCCGCACGATTGCGGCGTTCGTCAGGGTTGTGTGCGAGGCTGATGCGGTAAAAATTTCCGCGGGGTTACGGGTTGAACAACCGACGGGCCGGTGCGCAGCATGCGCGGGAGGGAGCCGGTCGGGCGCCTGGTGCCGGCGTTTTCCTGCGTTCAGGCCGAAAACGGACGACGTGCCTGCCACCATTGAAGCACCCGCGCCACGGTCTCGTCGATCGTGAGCACGGAGCTGTCCAGCAGCAAGGCGTCTTCGGCAGGTCTGAGGGGTGCGGCGCTGCGCTGCATGTCGCGCGCGTCACGCGCCTCAAGGTCCGCGCGAAGGGTGGCAATTGTAGTGTCAATTCCCTTGGAAATCAATTGCTTGTAGCGCCTTTCGGCGCGGCACTGGCTGCTTGCCGTGAGGTAGACCTTCAGGGGCGCATGGGGAAAGATCACCGTTCCCATGTCGCGCCCGTCCGCCACCAGGCCGGGCAGGCGCCTGAAACCATGCTGCAGCGCGACGAGCGCGGCCCGCACGCGCGGCAGCTGCGAAACCTGCGAGGCCTGCATGCCTACCTCTTCGGTACGGATGGCCTGCGTCACGTCGCGGCCGTCCAGCAGGATGCGCTCGGGCAGGAAGCGCACGGGCAGCGCGGCTGCGAGTGAGGCCAGTTGCGCTTCGTGGCCCGCGTCGAGAGGGATTGCCGAGGCGCTTGCGGCCAGTGCCGTGAGCCGGTACAGCGCGCCCGAATCAAGCAGGTGGTAGCCCAGGCGCGCCGCGACCTCGGCAGCCAGCGTGCCCTTGCCCGAGGCGGTCGGGCCATCGATGCAGATGACGGGAATGTCCTCGGGGTCGGCCTGTGCCACCTGGAACAGCGCGTCAAAATAACCGGGGTAGGTCTTGGCGACACAGCCGGGGTCTTCGATGCGTACCGGCAGATGCGCGGGGTTGAATGCGGCCAGCGACAGGCACATGGCCATGCGATGGTCGTCGTAGGTGTGGATGCGCGCGGCGCGCCAGTGCGTGTTGCTGGCGGGCGGCGTCACGCGCAGGAAATCATCGCCCGCCTCGCAGGTGGCGCCCAGCTTCGTGAGTTCGGCCACCATGGCGGCAATGCGGTCCGTTTCCTTCACGCGCCAGCTGGCGATGTTCGTGAGCTGCGTGGTGCCGTCGGCATAAAGCGCCATCGCGGCCAGCGTCATGGCGGCGTCCGGAATGTGATTGCAGTCGAGCGTGATGGCTTTGAGAGGCCAGGCGCCGCGGCGCACATGCAGGCTGTTGTCGCTGCCCGTGATCTGCGCGCCCATGGCGCGCGCCGCCTCGATGAAGCGGATATCGCCCTGGATGGAGTTCAGGCCCACGCCCTGAATTTCAAGGCCGTTCTGGCCTTCAGGGCTTGCTGCTATTGCGCCAGCAGCTATGAAATAACTTGCCGACGAGGCGTCGGCCTCCACGTGTGCCACGCCGGGGGACCGGTAGCGGCTGCCCGCGGTGATCGTGAAACGCTGCCAGCCCTCGCGCTGCCACCGGATGCCGAAGCGGGCCAGCAGCGCCAGCGTGATCTCGATGTAGGGCTTGGAGATCAGCTCTCCGACGACTTCAATGACCACGTCTCTTGTTTGCGCCATCAGCGGCAGCGCCATGAGCAAGGCCGTGAGGAACTGGCTGGACACGTCGCCGCGCACGCGCACGGGCACGTCGAGCCGCAGCGGGGGCACGCCGCCGCCGTGTGCGATGCGCAGCGGCGGAAAGCCCGGGGTGCCCAGGTAGTGGATGCGGCAGCCCAGGGCGCCAAGCGCGTCCACCAGATCGCCGATGGGCCGCTCGTGCATGCGCGGCACGCCCGAAAGCTCGAACTCGCCCCCCATGAGGGCGAGCGCGGCCGTGAGGGGGCGCATGGCGGTTCCGGCGTTGCCGAGAAACAGCCGGGTGGGCGCGGGGCTCGCCTCAGGGACGTGTGCCGTGCGTCCGCCCAGGCCGGTGATGCGCAGGGCACGTTCGCCCAGCGGCTCGATGATGCAGCCGAGCTGGCGCAGGGCGTCGAGCATGACGCGCGTGTCGTCGCTGTCCAGCAGGTCGCGCACCTCGGTGGTGCCTTCGCTCAGCGCGGCGAGCAGCAGGATGCGGTTGGAGATGCTCTTGGAGCCCGGCAGTTGGACCGTGCCGCCCACCGTGCGCAGCGGGGGCAGATCGAGAAAGGCGGTGCGCCGCATCTCAGGAGGACGCACTCTTGCGCTGCGCGCCCATGCGCCACTTGCCGCGCGTGGAGCTTGCTTCGCCGATCAGGGCTTCGAGCTGCTGGTCGCCATCGGCCTGCATGGCCTGTTCCAGCTCGCGCAGGGCTTCGCGAAACAGGGCGGCCTGCCCGAGCACTTCCTCGCGGTTGGAGCGCAGCACGTCGCGCCACATCTTGGGGTCGCTCGCGGCAATGCGGGTGAAATCCCGAAAGCCCGGGCCGGCCAGCGAGAGGTAGTCATCCGCTTCGGGCTGCATGGAGATGCTGTGCATCATCGCGAAGGCGAGCAGGTGGGGCAGGTGGCTGACCGCCGCAAACGCCGAATCGTGCTCCTGCGGGGTCATGCGCTTGACGCGGCAGCCCAGGGCCTTCCAGAGTGCCTCGGCGCGTTCGACATGGTCGGGTTCGGTGGCGTCCGTGGGGGTCAGGATGACCTGTCGGCCGCTGTAGAGCTCCGCCTCCGCATGCTCCACCCCCGACACCTCGCGCCCCGTGATGGGATGCGCGGGCACGAAACTGCCGACATGGTCGCGCAGGGAGCGCTGCGCCGCGGCCACGACGTCGGACTTGGTCGAGCCCACGTCCATGACGAGCGTCTGCGGCGTGACCAGGTGGCGGATGGCCTTGAGCGTGGCCTCGGTGGCAGCCACCGGAATGGCCAGCAGCACGAGATCGGAGTTGGATACGGCCATCAGCGCCGATGGGGCCTGCGAGTCGATCACGCCCAGCTGCTGCGCGCGTTCGGTGGTCGTTGGCGACTTGCTGTAGCCGATGACGCGCTTGACCAGGCCTGCACGCTTTATCGCCAGGGCGAACGAGCCGCCCATCAGGCCGCAGCCGATCAGACCGAGTTGTTCAAACATGGCTTGCCTTCATCCAGCGACCGGGTAGGTGCCCAGCACCTTGTAGAAGGCGCACAGCTGTTGCAGCTCGCTGAGTGCGGCGGCGACGTGGGGTTGCACGGGGTGCCCTTCGATATCGATGTAGAAATAATATTCCCACTGGCCGGTACGCGCGGGGCGCGACTCGATGCGGGTCATGGAGACCGCATGTTTTTTCAGTGGCACCAGCAGGTCGTGCACGGCGCCGGGCCGGTTGATCACGGAGACTACCATGCTCGTGCAATCGTGCCCGCTGGGCTCGGGCGTGGCCAGCGTCTGCGGCAGGCAGATGACGGCGAAGCGTGTGCGGTTGTGTGTGTCGTCCTGGATGGCGTGGGCCAGCACGTGCAGCGCGTATTTCTGCGCCGAGCGTTCGCTCGCGATGCCCGCCCAGGCCGGATTGGAAGCGGCCAGGCGCGCGCCTTCCGCGTTGCTCGATACCGGCCTGCGCTCGGCATGCGGCAGGTGCCGCGAGAGCCAGGTCTGGCATTGGGCGAGCGCCTGCGGGTGCGCAAGCACGGCTTCGATGCCTTCCAGGCCTTCCTGCGCGCGCAGCAGGTGGTGGCGCACGAGCAGGCTGACCTCGCCCACGATGTGACACGGCGTGCGCAGGAACATGTCCAGCGAGCGCGTCACCACGCCTTCACTGGAATTTTCGACGCCCACGACGCCGAATTCGGCCGTGCCGGCAGCCACGGCATGGAAGACCTCGTCGAAATTGCCGCAATAGGCGAACTCCGCGCTGCTGCCGAAATACTCGATGGCGGCCTGTTCGCAGAACGTGCCCTCGGGGCCGAGGATGGCCACGCGCTGCGGCGCTTCGAGGGCCAGGCAGGCCGACATCAGCTCGCGCCAGATGGCCGCGACGTGCTGGCCTTTGAGGGGCCCTGGATTGGCGGCCTGCACGCTTTCGATGACTTGCGCCACGCGGTCGGGGCGAAACAGGGGACTGCCTTCGCGCTTCTTGACCTCGCCGACCTGTTCAGCCAGCGCCGCGCGTTGGTTCAGAAGAGAGAGCAACTGCAGGTCGATGCGGTCGATCTGCTGGCGCAGCTGCGCCAGGTCAGGGGAATTGCGGGGTTCTGGCATGAAGACGGGTTCCGCTGGGGTATGGGGGCGTTGCTGCGATCGAGCGCGGGTGGCTCAGGCGTGTTCGCGCTCGAAAGCGCGCATGTACTCGACCAGGGCCTGCACCCCAGCCATGGGCATGGCGTTGTAGATGCTCGCGCGCATGCCTCCCACGGACTTGTGGCCCTTGAGCTGCAGCAGCCCGCGCTCCTTGGCGCCGGTGAGGAAGGCGTCGTTGAGCGCATCGTCGGCCAGCTGGAACGGCACGTTCATGCGCGAGCGGCAGTTGGCGGCGATCTTGTTCACATAGAAGGGCGAGCGGTCGATGATGTCGTAGAGCAGCGCCGCCTTGGCGATGTTGCGTGCCTGCACCGCGGCGATGCCGCTGAGCTGGCCTTCGCGCTGGCGTTTGAGCCACTGGAAGGTCAGCCCGGCCACGTAGATGCCCCAGGTGGGCGGCGTGTTGTAGCGCGAGTCGGCGTCGGCCACGTTCTTGTAGTCGAAGGCGCTCGGGCAGATGGGCAGGGCGTGGCCGATCAGGTCTTCGCGGACCACCACCAGGGTCACGCCCGCCGGGCCGAGGTTCTTTTGCGCGCCCCCGAAGGCCAGGCCCACGCGGCTCCAGTCCACGGGACGCGAGGCCACGTGGGAAGAAAAATCCACTACCAGCGGCGCGTCGCTGCCCAGGGCCTTCAGGTCGGGCAGCTCGTGGAACTCCACCCCGTGGATGGTTTCATTGCTGCAGATGTGCACGTAGCTCGCGCCGCGCGAGAGCTGCCAGGTCTTGGGGTCGGGCAGGGTGGTGAAGTGGCTCTCCTCGCCCGAAGCGGCCGTGTGGACTTCCGCGGCGTACTTGGCCGCTTCCTTGCGCGATTTCTGGCTCCAGCTGCCGGTCACCACCACGTCCACGGTGCCGGCGTGGGACAGGTTCAGCGGCACGATGGCGTTTTCGGCGATGCCCCCGCCCTGCATGAAGAGCACCTTGAATTCGGGCGGAATGGCGAGCAGCTCGCGCAGGTCGCTCTCGGCCTGCTCGCAGATGGCGATGAATTCCTTGCCGCGGTGGCTCATTTCCATCACGCTCATGCCACTGCCGTGCCAGTCGAGCATTTCGCCCGCTGCCTGCTCCAGGACTTCCTCGGGAATGGCGGCCGGGCCGGCGGAAAAATTGTAAGGGCGGTTCATTTCTATAAAAAGTGGCTCAAACGCTTGCTGGGAAAGCGCTGATGGCTATTGATTCAGGAATCATTTTCGGTGTTGTCGTCGCCGGCGTCGTTTTCGACGATGCGCTGCAATCCGGAGAGGCTCGCGCCTTCGTCCAGATTGATCAGCGTCACGCCCTGCGTGGCACGGCCCAGCTCGCGGATCTCGGCCACGCGCGTGCGCACCAGCACCCCGGTGTCGGTGATCAGCATGATCTCGTCATCGGCGCGCACCAGCGTGGCGGCGACGACGCGGCCGTTGCGCTCGGACTGCTGGATGGCGATCATGCCCTTGGTACCCCGGCCGTGGCGCGTGTATTCGACGATGCTGGTGCGCTTGCCGTAGCCGTTCTCGGTGGCGGTGAGCACGCTTTGCGACTCGTCCTCGGCCACCAGCATGGCGATCACGCTCTGGCCGTCTTCAAGCTGCATGCCCTTGACGCCGCGCGCGTTGCGGCCCATGGGGCGCACGTCGTTCTCGTCAAAACGCACGGCCTTGCCACCGTCGGAGAACAGCATCACGTCGTGCGCGCCATCGGTCAGCGCCGCGCCGATGAGGAAGTCGCCCTCATCGAGGCCGACGGCGATGATGCCGGCCTTGCGCGGGTTGGAGAATTCATCGAGCGCCGTTTTCTTGACCGTGCCCATGCGGGTGGCCATGAAGACATAGCGGTCGGCGGGGAAGCTGCGCATGTCGCCGGTGAGCGGCAGCACCACGTTGATCTTCTCGCCCTCCTGCAGGGGGAACATGTTGACGATGGGCCGTCCGCGCGAGTTGCGCGAACCGGCGGGCACTTCCCAGACCTTGAGCCAGTACAGGCGCCCGCGGTTGGAAAAGCACAGGATGTAGTCGTGCGTGTTGGCGATGAAGAGCTGGTCGATCCAGTCGTCTTCCTTGGTCGCCGTGGCCTGCTTGCCGCGCCCGCCGCGTTTTTGCGCGCGGTATTCGCTCAAAGGCTGGCTCTTGATGTAGCCCGTGTGCGAGAGCGTCACCACCATGTCGACGGGGGTGATCAGGTCTTCGGTGGAGAGGTCTTGCGCGCTGTGCTCGATCTGGCTGCGGCGCGCGCCGAGCTTGGTTTGCCCGAACTCGGTCTTCACGGCCGTGAGTTCTTCGCCGATGATGACCGCGACGCGTTCGGGCCTGGCGAGGATATCGAGCAGGTCCTCGATGTGCGCCATGATCTCCTTGTACTCGGCGACGATCTTGTCCTGCTCCAGGCCCGTGAGGCGCTGCAGGCGCATCTGCAAAATTTCCTGTGCCTGCGTGTCCGACAGGCGATACAGGCCACCGGCTTGCATGCCGTATTCGCGCTCCAGTCCCTCGGGGCGGTAGTCGTCGGCGTTGACCACGGCGCCGTCGGCGCGCGTGCGGGTCAGCATTTCGCGCACCAGCGCGCTGTCCCACGAACGCGCCATCAACTCGGCCTTGGCCACGGGCGGCGTGGGCGATTCGCGGATGATGCGGATGAACTCGTCGATGTTGGCCAGCGCCACGGCCAGGCCTTCGAGCACATGGCCGCGCTCGCGCGCCTTGCGCAGCTCGAACACGGTGCGGCGCGTCACCACCTCGCGGCGGTGGCCGATGAAGACTTCGATCAGGTCCTTGAGATTGCACAGCTTGGGCTGGCCATCGACCAGCGCCACCATGTTCATGCCGAAGGTGTCCTGCAGCTGCGTCTGCTTGTACAGGTTGTTGAGCACCACCTCGGGCACTTCGCCGCGCTTGAGCTCGATCACCAGGCGCATGCCGGATTTGTCGGATTCGTCCTGGATGTGGCTGATGCCTTCGAGCTTCTTCTCGTGCACCAGCTCGGCCATGCGCTCCTGCAGCGTCTTCTTGTTGACCTGGTAGGGCAGCTCGTCGACGATGATGGCTTGGCGCTGGCCTTTGTCGATATCCTCGAAATGCACCTTGGCGCGCATCACCACGCGCCCGCGGCCGGTGCGGTAGCCGTCCTTGACGCCGGTGATGCCGTAGATGATGCCGGCCGTGGGGAAGTCGGGCGCGGGGATGATCTCCATCAACTCGTCGATCGAGGCCTGAGGGCTGCGCAGCAAATGCAAACAAGCGTCGACGACCTCGTTCAGATTGTGCGGCGGAATGTTGGTCGCCATGCCCACGGCAATGCCGGCGCTGCCATTGACCAGCAGATTCGGCAGGCGGCTGGGCAGCACCAGCGGCTCCTTCTCGCTGCCGTCGTAGTTGGGGCCGAAGTCCACCGTCTCCTTGTCGATGTCAGCCAGCATCTCGTGGGCGATCTTCGCCAGGCGGATTTCCGTGTAGCGCATGGCCGCGGCGTTGTCGCCATCGACCGAGCCGAAATTGCCCTGGCCATCGACCAGCATGTGGCGCAGCGAAAAATCCTGCGCCATGCGCACGATGGTGTCGTACACCGCGCTGTCGCCGTGCGGGTGGTATTTACCAATCACATCGCCCACGATACGTGCCGACTTCTTGTACGGCCGGTTCCAGTCGTTGTTCAGCTCGTGCATGGCGAACAGCACGCGCCGGTGCACGGGCTTGAGGCCATCGCGCGCGTCGGGCAGGGCACGGCCGACGATCACGCTCATGGCGTAATCGAGGTAGCTGCGTCGCATTTCCTCTTCGAGGCCGACGGGCAGGGTTTCCTTGGCGAACTCGGGCATCACAACCTATCAAAACACCAGAACAGGCAGGCATTTTAGGTGCAAGCATTTGTTGCCCTCTGACAACATCTTGAGGCCTGCTCACGGCGCAAGCGGCGCCCGCACGTCATTGCCGCCACACTATTGGTAGCGCCTGTGGCACAATCTAATCAACGTTTTTGGTGCGGTTCACTGACGACGTCTCGTTTTCGCAGCGCGGCTGCGGTTTTTATTTCCCAAGAGGAGAACCATGAAAAAACTGAACCAAGTGGCAGTGCTGTTGGCCTCTGCCGTGCTGGCTGCTTCGGCCACTGCTCAAATCAAGGCGGCTGATGGCGGCAAAGTCATCAACAACTGGGCGAACGGCACCGGTGAGATGGTCTGGAAGAACGGCACCAACGAACTGTGCTGGCGCGACGCAACCTGGACGCCTGCCACCGCTGCCGAAGGCTGCGATGGCGCTCAGCAAAAGGCGGCTCCCGCTCCTGCTGCGGCTCCGGCTCCTGCCGCGGCTCCCGCTCCGGCTCCTGCGCCCGCTCCTGCCGTGGCCAGCAAGGTCACCTACGGCGCTGATGCCTTCTTCGACTTCGACAAGTCCGTCCTGAAGCCCGAAGGCAAGGCCAAGCTCGATGACCTGGTCTCCAAGATCAAGGGCGTCAACCTGGAAGTGATCGTTGCTGTCGGTCACACCGATTCCATCGGCACCGCCGCCTACAACCAGAAGCTGTCGGTGCGTCGTGCCGAGTCCGTGAAGGCCTACCTGGTGTCCAAGGGCATCGAAAAGAACCGCATCTACACCGAAGGCAAGGGCAAAACCCAGCCTATCGCCTCCAACAAGACCAAGGAAGGTCGCGCCAAGAACCGCCGCGTCGAGATCGAAGTGGTCGGTACGCGCAAATAAGCACCTTCCGTGCTCACCTGAAAGCCCCGCTTGCGGGGCTTTTTTTGTGCGCTCGGCGTGGGCCATGCCCCGCCATGCGCCGTGGCTGTGCCTTCGCCGCGACAATAGATGTATGTCCGAAGCCCATTCCGAGCAGTTGCTGGCCCAGGTGGCGGCGCTGCCGCCCTTGCCGGGGGTGTATCGCTACTTTGATGCGCAAGACCAGTTGCTTTATGTCGGCAAGGCGCGCAACCTCAAGCGCCGTGTCAGCAGCTACTTCACCCGGCAGCACGGGGGCACGCGCATCGGCCACATGGTCACCAAGATCGTGCGGCTGGAGACGACGGTGGTGCGCTCCGAGGCCGAGGCGCTGCTGCTGGAAAACAACCTCATCAAGACCCAGCACCCCAAGTACAACATTCTCTTTCGCGATGACAAGAGCTACCCGTATCTGAAGATCAGCGGCATTGCGGCCAAGGATGGCACGACCGATGATCCATCGCAGCGTTATCCGCGCATCTCGTACTACCGCGGCAGCGTGGACAAGAACAACCGCTACTTTGGCCCTTACCCCAATGCCTGGGCGGTGAAGCAGACCATCGAGCTGATCCAGAAGGTGTTTCGCCTGCGCACCTGCGAGGACACGGTGTTCGCCCACCGCACGCGTCCCTGCCTGCTCTACCAGATCAAGCGCTGCTCTGCGCCTTGCGTGGGCGCCATCTCGCCCGAGGATTACGCCGAGGACGTGCGCGGCGCCGAGGCGCTACTGCGTGGCGAGACCGACGAGCTGCTCAGGAAGCTGGAGGCGCGCATGATGGCGCACGCCGAAAAGCTCGAATTCGAGCAGGCGGCCGAGGTGCGCAACCAGATCACGGCGCTGTCGCGCGTGCTGCACCAGCAGGCGGTGGAGACCGCGGGCGACAAGGACGTGGACATTCTCGCCGTGCGCGTGGAGGGCGGGCGTGCCTGCGTGAACCTGGCGATGGTGCGCGGGGGCCGTCATCTGGGCGACCGAGCCTATTTTCCGTCGCAGGTGGCCGAGGCCTCGGGCATCTACAGCGCCGAGGAGGCGGGCGACGCCGAACGCGCGCAGCAGTCGGTCAGCGTGCAGGTGCTCGAAGCCTTCATCGCGCAGCACTACCTGGAGGTGGCGGTGCCGCCGGTGCTGGTGACCAGCGAGCCCGTCGACCCCTTGCTGATCGAGGCACTGACCGAGCAGAGCGGTGTGCGTGTGTCGGCCGTGCACCAGCCGCGCGAGGAGCGGCGCGCGTGGCTGGAAATGGCGCAGGCCAACGCGGGGATTCAGCTGGCGCGCTTGCTGGCCGAGGAGGGTTCGCAGCAGGCGCGCACGCACGCGCTGGCCGAGGCTCTGGGGCTCGATCTCGAAAACCTCGACGAACTCACTGCGGAGTGCTTCGATATTTCACACACTGCGGGCGAGCAGACGCAGGCCTCGTGCGTGGTGTTTCATCACCACAAGATGCAGCACGGTGCGTACCGGCGTTTCAAGATCGAAGGCATCACGCCGGGCGACGACTATGCCGCGATGCACCAGGTGCTCGAGCGCCGCTACAAGCCGGTGGCGCAGGCACAGCAGGAAGCGGGCGGCGCCGAAGTGACGCGCCGGGAGCTGCGCCTGCCGGATCTGGTGCTTATCGACGGTGGACGCGGGCAGGTGGCGATGGCGCGCCAGGTCTTCGAGCAACTGGGCCTGGATATATCACGCATCGTGGGCGTGGAAAAAGGCGAAGGCCGCAAGGTGGGGCTGGAAGAACTGGTGTTCGCCGATGGCCGCGAAAAGGTCTACCTCGGGCACGATTCGGCTGCGCTGATGCTGGTGGCGCAAATCCGGGACGAGGCGCACCGCTTTGCGATCACCGGCATGCGCGCGGCGCGTGCCCGGGTGCGCACGGGAGCAAGCCGCCTGGAAGATATCCCAGGCATTGGCCCACGCAGGCGCGCCCGGCTGCTGCAGCGTTTTGGCGGCGTGAGGGGTGTGCAGGACGCGAGCGTCCAAGACCTCGCCACCGTCGACGGCGTCTCGCGCCAGCTCGCCGAGGCCATCTACCGCGCGCTGCGCTGAACCGGGCCGCGGCGTCAGCAGACGGCGCAGAGGACGTCGACGATGCGGCGCTCTCTTCGGCTCAGGAGTTGGTAGCCCGCGGCGCAAAGATGTCGGACGGCGCTGTTGATTTCCAGATCGCTGAATCGCATGGCTGTCTCCCTTTCTGGGGGGCTCCCATGGCGGAACATAAGCGATCCGGCGCGCCGTGAAACGCGCAAAAGCAGCGTCCGCGAGGGTTTGTTACGGGTTTGCGCGGGCTCACGGAGCCAGCCGCTGCATGAGCCAGCGGCCGCCCTGCGGCAGGTAGCGCAGCCGGTCATGCAGGCGGTTCTTGCGCCCTTGCCAGAATTCCCAGCGATCAGGAACCAGGCGATAGCCCCCCCAGTGCGGTGGGCGCGGCGGTGCCGACGGGAACTGCGCGCTGTAGTGCGCCACGTTCTGCGCGAGCACGTCGCGGCTCGCGATCGGCTGGCTTTGCGGGCTGGCCCATGCGCCGATGCGCGAATCCAGCGGCCGGCTGTCGTAGTAGGCGTCGCTTTCCTCGGCACTCACCTTTTGAACAAGCCCTTCGATGCGCACCACGCGCTCCAGCGGCGTCCAGTGAAACTGCAGCGCGGCGTAGGGATTGCCCGCAAGCTCCTGCCCCTTGCGGCTGCCGTAGTTGGTGAAGAACACGATGCCCTGGGCGTCATAGCCCTTGATGAGCACGATGCGCGTGCTCGGGCGCAGGTCACTGCCGACGGTGGCCAGGGTCATGGCATTCGCATCGGGAACCCCTGCGTTCAGCGCCTCGGTCAGCCAGCGTTCGAACTGGCGCAGAGGGTCGGGGTCGCAGGCGTCTTCGCTGAGTTCGGAGCGCTCGTAGCTCTGGTGCAGATCAGCGATCGATTGGGACAGCGTGGGGGTGTTCATGACGCGATTGTGCCTGCGCGCGCAATCTTGACAATGCGTTCCAGCGCCCTGTCACGGATGCCGAGCCGGTGCAGTTCGGCCAGTGTCGTTTCGGCGTAATCCCGGGTGCTGCCGTAGATGCCGCGGGCCGTCCTGAAGATGTGCTGGTAATCGGAATCGGACAGCGCGCCGGTGAAAGCGGGGTGCGAACGCGAGAGTGTGAAGGCGAGGGCGCGCACCACGCCCCCGGTGGTGTTGACGTTGAGCCAGCGCGGGGTGTAGATAGGCATCGGCATCTCCCGCTGCCACAGCTGCGGAAACACGTCGGGCACCCGGGCGGCGGGCACGCGAAAGGCCAGGCCACGGCAGCTGCCGCCCGGCAGCAGCGCGAACACCAGGCCCGGGCATTGCGCGGTTCCGCGGTTGACGTGGCTCCACATCCGCAGTGCCCGGTGCCAGCCATGAATGGTTGCGCGGCGGCACTCGCTGAAGGGCAGGTCGGGACGCCAGATCAGCGAGCCGTAGCCGAACACCCAGAGATCCCCCTGCTGTGATTGCCATTCCCGCAGAATTCTGGTGGCCAGTGGATCGTCAAGCTGAGGGGAAGAGGACTCTGAAATGGTCATGAGGGCAACGGCGGGATCGGGACGATTCTAGGCCGCCGCCGCGAACTAGAATGCCATATCCACGGGGCCATCTGCGCTGTACGCAGGTGGTCTCTTGTTTTGGTTTCGTTATCGGTGTGATTTGTCATGGCTACCCTTCCCATCACCAAGCGCGGCGCGGAAAAACTCAAGGCCGAACTGCAGCGGCTCAAGACCAAGGAGCGCCCGGCCGTCATCGCCGCGATCGCGGAAGCGCGTGCGCAGGGCGATCTGAGCGAGAACGCCGAGTACGACGCGGCCAAGGACCATCAGGGCTTCATTGAGGGGCGCATCGCCGAGATCGAAGGCAAGCTCTCGGCGGCGCAGATCATCGACCCGGCCACGGTGGATGCCGAAGGCCGCGTGGTGTTCGGCGCCACGGTCGATCTGGAGGACGTGGATTCGGGCGATGCGGTGACCTACCAGATCGTCGGCGAGGACGAGGCCGATCTGAAGCATGGCCTGATCAACATCGGCAGCCCGATTGCCCGCGCGCTCATCGGCAAGGAAGTGGGTGACACGGCCGACGTGCAGGCGCCGGGCGGCGTGCGCTCCTACGAAGTCGTGGCCGTGCGCTACGTCTGACGATGTTCGAGCGCCTGCCGGTCTTTGCCGCCGCCCTGTGGTGGAGCAGCCTGTCGGTGATCGGCTTCGTGGCCGTGCCGCTGGTCTTCATGCGCATCCCGCAGAGGATGCTGGCGGGGTACGTGGCGGCCAGCCTGTTTGAGGCCCAGACTTATATTTCAATAGCTTGTTGCGCTTTGCTACTGGTAATTTCAAGGCGGAAACATTCTGAGACCTTTGCACCGTGGGCGCGAGCAGCTCTTGTTTTTGTGATCCTGGGCATGCTGCTGGCCTTCGTGCTGCAGTTCGGCGTGGCGCCGCGCGTCATTGCCTACCATGGCGTGCGGCTGTGGCACAACATCGCCACCGGCCTGTACGTGGGGCAGTGGCTGTGCGCCACCATCGTGCTGTGGCAACTCACCGGTCCGCGGGAGGCGGCAGGCCATGGAATCTCCGATCGTTGAACTCGATCTGCCCGGGTGGGACAAGGCCGAGCCCCACGCCGAGTGGACGCGGGCCGTCGAATCAGGCAAGGTGCTTCTGTTCCCGCGCCTCGCCTTCGAACTGGAGCCCGACGAGCGGACCCTGCTGCGCGAGGACATGCTTGCGCCCAAATCGCGCAACGTGAGCCTGGGCGCGGACGGCGTGCTCAAGGGCGCGGCTGGCACGGCGCAGGAGCAGGCGCGGCTGGCGGCGATGGTGGGGCGCTTCAGAGCACAGGCGCTGGCCCTGGTCGATGGGCTTTTCCCCGAATACCGCGGCGCGCTGCGCGTGGCGCCGACGAGCTTTCGTCCGCGCCACGTGGAAACGCGCCGGCAGTCGGTGCGCGCCGACGACAAGCGGCTGCATGTGGACGCCTTCCCGACGCGCCCCAACTACGGCGAGCGCATCCTGCGCGTGTTCGCCAACGTGAACCCCGACGGCGCGCCGCGCGTCTGGCGCGTGGGCGCGGATTTCGAATCGGTGGCGCGCCAGTTCCTGCCCCAGGCCAGGCCGTATCGCCGCTGGCAGGCGAAGGCGCTGCAGGCGCTGCACGTCACCAAGTCGCTGCGCAGCGAGTACGACCACCTGATGCTGCAGTTGCACGACCTGATGAAACGCGACGAGACCTATCAGACGCAGGGGGAGCAATGGCGCGCGCCGTTTCCCGCCGGCAGCTGCTGGGTCTGCTATTCCGATGCGGCGGTGCACGCGGTCATGAGCGGACAGTACATGGTGGAGCAGACGCTGCATCTGCCGCCGGGGCGCGAGGTGAATCCTGCAGCCAGCCCCTTGCAGATCCTCACGCGCCTGGTGGGCCGACCTTTGGTCGGCGTCGAGGCGGGTACGGGAAAATCATCGTAATTGATAGCGGATGGCGCTTGACTGTCAAGCGTTTGAGCCAATATTTCCCGTTTTTCAGCCGCCCCAGGCCTCGCCCACCCAGCGCGCCGGCCGGATGTAGTGCCAGCGCTTGTTGCGCCGCCCCGCGAGCGCATCGGGCGGGTTCACCTCGCCGTGAAAGATCACGATGCGTGCGTCCTTGGGTACCGCCGGCTCGCGCCAGTAGTTGCTAGGCCACGTCGGGATGCAGTCGTATTTGAAACTGGGGCACCAGGCCCTGGGCCAGTAGGCCAGCTTGCCCTGCCCGTGCAGGAAGTGCGAGAGGTAGCGCTGCTCGTTGCGGTGCGCGCGCCGCACCTCGTCCATGTGCGCGCGAAAGTGCGCCAGCACGTCGGCATGCGCGCCAAGCTCGAAGCGGTAGACCGACGAATTGCCGACGATGCGCTGGCCAAAGCGCCAGAAGCGCGGGTAGTCGTGAATGATGAGAAAGTCGCCGCTCTGGGTGAAGAAATCGTCGAGCGAGCCGACGATGACCACGTCCAGATCGAGGAACAGCGCCGTGCCCTTGAGGCCGTGCAGATCGGCCTCGAACGTGGTCAGCTTCTTCCAGGCGCCGTCGCGCTGGCCGGGCTTGAGCTCCAGGTTCAGCGGCGGAATCGGCAGGCACTGCACCTCGGCGCGCACGCCCTGCGCGTCATCCGTCAGGCAGACGAAGTTGAAATCGCCCGTCAGGTGGCGGCGCACCATGGCATAGAGCCGATTGACGTACTCGGGGCCGTACTTCGTGCCCCATTTCATGCACAGGATGTGGCGCTGCATGTCGGCCATCAGTCGCCCTGGCGCTTCTTGATCGATTTCTGCTTGGGCTTGGCCCGCTTGATCTGCCCACCGGCCGTCAGGCGCTGGTTGCCCAGCACCTTCAATTGCTTGACCTCGGGGCGCCGCCCTGGGCGGCCGAATTTGAGCACCTTGACATCGCGCGGCCCGGGCTTGCGGTCTTCATCCACGGTTTTGTGTTTTTCCGGCATCGGGCGCCAGAGCACCAGCAGCTTGCCGATGTGCTGTACCGGCGCGGCGCCCAGTTCTTCCGCCAGGCGCTCGTAGATGCTTTCTCGTTCGCCGCGTTCGTCGCAGAACACGCGCACCTTGATGAGCCCGTGGGCGTTCAGCGCCGCGTCCACTTCCTTGCGCACGGCATCCGTGAGACCATCGTTGCCGATCATGACCACGGGGTCCAGGTGGTGGGCTTCGGCCCGGTGAGCGCGCCGCTCGGCGGCAGTCAAGACAATTTTTGACATCGCCGTATTATCCCTGCCGATGAAGATCCAAACCAAGAGTAAAAAAGTCAACAAGGCGTGGATGCACCAGCAGGCCACCGATCCGTGGGTCAGGCTGGCCCGCAAGGAAGGCTACCGCGCGCGCGCCGCCTACAAGCTCAAGGAGATCGACGAGCGGCTGCACCTCTTCAAGCCCGGGCAGGTGGTGGTCGATCTGGGCAGCACGCCAGGCGCCTGGAGCCAGTACGCGCGTCGCCAACTGGCCCCGGAGGGCGCGGCGGTGGGCGCACTCGATGGTCAGCTCGTCGCACTTGACCTGCTGCCCATGGAGCACATCGAGGGGGTGAACTTTCTGCAGGGCGATTTCCGCGAAGAGGCGGTTCTGGCGCAGCTCAACGAAGTGGTGCAGGGGCGCGGCGTGGACGTGGTGATGTCGGACATGGCGCCCAATCTCTCCGGCATCGCCTCGGCCGATGCCGCGCGCATCTCGCTTCTGGTGGAACTGGCGGTGGATTTTGCGGTGCAGCACCTGAAAAAAGACGGCGTGCTCGTGGCCAAGGTGTTTCATGGCGAGGGCTATGCACAGCTGGTGGCATTGTTCCGGGAGCACTTTCGCAGCGTCAAGGTGATCAAACCCAAGGCCTCGCGCGACCAATCCACCGAAACCTATCTGGTGGGCCTGGGCCTGCGTTGAACCTGTTCGCCACCGGGGTTGCCGCGGGTTTTGATGGGTTGAAACGCCTACAATGACCCCCAATTGCCGTGGAAAGTTGCTTGGCGGTGCGTGTAGCCGCTTCAGTTGGAGTTGCGCTTGAACAATCAGTGGTTTTCCAAAATTGCCGTGTGGCTCGTCGTCGCCATGGTGCTGTTCACCGTGTTCAGGCAATTCGATACCCGCAGCACCATGGGTGCCGGGGCGATCGGCTATTCCGATTTTCTGGAACAGGTGCGCAACAACCACATTCGTTCGGCCACCATTCAGGAAGGGCCCGGCGGCACCGAGATCGTGGCGCTGACCACCGACGACCGGCGCATACGCACCACGGCCACCTATCTTGACCGCGGTCTGGTCGGTGATCTGATTGATCACGACGTCAAATTCGATGTGAAGCCGCGCGAGGAAGGCTCGCTCCTGATGACCTTGCTCGTGAGCTGGGGGCCGATGCTGCTCCTGATCGGCGTATGGATTTACTTCATGCGACAGATGCAGGGCGGCGGCAAGGGCGGCGCGTTCAGCTTCGGCAAGTCCAAGGCGCGCATGCTCGACGAGAACAACAACACCATCACCTTCGCGGATGTCGCCGGCTGCGACGAGGCCAAGGAAGAGGTGCAGGAGGTCGTGGATTTCCTGAAAGATCCGCAAAAGTACCAGAAGCTGGGCGGGCGCATTCCGCGCGGCCTGCTGCTGGTGGGGCCGCCCGGCACCGGCAAGACGCTGCTGGCCAAGTCCATCGCCGGCGAGGCCAAGGTGCCGTTCTTCAGCATCTCGGGCTCGGACTTCGTCGAAATGTTCGTCGGCGTGGGCGCCGCGCGCGTGCGCGACATGTTCGAGAACGCCAAGAAAAACGCCCCCTGCATCATCTTCATCGACGAAATCGATGCCGTCGGCCGCCAGCGCGGCGCGGGCCTGGGCGGCGGCAACGACGAGCGCGAGCAGACGCTCAACCAGATGCTGGTCGAGATGGACGGCTTCGAGACCAACCTCGGCGTGATCGTCGTGGCTGCCACCAACCGGCCGGACATCCTCGACCAGGCCCTGCTGCGCCCGGGGCGCTTCGACCGCCAGGTCTATGTCACGCTGCCCGACATCCGCGGGCGCGAGCAGATCCTGAACGTGCACATGCGCAAGATTCCGGTGGGCCAGGACGTGAACCCCGGCATCATCGCGCGCGGCACGCCGGGCATGAGCGGTGCCGATCTGGCCAACCTGTGCAACGAAGCGGCGCTGATGGCCGCGCGGCGCAATGCGCGCGTGGTCGAGATGCAGGACTTCGAGAAGGCCAAGGACAAGATCATCATGGGCCCCGAGAGGAAGAGCATGGTGATGCCCGAGGAGGAGCGGCGCAACACCGCCTACCACGAGAGCGGCCACGCGCTGATCGGGCGCCTGCTGCCCAAGTGCGATCCGGTGCACAAGGTCACGATCATCCCGCGCGGCCGGGCGCTGGGCGTGACCATGGCCTTGCCCGAGAACGACCGCTATTCCTACGACAAGGAGTACATGCTCAACCAGATCGCCATGCTGTTTGGCGGGCGCATCGCCGAGGAAGTCTTCATGCACCAGATGACGACGGGCGCGAGCAACGACTTCGAGCGCGCGACCAACCTGGCGCGCGACATGGTGACGAAGTACGGCATGAGCGAGGCGCTCGGCACCATGGTCTATGCCGAGAACGAAGGCGAGGTGTTCCTGGGCCGCTCGGTCACCAAGACGACCAACATCTCGGAAGAGACCATGCAGAAGGTCGATGCCGAGGTGCGCCGCATCATCGACGAACAGTACACGCTGGCGCGCGGGCTGATCGAGGGCAATCAGGACAAGATGCACGCCATGGCCAAGGCGCTGCTCGACTGGGAAACCATAGACATGGAGCAGCTCGACGACATCATGGCGGGCAAGGATCCGCGCCCGCCCAAGGACTGGACGCCGCGCACGCCGCCCTCCGGCGGCAGCGGCCCGGGCAATCCGCCCCCGGTCAAGACCGACCCTGCGCCCACGGTGGCGTGAAGCCGACCCATCCCTGAAGGCCGACTGTGAGCAGTCGGCCTTTTCCATGTCTTCCCATGCACTGGCAGACCACACGTTTTCAAATCGACCTGTCGCGCCCGCGCGTGATGGGCATCGTCAATGTCACGCCGGATTCGTTTTCCGACGGAGGCGAGCATGCGAGCGCCGCGGCGGCCATCGCGCATTGCGAGCGGCTGGTTCTCGATGGCGCGGACATGCTGGATATCGGTGGCGAATCGACGCGCCCGGGCAGCCCGCCGCTGCCGCTGGATGAAGAACTGGCACGGGTGCTGCCTGTCGCGCGCGCGGCCTTGACGCTGGGCGTGCCGGTGTCGGTCGATACCTACAAGCCACAGGTGATGCAGCGGGTGCTGGATCTGGGCGTGGACATCATCAACGACATCTGGGCGCTGCGCCAGCCGGGTGCCGCGCAGGTCGTGGCGGAGCAGGGCTCGTGCGGCATCTGCCTGATGCACATGCATGGCGAGCCGCAGACCATGCAGCTTGTGCCCATGCCGGGGGATGCCGTCGATCAGGTCCGCGCCTTTCTGGGAGACCGAGCGCGGCAGCTGCAATCGATGGGTGTCGCGCGCGAGCGCCTGACCTTGGACCCCGGCGTGGGTTTCGGCAAGACGGTGGAGCAGAATTTCGCCTTGCTGGCCCGTCAGGGCGAGCTGCGGGTACTGGGCAGCCCGCTGCTCGTGGGCTGGTCGCGCAAATCCTCCGTGGGCGCGGTGACCGGCCTGCCGGTGCATGAGCGCGTTTGTCCCAGCGTGGTCGCGGCCGTGCTCGCCGTGCAAGGCGGCGCCGCTGTCGTGCGCGTGCACGATGTGAAAGAAACCATGGCGGCGCTGGCCGTCTGGCGGGCCGTGCAGGAACAGGCTTCATCGGGTCAGAGGGGGCAATGAAGTGACGCGCAGGTATTTCGGCACCGACGGCATCCGTGGCACCGTGGGGCGCGAACCCATCACGCCCGACTTCGTGCTGCGCCTGGGCCATGCAGTGGGCCGGGTGCTCGCGCAGGCCGGGCAGCGGCCGCGGGTCCTGATCGGCAAGGACACGCGCATCTCGGGTTACATGCTCGAGTCGGCGCTGGAATCGGGCCTGAATTCGGCCGGCGTGGACGTGGTGCTGCTCGGCCCCTTGCCGACACCCGGCGTGGCCTATCTCACGCGGGCGCTGCGCGCCGATCTGGGCGTGGTCATCAGTGCCAGCCACAACCCGTTTGCTGACAACGGCATCAAGTTTTTCAGCGCCCAGGGCTCCAAGCTGCCCGATGCCTGGGAGCTCGATGTGGAAGCCGCGCTTGAGCAGGCGCCCGGCTGGGTCGGTGCGGCGGAACTGGGCAGGGCCTGGCGGCTCGATGACGCGGCCGGGCGCTACATCGAATTCTGCAAGAGCACCTTCCCGCACCAGTTGACGCTCAAGGGGCTCAAGATCGTCGTCGATGCCGCGCATGGCGCGGCCTACCACATCGCCCCCAAGGTGTTCCATGAGCTGGGGGCGGACGTCATCGCCATCGGCTGTACCCCTGACGGGCTGAACATCAACGACCAGGTCGGCGCGACACACCCGGATGCACTGGTGCGCTCGGTCAAGGCCAATCATGCCGACTTCGGTATCGCGCTCGATGGCGATGCCGATCGGCTGCAGATGGTGGATGCAGCCGGGCGTCTGTACAACGGCGACGAGCTGCTGTACGTGATGGCGGCGCAGCGTCTGCGCCGGGGCGAACCCGTGCCTGGCGTGGTGGGTACGCTGATGAGCAACATGGCCGTGGAGCGCGCGCTCACCGAGCGCGGTGTGGCGTTTGCGCGCGCCAGGGTGGGGGACCGCTACGTGCTGGAAGAGCTGCTTGGCCGTGGCTGGCTGCTTGGGGGTGAAGCTTCCGGCCACCTGCTGATGCTGGACAAGCACAGCACGGGCGATGGCCTGGTGAGCGCCTTGCAGGTGCTGGCCGCCTGCGTGGAACGCGGCATGACGCTGGCGCAGCTGCTCGAAGGGGTGACGCTGTACCCGCAGGTGCTGCTCAACGTGCGCCTCAATCCCCATCAGGACTGGAAAGCGAGCACCGAGCTCGCTCGCGTCACAGCGCAGGTGGAGCACGAACTCGGCCATCAGGGCAGGGTGCTGATTCGCGCGAGCGGCACCGAGCCGCTGCTGCGCATCATGGTGGAATCCCCCGATCCCGAGCAGGCCGATCGCTGCGCGCGGCGGCTTGCCGACTCGCTCAGGGGCTGATCACCCAGAGCTTTGACGCTACCATGGCAGCTCTCTCGGAGGGGGCCATGGCAGAGAAAGAGGACTTGCGCTCGCTGCTCGGGCGGTTGGAGCAGCTCAACGAAGTGGGCGCGGCGTTGTCACGCGAGCGTGACCTCGGCCGCCTGCTCGAACTGATTCTGGACGCCGCGCAGGCCTTGACGGGCGCCGATGGCGGCACGCTCTACCGCATGACTGAAGATCGCGGCGCGCTGCGTTTCGTGCTCATGCGCACGCACTCTCTGCAGGTGCGCAGGGGCGGACAGGGTGAGGAGCCGCTGCATCTTCCGCTGCTGCCCCTGTACCTGCCGGACGGCTCGCCCAACGAACACCTGGTGGCCGTGCATGCGGCGGTGCATGACACCACGATCGCCATCGACGACGCCTACGACAGCACGCGCTTCGATTTCTCGGGCACGCGTGCCTTCGATGCGCGCACGGGCTACCGGTCGCGCTCCTTCCTCACCGTCCCGCTGAAGAACCACGATGGCGAGATCATCGGCGTGTTGCAGCTCATCAACGCCACCGATGGGCTCACGGGTGCCGTGCGCTCGTTCTCGCCGGCCGAGCAGCGCATCGCCGAGTCGCTTTCGTCGCAGGCGGCGATCGCGCTCACCAACCGGCTGCTGATCGACCAGCTGGAACAGCTCTTCGAATCCTTCGTCAACCTGATCAATCAGGCGATCGACGAGAAATCGCCCTATACCGGTGGCCATTGCCAGAGGGTGCCCCGGCTCACGATGATGCTGGCGGAAGCCGCGCATGCCGCCACGCAGGGGCCGCTGGCCGCGTTCACGATGACCGATCGCGATCGCTATGAACTCAAGATGGCGGGTCTGCTGCACGACTGCGGCAAGATCACGACGCCCGTGCACGTGGTGGACAAGGCGACCAAGCTGCAGACGATCCACGACCGGATCGGCCTCGTCGATACGCGCTTCGAGGTGCTCAAGCGCGACGCCGAAATCGATGCGCTGCGCCGCCAGCTGGCGCTGCGTCCCTGTGTGGACGAACCGGCCGAGGCCGCGCAGACCGAGCACCTGCGCGGCAAGGTGCAGCAGCTCGACGAGGAGCGTGATTTTTTGCGGACCTGCAATCAGGGGGGCGAAGCCATGTCCGCCGCCGACGAGGAGCGCGTGCGGCGTATCGGTGAAAAACACCACTGGCGCAGCCCCGAAGGCGTTCCCACGGCGCTGCTCACGGCCGATGAAATGGAAAACCTGACGATACGCAAAGGCACGCTCACGCAGGCCGAACGCGACATCATCAATTACCACATCGTGAGCACGATACGCATGCTCGAGAGCCTGCCGTGGCCGCGCCACCTGAGCAACGTGCCCGAGTACGCTGGTGGCCACCACGAGCGCATGGACGGCAAAGGCTACCCGCGCGGACTCACGCGCGAGCAGATGTCATGGCAGGCGCGCATGATGGGCATCGCCGACATCTTCGAGGCGCTGACGGCCGCGGACCGCCCCTACAAGCACGGCATGAAGCTGTCGCAGGCGCTCTCCATCATGCACGGCATGCGCGACGGCGGGCACATCGATCCCGATCTTTTCGATGTTTTCGTCGGCGAGAAGGTCTATCTGCGCTATGCGCAGGAATTTCTCGATCCGTCCCAGATCGATCGGTAGCGGCGCGCTCAGGGGATAATCCGCATCCTCCATTGTTCCCATGGGGGCAGGCCGGCGCCTGCCGCATTGTTTGTTTGCTATTCATGACCACAGTAGCCCAGCCGTCCGATCCGATCCGCCACTACCTGGAAACCGCACGTACCCAGATGGGGCAGGGCCAGTTGCGCGAGGCGGCGCTGACGCTCAACGAGGCCCAGAAGGTCCTGCCTGGCGACGCACGCATTTTCATGATGGCGGGCCTGATGGCGGAGAAATCGGGCAATGTGAAGGGCGCGTTCGAGATGCTGCGCAAGAGCGTTGCCACCGCGCCGGGCTGGGGCCCCGGCCTGCTGGAGCTGGCGCTGCTGCTGGCGCGGCAGAACCAGTTCGCCGAGGCCATCGAAAAAGCCGAGGAAGTGGCTCGGCTGGAGCCGAAGAATCCGATGGTGCTCGCGGGGGTGATCGATATTGCCCATCGCGCGGGGCACGCCGAAATGGCGGTGCGCCACCTGCGCCGCGGGCTGGAGCTCGTGCCTGGCGACGTGCAATTGCGGCGTCTGCTGGCGCGCGACCTGAGTGATCTGGCGCGGCATGCCGAGGCGCTGGAGGTCTGGGACGGTTTGATCGAACAGGACCCGCAGGACAGAGAGGCGCTGATGGGCCGCGTGCGCACCTTGATGGTGATGGGCTCGCCCACGCGGGCCGCGGCGGACACGGGTGCCTTGCGCGCACTGCTGCCCGAGGACCCCGTCGTGGCCTATTACGACGCCCTGGCCCGGGGCGAGACACCGCCACACCAACCCGTGGAACTCAATCGCGCCCTGTTCGATGGCATGGCCGAGATTTACGACCAGCACATCGTGCGGGGCCTGGGCTACCGCCTGCCCAAGATCGTGGCGGACAGGATTCTGGAGCGCTACCCGGACAAGCGTCTGAACGTGCTCGATCTGGGGTGTGGCACGGGCTTGCTCGGGGTCTGCCTGGGGCGCCTGGATGGCTTTCTGATCGGTGTGGAAATCTCGCAGAAGATGATCGAGCAGGCGGCACGGCACAAGGTCTACGACCGTTTCCACACGGTCGATTTGAACGAGGCGCTGGCTGCCACGCCCGAGGCGCAGTACGAGGTGCTGACCGCCCTGGATGTCTTCGCCTACAGCGGAGAACTGACGCGCGCGGTGGCCGATGCCCATCGCATCCTGCGGCCGGCGGGGGATTTCTGGTTCTCGTGTGAACTGGCGCCCGAGGAAGGCGCAGACCTGGTGGTGCAAGCCAATGACCGCTACGCGCACAAACGCAGCCATGCGGAGCGCTTGTGTCGCGAGGCCGGATTCGAGTCCGTGGAGATCGAGGAACTCGACCTGCACCGCGAGGCCGGTGTCCCGGTTCGCGGGATCCTGGTGCGTGCCCGCAAGGCCGCCGCCTGAGGCCGGTCAGTGCAGCAGCCGCGATGAGCGCGGCACATGCGCCATCAGAAAATCCATCTGGTCCGCAAGAATGCGGCGGTTCCTCAGGATGAAGTCTTCCCAGAGGCTGGGCACGTAGGGCGCGTACAGCAGCGGCATGTGCGCCTGCTCGGGCGTGCGCGAGGCCTTGCGGTGGTTGCAGGCGCGGCAGGCGGTCACCACGTTCATCCAGTGGTTGGCGCCGCGCTGCGCTACCGGCACGATGTGCTCGCGCGTGAGGTCTTCCTCCTTGAACGGCCCGCCGCAGTAGGCGCAGATGTTGCGGTCGCGCTGGAACAGCTTGGCGTTGGTCAGGCTGGGCTGCAGCTCGAACGGGTTGATCTCGGGCACGCCGCGCGTGCCGATGATGCTGCTGACCGCGATCTGGGACTGCAGGCCGGTGACGGCGTTGTGCCCGCCGCGGAACAGCGCCACTTGCGCGCCCAGTTCCCAGCGCACGTCACCCGCTGCGTAGTGGGTGACGGCCTGCTCCGGCGTGATCCACGATTGCGGCAGCCCCTGGGCCGACAGCTTCAAGACTTTCACGATAGCTCCATGGCACGAGATGCGATACCCCTGGCGACGGCTGTGACGTGTGCCCTCGTGTGCCGCCTGTGCGCAATATACTCGCGTTTATAGCGAAATTCATTGCAACGCCGTGACAATCAAGCGCGGCAAGCTATCAAAATTGAGCTTCTGAATGAACATATTTCACGGTCTGCATGCGGTGGGCAGAGCACAGGCGTGCGCCCTGACCATAGGCAATTTCGACGGAGTGCACCGCGGGCACCAGGCCATGCTCGCCTTGCTGGTGAACGAGGCGCGTCGCCGGGATGTTGCCAGTTGCGTGCTGACCTTCGAGCCGCACCCGCGCGACTATTTCGCGGCGTTGCATCGCAATCCGGATCTGGCGCCCGCACGCATCGGGACCTTGCGCGACAAGCTGGCCGAACTCGCGCGCTGCGGCGTGCAGCAGGTGGTGGTGCTGCGTTTCAACCAGGCGCTGGCGCAGCTGTCCGCGCAGTCCTTCATCGACGAGGTCGTGGTTCGCGGCCTGGGCGCGCGCCATGTGCTGGTGGGCGACGACTTCCGCTTCGGCGCCAAACGCGTCGGAGATCACGCGATGCTCGTCGCCGCTGGGCGCGCGCACGGCTTCGACGTGGCGTGCATGCCCAGTTACGAGGCGAATGGCGAGCGTGTTTCGAGCACCGCCGTGCGTCAGGCGCTGGCCGCCGCGGACATGAGCGCCGTGCAGCGCCTGCTGGGCCGCCCGTATGCCATCTCCGGCCATGTGGTGCGCGGGCGCCAGCTCGGGCGTGCGCTGGGAGCGACGCGCGACGGAGCGGGGGACGGCTTTCGCACGCTGAATCTGCGCTTTTCGCATTGGAAGCCGGCGGCCAGCGGCATCTTCGCGGTGCTCGTTCATGGGCTTGCCGAACAGCCGCTGCAGGGCGTCGCCAACCTGGGCGTGCGCCCTTCGCTCGATCCGCACGACGTGAACGCCGGGCGCGTGCTGCTGGAGACGCATTGCCTCGACTGGCCTGCGCACCTGGATGCCGAGGGGGGCTACGGTAAAATCATCCGCGTGGAACTGCTCTACAAATTGCACGACGAACTGCGCTACGAGAGCCTGCAGGCCCTCACCGACGGCATCGCACGCGACTGCGACCAGGCGCGCGCGTATTTCGCCACGACCTACGTGCAAACCCGTCGCCAGACGACGCGCGACCGAATTTGACGGGCCATCGCCCCTGTCCCGCATCCCGTTTTTCAGGCGCGACGCCTGAAGTGCTCCGATTTTGAAGGTTGGTTCATGTCCGATTCCCGATCCAAGAGTGCGCCCGAGAGCGCCTACCGCGCCACGCTCAACATGCCGGATACGCCGTTTCCCATGCGCGGCGATCTGCCCAAACGCGAGCCCGGCTGGGTGAAGGCGTGGAACGAGGAGGGCCTGTACCAGAAGCTGCGCGACGCCCGCCATGGCGCGCCCAAGTTCATCCTGCACGACGGCCCGCCGTATGCCAACGGCCAGATCCACATCGGCCACGCGGTCAACAAGATCCTCAAGGACATGATCGTCAAGGCGCGCCAGCTCGAAGGGTTCGACGCGCTCTACACCCCCGGCTGGGACTGCCACGGCCTGCCGATCGAGAACGCGATCGAGAAGAAGTACGGCCGCAACCTGCCGCGTGACGAGATGCAGGCGCGCGGCCGCGCGTTTGCCACCGAGCAGATCGCGCAGCAGATGCAGGATTTCCAGCGCCTGGGCGTGCTCGGCGAGTGGGACCATCCCTACAAGACCATGGACTTCGCCAACGAGGCGGGCGAGTTGCGCGCGCTCAAGGTGGTGATGCAGCGCGGCTTCGTCTACCGGGGCCTGAAGCCCGTGTACTGGTGCTTCGACTGCGCCTCGTCGCTGGCCGAGTTCGAGATCGAGTACCAGGACAAGCAGAGCCAGACGCTGGATGTGATGTTCCCCGCGGCCGACCCCGACCGGCTCGCGGCGGCCTTCGGCCTGGCCAGGCTCGACAAGCCCGCGTTCGCCGTGATCTGGACCACCACGGCCTGGACCATCCCGGCCAACCAGGCGCTCAACGTCAACCCCGAACTCGAATACAGCCTGGTCGATACCGAACGCGGCCTGCTGGTGCTGGCCAGCGCGCTGGTCGACAAGTGCCTGGAGCGCTGGCAGCTCGGCGGGAAGGTGGTCGCCACCACCGTCGGCCAGAAGCTCGACCACATGCCCTTCAGGCATCCGCTGGCGCACGTGGACAAGGGCTTCGATCGCCTCTCGCCCGTCTACGTGGCCGACTACGCCACGGCCGAGGACGGCACCGGCATCGTGCACAGCGCTCCGGCCTACGGCGTGGAGGACTTCAACTCGTGCGTGGCCAACGGCATGAAGTACGAGGACATCCTCAACCCGGTGCAGGGCAACGGCGTCTATGCGCCCGACCTCGGCCTGTTCGCCGGCCAGTTCATCTGGAAGGCCGTGCCCGTCATCATCGACGCGCTCAAGGTCGCCGGGCGGCTGATGGACACGCGTGCGCTCACCCACAGCTACCCGCACTGCTGGCGGCATAAGACGCCGGTGATCTACCGCGCCGCCGCACAGTGGTTCGTGCGCATGGATGAGGGCGAGGGTGTGTTCACCGATCCAGCACAAAAACCCGCGCAAACGCTGCGCCAGATTGCGCTGGCAGCTATCGAAAACACCAGCTTCTACCCCGAGAACGGCCAGGCCAGATTGCGCGACATGATCGCCGGGCGGCCCGACTGGTGCATCTCGCGTCAGCGCTCCTGGGGCGTGCCGCTGCCGTTCTTCCTGCACCAGGACAGCGGCGAACTGCACCCGCGCACCCTGGAGATCATCGACCAGGCCGTCGAGATCGTGGAGCAGGGCGGCATCGAAGCCTGGAGCCGCGCGAGCGCCGAGGACATTCTGGGTGCCGAGGACGCGAAGCATTACACCAAGAGCACCGACATCCTGGAGGTCTGGTTCGACTCCGGTTCCACCTTCTGGCACGTGCTGCGCGGCACGCACCCGCACCTGCACCACGAAGAAGGCCCCGAGGCCGACCTGTACCTGGAAGGCCACGACCAGCACCGCGGGTGGTTTCATTCGTCGCTGCTGCTCGCCAGCGCCATCTACGGCCGCGCGCCCTACCGCGGCCTGCTCACGCACGGCTTCACCGTGGACGGCCAGGGCAAGAAGATGAGCAAGTCGCTGGGCAATACCGTTTCGCCGCAGGAGGTGAGCTCGCGCCTGGGCGCCGAGATCATCCGCCTGTGGTGTGCTTCCACCGACTATTCGGGCGACCTGGCGATCGACGACAAAATCCTCGCCCGCGTGGTCGACGGCTACCGGCGCATCCGCAACACGCTGCGCTTTTTGCTGGCCAACGTGAGCGATTTCGATCCGGCTGTCGATCTAGTGACTGACGCCGAGCTGCTGGAAATCGACCGCTGGGCGCTGGCGCGCAGCGCGCAGTTGCAGCAGGACATCCTGGCGCATTACAAGGTCTACGAATTTCATCCGGTCGTCGCCAAGCTGCAGCTCTTCTGCTCGGAAGACCTCGGCGGCTTTTACCTCGACGTGCTCAAGGATCGCCTCTACACCACCGCAGCCCGGAGCCTGGCGCGGCGCAGCGCCCAGACCGCGCTCCACCGGATCGCGCACGCCATGCTGCGCTGGATGGCACCCTTCCTCTCCTTCACGGCGGAGGAGGCGTGGAGGGTGTTGGGCACGTCCGAGTCGATCTATCTGGAAACCTACCAGAAGGTGGCCGAAGTCGATGAGGCACTGCTCGCGCGCTGGCAGCGCATCCTGGAGATCCGCGCGGCGGTGAACAAGGAAATAGAAAACCAGCGCGCCGCCGGGGTGGTGGGCTCGTCGCTGCAGGCCGTGGTCACGCTCATCGCGCCGCCCGAGGACCATGCGTTGCTCGCCAGTCTGGGCGACGACCTGAAATTCGTCCTGATCGTGTCCGCTATTCATTTGGAAGCTGGTAGCGCCTTGCAGGTCAGCGTGAATGCCAGTTCCGATGCCAAGTGCGAACGCTGCTGGCATTACCGTACCGATGTGGGTCACGATGCTGTACACCCCACGCTCTGCGGCCGCTGCGTGAGCAATCTCTACGGCAGCGGCGAGCAGCGCGTCCATGCCTGAAGCGACGCCAAACGCGGGTGCCTTGCGCCGCGCCGCGCCCTGGCTGGCCTGGGCCGTGCTCATCGTGGTGCTCGATCAGCTCACCAAGCGCCTGATCCTGCAGCACTACCAACTGGGCGACGCCACGCCCATCACGGGCTTCTTCAACATCGTGCGGGCGCACAACACGGGTGCGGCCTTCTCCTTCCTCGCGGCGGCGGGAGGCTGGCAGCGCTGGCTGTTCACGGCCATCGGCGTGGTGGTCGGTGCCTTCATCGCCTGGCAACTGCTGCGCCACGCGAGTCAACGCCTGTTTGCGTTTTCACTCGCCAGCATCCTGGGCGGCGCGGTGGGCAACGTCGTCGATCGCCTGCAGCACGGCTACGTCGTGGACTTTCTGGACTTTCACTGGCCGTTTCTCTCCGGCCTGTTTTATCGCGGGCATTTCCCGGCGTTCAACCTGGCGGATTCGGCCATCACCCTGGGGGCGGTGTGCCTGATTCTGGACGAGCTGCTGCGCTCGCGGCGCGGCTGACGCCCCACTGAGGCGACGGCGTCAAGCCGCAGCCAGCGTCGCGCTTTCGATGGGATGCAGATGGCGCAGCAGGGTGGCTGTGGCCACCCTGTGACTGCGCGCCAGCGCGGTTATGCCGAGAGGCTGGAGGCAGGATTGCAGCGCCTGTCGCAGGGCGGCGTTGCGGGTCACACCGCCCGTGAGCACCAGAGTGGCCACGCCGGCCTGTTCAAGGGCGCGCGTGGCGTGCGACGCGAGCTGCCGCACCACGGCGGCCTGCACACTGGCCGCCAGATCGGCCCGTGGCTGCTCGCACGGCCCGCCCTCGAGCTCGCGGGCGCGCGCCAGCGCGGCGGCCTGCAGCTCAAGGAAGGCAAAGTCCGGCGAAGCGGCGTCCGTTGCGGGCTCGGGCAGCGCGCAGGCCGTGGGATCGCCGAAATCGGCCAGCCGCTCCAGCGTGGCGCCGCCGGGCACGTCCATGCCGAGCTGCCATGCGAGCTTGTCGAAAACCGCTGCGGCGGAAATATCGCGTGTGCGGCCGAGCACGGTGTATTGGCCCGGTGCGTCGACCCGGACGAGCGCGGTGAATCTGGCCGAGGCCACGAGTGCGGCAAAGGGCAGGGGTGGCGGCGCATCGCAGGCAAGAGGTGCCAGCAGGTAAGCTTCCAGCGGATCGATGTGTCGCACCGGCTTGCCGGCGGCCAGCGCCGTGAGGGCCGGGCTCATGCTGGTGCAGCCGACGCCAATGACGGCGGCGGCCGCCACCGGGTTGCCCACCGGGCTTTGCGCGCCCTGCAGCTCGTCCAGGCGCGCGCAACTGCCCTGGGCCAGCATCTGAATCCGGCCACGGGAAGCTCCTGCCACCAACGTCCAGTGGATTCTTCCGCCCTTGGATGCGATGCCGAGTGCGGTGGTGCGTTGAGGCTCTTGCATGGTGGCCGACAGTGTAGGGCGCGTGGCGTCATCGGCCCGGGTATGCTTTGCGTTGACCCATCTGCGTCATGGGATTGAAGCGCCACGAACGGGAGGACATGAAACATCTGCTGAATTTGCTCGCCGCGATCGCCCTGCTGATCTGGGGCATGCACCTGGTGCGCACCGGCGTGTTGCGGGTGTTTGGCGCCAATCTGCGCTCGTGGCTCGCGCGCAGCCTGGGCAACCGCTTTACCGCGGCGCTTTCGGGCATAGGCGTGACGGCGCTGGTGCAGTCGAGCACCGCCACGGCGCTCATGACGGCCTCGTTCGTCGGGCAGGGGCTGATTTCGCTGCCCGCCGCGCTGGCGGTGATGCGCGGTGCGGACATCGGCACCGCGCTGATGGCGGTGCTCTTCTCGTTCGACCTGTCGTGGCTTTCGCCGATGTTCATCTTCGTCGGCGTCGTGCTGTTCATCACGCGCCAGGCGCAGACGGCCGGGCGCGTGGGGCGCATCTGCATCGGCCTGGGCCTGATGCTGCTGGCGCTGGAGCGCATCGTGCAGGCGAGCGACCCGATACTCGCGTCGCCGGTCACGCCGGTCGTGCTGGACGCGATGGGCAACGATCTGCTTGCGGAGATCCTGATCGGCGCGGTGCTGGCGATCGTCTCGTATTCCAGCCTGGCGGTGGTGCTGCTGGTCGCGGCGATGGCGGCTTCGCAGGTGGTTCCGGTGCAGATGGCGCTGGGGCTGGTGCTGGGCGCCAACCTGGGCAACGGCCTGGCGGCGGTGCTCACCATGGCGGGCTCGGCCACCGAGGTGCGGCAGGTGATGGTGGGCAACCTGACCTTCAAGGTGCTGGGCGTGGCGCTGATGGCGCCTTTCGTCGGGCTGTGGCTGCGCTACGTGCAGCCGCACATGCCGGGTGTGGCGCATGGCGTGGTGCTGTTTCACCTGGCGTACAACCTGATCATCAGCGTGGGCTTCATCGGCCTGACGCAGTGGGTGGCGCGCTGGGTGGCGCGGTTCTTGCCCAGAAAGCCGCAGGAGCAGGGCTACCACCCGCGCTACCTCGACCCCTCGGCGCTTTCCACGCCTTCGCTGGCGATGACTTTTGCGGTGCGCGAGGCGCTGAACCAGGCGGACGTGGTGGAAACCATGATGACCGGCGTGATGGAGGTCATCCGCCACAACGATGAACGATTGGCCGGCACGCTGCGCAAGATGGACGACGAGGTTGATCAAATCTATGCGGCCATCAAGTACTACCTCACCAAGATTCCCCGCGACGACATGGGCGAGAAGGAAAGTCGCCGCTGGGCCGACATCATCAGCTTCACGATCAACATGGAGCAGATCGGCGACATCATCGAGCGTATCGTGCAGGACGTGGAGGAAAAGAAAATCGCCAAGGGCGTGGAATTTTCCGAGGCGGGCATGGTGGAGATTGCCGACCTGCATCAGCGGCTGGTCAGCAACCTGCACCTGAGCATGGGCGTGTTCCTCGACGGCACGGTGCGCGACGCGCAGCGGCTGCTGGAGGAAAAAGGGCACTTCCGGGCGCTCGAGCGCACCTATGCGGCCAATCACCTCGCGCGGCTGGCCGATCGCGCCACACAGACCATGGAGACCAGCTCGCTGCACATCGACCTGCTGTCGGATCTGCGGCGCATCAACTCGCTGATCAGCGCCACGGCCTATCCCGTGCTCGAACAGGCGGGCGCGCTGCCTTCGTCCGACGAACGCGCGCGAGGCCACGAAGGCGGCCTGCCCGATCTCTGAAAGCGTCCCGGCCTGCGCCGCCGCAAGCGGAGCGGTGGGGCGTGGGCCAGGGCGGGCCACGCGAAAACCGTGGCGGAACGCGCCCTGTTGCAAAAGCGCCAAACCCGCGCCGGACTTGTTCGAACGCACGGCCGAGGCCGCTTCAAGCTGCATCGTTGAAAAAATCTTTCACACCATATGTTGTGTGATCTGTACTTGCAAACTACTATACGTAGCGTTTTAATGCATCGCTACGCAGACAGGAGAGCAAGTCGCCATGATCGAGTCAGTCACCAAACGCGACGGCCGCGTCGAGCCGTTCACTCCAAACAAACTCAATGGTTGGGGCGAATGGGCCGCCAAGGCGCTGGGGCCGGACATGGATTGGTCGTCGGTGGTGCTCGAGACCGTGACGGACATGCCCGAGCAGGTTTCCACCACGCTGCTGCAGCAGCAGCTCATCAAGAACTGCCTGCAGTCCGATTCGTGGCTGTACAACCGCATGGCCGGGCGCCTGTACGCGGCGCTCATGCACAAGGAGGTGCACGGCGTGTTCATGCCCACGGTGCTGCAGCTGCACCGCAGACTGCAAAAGCTCGGGTACATGGAGGTGCTGGATTACTCGGACGCCGAATACGCCGAGGTCGAAAAGCTCATCGACCACGAGCGCGACTTCAGCTATGCGCACTACCAGCTGCACACGCACCTGTCCAAGTACGCGATCGCCGACCGCGTGAAGAACCGAGTCTACGAAACCTCGCAGTTCATCTACATGCGCATGGCGATGGCGCTGGCGGTGGATCAGCCGCGCGAGCGGCGCATGACGGACGTGGCCAGGTTCTACGAGCACCTGTCGATGAACCGCATCAACGCGCCCACGCCCAACCACATCAACCTGGGCACGCCTTTGCGCGGCTACGCGAGCTGCTGCCTGTACACGACGGCGGACACCGCCCGCTCGATCGCCGTGGGCAACCACATCGCCTACACCATGACCTACATGAGCGCGGGCATCGGCTCGCACATGAACATCCGCTCGGTCAACGACCCGGTGCGCGGCGGCGCGATCCGCCACCAGGGCAAGCTGCCCTATCTGCGCGCCGTGGTCTCGGAGGTGAAGTCCAGCCTGCAAAACGGCCGCGGCGGCGCCTGCACCAGCTATTTTTCGATATTCGACCCCGAGGTCGAAACGCTGCTGCGCCTGAAGAACCCGATGTCCACCGAGGACAGGAAGATCCGCGGCATGGATTATTCATGGGGGTCGAATCGCCTGTTCGCGCGCAAGGCCGCGCGCAACGAAGAGATCTTCCTGTTCAATGGCTTCACCGCGCCCGATCTGTACGAGGCGCTCTACGGCAGCGACGAAGAGCGCTTCGAGCAGCTCTACCAGAAGTACGAAAAGAACCCGCTGTTCCCCAAGCGCTTCATCAATGCGCGCGAACTGCTCATCACCGCCTGCAACGAATGGAACGAGACCGGGCGGATCTACGAGCACAACATCCACGAGATGAACCGGCACACGCCGTTCAAGGAGACGATCTACAGCTCCAACCTGTGCTCCGAGATCGACCTGCCCACGGGCGCGTACAACCACATCACCGAGATCTATCGCAATGAGGATGTCTCCTTCGTCGAGTTCGAGGACGAGGAGGGCGGTCGGCACACGCTGCCGGGCGCGCGCGCGGTGCAGACCGGCCGCGGCATGGTCTATCCGCTGGAACTGCAGCCGGGGGACGTGGTGAATGGCGCGACCATCCAGAAGATCACGCAGCGCTCTTCGCCCGAGGTGGCCACCTGCAACCTCGCGGGCATCTGCGTGGACAACGTCGAGAGCGATGCGCAGTACGAGGAAGTGGCCTACTACGCGCTGCTCATGATCGACAAGTGCATCCACCTGGCCGAATACGAGCTGCCGCACATCGGCTACACCTCCAAGGCGCGGCTGAACGCGGGCGTGGGCATCCTGGGCCTGGCGCACCTGATGGCGCGCGAGCACCAGCGTTACACCACGAAGGACGGCAAGCAGTTCATCCACCAGGCGGCCGAGCGCCACTTCTACCATCTCGTGAAGGCCAGCCTGCGCCTGGGCCGGGAGCTGGGCAATGCCCCCTGGATGCACAAGACCCGCTGGCCCGAGGGCTGGATGCCGCTCGACAGCTACAACCGCAACGTCGATCAGATCGCCGATTTCACCAATCGCTACGACTGGGAGGCGCTGCGCCGCGAGGTGGTGGCCAACGGCGGCATCCGCAATTCGGTGCTGGCCGCGCACATGCCCACCGAGACCTCGGCCAACGCGTCGGGCACGACGAACGGCGTCTATCCGATCCGTGAGCTGACGATGATCAAGACCGATAACCAGCGCGTGAACTACTGGGCCGCGCCCGATGGCGAGGAGCTGGCCGCGTGGTACGAATCGGCCTGGGACATCCCGGCCAAGGACATGACCGAGGCCTACGCCATCATCCAGAAGTGGACCGATCAGGGCATCTCTGCCGACTTCTACCGCAAGGTGATCGGCGACGCCTTCATAGGCTCCAGCGAAATGATCCGGGACTACCTCTACCGCATCAGGATGGGTCTCAAGAGCAAGTACTACATGAACCAGAAAACCTCGGCCGGGTTCAAGCAGCTGGGCGAGGCCGAGGCCGAGCGCAAGGAACTTGTCGGCCGCATGGTCGGCAGCGCGATGGCGGCGGCCGCCGTGGACAAGCAGGGCGCGGCGGGCGAAGGCGATGCCGATGGCCCCACGGCCAGCGTGCTCGACGCCGACCCCGAGTGCAACGGCTCCTGCACGCTCTGACATTCAAGGAAAGACCATGCCGCACAACATCTTCAACTACGAGAAAACCGACTACGAAAAACCACTGCTCTTCCTGGGCGAAAAGCAGGGCCTGTTCGACACCATCAACCGCCACTACCCGCGCATCTGGGAGCTGTACAAGACGCAGAAGTCGCTGGACTGGGACGAGAACGAGTTCGACTACTCCTCGTGCAACGCCGACTTCAAGAAGGCCAGCCGCTCGACCTACGACATGATGATCAAGACGCTGGCCTGGCAATGGGAGGCCGACAGCGTGGCCTCGCGCGCCATCGCGCCGGTGCTCGCGCCCTTCATCACGTCCAGTGAGCTGTGGGCCGCGTGGCAGCGCGTTTCGGACAACGAGGTGATCCACGCCGCCACGTATTCCGAGATCGTGCGCAATTCGTTTGACGACCCCGCGGCCATCATCGAGGAAATCCTGCGTGTGCAGGAGGCGCACGAACGCCTGGCGCGCGTGGTGAGGGCCTTTTCCGAAGGCTTCAAGGCCTCGCACCGGTACGCGCTGGAGCAGCTACCCAACGACCAGGAGACCTACAACGCCATCTTCCTGATGGTGGTGGCGCTGTACTGCATGGAGCGCATCCAGTTCATGGCCTCGTTCGCGGTTACCTTTGCGATCTGCGACACGGGCATGTTCCAGCCCATCGGCAAGGCGATCCAGAAGATCGCGCAGGACGAATTGGAGATTCACGCCGAGCTTGACCGCGTGGTGCTGCAAAACGAGCTGGACACCGCGCGCGGGCAGATCGCGTTCGCGCAAAAGCGCGAGGAGATCGAGCAGCTCATCGCCGAGGTGGTGGACAGCGAGCTGGCGTGGATCACCTACCTGTTCTCCGAAGGGCGCGAGCTCGTGGGCATGAACGCCGAGCGCCTGGCCGCGTGGACGCTGTACTGCGCCAGGGACGTCTATCAGACGCTGGGCATGGAGACCGCGCGCTATGAGTTTCCCAAGGCCAACCCGCTCAAATTCATGGAGAAGTGGCTCAACATCAGCAAGACACAGGCGTCGCCGCAGGAGCAGGACATCGCGGCCTACAAAGTGGGCGTGATGCGCCGCAATGACGAAGGCGTGGTGTTCGACGACGAATTTTGAAAGCCTTGCCCGAAGGCTGCGCACTGCTCGTAATACGCACCGAGCACCAGCGTGGCTTCGGGGGTGAAGGCGCCGGCGGCCAGTTGCTCCAGCACTCGCGCGTGGCTCCAGGGCTCGAAGCGCGCGACTTCCCCATCCTGGTTGGCGGGCACTGTGTCACCCGGCAGCCGGGCAGACCACCAGCTGATGCATTCGCGCATGTGGCCCCAGCCCGGCCCGCCTTCATCACTGGGCTGATCGAACCGGACGGCAGGGCCGGGGTGCAGGTCGGCCAGGGCGTCGATTCCCAGCCCCGCTTCTTCCTGCGTTTCTCGTGCCAGGGCCTGGGCCAGCGTGTCATGCGCGCTCACCATGCCACCCATCAGCGTGTCCCACTCGCCGGGGTGGGAGGCTTTGGTGAGCGAGCGCTGCTGCACCCACAGGCCCGCGCCGTCCGCCGTCAGGCCGATGAGGTGTACCGCATCGGTGGCGATACCCAGCACGCGTACCGCGCCACGCTCCACCGTGGCTATGGGCCGACCCTGCAGATCGCGCACCGCCAGTTGCTCATCACGCCACGGCCCGCAACGCCCGGCCTGGCGCAACGCGGCCGCCAGTGCGTTCAGGGCGCCGCTTGCGCCGTCCGCGGGCAGGGCCCAGGCCTGCGTGCCGTTGAATTCCTGAAATGAGAGCTGGTAGCGCCCATCCAGCAAGCGTGAACGGCCAATTTGATCCACAAGCTGAAGCGCCACGGAACCGATCTGCGACGTGCCCACGAGCAGCGGCAGACGGCCACCGCCGGGGCCGCGCTGCGCGTGCGCACGCCGTTGCGTGAGCCAGTCTGGCGCCGCGCTCACGGCAAGGTCAGGATGGTGCAGCCTGTGGTCTTGCGTGCTTCCAGATCGCGGTGCGCCTGCGCTGCGTTGGCCAGCGGCTGGCGCTGGTCGATGTGGATCCTGACCTGGCCGCTGGCGACGACGGAGAACAGGTCGTCGGCCATCGCCTGTGTCGATTCGCGCGTGGCGATGTGGGTGAACAGCGTCTGGCGCGTGACGTAGATCGATCCCCTGGCGGCGAGGAGGCTGGGCGAAAACGGCGGCACCGGCCCCGAGGCGTTGCCGAAGCTCACCATCAGGCCGAAGGGGCGCAGGCACAGGAGCGAGCCTTCCCAGGTGTCCTTGCCGACGGCGTCATAGACCACCTTCACGCCGCGCCCGCCGGTGATTTCCTTGACCCGCGCGGCAAAGTCTTCCTTGGCGTAATTGATCACATGGGCCGCGCCGTTGTCGCGTGCCAGCGCGCACTTGGCGTCGCTGCCCGCCGTGCCGATCAATTGCAGGCCGAGCGCGCGTGCCCATTGGCAGGCGATCAGGCCCACGCCGCCGGCGGCCGCGTGAAACAGCACGAAGTCACCCGGCGCCAGCCCCTCCACGGGCTTGCATTTGTTCAGCAGGTACTGGGCGGTCAGGCCCTTGAGCATCATCGCCGCGCCGGTATCGAAATCGATGGCGTCGGGCAGCTTGCAGACGGTGGTCGCGGGCATCACGCGCGCCTCGCTGTAGCTGCCCTGCGGCCCCGCATAGGCCGCGCGGTCGCCCACGGCCAGGTGCGTGACGCCCGCGCCCACCGCCTCGATCACGCCCGCGCCTTCGCCGCCGAGCACGAGCGGGAGCTGGCTGGCGTACAGGCCGGTGCGAAAGTACACGTCGAGGAAGTTCACGCCGATCGCATGGTGCCGGATGCGCACCTCACCGGGGCCGGGCTCGCCCACGGGCAGATCGACCAGTTGCATCACTTCGGGGCCGCCGTGCTGGCGAATCTGTATGGCACGAACCATGAGCTTTTTCTCCTTGGGAAAATGGAATCAACGGGCTATGGTGCCATGTTTGACACGCATGCGCCGCGAGCGCCGCTTCCCCAGTTACATTTGGCGTCTTCATGCAGATGCGAATCACCCCCTCCACGCTTTTGATGCTCACGGCGGCGCCACTGCTGTGGGCGGGCAATGCCGTCGTCGGGCGCATGGTGCACACGCTCGTGGGCCCGTCCATGCTCAATTTCCTGCGCTGGCTGCTGGCGTTCATCGTGCTGCTGCCCATCGCCTGGCGGGTGCTGCGCCCGGGCAGCGAACTTTGGCCGCACTGGCGCCGCTACAGCATGCTGGGGCTGCTGGGCATCGGCAGCTACAACGCGCTGCAGTATCTGGCGCTGCAGACGTCCACGCCGGTGAATGTCACGCTTGTGGCGTCCGGCGTACCGGTGTGGATGCTGCTCGTGGGGGCGCTGTGCTTCGGTGCCCGCGTGGCACGGCGGCAGGTCGTGGGCGCCGTGCTTTCGATTTCCGGCGTGCTGCTTGTGCTCAGCCGGGGCGACTGGCAGCAGCTCGTCGCGCTGCGCCTGGTGCCGGGTGATCTGTACATGGTGCTGGCCACCATCGCCTGGGCGTTCTACAGCTGGCTGCTGATGCGCACGAGCGAACCGGCGGCGCTGCGCAGCCGCTGGAGCGATTTCCTGATGGCGCAGATGATTTTTGGCGTCGCGTGGTCGGGCGCGTTCGCAGGCGCCGAGTGGACCGTGGGCGGCTACCATGACATCCAATGGGGCTGGCCGCTCGCGCTGGCGCTCGTGTTCATCGTGATCGGCCCGGCGCTGCTCGCCTATCGCTTCTGGGGCGAGGGCGTGAAGCAGGGCGGACCGGTCCTGGCCGGGTTTTTCCTCAATCTCACGCCGCTCTTTGCTGCGATCATGTCGGCAGCGTTTCTGGGGGAGGTGCCTCACCTCTACCACGGCGTGGCCTTCGTCCTGATCGTGGGCGGCATCGTGGCAACCTCCTGGCGGCGCTGAACGCATGACGCCCGCAGCCAGCCTGTTCCTTATCGCGCTCCTGATTGGATTGAGCGCGTTTTTCTCGTTGGCTGAAATATCGCTGGCGGCCGCGCGGCGCCTGCGCCTGCGCCAGATGGCGGACGATGGCGATGCGCGCGCCGCGCTGGTGCTGCGCACACAGGAGCAGCCGGGCGACTGGTTCACCGTGGTGCAGGTGGGCATCAACGCCGTGGCGATTCTGGGCGGCATTGTGGGCGAGGGCGCGTTCGGCGCGTGGTTTGGCGATGCGTTTGCCCGCTGGTTCTCCGCGGACGCGGCGCGCACGCTGGGCTTCATCGTCTCTTTCGTGCTGGTCACGTCCTTCTTCATCCTGTTTGCCGATCTGCTGCCCCGGCGCATCGGCATGGCCAGACCGGAATGGCTGGCCGTGCGGCTGGTGCGGCCCATGCGCGCGTGCATGGTGCTGTTCAGACCGTTGGTGTGGTGCTACAGCCGCTCGGCCGACGCACTGCTGTGGCTGCTGGGCCTGCCCAGTCAGCGCGATGAGCGCATCACCTCCGACGACATCCTGGCCATGACCGAGGCAGGAGCGCGGGCCGGTGTGCTGGCCCAGAGCGAGCAACAGGTGATCGCCAATCTCTTCGAGCTCGATTCGCGCGCCGTCGCCTCGGTGATGACGCTGCGCGAACGCGTGGCCTATTTTCTGCGCGACACGCCCGACAGCGAGATCCGCCTGCGCATCGCGGCCGAGCCGTTTTCCACCTATCCGGTGTGCGACGGCGACATCGACCACGTGGTGGGCTACGTCGATGCCAAGGACCTGTTTCAGCGCATCCTGAACAACCAGCCGATGTCGCTCATGGACGATACGCTGGTGCGCCGCGTGCTGATCGTGCCCGACCGGCTCACCCTGGCCGAGGTACTGGAGCAGTTTCGCCAGGCGCATGAGGACTTCGCGGTGATCGTCAACGAGTACAGCCGCATGGTGGGCGTGGTCACGCTCAATGACGTGATGAGCACCGTGATGGGTGAACTGATCGGCCCTGCGGATGAAGAGCAGATCGTGCGCCGCGATGCGGATTCCTGGCTGATTGATGGCGTGGCGCCGATCGAGGATGTGCTGCACGCGCTGCAGCTCGATGAGCTGCCGCACGCCGATGAATATGAGACCTTGGCGGGTTTTTTGATGGTGATGCTCAGGCGCGTGCCGCGGCGCACCGACAGCGTGGTGTTCGGTGGCTACAAGTTCGAGGTGCTGGATGTGGACAGCTACCGCATCGACCAGGTGATGGTTTCCCGGCTGCCGCCTGCCGGGGAGTCGGCCGGCGCGGCCGCTCAGGCGCTGCGCGACGGTTCGTGATATTTCCAGCGTCGCTGGTTGGCGAACACCGCATCGGGATATGCGGCCTTGCCGCGGCTGCCGTTGTAGCGCCCCAAGGCCATGAATAGGTCGCCGTTCTCGCGATCCAGGTAGTGGCGCAGGATCACGCAGCCGAAGCGCAGATTGGTCTGCATATGAAACAGCTTGCTTGGATCGCCATCGCCAATCAGGCGGGACCAGAAGGGCATGACCTGCATGTAGCCACGCGCGCCGACGGGCGAGACCGCGTATTTGCGAAACGCGCTTTCCACCTGGATCAGGCCCAGCACCAGCGATTCATCGAGGCCGGCGCGCCTGGACTCGTACCAGACGGTCTGCAGCAGATCGCGCCGTCGCTCCCAGGGTAGCTGGCGCGGGCGTAGGCGTTCGCTCATCGTGCCCAGCCAGCGCAGGTAGCTGATGCGCGCCTCGGTGCTGGTGAATGCGGGCTCGGGCGGTGCCTGATCGTTCACGGCCGAACTCAGCGCGCTGCGCACCGAATCCATCAGGGGCTCTTCGATCTGCCCGCCCGCGTGCGCCGTCCCGGGCAGCGCCAGCCAGCCTGCCGGGCCTGTGCCCAGGGCGAGCAGCCATGTGCGACGAGTGCAGGCGCTGGCGTTCATCCGTTTTTGACGTGGTCAGCCAAGTGTTGTGCTACTTCTGCCAGGGCCATGGGCGTGGCCTGGGTCTCGCGCCGGTGCTGATACTCCACCTGGCCTGCCTTCAGGCCCCGGTCGGAGAGCACGACGCGGTGCGGCACGCCGATCAATTCCCAATCGGCGAACATGGCGCCGGGGCGCTCGCCGCGGTCGTCCAGCAGGACGTCGATGCCGCGTGCCAGCAGCTCGTCGTGCAGGCGCCCGGCGGCCTCCTTCACGGTGTCGCTGCGGTCCATGCCGATGGGGCAGAGCACCACGGTGAACGGCGCGATCGCATCGGGCCAGATGATGCCGCGCTCATCGTGGTTCTGCTCGATCGCGGCGGCGGGCAGGCGGGTGATGCCTATGCCGTAGCAGCCCATTTCGAAGAAGGCCGGCTTGCCGTCTTCGCCCAGGAAAGTGGCGCTCATCGCCTTCGAATACTTGGTGCCCAGGTAGAACACGTGGCCGATCTCGATGCCGCGCTCGATCACCAGCGGCCCCTTACCGTCGGGCGAAGGATCGCCCGCCACCACGTTGCGCAGGTCGGCCACCAGGTCGGGCTCGGGCAGGTCGCGGCCCCAGTTCACGCCGGTGATGTGGAAATCTTCCTGATTGGCGCCGCAGACCCAGTCGGCCATCACGGCCACTTCGCGGTCCGCGACGAGGGTGACGGGCTTCACGAGGTTCAGGGGGCCGAGGTAACCGGGTTTGGCGCCGAAGTGTTCCTCGATTTCGGCCACGGTGGCAAAACGGAAACCCGCATCCAGCCCCGGCACCTTGGAGACCTTGACTTCATTCATGTCGTGGTCGCCGCGCAGCAGCAGCAGCCATATCTTCGCGCCAGTGATGTCGCCTGCTTCGTTGGTGAGATCGGTCGCCAGCACCAGCGATTTGACGGTCCGCGCCAGCGGCAGGCCCAGCAGCTCGGCCACCTGGGCGCAGGTGCTCTTGTCCGGCGTGGGGGTGAGCGTCATGGGCTGGCTCGGGGCAGGGCGAGCGCTGGCAGGCGGTGCGCTTTCGGCCTTTTCCATGTTGGCCGCATAGTTGCTGCCCGGGCAGTAGACGATGGCGTCTTCTCCCGTGGCGGCGATCACCTGGAACTCTTCGCTCAGGTCGCCGCCGATCGCGCCCGAATCGGCACGCACGGCGCGGTAGGACAGGCCGAAGCGGTCGAAGATGCGGCAGTAGGCGGCGCGCATGACCTGGTAGCTCAGCTGCGCGGCCTCGCGGCTCTTGTCGAAGGAATAGGCGTCCTTCATGATGAACTCGCGCCCGCGCATCAGGCCGAAGCGCGGGCGGCGCTCGTCGCGGAACTTGGTCTGGATCTGGTAGAAATTCTTCGGCAGCTGCTTGTGGCTGCGCAGCTCCTGCCGGGCAATGTCCGTCACCACCTCTTCGCTCGTGGGCTGGATCACATAGTCGCGCTGGTGGCGGTCCTTGATGCGCAGCAGTTCTGGCCCCATTTTTTCAAAGCGCCCCGTTTCCTGCCAGAGTTCGGCCGGTTGCACGACGGGCATGGTGCATTCGACGGCACCCGCGCGGTTCATCTCTTCGCGCACGATGGCCTCGACCTTGCGCAGCACGCGCAGGCCCATGGGCATGTAGTTGTAGATGCCAGCGCCCAGCTTCTTGATGAGACCGGCGCGCATCATCAGCTGATGGCTGACGATCTCGGCGTCGGCAGGGGCTTCCTTGAGGGTGGAAATGAAGAATTGGGAGGCTTTCATCGCGTGGATTCGCTGCTTTGCAGAGCTGCGCTTGATGCACGTCAACATGCGTGCATAATGGCTTCAACTTGCAAGAATTGGGGTCAGATTATGCTCGACAGAGAAGGCTTTCGGCCAAATGTCGGCATCGTGCTGCTCAACCAGAGAAACCAGGTATTTTGGGGCAAACGCTTAGGGACGCACAGCTGGCAGTTTCCGCAGGGTGGCATCGATCGGGGCGAAAGTCCGCAGGAGGCGATGTTCCGGGAACTGCACGAGGAGGTCGGGCTGCTGGCCCACCATGTGCGCGTGGTTGCCCGTACGCGGGACTGGTTGCGCTACGAGGTGCCGGATCGCTACATCCGCCGCGATGCGCGCGGCCACTACAAGGGACAAAAACAGATCTGGTTTCTGTTGCAGCTGACGGGCAACGACTGGGATTTGAACCTGCGCGCCACCAATCACCCGGAGTTTGACGCCTGGCGCTGGAACGAATACTGGGTGCCGCTCGATGTGGTGGTGGAATTCAAGCGCGGGGTCTATGAGCTGGCGCTCACCGAACTCTCGCGCTTTCTGCCGCGCACCCTCCAGCGCAACCGCTACCTGCGCGCGGGCATGCGCGCGCGCGAGTTCACAGGCAAAGACTACGCCGGAGCCTACCGGGGTGGCTCCATGCTGGTGCATCCGGGGGTGGAATTGCCGCCCGGGGCGAGCTTCGACCCCGATCCGCATGCCGACGAGGCCCTGCAGGGCGCCGTGGCTGCTCCATCGCCGGCAAGCGCCGCGCCCGTGCCGTCCCACAAGTGAGCCGTGGGTGCCGGCCCGTTCAGGGGTGCGTGAGCACCATGTTGTCGCGGTGCACCATTTCGGGCTCGGCGGCGTAGCCCAGCAGGTGCTCGAACTCGGCTGAGGATCTACGGCACAGCAGCCGCGCTTCGGCGCTCGCGTAGTTGGCCAGTCCGCGGGCGATTTCGCTGCCGCCGGCGTCGCGCACGGCAATCACGTCGCCGCGCGCGAATTCACCCTCCACCGCCACCATGCCGATGGGCAGCAGGCTTTTGCCCGCCTGGCGCAGCACGGCCGCGGCGCCCGCGTCCACGGTGACCGAGCCGCGCAATTGCAGGTGGTCCATCATCCACTGCTTGCGCGCCTGGTGCTTGTGCGTGTGCGCCACAAGCAGGGTGCCAATGGCCTCGCCGCGTGCCAGGCGCAGCAGCGCATCGGGTTCGCGCCCCCAGGCGATGACCGTTGACGCGCCCGAACCCGCCGCGCGCTTGGCGGCGATGATCTTGGTGATCATCCCGCCCTTGCCGATGGAGGAGCCCGCGCCGCCCGCCATGGCTTCAAGGGCCGGGTCTCCAGCCTGCGCCTCATGGATGAAGCGCGCATCGGGGTTGCGGCGCGGATCGGCCGAATACAGGCCTTTCTGGTCCGTCAGGATGACCAGCGCATCGGCCTCGACGAGGTTGGTGACCAGCGCGCCCAGCGTGTCGTTGTCGCCCACCTTGATTTCGTCGGTCACCACGGTGTCGTTTTCGTTGATGACGGGCACCACGCCCAGGTGCAGCAGCGTGAGCAGGGTCGAGCGCGCGTTCAGATAGCGCTCGCGGTCCGCCAGGTCGGCGTGCGTGAGCAGGATCTGCGCGCTGGCCAGGCCGTGCTCGCGCATCTTGGTCTCGTACATCTGCGCCAGGCCCATCTGGCCGACCGCCGCGGCCGCCTGCAGCTCGTTGACTTCGCTCGGGCGTTGGGCCCACCCCAGGCGTTTCGTTCCTTCGGCAATGGCGCCGCTCGACACCATGATGACCTCGCGCCGCGCACCCGCCTCCCCGTGGACCAGGGCCGCCAGCTGACGGCACCACTCGCCGATGGCCGCGGCATCGAGCCCACGACCTTCGTTGGTCACGAGGCTGGAGCCGACCTTGACGACGATGCGGTGTGCCTTGCGCAGGACCTGGGACGAAGTTGTCATTGAAATACGGCTCTCATGCTTTCTGGGCATGCGCTAGCAGCTATGAAAATGATGTTGACCTGGCTAGTCTTTCGGGAGATCGGACCCGGCGAAACGTGGGTCCACCTCGGCCGGTGCCTGGCTCGCCAACTGCACGGCGTGAACATGCTGGAAGATGGCCTTGACGAGGTTCTCGCAGCCTTCGCGTGTCAGGGCCGAAATCTCGAAGACCGGGCCTTTCCACTTGAAGCGCTTGACGAAATCCTTGACGCGGGCCGCGCGCTCGGCCTGCGGCACCATGTCCAGCTTGTTCAGCACCAGCCAGCGCGGCTTGGCGTACAGCTCGGCATCGTATTTCTTCAGTTCGCCGACGATGGCGTTGGCCTGAGCGACGGGATCGACCGCGTCGTCGAACGGCGCCATGTCCACGATGTGCAGCAGCAGCCGCGTGCGTTGCAGGTGGCGCAGGAACTGGTGGCCCAGGCCCGCGCCTTCGGAGGCGCCTTCGATCAGGCCGGGGATGTCCGCGATGACGAAGCTCTGCTCCGGCCCGACGCGCACCACGCCCAGGTTGGGGTGCAGCGTGGTGAACGGATAGTCGGCGATCTTGGGGCGGGCGTTGGAGACCGCGGCGATGAAGGTGGATTTGCCCGCGTTGGGCATGCCCAGCAGCCCCACGTCGGCCAGCACCTTGAGTTCGAGCTTGAGATTTTTCTTCTCGCCCGGCCAGCCGGGCGTCTTCTGGCGCGGCGCGCGATTGATCGCGCTCTTGAAGCGCAGGTTGCCAAAGCCGCCGTCGCCCCCCTTGGCGATCATCACGGGCTGGTCGGGTTCGAGCAGTTCGTAGAGGACGGCGCCCGTTTCCGCATCGCTGATGATGGTGCCTACGGGCATCCTGAGCGTGATGTCGGCGCCGGCGGCGCCGAACATGTCCGAGCCCATGCCGTGCTCGCCGCGCTTGGCCTCGTGCCGGCGCGAGTAACGGTAATCCACCAGGGTGTTGAGGTTGAGATCGGCCACGGCGTAGACGTGGCCACCGCGCCCTCCATCGCCGCCGTTGGGGCCGCCGAATTCCTTGTATTTTTCGTGGCGGAACGACACGCAGCCATTGCCGCCGTCGCCTGCAACGATGTCAATGTAGGCTTCGTCTACGAATTTCATGGCTTTGCAAGTGTAGTGGTGCCGTGGCCCGTCCAAACAACAAAGCCCCGGCGTGCGGGGCTTTGTCGATGGAGCGGCGCGTCAGGCCGCGCTGGGTGGCGTGATGTTGGCCGTGTGCTTGGAGAGCGCGCCGCGCGTGGAGAACGACACGTGGCCGTCCACCAGGGCGAACAGCGTGTGGTCCTTGCCGATGCCGACGTTGCTGCCCGGGTGGATGCGCGTGCCGCGCTGGCGCACGATGATGGAGCCGGCGCTGACCAGCTGACCGCCGTAGGCCTTCACACCGAGCATCTTGGGCTTGGAATCGCGCCCGTTTCGCGTGGAGCCGCCGCCTTTTTTATGTGCCATGATTCAATCCCCTGTGATCAAGCTGCAATCGCATCGATCTGCAGTTCGGTGAACTGCTGACGATGGCCTTGGCGCTTCTGGTAGTGCTTGCGCCGACGCATCTTGAAGATGCGCACCTTGTCATGCTGGCCGTGGGCAACGACAGTCGCCTTCACGCTGGCGCCGGACACCAGGGGCGTACCCACCTTGAGCTCGCTGCCGTTTCCGACTGCCAGCACCTGGTCAAGCACGACTTCCTGGCCTACTTCCGCAGCAATCTGTTCTATTTTGATTTTCTCGCCAGTGGCAACGCGATACTGCTTGCCACCGGTTTTTATGACCGCGTACATGTAAACCTCTGTGTAGTGAGTTCTGCAGACGAATTTCCACAGAACCTTCGATTGTATGTGATATTGGCGCGGCGTCCAAATGACCTGTGCATCCAGTGCAGGAAGGCGGCTGGCCCTTCCTATAATCAGCATTCATCGACGCCACCGCGAGTAACTACACCTTGAGCGCTTCATCATCGGGCACGACGGCCGCACTGGCACTGATTGCAAACGACATGCGCGAGGTGGACAAGGTCATCGGCGCGCGGCTGCAATCGTCGGTGGCGCTGGTCGGCGATGTGGCGCGCTACATCATCGTCGCCGGCGGCAAGCGCCTGCGCCCCGCGCTGCTGCTTCTGATGTGCGGCGCGCTCGATTGCCGGGATGCGCGGCGTTTCAACCTGGCCGCGGTGGTTGAATTCATCCACACCGCCACGCTGCTGCACGACGACGTGGTCGATGCCTCCACCCTGCGGCGCGGCCGGGCGACGGCCAACGAGCATTTCGGCAACCCCGCCAGCGTGCTGGTGGGCGACTTCCTGTATTCGCGTGCTTTCCAGATGATGGTGGAAACGGGTGACATGCGGATCATGCAGATTCTGGCTGACGCCACCAACGTCATCGCCGAAGGCGAGGTGCAGCAGCTCGTGAACACGCACGACGCCACGCTCACGCAAGCCGGTTATCTGGAAGTGATCCGCTCCAAGACCGCCAAGCTGTTCGAGGCCAGTGCCCGGCTGGCGGCGGTGCTGGCCGCCAGCAGCACCGAGGTCGAGCTCGCGTGCGCCGAATACGGCAAGGCGCTGGGCACGGCGTTTCAGGTGATCGACGATGCGCTGGACTATGACGGCGACGCGCAGGAGATGGGCAAGAACATAGGCGACGATCTGCGTGAGGGCAAGATGACGCTGCCGCTCATCATCGCGATGCAGCGCGGCGATGAAGCACAAAAAGCGCTGCTCAGGCGCGTGATAGAGCAGGGCTCGACCGACGAGATGGAATCGGTGGTGGCCGTGGTGCGCGCGACCGATGCGATGGCCGCGACCCGTGCCGCTGCAGGCGCGCAGGCGCAACTTGCCATGGATGCAATTTCAGGGTTGCCAGGTAATTTTCATACTGAAGCGCTGCTACAATTAGCGGCTCAGTTGCTTTTGCGCAGGGTTTGAACCGGCACAATTGAACGGAATCATCGGGGTGTAGCTTAGCCTGGTAGAGCGCTACGTTCGGGACGTAGAGGCCGGAGGTTCGAATCCTCTCACCCCGACCAGAATTTTCTTGTAAATCAAGGACTTAGAACAGCCGCAACGATGCAGCTGTTTTGTTTTCTGGCGGTTCTGTGCCAATTCTGTGCCAAACGGCCGGGATTCAACGGCACCGCAACCGGCCCCGTATAAGCGCACTGCCTACAGGAGTCTCCTCATTCAACGGAGATATCCATGGCACACATCGCCAACCGCAGCCGCTTTCGCGTCACCGTCAAGAACAAGCCCGACCTCACCCAGCACTTCAGCTTCAGCAAGGTGGCCGCGGTCGAGGCCTACATGAAAGAGCTGCGCGCCCAGGGCTACAAGCCTCGCGCCGAGCAGCTCGACGAAAGCTGGCTGGTCCGCATCCGCGAGCGGGGGCACAAGCCGCTCGAGGCCACGTTCGAGTCGGAGGCAGCGGCCAACCAAGCAGGCGAGAGCGTGCGATGACGGCTTGAAATGCGCCCAGGCGACCGCCTGAACGCTGTCTGAATATGGTCGTGCGCCGGGTGATTGCGACCTTGCCGCCCCAGGTGTTCAGTTGCAATGGTTTGTTCCCGGCGATGCGGGAAGCCGGCGGCTGGATTTTTTCGGATGACGCCGATTTACTTCAATGCACGCACCAGGACGAAGGCGGTGACGATCACGAGCTGCACCAGCGGGTAGAGGCTGGCGCGGTCGAAAAGACGTGCGGCATTGCGCGGCCCGTGCGTGCGCGCCAGGGCCAGGCCAGGCAGCAGCAGCAGATAAATCCCGGCCGCCAGCGTGGCCACGAGGTAGGGCCAGCCCAGGGGCAGCGGGGACATGGCGGGCAGGGCCAGGCTCAGGGCGATGGTGGCCACCAGGGCAACGATCACCGCGCGCGCCGCCACTGTGGGGCCGAACGTGAGCGGAATGGTCTTGGCGCCGACGCGGCGGTCTTCCTCCACGTCGTTCCAGTCGGCGGGGATGTTCTGCCCGCCGATCTCCCAGCATATGAGCCAGGCAACCATGAGCGCGAGCAGGGCGGGATCCGGGCGTGGCACGACCGCGAGGACGGCGGCCACCGGGCCGAGCGATTTGACGAAACCGCTCACGAGCACGCGCCACCAGGTGATCTTGAGCAGCCTGCAGTAAACGATTTCCAGCACCGGCGCGGCCAGCACGATGACGACAAGGAAGGGGTTGAGCCACCATGCGCCGAGCAGCGCCACCAGATACCAGACGGCGAACCAGGCCAGGCCCGCGGAAAAGCTGAGCTTGCCCTGGGCGATGGGGTAGCGCAGCGCGGAAGCTTCCACGGAGTAGCCGGGGTTGATGCCGGTGCCGGCGAACTTTTCGCGATCGGCCTTGACGCCCACGAGGTCGTTGAGCGCGTAGATGGCGGTGTAGCCCGCCAGCGCGGTGACGAGGGCGATGGCGAGCACCGGCAGGGGCGGGAAGGCGCCCAGCCACAGCAGTGCGGCAAACCCCGCCATGGCGATGTCGAGCACACCATGCGTGGAGCGCGAGAGGGCGAGGAATTTGCTCAGCATGGGTCAGGCTGCCTTCACGTAGCTCATCATGAAGTTGACGTCTTCGCGGCCCCCGGCGACGCGAAAGCTCTTGAAGAGCGGGTTGTACATGAGGCTGGCGCTGCGCAGGTGCGTGAGACCGCTCTGGCCTGCCCACGAGCGCAATTCATCGGGGCGGATGAGCTTTTCGTACTGGTGCGTGCCGCGCGGCAGGATGCGCAGGACGTACTCGCCGCCGATGATGGCGAAGAGCCAGGCCTTGAAATTACGGTTGATGGTGGAGAAGATCGCGTGCCCGCCGGGCTTGAGCAGGCGCGCGCAGGCGTCGATGACGGCGGCCGGATTGGGCACGTGCTCAAGCATCTCCAGGCAGGTGACAACATCGTAGCTGCCCGCTTCCTGCGCCACGAGCTCTTCCACCGTCTGGATGCGGTAGTCGATGGCAAGGCCGCCTTGCGCGGCGTGCTGGCGTGCGACTTCGAGCGTGAGCTCGGACTGGTCGATGCCGACGACCTGAGCTCCGGCCTTCGCCAGCGTTTCGGTCAGGATGCCGCCGCCGCAGCCGACATCGACGACGCGCTTGCCGCGCACGTCGGTGTGCTCGAAGGTGAACTGGCTGCGCAGCGGATTGATGACGTGCAGCATGCCCATCTTGCCGTTCGGATCCCACCAGAGCTGGGCGACACGGTCGAATTTGCTGATTTCCTGGCTGTCAACGTTCGAGGGACGATTCATGGGTGGGGGTCAGTCTTTCATGGAGTTCGGTGCTGGCACGGTGCAGCTCGGCGCGCGTGATGTCGTGCGCGAAGATGCAGTCGCCGATGGCGGTGGGCAGAGGCACGCGCTGCAGGCCGTTGCGGTGCTCGATGCGATCGAGCAGCGACTGCCACATCAACTCGGTGTCGAGCACCTCGGTGTCGCAGGGAATGCCAAGGTGCTCGACCAGCGCGAAGATGCGTGCCAGCGCTTCGGCGGCCAGCAGCCCGCGCCGCGCGGCGATCACGCTGGAGACCAGGCAGTCCAGCAGCACGGCCTCGCCATGCAGCAGGCGCTGGGGATGGCGCGCTTCCAGGCCGTAGCTGAAGGTGTGTCCGAAATCGACCTTGCGCGAGAGCTCTTCCTCGTGGAGGTTGGGGGAGAGCTCGGCGAGCATGCCGGTGATGGCACGATCGAGCAGGGCGCGGCCCCTGGGCGTGGCAAACGAGGTGGCGATGCCCTCGGCGCCGCTTTGTTCGAGCATGCCGAACAGGCCGGCATCCACCACGATGGCGAGCTTGATGATTTCGCACACGCCGTTGACGAGGTGGCGCCGCGGCAGCGTGCCGAGGAAAACCGGATCGAGCAGCACCGCCATCGGTGGCTCGAAGCTGCCCAGGCGGTTCTTGCTGGTGCCGAAGTTGATGCCGTTCTTGATGCCGAGCGCCGCATCGATATGGCCCATGAGCGTCGTGGGCACCTTGATGTGCGGGATGCCGCGCCGATAGCTGGCGGCGAGGAAGGCGGCCACGTCGGTGAGCACGCCGCCGCCGATGGCGATCAGCGGTTCGTCGCGGCGGTGGATGGGGAAGGCGTCGAGCGCGCGCGCCAGGTCCTGATACGCGTCGATGTTCTTGTGCTCTTCACCACCGGGGAAGATGGCGAAGTGGGTCTGGATGTCGTGCGCGCCGAACCACTGGCGTATCGCCTGGCCGTGGTGATGCCAGACATTCGCGTCCAGCACGACGAAGCGCCGCCCGCCCTGGCGACCCCAGTCCAGCAGCGCCGTGCTCCCGGGGGCGAACAGGCCGGGGGTCTTGACCACATCGTAGGCGATGGGGCGCTGGGTGCGCACCTGCCAGCGTTCGCCCGTCATGCTCATGCCGCTTCCAGCCAGTGGGCGCGCTGCAGCAGGATCTCGCGAGCGACGCGCTGCGCGTCAGGCAGGCTGTGATCGCGCCAGTTGCCGCACTGCTCGATGTTGGCGTAGGGCACGGCCTGGGCGCTCTGCATTTCGGTGAGGATGCGCGCCAGCGCCTCGCACAGCACCTCGGTGCGCCCTTCGTTGACGAAGCCCAGATAGAAGCCCGTGCGGCAGCCCATGAGGCCCACGGACAGGAAGTTGCGCGGCAGCAGGCGGTTGAAACCCTCCAGCAGGAAGTGCTCGATTGAGTGCAGCTCGCTGCTGGTGAGGAAGGCGTCCTGGTTGGGCAGGCGCACGCGCAGATCGACCGCGTAGATCGTGTCGCCGCCGGGCGTGGGCAGGGCGCTGCGCAGCTTGAGCGTAGGCGCCTTCAGGCGCCGGTGATCGAGTTCGCCTGTAAGGCCTGGCGGCCAGCCGAGCGCGGCTTCACCGTGGCGGGTGGGCGAGGGCGTGTTCATTGCTCAGGCGGCCCGGATCAGCGGCATGAGGTGGCGGTAGCTCGCGGCCAGCGCCTGCTCCCAGCCATCGACGTGGTGGTAGAGCTCGATCGCGCCGTAGCCATCGAAGCCCTGATCGGTGAGGGCCTTGAAGCTCGCGGCGAAATCGAGCGTGCCTTCGCCCGGCACTTCATGAAAGTGCACGATGCCGGTGCGCGTGTTGGCCACCATGCGCTCGACGAGCGGTGCGCCCTGGGCACCGCGCATGTACGCGATGACGGGGCGGGCGCGTTCGAGCACGTCATAGCTCAGGCCCGGCACGGAGATGAGGTAGGTGAAGATTTCATCATCCAGCGGCCCCCGGCGCGTGGGCAGGCTGGCGTAGGCGACGGTTTGCAGCGCGGCCTGGGTGCCCGCGCGGGTCAGCAGTTCGTCGATGCGCCGCAGCCGCGCCGCGCTGGGCTGGCCGTCGGCGAAGTGGATCGCGTGGTCCGGATCGACGAGCAGGAAGTCGGCCGTGTCCGGAAAGTGCACCAGCGTGCTCGCGTGGGCGAGGTCGAAGGCGAGCGCCTCGCTGTCGTGGCGGATGGCCAGGTTCCAGCCCTCGCGTGCATCCGAGATGTGCAGGTAGCGCGCGTGCGCCGCCGCCTCGCCCAGCGCCTGGATGTAGTTGGCCTCGGAGCAGTAGGCGTGGCAGATGTCGATGTGCAGCTTGAACTTGGGCGAGTCCACGGCGCGCATCAGCGCCAGGCCTTCGGCCAGGGTTTCGATGTGCATGCCGGGCTCGGGCTCGATCAGGAGCGTGATGTCTTCCTCGGCGTGGATCTCGGCCAGGCACTCGCGGATGGAATCGACCAGCAGCTCGGTGGGGTCGATTTCGGGGTGGGCGACGTGGTCCTCGCGCACGAAGCCGCTGCCGAAGGTGACGAGGTTCACGCCCAGCATGCGCGCGACGTGGATGCCGCGCTTGACGAGGTCGATGCGGCGCTTGCGCCCCGCGACCTCCAGCGCCATGAGCGAGGGCTCGTGCGGACGCTGCGGGTCGAAGAAGTGCGAGGCGGTGGCCACGCACGCGGGCTTGACGCGCAGGCGGCTGAGATGCCGGCCCACGGCGCGCAGATCGTCGTCCCCGAGTTGGAAGGGATTGAACTGGCGGCGGTGAAACGAGACTTCGACACCCTCGTAGCCCGCGCGATCCACCGCGTCGAGCGCGGCGGAGAAATCAAGATTGGTGAGCCCGAAGGTGCTGTATGCGAGATGTATCTTGCCCATGCGTAGCGAGGTCGTCGGTCATTGAGCGGCGGCGGGCATTTTGCCACGCGCCGCCGGCACGACCGCCGACGGATACCGGAGTGGGGGGTGGTGGTTTTGGCGGCTTCATACGGTTTCGCCTTCAAACGTATAACTGCGTTGGTTCGCCTTGCCGTGCTACAGCACTGTCTGCGGCTTCCCGCCTTGCTCTACGCCTGAATGCAAAACCGTATCAGGCCGTCAGGTGATAGTCCTGCAGGCCCTGGATGTCGAGCACCTGCATCTGGCGGCCGTTGACGCGCAGCAGGCCGCGCTGGCTCAGATCCTGCAGGATGCGGGAAAAATGTGCGGGGGTGAGGTTCAGGCGCGAGGCGATGGTGCGTTTGCTCACGTCGAGCGTGAAAGCCTGGCCGCCGGCGGTGGCCGATTCGCGCAGCAGAAAGCCGATGAGGCGTTGCGGGCCCGAGTGCGTGGTGAAGGCGCCGAAATCGCAGATCGCCATGTACAGCTGGTTGCTCAGGTGCGCGATGAGGCGCTGCGCCAGCGGGCCGTGGGCGGCGATCAGCGGGCTCAGCACGCGTTCGTGCACGTGCAGCATCAGCGTGTCGGCCAGCGCGGTGGCGGTGGTGATGTGGTCGTGGTGGCTGAAGAGCGATGCCTCGCCGAAGCTGGCCCCCGCGCCCAGCAGGCGCACCGTGCGCTCGCTGCCCGAGGCGGCGTTGTAGACGAGTTGCACCGAGCCGTAGATGACGAAGCTCATGCCGTTGCAGCGCTGGCCGCGGCGCGCGATCACGTCGCCCGGGACGTAGGTCTGGCGTTGCGTGGCGCTGGCCAGCAGCGCCAGCTGCGCGCCATCCAGGTCGGCAAACAGCGCCAGCCGCGAGAGCAGGGCACGGATGCGCTGCTCCTGCTCGGCGGGAGAGGCGGTTTCGGCGGCCGCCTTCTGGGGCAGCGGCGCGGGTGCGGTTTCGGCTTTCATGGTCTGGCAGTCTGGGCCCGTGCGCGGCCGGACCAACCCGAAGCCGCCGCACGAGGGGCGTATTTTCTCTTGTATCTTTGACGTGCGTGTCCGGCGATGTTGGCACGCCCGGATCTTCAGGGTTCGGGGTTGGCCGTAGCACGTAGCCGGTCCTCCCTCGCTCCTAGGGAGCCCGTGCGTGAGTCTTCTCGCTGATCGTGGTGGAGACGATCGGACAGTACCCGCGCTGGCCTGTGCCTGCGGGCTCCGATCTGTGCATTGGTGGGCATTGCCTCGTTGAACCGGGACTCGAGTCAGGCTCGCGGTAAATGCATCGTTTGCGGTGGGCGTGCCACGGTCAGGAACGCTTGCTCGTGGCTGGCAAGCCGAGGAAAGTGGCCAATCAGACCCGGTGGCCCTTGGCATTCACGACCGCTTCGCCGTCTTCCTTGTGGAACGCGCCACGCTGCGGCTGCGGCAGGATGTCAAGCACGGTCTCCGAAGGCCGGCACAGGCGCGTGCCCAGCGGCGTGACCACGATGGGCCGGTTGATGAGGATGGGGTGCTGCTCGATGACGTCGAGCAACTGCTCATCCGTCCATTGGAAATTGTCCAGGCCGAGCTCCGTATAGGGCGTGCCCTTCTCGCGTAGCACTTCGCGCACGCTCAGATGGGCATCGGCCAGCAGCTTGACCAGCGTGGCACGGTCGGGCGGCGTCTTCAGGTACTCGATGACCGTGGGCTCTTCGCCGCTGTTGCGGATCATGGCAAGCACGTTGCGCGACGTGCCGCAGGCGGGGTTGTGATAGATCGTGATGGCGCTCATGGGCATGTCCTGGTTATCGGACGGAGAGTTTCGGGCCGCACTCGTACCAGCCGCGCGAACGGTTGACCACGCGCACGACCAGCAGCATCACGGGCACCTCGATCAGCACGCCAACCACGGTGGCCAGCGCAGCGCCGGACTGGAAGCCGAACAGGCTGATGGCGGCGGCCACGGCCAGCTCGAAGAAGTTGCTCGCACCGATCAACGCCGAGGGGCAGGCGATGCTGTGACGCTCGCCCAGCCGGCGGTTGAGCCAGTAGGCGAGCCCGGAGTTGAAGAACACCTGAATCAGGATCGGCACCGCCAGCATGGCGATCACCAGCGGCTGTTGCAGGATGGCCTGCCCCTGAAAAGCGAACAACAACACCAGCGTGAGCAGCAGCGCCGCGATGGACAGCGGGCCCATGCGCGCCAGCGCGGCCGCGAACGCGGCCCGGCCTCGGCGCAGCAGCGCGCGGCGCCAGAACTGGGCCAGGATCACCGGCACGACGATATAAAGCGCCACGGACACCAGCAGCGTGTCCCACGGCACCGTGATGGCCGACAGGCCCAGCAGCAGGCCGACGATGGGTGCGAAGGCGAACACCATGATGGTGTCGTTCAAGGCCACCTGCGACAGCGTGAACACCGGATCGCCCCCGGTCAGTCGGCTCCAGACAAAGACCATCGCCGTGCAGGGCGCAGCAGCGAGCAGGATCAGGCCCGCAACATAGCTGTCGAGCTGATCGGCGGGAAGCCACTGCGCGAAGACCTGGCGGATGAAAATCCACGCCAGCAGCGCCATCGAGAACGGCTTGACCGCCCAGTTCACGAACAGCGTCACGCCGATGCCACGCCAATGCTCCCTGACCTGGCTCAGGGCGCCGAAGTCCACCTTGAGCAGCATCGGAACGATCATGACCCAGATCAATAGGCCCACGGGCAGGTTGACTTGGGCGATCTCCATGCGGCCGATGGCTTGGAACACGCCGGGTGCGAATTGGCCCAGGGCAATGCCGGCGACGATGCACAGCAGCACCCAGACGGTCAGGAAGCGCTCGAAGACGCTCATGCCGGGCATGGCCGGCGCGCGGCCGGCCGTGGTGGCTTCGGTCATGGGTGGCCCGCGTCAGCTTGCGTAATCGACTTCGACGCGTGCCGGCTGCGCAGCGAACAGTTGCGAATAGAAGCCGATGCTGCGGTCCAGGTCATCCACGTGCAGGTGGACGTGAAAGCGTTTCATGGGGTGCCTTTCAGCAGGAGGTACAGACGGGGGAAGCAGCGGTGGCCTCGCACGTGCCGCCCTGGCAGCAGTGTTCGGTGAGGTAGCCAAGCAGCCCGTTCATTTGGCAGAAGTCGGCGCGGTAAATGAGATTGCGGCCTTGCTGTTCAACCGTGACGAGGCCGGCATGGGCCAGTTCCTTCAGGTGGAAGGACAGCGCGTTGCGAGCCACGTCGAACTGGTCGGCCAGCACGCTGGGCGTGAGCCCCTCGGGGCCGGCGACGACCAGGGCGCGGAACACACGCAGGCGCTGCGCATGAGCCAGGGCGCCAAGGGCGGTGACAGCTTGAGTTTCATTCATTTTTCAATGATACAACAACCATTGAATCATAATCATGAAATGCTTATTCTTGGATCAGATCTATACGCCTGAGAAGCCGGGCTCGCAAGACAGTTGCTCACGCCAGCGTGACAGTGGCGCGCCGCGGCCGAGCGGCGCGCGCCGGGTGTCAGCGCGTGGCGGGCCTGGCGGGCGCGTATTTGCCCAGCTCCCACTTGGCGATGGCGTTGCGGTGCACCTCGTCCGGGCCGTCGGCAAAGCGCAGCGTGCGCGCGTTGGCGTAGGCGTAGGCGAGCGGGAAGTCATCGCTCACGCCGCCGCCGCCATGCGCCTGGATGGCCCAGTCGATCACCTGGCAGGCCATGCTGGGCGCGACGACCTTGATCATCGCGATCTCGGTGCGCGCGACCTTGTTGCCCGCGGTGTCCATCATCCATGCGGCCTTGAGGGTGAGCAGGCGCGCCATGTCGATCTTGCAGCGGGCCTCTGCGATGCGCTCCTGCGTCACGGTCTGCGCGGCGATGGGTTTGCCGAAGGCCACGCGGCTGCTGGCGCGTTTGCACATGAGCTCCAGCGCGCGCTCGGCCTGGCCGATCAGGCGCATGCAGTGGTGGATGCGCCCCGGGCCGAGGCGCCCCTGTGCGATCTCGAAGCCCCGGCCCTCGCCCAGCAGGATGTTGGCCGCGGGCACGCGCACGTGGTCGAAGAGCACTTCGGCGTGACCGTGCGGCGCGTCGTCGTAGCCGAAGACGTTGAGGTTGCGCAGCACCGTGATGCCGGGGGTGTCCGAGGGCACGACGATCATGCTCTGCTGCGAATGCTTGGCGGCGTCGGGGTCGGTCTTGCCCATGGTGATGAAAACCTTGCAGCGCGGGTCGCCCGCGCCGCTGGTCCACCACTTGCGGCCGGTGATGACGTAGTCGTTGCCATCGCGCTCGATGCGCGTGGTGATGTTGGTGGCGTCACTGGATGCCACTTCGGGCTCGGTCATGGCGAAGCCCGAGCGGATGCGTCCTTCGAGCAGAGGGGTCAGCCATTCGGCCTTGATGGCTTCGCTGCCGTAGCGGGCGATGGTTTCCATGTTGCCGGTGTCGGGCGCCGAGCAGTTGAAGACCTCGCTGGCCCAGAGCACGCGCCCCATGATCTCGGCCAGCGGCGCATATTCCTGGTTGGTCAGGCCCGCGCCGTGGTAACCCGAGGCCTCGGCGGTATCGACCGGCAGGAACAGGTTCCACAGGCCCGCGGCCTGGGCCTTGGGCTTGAGGTTTTCTATGGTCTTGAGCGGCGTCCAGCGCTTGCCTGCGGTCGTGTTCGCGGCCAGTTCGGCGGCGAGCTCCTTTTCCGCCGGGTAGACGTGCTCGTCCATGAACTGCGTCAGGCGCGCCTGCAGTTCTCGGGTCCTGGGGGAGTAGTCGAAGTCCATGGGCTTTCCTCGATGGTGGTTTGGGTGAGATGGTCAACTGCGGCTGGCGAACGACCAGGCGAGCGCCGCCATGGGGCGGGCCTGCGCGCCCGCGGCCTTCGCTTCGCTGCTGGCGGCGGTGCCGTCTTCCACGCGCTTGGCGATGCCCTGCAGGATGGCGGCGATGCGAAACAGGTTGTAGGCGAGGTAGAAGTTCCAGTCGGCGTGCAGGCTGGCGGTGTCCGTGATGCCGCTGCGCTCGCAGTAGCGGTGGATGTAGTCGCGCTCGCTCGGGATGCCCAGCTGCGCCAGGTCCAGCCCCGCGATGCCTCGCCCGAGCTGCGCCGGGATGTGCCAGCTCATGCAGTGGTAGGCGAAGTCCGCCAGCGGGTGGCCGAGCGTGGACAGTTCCCAGTCGAGCACCGCGATGATGCGCGGCTCGCTCGGGTGGAACATCAGGTTGTCCAAGCGGTAGTCGCCGTGCACGATGGCGACGCGGCTCTCGTCGCGCGCGCTCTCGGGCATGTGCGCGGGGAGCCAGTCCATCAGGCGGTCCATCTCGGCGATGGGCTGGGTGACGGAGGCGCGGTACTGCTTGCTCCAGCGGCCGATCTGGCGCTCGAAATAGTTGCCCGGCTTGCCGTAGTGCGCCAGACCCTGCGCCGCGGGGTCCACGCAGTGCAGCGCGGCGATCACGCGATTCATCTCGTCGTAGATCGCGCCGCGCTCGGCCACGCTCATGCCGGGCAGGGACTGATCCCAGAGCACGCGCCCCTGCATGTGCTCCATGAGGTAGAACGCGCGGCCGATGACGGATTCGTCCTCGCACAGCGCGATCATGCGCGGCACCGGCACGGCAGTACCCGCCAGGCCCTGCACCACCGCGAATTCGCGCTCGATGGCATGCGCCGACGGCAGCAGCTTGGCCACCGGCCCGGGCTTGGAGCGCATCACGTAGCTGCGCGCGGGCGTGCTCAAGAGGTAGGTGGGGTTGGATTGCCCGCCCTTGAACAGCTGCACCTGCAGCGGCCCGGCGAAGCCCTCGACGTGCTGGCGCGCCCAGGCGGTGAAGGCATCGACGTCGAACGCGTGCTGGCCCGAGACCGGGCGCGTGCCGATGAACTGGTCGTAGGAAGCCATGGCCAGCCTTTCAAAAAGAGTAGCTGCCAGCGCATGCCAGCAAATGGAATCCAACGATAAAATAATTGGAATCGTTGGTGAAAAAGCGTGGGCAGCTACGCTTTTGATTGCATGCTAGCCGATGCTTTCCGTGATTTGCAGCAGCGCCGAACGGTCGCGCAGCACCAGCCCACCCGGCTCGATGCGGATGACGTCCTCGCGCTCCAGGGTTTTGAGCTCCTGATTGACGCGCTGGCGTGAGGCGCCCAGCAGCTGCGCCAGCTCTTCCTGCGCCAGATGCAGCCCGATGCGCACCTCGCCCTCGCGCGAGAGGCTGGTGACGCCGTAGCTGCGCGCCAGGTGCAGCAGCTGCTTGGCCAGGCGCGCGCGCAGCGGCAGCGTGTTGAGGTCTTCCACCAGGCCGAAGAGCTGGCGGATGCGCCGCGCCTGCAGGCGCAGCAGCGCCTCGTAGAGTTCGGTGTGCTGCGCGAGGATCTTGCGGAAATCCGCGCGCGCCACGCACACGATGGTGGTCTCGCCATGCGCGTAGGCATCGTGCGTGCGCTGGTCGCCGTCCAGCATCGCGACGTCGCCGAACCAGATGCCCGGCTCCACGTAGGTGAGCGTGATCTGCTTGCCCGACAGCGACGTCGAGCTCACGCGCACCGCGCCGCGCGCACAGGCGATCCATTCCTCGGGCAGGTCGCCGCGCGCCGCGATCAGCGCGCCGTCCTTGTAGCGTTTGACGTAGGTGCATCGAAGAATGTCGTGCCGCAACGAAGGCGACAACGAGGAAAACCAGCGACCGGAATTGATCGCTTCGCGTTCTTCGATCGTAAGGATGGGTTCATCCATGGTCTGTCTTTTGAGTGACTGCACAAGGGCATTGCTGCAAGCTGCCCGAACCCCCGATCATGCACTATGGTGTCGCAAATTTCTCCCGGACCGCGCCGGTGCCGCTCGGGCCGGTCCCGGGCGAGCGGATGTCGGCCACCGGCTCCAGGCCGAAGTCCGGGCGCTGCAGCCACGCCAGCACCTGCGCGGCCGTGTCATGGGCGCTCGTGAGCTGCTGCTGGGCGTGCAGGTTCTGAAACCGCTCCCGGTCGGGGAACGTGGCCGCATCGGCACTGCGCAGCTGCAGCTGCATGTCGGTGTCGATCACGCCGGGCGCGAGCGAGCAGATGCGCGCGCCATGGGGCTTGGCCGCTTCTTCCAGCGCCACGCAGCGCGTGAAGTGATCCAGCCCCGCCTTGGCGGCGCAGTAGCTGGCCTGCGCGGCCATGGGCCTGCGCCCCAGCCCCGAGGAGATGTTGAGCACCTTGCGCCGCGCGGGCCAGCGCTCGGTGGCCGCCAGGAACTGCGCGGTGAGCAGCATCGGTGCCTCCAGGCCCACGCGCAGCGCCGACGCGATCGAGGCTTGCTGTGCGCTGCCCGCGCATTGGCTCAGCGGTGCGATGTGCGCGAGCTGCCCCGCGTTGTTGATGAGCGTGGCGCTGGCGTACTGCCGCGCGACCTGCGCGCCCAGCCACTCGCCCAGGCGTTGCGCGGCGGGCGCGGCCTCGCTCAGGTCGTGCTGCCATTGCTCCAGGCGCGCGCCCGGCGGCGCGCGCAGACTGGTGTCGGCGTGGCGCGCCATGAGGACGAGGCTGTGGCCGGGCTGCAGCAGCTCGCGTGCCAGAGCCAGGCCCAGGCCGCGCGAAGCGCCGGTGATGATGAAAAGATGAGATGAAGCCATGGGGCATCAGAGTCCTGTGGTGCAAACAGATTCCCGGTACACAGGCATCCGGGTGCACGCGATTGAATCAGAAGTATCAGAAAGGTGCCGGCGACGCCAGTTGCAGCCAGGCGCCGGTGCCGGGGTGGCGCAGCCGCAGGCGGCAGGCGTGCAGCAGCAGTCGCGGGCCGTTTGCGCTCGCGTCGGCGGGGGAATAGAGCGCATCACCGACGATGGGGTGGCCGATGTGCGCCAGGTGCAGCCGCAACTGGTGCGTGCGTCCCGTGAGCGGCCGCAGTTCAAGCCGCGTGGTGCCATTCGCGCCGTCATGCGCGAGTGTGCGCCAGAGCGTCTGGCTGGGTTTGCCGTGGATCGTGTCCACCTTCTGGCGCGGGCGGTTGGGCCAGTCCGCCGCCAGGGGCACATCGATCAGCTGCCATCCGTCGCCGTCGGCCCTGACCTGCGCATGCGGCAGGCCGTGCACGACGGCTTCGTAATGCTTGGCGACTTCGCGCCGGGCGAAGGCGATGCTCAGCAGCCGCTGCATGGCCGGGCTGCGCGCCATCAGCACCAGGCCGGAGGTGGCCTGATCCAGCCGATGCACGATGAGCGCGCCCGGCCAGCGCTGCTGCGCGCGGGTGCTCAGCGCATCCTGCTTGAGCGGGCCGCGCCCGGGCACGCACAGCCATCCGGCGGGCTTGTCGAGCACGAGCAGGTCCTCGTCTTCATGCACGCACGGTGGTGCAGGCCCCGCATCAGTCGCCGCCATGGAGCAGCCGGTCCACGGTCCGGCACAGTTCCTGCACGTCGTTGGGCTTGTGGATGAGCGCGCGGGCGCCTTCATCAAGGGCGGCCTGCTCGATCTCCGCGGTGATGTAGCCCGAGGCCAGCGCCACGGGCAGGTCGGCACGGATCGCGCGCGCGGCGCGCAGCAGCTGCACCCCGGAGAAGGAGGGCATGTTGTAGTCCGTGATCACCAGGTCGTAGCGATCCGGCTGGCGAGCCAGGGCCGCGAGCGCGGCCTGCGGGTCGGTGAAGCCGCACACCTCGCACGAGCGCCGCCCGAGCAGGCGCTGCACCAGAAACACCAGCGCTTCGTCGTCGTCGACATACATCACGCAGGGCTTGCGCGCATCGGCGGGCGCGGCCATCTCCGCGGCGGACAGCAGCGGGGCGGGCCTGCTGAGGTCTTGCGGCTCGGCGTCGACGTCGGCCAGCGGAAAGTACAGCGTGAAGCAACAGCCCTTGCCCGGTGCGCTGCGCACGTCGATGGCGCCGCCGTGCGTGCGCATGACGCCGTGCACCACGGGCAGGCCCAGCCCCGTGCCCTGGCCGACGGGCTTGGTGGTGAAAAAGGGTTCGAAGATCCGCGCGCGGGTCTGCGCATCCATGCCCGGGCCGTCGTCGGCCACGTCCAGCGCCACGCACGTCGCCTCGGACAGATGCAGGCGCTCGCGCAATTGGGGTTCGAGCCGCAGCACCTGCGCCCGCATGCGCACCTGCCCGAGGCGCGTGCCCAGCGCCTGCACGGCATTGGTGCACAGGTTCAGCAGCGCCTGCTCCACCTGCGTGGCGTCGGCCAGGATGAGGGGCAGCCGCGCGGGCGTGTGCACCTCGAACAGGATGTTCTTCGGCAGCGTGACGCGCACCAGCCGCTCGGTTTCGCGCATCAGGTCGGTGAGCTGCACCGCGTGGCGCTGGCGCGCTTCGTCGCGGCTGAAGGCGAGGATCTGGCGCACCAGGTCGCGTGCGCGGCGCGCCGCCTTGTCGATCTCGCGCAGGCTCTCCAGCACGCGCGCGTCGGTGTCGGGGGTGGCCGCGTCCGCCTTGGCCAGCTCGACGTTGCCCAGAATGGCGTGCAGGATGTTGTTGAAATCGTGCGCGATGCCGCCCGCCATCGTGCCCACGGCCTGCATCTTCTGCGACTCGCGCAGCTGCACCTCCAGCTCCTGGCGGCGTTTCTCGGCCCTCTTGCGCGCGGTGAGGTCGCGCGCGAACACCGTGGTCGTGAGGTTGCCCTCGTGGTGCTCGAAGGCCATGTTCACCTCCACGGCCAGCAGTCGGCCCGTGGCCGTGCGCGCATGCATCTCGCCCATCGCCACCTGCGTGGTCAGCTGCGCGTAGGCCGGGGCGCGCTCCAGATCAGGGAAGAAGCGCGAGAGCGGGCTGCCCAGCGCATCGCGCGTCGGGCACTGAAACAGCGCCGCCGCCGTGGGGTTGAACACGGTGATGCGCTGGTGCTGGTCGACGCAGACGATGGCGTCCAGCGCCGAGTTGATCACGGCCTCCAGCCGCCGCTCGCCCGCGTGCAGCTGCTCGTTGCGTTGCTGCAGCGTCTGGCGTTCGGCCAGCAGCGGCCCCTGGTCGATGACGGCGCACAGAAACTGGCGCAGCGGCGTGCCGCTGCCCTGCTGCGTCTCGATGTAGGCGATGTGCAGGTCGCTCGTCATGCGCCGATTGCTGCCGATCTGGAACACCACCTCGGAGGTGTCGCTGCGCCCGTGCACGCGGGCGCTGGCGAAGGCGCGGTGCACGCGGTCGGCATCGCTGTCGCTCACGAAGGGCATGAGCGAGGTCAGCGGACGATCGAACTCGGTGGGCTGGAACGAGCGGTGCGCCATGGCGTTGGCCTGGACCACCATGTCGTGCTCGTCGAGCACCATGAGGGACAAGGGCACGCTGGCAAAAAGCGCCTCGAAGCGCTCGGAGGCGCTTTCCGCCGCCTGCTGGCTGTAGAGCAGCTCCTGGTTCTGTATCTGCAGCTCGCGCTGGGCCGCGCGCAACTGCTCGATCAGCTCGGCCTGCGGCCCCTTGGCGCGCCGCCCTTCGCCGCCGCCGTGGTTCTCGTCAGGCCCGTGCGCGGCACCTGCGGGTGCCGCTGCGGCATCGCGGCGCGCGGGCGCCGGATCGCGGGGCGCCTCATTGCGCGACAGAAAGGACAAGTCGGGAAGGTTCATGGCCGTCGGTGTGCAATGGGCGACAGTGTAGAGCCGGGTGGGGCGGTTCTGGGTGTATAAGTAGATACAGAATTACTTTGCGGCAGCGGCGCGATGAGGGCACACGAACCATGGCCGATCCACTGACCTCTCTCGTCGACCACTACGGTACGGCCAGGGTACTGCTGGGCGCGGGCGCGGTCGTGGGCCTGCTCTTCGGCTTCTTTGCCCAGCGCTCGCGCTTTTGCCTGCGCGCCGCGGTGATCGAATTCTGGCACGGCAAGTTCGGCGAGAAGCTCTCGGTGTGGCTGCTGGCGTTTTCCTCGGCCGTAGTGGCGGTGCAGGCGCTGATCCTCCTCGGCGGACTCGACGTGAGCGGCGCGCGCCAGCTGGCAAGCCGCGGCAGCCTGTCGGGCGCGCTGGTGGGCGGGCTCATCTTCGGCGCCGGCATGATCATGACGCGCGGCTGCGCCAGCCGCCTGCTCGTGCTCTCGGCCAACGGCAACCTGCGCGCGCTGCTCTCGGGGCTGGTCTTTGCCGTGACGGCGCAGGCGGCGCTCTCGGGCAGCCTGGCGCCGCTGCGCAATCTCATCTCAGGCTGGTGGACCATCGAAGGAGGGGACGCGCGCCATCTGCTCAAGGCCGTCGGCTGGGGCACCTGGGATGGCCTGGTGCTTGGCCTCGTGTGGCTGTCGGTGGCGGTCTTCTTCTCGCTGCGCAGCGGAAATCGCCTGTGGATGTGGGTGGGCGGCGTCGGCACGGGGCTGGCGGTGGCGCTCGCGTGGTGGTTCAGCTACGCCGTCTCGCGCGCGAGCTTCGATGTGGTGCAGACGCAGGGGGTGACGTTCAGCGGCCCGTCGGCGGAGTGGTTGATGCGCGTGCTGACCGACGCGAAGACGCCTTTCGGCTTCGATGCCGGCATGCTGCCCGCGGTGTTCGCCGGGTCCCTCCTGGGCGCGCTCGCGGGCCGCGAATTCAAGGTGGAGGGCTTCAAGGACGGCTACAGCATGGCGCGTTACGTGCTGGGCGCGATCGCCATGGGCTTTGGCAGCATGCTGGCGGGCGGCTGCGCCGTGGGCGCGGGCATGACGGGCGGCTCGATCTTCGCGCTCACCGCCTGGCTGGCGCTTGCCGGCATGTGGGTGGGGGCGGGCCTCATGGACCGCTGGCTGGCCGAGCCGGTGGAGTCGGTGCAACTGCCCACGCAGCAGGCCCCGGTCGTGACCCAGGTCGCGCCTTGAGCCCGTTTGAGTTGCCAGCCGCCATCCTGCACCGAGCCCTCAGGGCCTGCGCTAGATCCGAAACGCGCTGATGGGGTCACCGAACAGGCCATCGATGAATTCCACCCCATCGGGCGCAGCGCTTGAACAGACTGTATCGAGGCTGCCCTCAGCGCATCTGAAACAGCTCCTGATGGAATCGATCAGGCGGCAGGCCATGGGCGAGAAAATCCTCGCGCAGCGACTGACCAAACCCCGCCGGGCCGCAGAACCAGATGCTGGCCGATTGCCATTGCGGCACGGCCGCGCGGATACGTTCGCCATTCAGGCGCCCATCCTTGTCGCCGATCAGCAGATGCAGGCGTGCGTCGCCCGCCGCTGCGTCCTCGGTGAGAAGATCGATGGCATTGCGGTCGAACTCGGACGTCGGATGAAAGAGGTCGATCGCCTTCGCCTCCGGCGTTGCGGCCCGGGACTTGAGGCGGGCAATAAAGGGCGTGATGCCAATGCCCGCGCCAACCCAGATCTGGCGCGGCTGCGCATCCTCGAAGTCGAAGCAGCCGTAAGGGCCTTCCACCGTCACCGGCATGCCGATTTTCAAATGCTCTCGCAGGCGGCTGGTGTGGTCGCCCAGCGCCTTGGTGATGAAGACAAGCCGACGGTCAGCCGGGTTCCAGGCCGAGGCGATGGTGTAGGGATGTGCGCCTTCGACCCTGTCGGCGGTGACGAAGGCGAACTGGCCAGCGGCGTGGCCGCGCCAGCCGTGTTCCAGCACGATGGCGGTTTCAAGGATGCGCAGCGCGGGAAAGTCGGTCAGAGCCGCGATGCGGCCCTGAACCTTGCGGCTGGCGCCGATCCGGCCGGCCAGGGTCAGCAACGCCGCCGCGCTGCCGCCCGCCAGCAAGGCCGCCAGCACCCAGCCGACCGGCTGCGTCCAGTAATCCATCTCGGTGAGCGCAATGGAGTGATAGGCCAGGGCCAGGTAGGCGAGCGCCAGCAACTTGTGGGTTTTGACGAACCAGTGGTAGGGGAAGCGCTTGACCAGGGCCAGCACGATCAGCACGGCGGCGGCGTAGAACGCCCATTCGCCGACCGATTCGGCCAACCCCCGCTGGCTGCGCAGCCAGCCTTCGATGGTGCCGAGGGTGCCCCCCGCATTCGGTTCACCCGTGGGCTTCGCCAGCCATCCCCAGCCCACCATCCATTTGGTGCCTTGCCCCCACCACCAGTGAACGACGGAAACCGCCAGGGCGGTGATGCCCAGCCACTTGTGCAGGCGGTACATCTTGTCCAGGCCGTCCAGATGCGGTTCCAGCCGTTTCGGACGCAAGGCCAGCAGCATGGCGATGCTCATCAGGCCGATGCCGATCACGCCGCTGTATTGCATGAACACCGCGCGGAATGTGAAGTAGGTGAACGGCACCGGCATCAGCGTGTCGGCCGCCAGCCAGAGCGCGGTGAGCAGCAGCAGGATGGCGAGAAATGTTACCTTGATACGCTTCATGGATGGTGCAGTGTCCTATGTGGCTTAACGTCGGAATCAGGCAGCACCTGGCTCAGCTGGGCATCTAGCAAATGCGAACCCTCAAGCATGTTAACCATCGGCACCCGTAGCTATTGAGGCCTGGACAAAACGCCTTCGACGATGTCTGTGTTCTGCGAGTCGATGATGCGCCACGCGCCGTCGATCTTCCGCAAGGTGTTGACCAAGATGCCGTGACGTGCTGGCAGTGCGTCGCCTTCGGGCGACACGTGACCTTCCAATGTCCAGCGGCACCGCGAGATTGCAATTTCCGGCGCGGGAAGGCGCACTGAGACCTCCTGAAGGCTCAGTCGGCTGTTCTTGAACATTGTTTGATGCGTGAACTCATGCGCCGCCTTTATCTCTGGTTGCCCCTTCCACCAGATGCCGACAACATTGACGAACTCGGCATCTTGCGCAAACAGTTCAGCGAACGCATTCATGTCGTGGCGATTCCAAGCCTCGGCAAAGGCATTGACGACGCGAGTGATTGCGGCGATTTCATGTGACATGGTTGTCTCCGAATTAACGCCAGGCCAATGGCGGTTTGATGCCCAACGCTCGAAATCAGCGGCGCGCGTAGCGCGTACGCTTGATTGATGGGATGGACTCCCCCGTTTGTTTGCGCGACAAATGCGCACTGGTCTTCATTGGCGTGGGGATCAGGTCTTCAAACGAAAGGAGTCCGAGATGAATGCTACAACCGTCGCCGTTGATCTGGCAA